>Ga0184632_10000450_pt1 | contig 16113 bp, 14 predicted proteins | sample PLM31_50_b1_FD_133153 | JGI IMG/M metagenome (GOLD analysis project Ga0184632, IMG submission 133153) | Groundwater sediment microbial communities from an aquifer in East River, Colorado, USA - PLM3-1_50_b1 | ecosystem: Environmental > Terrestrial > Soil > Riparian zone | place: USA: East... | reverse complement strand
CTGCTGGAGGTCGAACAGGTTGACCTTGTGGGTCAGCTCACCCCGGTCCCACACGCACTGCTCGGGGATCCCGACCCGGAAGTTGTAGGAGATCGCGTCGACCGCCGAAGCGCGCACGCAGCCGCTGGTGGTCGTCCCGGTGAGGATCAGGGTGTCGGCCCGGAGCTGGACCAGGTAGCTGACCAGCGGCGTGCCGAAGAACGCGGACGGCTTCTTCTTCTCCACCAGCAGGTCCCGCTCGTGGGGGGCGACCTCGGCCACGATCTGGTTGCCGAGGTGGCCCTGCACGTCGACCTCGTCGCCAGCGCGGGTGCTCTTGAGGTTCCACACCCCGAGGTCGAAGCCGTCCGGGCGGCGCGGGCTGGTGGTGTAGACCACCGGCAGCCGCAGCGCGCGGGCCCGGTCGAGGAGCTGCCGGATCGCGGCCACGCCCTGCCAGCCGCGCTCGCCGCAGGAATAGCGCCAGCGCTTGACCGAGTCGAGGATCGGCTCGGGCCGGTCGCCGACGAAGTTGTAGTTGACGTCGACCACCAGCAGCACCGGGCGCTCACCGAGCCCGGCCGTGCGGCCCCAGCCGGCCGCCTCGAACACCTTCCGGTCGGTCTCGGGGAGCACGTCGTCCCAGACGGCCATGGCACGCCCTCCTGCGGTCAGACGCCGGGACGGATGCCGGCGAGGGTCGCGTCCGGGCCGGTGCGCACCAGCCGGTCACCGGGGGCCGGGGGCACCCCCGGCCGTACCGCGCGCGGCAGGTAGCGGCCGCGCGGCTCACCGACCGGGCGCGGCCCGGGCGAGTCGTCGGCCCACTCGGCCACGACCTCGCCGCGCAGCAAGGTCATGACCGGCCAGCCGTGGTAGGTCCTGCCCTCCATGATCGACCAGCCGGCCCGGGTGTTCAGGTGCTGCTTGCCGACGGTGACCTCCCGGCCCAGGTCGACCACGACGAAGTCGGCGTCGGCACCGACCGCGATGGTGCCCTTGCGCGGGAACAGCCCGTAGATCTTGGCCGGGTTCTCACAGCTCACCTGCACCAGCCGCTGCAGGGTGATGCGGCCCTCGTGCACGCCCTTGGTGAGCATGACGGGCAGGAACGTCTCGACGCGGGAGAAGCCGGTGCGGCAGTCCCAGATGCGCGCGTCCCACATCGCCTCCCGGCTGGCCGGCTCCCAGGCCACGACGTGGTCGGAGCCGACCACGTCGACGTCGCCGCGGGCCAGCGCCTGCCAGAGCCGCTCTTGGGTCTCCTGGTAGCGGAGGGGCACGTTGATCCGGTAGCCGTCGAACGGGGTGAAGCCGAGCCAGGCGGGGCCGGTCTGCGCGTACAGCTCGACCCCGCGCCGCCTGGCCTCGCGGATCTCCGCGAAGGTCTCCGGGGTGGTGGCGTGCTGGACGTACATGCGGGCGCCGAGCTGCTCGGCGACGTAGGCGTAGGCGCGCACGTGCTGGGCCTCGAGCATGTGCGGGGAGCGGTCGGTCCAGGCGGCCAGGTCGTCGTGGCCGAGGTCGCGCAGCCGCCGCTCGAACACCCGCGCGATCTCCCAGTTCTCCGGGTGGATCGAGCAGATGGCCGGGAACCCGTAGCGGGCTACCTGCTCCATGACCAGGTACAGGGTGCCGTCGTCGATGCCGACGCCGAGGCCGGCGCGGCGGCTCGGCCAGTTGTGGTCGTCGGCGGGGATGCGGCGTGCCTGCATGTACAGCTTGTAGGAGGTGACCCCGTACTCCTCGCAGTACAGTGGCATCTCCTCGGCCTGCTCGTCGGTCTCCATCATGAAGGTGAGGAAGCAGTCGACCGAGGAGAGCCGGTCGATCATCTCCCTCGCTGTCTGGAACGACCGGGAGAACGGGACCACGTCGCCTGCCTGCACGAACTCCTTGAACGGCCGGGTGCCCATGCGCGTGCTGGGCGCCTGGATCCCCCAGGTGGTGATGCCGGCGCAGGCGGCGGCCCGGCTCTCAGGCACCAGGTCGTCCTCGAAGGGCACGTAGCAGCCGGGGTGGGCCTCGGAGTCGACGATGCCGGGCAGCAGGTGGCGGCCCCGCAGGTCGATCGTCCTGCGGGCCGGCGGCAGCAGCTCGTCCCGGGCCACCGCGACGACGACGCCGGCGTGCACCGCGACCCCGGCGTCCACCACCCCGTCGCCGGTGACGACGTGCCCGCCCGTCAGCTTGAGGTCGACCTCCGCCGCCATCGGGCCCGCCTTTCCGCACAGAGGTCTGTCTCTTGTCTCGGACAGTAGGCGGCAGCTAGTCTAGGCCGGCCCCCGGCACGGGTCAACGGGTGGTGGAGGCTGGCACCGGGCGGGGCTGGAGGGTGCCGCGAGGGGAGGAGGGCGGTCGCATGGCCGAGGGGATCCCGACGACGCCGGTCCCGGACGGGACCCGCCTGCGGTTGGAGGTGCTCGTCCCGGCCGGGGAGGCCCGGGCGGTACGCGTCGCCCGGGGCGAGGTGCTCCAGCTCGTCGACGTCGAGGGCCAGCAGGTCGCCGACCTGATGGCGTGGCGCCTGGACGAGCCGGACGAGGCCCTGTCGCCGGCCCACACCGTCTCCTGCCTCGGCCACCTCGTGCCCGGGCAGGGCGAGGAGCTGTTCTCCACCCGGCGCCGCCCGCTGCTGCGGGTCCGGCGCGACACCGTCGGCCGGCACGACCTCGTCGTGCCCTGCTGCGACCCTGAGCGCTACCAGCGCGACTTCGGGCTGGACGGCCACCCGTCCTGCCTCGACAGCATCCGCGCCGGCCTGCGGGCGGCCGGCGAGCAGTGGACGCCCCGCGGCGAGCTGGCCTGGAACGTGTTCATGCACAACACCCTGACCCCGGACGGGTCGGTGGTCACCGAGGCGCCCGGCCACGGCCCGGGCGACCACATCGAGCTCGAGGTCCTCGACGACCTCGGCGTGGTGGCCAGCTCCTGCCCCCAGGACCTCACCCCCTGCAACGGCTGGAGGATCACCCCGGTGGCGCTGCGCGTGTTCACGGCCGCGCCGTGACCACGGCGGGCGCACCCGGAGCCGTGCTCGCGAGGATGGCGCTTCGATGACCACGACGGGCGCGGCCGAGGTCGCCATGGCAGCCCGGATGCTCGCCCGGATGGGCTTCGTGCACGCCTTCGGGCACGTCAGCGGGCGCGGTCCGCGGGGTGTCCTGCTGACGCCGACCAGCCCGCCGCTCGGCACGCTGGACCCTGCCGACGTGCTCGAGCTGGACCGGGCAGGCGGGGTGCTGCGCAGGCTGGCCGCTCACCGGCCCCTCGAAGCCCCCATGCACCTGGCGATCTACGAGCGCCGGGAGGACGTCGGCGCCGTCTGCCGCATCCACTCCCCGGCCACCGCGGCCTGGGCCTGCACCGGCAGGCCCCCGCCCCTCCTGCACGGCTTCGGCGGGATCGTCGAGCCCGTCACCGTCTGGGACGACCCCGACCTGGTCGCCTCCGAGCAGGTGGCGGCCGAGGCCGCTGGCACCCTGGGCGAGGCGCCAGCCCTGCTCCTCCGCGGCAACGGCGCGCTCACCGTCGGCGCCACCCTCGACCAGGCGCTCGCGCGCGCCTGGTGCCTGGAGGACCGCTGCCGCATCGCGCTGGCGCTCCAGGCCGGCGACCGCGCCGGCCCGCCGCTGCTGCCAGCGCCCTCGCCGGCCGAGGTGCCCGCGGCCGCACCGTCCGGAGCGCGCCAGGTGCGGCCGTTCACCACCGACGAGCTGGACCGGCGCCGCCGCTGGTACGAGGTGGAGGAGGCCCGCCTCGCCCGCTGGCTCCGCCAGACCTTTCCTGGGTGACCGGCGGGACGGTACGGCGTTCCGGTGGTCAGGCGCCGGTCAGGCAGCGGTCGAGCCAGCGGTTGAGGGGGGCGATCTGGCCCCAGTCGTCGACCAGGCGGTCCAGCACCTCGGTGGTGACGAGCCAGGGGCCGCGTTGGTGATGGCGGCCAAGCACCAGCGACCGGGCACGGAGCAGATCGGCGCGGGGATGGTCGGCCGGGTAGGGCTTGGGGACCCGCTGGAGCGGGTCGAGCCCGGCCTCGAGGCCGTGGCCGGTCGCCTCGTCGAGCAGGGCAGCCAGGGCTGGCCCCTCGGCGTCGGAGGCGACGGCGGCCCGGATGCGCTCGAGCTGTGGCCGGGACGGCCGGTAGAGGCCACCGCCGGCGTACAGCCCGGAGGGGGCGAAGCTCACGTAGTAGCCGGTGTCGGACTCCTGGGCCTCGCTGCGGCGGCGCCGGACGTATCCGGCCATGTTCGTCTTGTACGGGGTCTTGTCCTTGCTGAAGCGCAGATCGCGGTGGATGCGGAACACCTTGGGCTGCCCGACCCCGATCCCGGCCGCCTCCATCCGCGCCGCGGCGCTGGCGAGCAGCGCCTCGAACGGGACCTGCAGCCGGTCCCGGAAGAGCTGCTTGTTCGGCTCGAAGAACTCCCTGGTGTTGTGTTCCTCGAGGTCCTCGAGAAACGCAAGCCCCTCGTCGGAGATCCCGGCGAACGCCTCGCCCCCCAGACTCCCGCTCTCCGCACGCGTTGTCTTCATGGAGCGGGATCCTATCTCGCCATGCCGACGGCGGCGCGCGACGGCTGACCCGGCTCAACCCAGCCGGGGAGGTTCACCGCGCAGCGGCCAGCAGCCGCCCCAGTCTGGCGCGCCGGGGATCCAGGCCCCGGGAGCGCGAGGCGCGTTCGATCGCGCCGGGAGGGAGGGCCCGGCTCATCCAGGCGATGGCCTCTGGATCCTCGGCCCGCAGGATACGGCCGGCGATCAGCACGGCATCACGTTACATGGTCGAGGTGTCAAGGCCTGCGCGAACGGGCCGTCGGGCGCTGCCGACCGGACGCCCGGCAAGCTCGGTCGGATGCAAACGATTCGTTTGACCTCAGGTGATCTTGGTGACGGGTCGTCGTCGGGTCCGTATGATCCTCGACGTTCGGACGGGGCGATAGACCGGGAGCCACTATCGACCACATCGACCTCGAGATCGTGCGGGCGTTGCAGCGCGACGGCCGCCTCAGCCAGGAGCAGCTCGCCCAGCGGGTGGGCCTGTCCAGGCCGGCGGTGCACCAGCGCGTGAAGCGCCTCGAGGCGGCCGGGGTGATCCGCGGCTACCAGGCGCAGGTCGACTGGCGGGCGCTCGGCAAGCCGATGACGTCCTTCATCTGGGTCCGTACCTCAGGGCCGGACTGCGTGGGCACGGGCGAGGCGATCCTGCAGGCCGGGGACGACCGGGCGGTGGTCGAGGAGTGCCACCGGGTCACCGGGGAGTGGTGCATGTTGCTCAAGGTGCGGGTCGCCGACCCGCTCGCCCTGCAGGACCTGATCGACCGCGTCCGCGGCCTGCCCGACGTCCAGGCCACCATGACCACGCTCGCGCTGTCGTCGCTGACCGAGCCCGAGGAGAAAGGAAACGCCCGATGACCGAGGCAATCGAGATCCCGAGCGCGACACAGGATCCCAAGGCATACGTGGACGCCCTGCTGGCCACGCTCGGCGACCGCGACCCGCTCGAGGTGCTGCGGGCCATGCCCGCCGTCGCGGGCCGGACCGTCGAGGGCCTCACCGCCGAGCAGTGGGCCAGGCCGCTCGGGCCTGGCGAGTGGTCGGCCGCGCAGGTGCTCGGCCACCTGTTCGACGTGGACCTGGTCTACGGGTTCCGCTGGCGGCTGACGCTGACCGAGGAGCGGCCGAGCTATCCCGGCTACGACGAGAAGCGCTTCGCCGAGCTCCCGAAGCCGGCCGGGTCCGAGCTGCTCGCTGTCTGGGAGCGGCTCCGCGCGGCAAACCTCGCGCTGCTCGCCGGGACGCCGCGGTCCGCCTGGGAGCGCCGCGGGGTCCACGCCGAGCAGGGCGAGGAGCCGTTCGCCCTGATGGTGGCCAAGGTGGCCGGGCACGACCTCGCTCATCTCAACCAGCTCCAGCGGACCGTGGAGTCGGCCCGCTCGGCCTGAGCCGGCCCGCGCCGCCGAGCGCTCGGCCGGTGGCAGATCACTAGGGCACCTGCGTCGTGAGCGAGACGGTCACACTGATCGTCTGGATAGCGGTGGTCGGGTACTATGTCGTCTATGCTCTCACCATCGCCTCGGTCACCCAGACCTCCCGCAACCACCGGCGCAGCCACGACACCAGCCTCAGCCTCGGGCGCGCCCGTCCCGGAGCAGGCCTGATGGAGTCCGTGCAACGCTTCCTGGCCCGGCCGGGCATCGTCGACTGCGCGCCATACGACGCCAGGCACCACGACGCCGCCTGGCGGCTGGCCGGCGCCGACCGGCTGATGTCCAACGAGGGCCCCCTGCCGCCGTCGGCGCACGTGCTTGCGGCGGCCAGGGCGGCGCTCGAAGTCTGCAACCTCTACCCCAGCTCGGGCGAGGACGTCCGCCTGGCCGTGGCCGGCTTCTCTGGCGCCGCGCCCGAGTCGGTCGTGCTCGGCAACGGCTCGACCGAGGTCCTCGACCTGGTGATCAGGATGTTCGTCGGCCCAGGGGACGAGACGATCGTGGCCGTGCCCACCTACGCCTTCTTCGAGACCCAGACGCGCCTGCAGGGCGGCACCCCGGTGCTGGTGCCGCTCACCGACTCCTTCGGCCTGGACGCCGACGCCATCCGGGCCGCGGTCACCCCCCGCACCAAGCTCGTGTTCCTCTGCAGCCCCAACAACCCGACCGGCAACGCCTGGGGCAAAGCGGAGCTGGAGGCGATCCTCGCGACGGGGGTACCGACCCTGGTCGACCAGGCGTACCTGGAGTGCGGCCACTCGACCTCGTTCACGCCGCTGGTCGCGGTCCACCCGAACCTGGTCGTCACGCGCACCTTCTCCAAGGCGTTCGGCCTGGCCGCGCTGCGCATCGGCTACGGCGTCATGCACCCAGAGCTGGCCGACGCGGTCCTGCGTCTGCGCATCCCGTTCAGCCCCAGCCTGCCCGCGCTGCGCGCCGCCCTGGCCGCGATCAGCGACCCGTCCGAGATCGAGGAGCGCCGCCGTTACATCTCGACCGAGCGGGAGCGCGTCTTTGCGGCGCTGGCCGCCCTCCCGGGCCTGCACCCGTTCCCGTCCGAGGGCAACTTCATCCTCATGGACCTGGCCGGCTCCAGCCGTAGCAGCGAGGAGATCATCCGGCTCGCCCGCGCCGAGCGCATCCTGCTGCGCGCGATGGGGTCGCACCGGCTCCGCGGCACCCACCTGCGGGTGACCGTCGGCACGACCGTCCAGAACGACCGCTTCCTCGCTTTCTTCGACGCGCTGCTCAACCGGGGGGAGGCAGTGGCCGCCGGGAGGCTGGCGTGAGCCCCCGGGCAGCTCAGGAAAGCTGGGATTGGACCTCCGCCGCGAGCAGCTCCAGCTGCTCCAGGTCGTCCAGGTCGAGGACCTGCAGGTAGACCCGGGTCGCGCCGGCGTCGGCGAAGGCCCGCAGCCGGGCCACGACCTCGTCCGGGGTGCCGGCGACCGCGGTCTCGCGCAGCTCGCCAGGGTCGCGGCCGATGGCGGCCGCGCGCCGGGCGACCTCGGCCACGGTCGCGCCGCAGCAGACCGTCTGCGCCACCGAGAGCACGATGCCGGCCGGGTCGCGGCCGCGCGCCTCGCAGGCCGCCCGGACACGCTCGAACCGCACCGCAGTCGCCTCGAGCGGCTGGAACGCGACGTTGAACTCGTCGGCGAAGCGGGCAGCCAGCCGGGGCGTGCGCGAGGTACCGGCCCCGCCGACGATCACCGGCGGGTGGGGCCGCTGCACCGGCTTGGGAAGGGCCGGGCTGTCAGTCAGCGACCAGTGCCTGCCGGAGTAGGAGAAGGGCTCGCCCTCGGGCGTGGCCCATAGCCCGGTGATGATCTCGAGCTGCTCGGTCAGCCGGTCGAAGCGCTCACCCAGCGGCGGGAACGGGATGCCGTAGGCGGTGTGCTCGGCCTCGAACCAGCCGGTGCCGAGACCGAGCTCGACCCGGCCGCCGCTCATGGCGTCGACCTGCGCCACGGCGATGGCCAGCGGGCCGGGCAGCCGGAAGGTGGCTGAGGTGACGAGCGTGCCGAGCCGGATCCGGCTGGTCTCGCGGGCGAGCGCGCCGAGCGTGACCCAGGAGTCGGTCGGCCCGGGCCGCCCGTCACCGCCCATGTGCAGGAAGTGGTCGGAGCGGAAGAAGGCGTCGAAGCCGTTGGCCTCGGCCGCGCGGGCGACCGCGAGGAGCTGGTCATAGGACGCGCCCTGCTGGGGCTCGGTGAAGATACGCACCTGCATCTGTGGCGACTCCTCGGGTCGGTGCTGGCCGGGACCTGCCGCGCGGCCGGCGGCGGCGGGTCGATGCTACCCGGCGCCGGCCGCGATGCGGCCGGCGCCACCCGATGAGCCGGCTCAGGCGTCCAGGGGCGAGTCCGAGGCCGCCGGGGTCTGGTCGGGGGCCGGGCCGGCCGGCCCTGTCCCCGACCCGCCGTCACGCCGGCCGCCGGGCCCGGGCCCGAAGCGGTCACGGCAGCCGGCGCGCAGCCCGGTCGCGACCCGCGTCGCGGTCAGGTCGGTGCCGTTCGCGGCGACCGTACCCGCGACCAGCACGACCGCGCCGTTCTGGAGCACCGAGCGGTCCGCGCTCGCGCCGTCCCTGGAGTAGGCCGTGCTCGAGGTCGTGGTGACCTTGTGCCGAAACCCGGCCCGGTCGGTCAGCGTGAACGAGCCGGCCTGGAGGTCGGACATGGTGCCGGCGATGCTCGGGAGCACGATCCGCACCGCCGCCGCGGTCGCCTTGGCCGCCTGGGGGTCGGCGAGCCGGACCACGACCCGGTCACCGCTGCGCACGTCGGACTTGGCCACCTTGGCGGTGTCCCTGGTGTACTCGGTGCCAGCGTTGACGGCGACCGTCGTGGTCGAGCCGTCGAACCGCCGGACGGTGATCGAGGTGTCGGTGACCGCGGTCACGGTGCCGGCCAGGTTGCCGAAGAAGCCGAAGCGGGACCAGCGGCCGGCGGGTCCGGCGCGGTCGCCGGAGTCCACCGCGACCGGCCAGCCGCCGTCGGCGAGGGCGGGCAGGGCTCCCTTGGCCCGGGCCGCTCCGGCGAGCACGGCGCCCGCGGCGAGGACGACGGCGAAGGCGACGGCGATCGCGCCGGCAAGCGCCCAGCGCCGGGCGGGAGAGGCGGTGGGGGTGTACTGCGGGTCCATGCGCGCGGCTCCTTCGCGGCGACGGCGGCCCTGGTGGTCGCGATCCGGTCCCCCACTCTGCCCGGCCCACCTTGGAGTGAGCTGTGAGCAGCCTGAGACCAGGCCGAGAGTTCCGCCACGGGCGTGTCAGCCCAGCGGCAGGCCGACGCGGAAGGTGGCGCCCTCGCCGAAGGCGGAGGTGACGCCGACCCGGCCGCCGTGCGCCTCGGTGATGGCGGCGACGATCGAGAGCCCCAGCCCCACGCCGCCGCTGGCCGCGAGCGCGACGGGTCGGTGCGGTAGAAGCGCTCGAACACCCGGCTGGCCTGCTCGGTGGTGAGGCCCGGGCCGCGGTCGGCGACCTCGAGCACCGCCCACCCGTCGACCTCCGTCACCCCGACCCGGACCGGTGTCCCGCTCGGGGTGTGCATGCGCACGTTGGCCAGAAGGTTGGCGGCGACCTGGCGGAGGCGGTGCTCGTCCCCGACGACCACCACCGCGCCGGGTGCGACCAGGGTGATCGGGCGGTCGGGCTCGATCACCCTGGCCTCCTCGACCGCGGCGGCGGCCACGCTCGACAGGTCCACCTGGGTGCGCTCGAGGGGGCGGCCCTGGTCGAGGCGGGCGAGCAGGAGCAGCTCGTCGACCAGCACGCCCATGCGCCCGGCCTCGTCCTCGATCCGGCGCATGGTGGTGGCCAGGTCGGCCGGGCGGGCGTCGGCACCCCGGCGGAACAGCTCGGCGTAGCCGCGGATCGAGGTGAGCGGCGTCCGCAGCTCGTGGGAGGCGTCGGCCACGAACCGGCGCAGCCGGGCCTCGGACGCCCTCCGCTCGGCGAACGCCGCCTCGATCTGTCCGAGCATCCGGTTCAGGGCCAGTCCGAGCCGGCCCACCTCGGTGTGCGGCTCGGCCCGCGCCACCCGCCGCCCGAGGTCGCCGGCGGCGATCGCCCCGGCCGTGGCCGCGATCTCGTCGAGCGGCCGCAGGCCGACCCGCACCAGACGGGCCGCCAGCAGGCTGACGCCCACCAGGACGGCCACGGTGACCAGCACCTCGATGGCCACCAGCCGGCCGAGGGTCTGGAAGACCTCGGCGAGGGGGACCGCCACGGCCACCAGCAACCCGTCACCCCCGGCGAACCCGCGCCCGGGCAGGGTGGCCGCCTGCACCCGGTACGGGCCGCGGTAACGGCCCCTGCCGCCGCCCACGGTGAAGCTGCTGACCCGCTCGCCGGCCACGCCTGGGCCGGCCACGGAGACGGGCAGGGTCGCCGGCAGGTCAGGGGTGGCCTCGTGCAGCCCGTGACCGAGCAGCAGCCCCGCGAGCTGCCGGTTGCTGGCGTCGCGGACCTCGACGTAGGTCGAGGAGGAGGGCGACAGGGCCAGCGGCATCGGGCTGCCGGAGCGCGCCGCCGCGGCAAGGGCGGCCACGCCGCCGTCGCGCACGACCGCCTCGACCTGCCGCCTGGTCGCCGCGAGCTGCTGGTCCACCCGGTCGACCAGGAACGCCCGCAGGGCCAGCCAGGTGGCCAAGTCGGCGGCGACCAGGCCGGCGGCGACCAGGGCGAGCGTGGCGGCCAGCAGGCGGCCTCGCAGCGACATGGTCATACCGTGGGCAGGCGCAGGCTGTAGCCCACCCGCCGGACCGTGTGGATGAGGGGCGGGTCGAAGCGGTCGACCTTGCGGCGCAGGTAGCTCACATAGGTCTCCACGATGTTGTCGTTGCCGCCGAAGTCGTACTGCCAGACGGCGTCGAGGATCTGCGCCTTGGACACCACCCGGCGGGCGTTGCGGACCAGGTAGCGGAGCAGCTTGAACTCGGTGGAGGTGAGCTGGATGGGCGTGCCCTGGCGCCAGACCTCGTAGGTGTCCTCGTCGAGCTCGAGGTCGGCGAAACGCAGGCGCCCGGACTCGCCGACCGGCCGGGTACGCCGCAGCACCGCCCGGATGCGGGCGACCAGCTCCTCCAGGCTGAACGGCTTGGTCACGTAGTCGTCGCCGCCAACGGTCAGCCCGGTGATCTTGTCCTCGGTGGCGTCCCTGGCTGTGAGGAACACCACCGGCATCCCGTCGCCGTCGCGGAGGCGGCGGCAGACATCGAGGCCCTCCATGTCGGGCAGCATGACGTCGAGGACGACCAGGTCGGGCCGGAAGCTCTCGGCGGCGGCGAGCGCCTGCCGCCCGGTACGGGCGGCCTCCACCTCGAACCCCTCGTAGCGCAGGGCCATGCTGACGAGGTCGGTGATGTACGCCTCGTCGTCCACGACCAGGATGCGAGCCTCGGCCGCCACCGTCATACCTCCCTCACGCGGGCGCCGTGGTACCGCCCGCGCCCGCAAGTATGCCCGCGGTTCCTGGGAGCCGGCTGTGAGCTGGCTGAGCGCCAGCGCAGGAATGCCGGCGAGCCCGGGTGGACCACTCCCCGGCCCTTCGCCGGGATGCCTGGTTGGGCGGTACCCGCAGCTCATCGGCGATTTGCCCGATCGATCGGGCGTTGCTAGCCTGACCCAGGACCTGTTGCGCCCCGAAGACCTGTTGTGCCAAGGGTGCCCCCACACCCGCTTCCACCCCCAGGAAGGGCCGGTCCCAGATGCGAGGTCGTCTGTCCGCCCGTGCGCTCGTTCGCTGCCCGCTCGCCACGGGCGGCGGTCATGTGGTGACGTGCGTGCCATCCCGGCCGAGCCACCAGCCACCTCAGGCCTGCCGGCCGTCCGTCCCCGAAGGAGCCATCCGATGAGCATGCAGAGCTGGCGCGAGCCCCACGACCAGTGGGAGCAGCAGGGGTGGGCGCCCCAGGACGAGTCCTGGGAAGCCGACCCCTGGGAGGCCGACCGGTGGGAGCGGGCGCCCACCCGGGAGGAGTCGCGCGGCGCGGCGCAGGCCAGGCACGTCCGCGAGCCCATGCCCCCGGCCACCTGGTACGGCGAGCCCGACGTCGACGGCGTGGAGGCCGCGGCCTACCTCGACGACAGCGACGGAGAGGCAGCGGCCGAGCCGAACGGCGGGGTCGTGGCAGCCATCGTCGCCGCCGGGCTTGCCTGCGCGATCTTCGGGTTCCTGGCGGTGATGACGGCGGCCAGCCCGGAGGTCGCCAAGCTGATGACCTTCTACTGGCCGGCCGGGCCGCTGACCGGGAAGTCGACGGTGACCGTCGTGGCCTACCTCGTCATCTGGCCGAACCTGCACTACCGGCTGCGCGACCGCCACCTCGACCTCTACAAGGCCTTCCTCTTCACCCTGTTCCTCGTCGCCCTCGGCCTGGTCGGCACCTTCCCGCCCTTCTACCAGATGTTCCAGCCCCGGTAGCGCCCTCACCCTGGGCGCGGTCGGCAGCCTCCTGGAGGGTCGACGCCGCGAGGCCTGGGCGCGGCGTACGGGTAGCATCGACCTCCCCCGGTCGGGTTGGCCCTGCCGGATCGTGTCCCGAGCGAGGCCGGCACGTGCTGCTCGACCCCTACCTGTCGCTGCTCCGCGCCTCCCGGTCACGCGGGCTGGTCGCCGCGTCGGTGGTCGGGCGGCTCCCGCTCGGGATGATGACGCTGGCGGTGGTGCTGCTGGTGCGCTCCACGACCGGCTCGTTCACGGTTGCGGGGGTGGCGGCGGCGGGCTACGCGATCGGCGCCGGTGCCGCCTCGCCGCTGCTCGGGCGGCTGGTCGACCGGGTGGGCCAGCGTCCGGTGCTCGCCACGGCGGCAGCCGGCGGCGCGTTCCTGCTGCTCGCGCTGGTCGGCTGCACGGCAGCGCGCGCGCCTGCGGCGCTCCTGGTCGTGCTGGCCACGGCGGCGGGCGCGTTGACGCCGCCGCTGTCGGCCTGCATCCGCGCGCTCTGGCCGGGGCTGGTCCGCTCGCCCCAGGAGGCGGAGGTGGCCTACGCCCTCGACGCCGTCATCATCGAGGTCGTCTACTTCTTCGGCCCGCTGCTCGTGGCCGGGACCGTGCTGCTCGCGTCGCCGGCCGCCGCGGTGGTCCTGGCCGCGATGCTCACCGCCGCCGGCGCGCTCTGGTTCGCCAACTCGGCGCCCTCCCGGGCCTGGCGCCCCCAACCGAGGGACGGCCAGCACCAGGGCGCGCTCGGTGCCGTCGGCATGCGCGTCATCGTGGTCGAGCTGCTCGTCTGGGCGACGACCTTCGGCGTCCTCGAGGTCGCGGTGCCGGCCTTCGCGACCGCGCACGGCTCACCGGCCACCGCCGGCGTGCTGCTGGCCGGCGTCTCGGTCGGCAGCACCGCCGGCGGGCTGTGGTACGGCGCCCGCTCCTGGCGCCGGCCCGTTGCCGAGCGCCACCTGTTGGCGCTCGGCGTGTTCGTGGTCGGGCTGGCGCCGCTCACGCTCGCGCGGACGCCAGGGCAGATGCTCCCGCTGATGGTCGTGGCAGGGCTGGGCCTTGCGCCCGTGGTCATCACCGCCTACCGGCTGGTGCCCCTGCTCGCGCCCAGGGGGAGGCTGACCGAGGCGACGGCCTGGGTGGAGCTGTCGCTGGCCATCGGCATCGGCGCGGGCGCCGGGGTGACCGGGCGGGTGGTGGACACCCTCGGGGTGCGCTGGGCGCTGGCCGGCGCGGTCGCGGTCGCGCTGCTGGCCCTCGCGGTGGCGGCTGCCGGGCAGCGCTCCCTCACCCCGCCGGCGGGAAGCGGCTACCCTTGACCATCAGGCAAGGCGCGTATGTACGCAGCTCGCCCGGTGATCTCAGCGACAAAGTTGGAAAAACTCAATTCCCCATCTATTCTGCCGGATGCTGCCCGCTTGGCTGCTTGTGCCGCTCGCACCTTCCAGTAAGATCGAATGGCGTCTTCAAGTGCCTCTTGGCTCATGGCTTCTCACTGGGGGATACGGTCAAGTCCGTACAGTGACAATGCGATCTCTGTTGCAGCCAGGACGTCTCGGTCTCCAAATGCTTCCGCAAGTGCCTCGCAGTCCTGAGAGCGAATTGCAGACTGGCGAGGTACTCGGATACGACGAAGGTATTGGGCCTGGAACCGCAATGTGCCGCCGCGCATCTTTACTGCATAGGCATCCACGAAGGCATTTGCAACCTGCGACAAGAGCAGACCACCAAGCACCTGAAGATCCCAGGTGTCGGATATGACATAATATAGATTGTGATGTGGGTAGATAGTACCGCTGTCAAGAACTGGATGGATCGTGCTCTTCATATCTGGAAAGAGCAACTTCGGGCGAGATGTCAGCTTATGGTGGACCTTGTCGATTGTGCGGTACCAAGAGGACGGCAGCCGAGTCGCAACATGACGCTCACGCAATTCTGCAGCACGAGATTCGTAGTAGCTTCGCAGCTTTGGATAGTCCGCCAAGCTGACGAGCTGACCGTTCTCATCCCATGGGTTCACTAGATAGTGACCTGACCAGCGGAGACCACCGGTCGTGGTATCGCGTACCATTGCCAATGGCACGAGCCGTTCGGGCTCCACAAGCTCACGATCACTGGTAACAAAGACATCATCCGCGCCCGTCGCGACGCCGATACCAACCGTTGTCCCGGTTGCCGGATCCTGGAGCGGTGGGAATCGATCAGTCAGGTCTTCGATCATTGCCAGTCGCGCCGGGCTGGCCACTGGCCAGGAATCCTCACCAGCGAACCAGTGCGGTAACCTGGCAGCCCGATAGTGTTTGTGCGCTATTGGGTCGGCGTGTTCCTCTACCGCCCACGTGGAAAGAGTAGCCGCATCTTCTGGGCCGAAGTCGTGAGTCGTGTCAGCCACTATGGTACAGATCTGTGCGCCGCGGCGCAGCACAGAGATCGCCGGATACGCAGAAACTCGTTCCTCGAATGCGTCCACGTCGTGCATTGATATCGTGGCATCAAGGCTGAAGCTGTCCGTGATCATGCGACGAAGGTGGCCGCCATACTGGTTGCGCATCCACCTGTCGGCGCATATGAAACCGAGGCGGCCGTCAGGTTTGAGTGAACGTAATCCCATTTCCAGGAAGCCAACATAGACGTCTGCTCGGCCTGTCATTGTCGAGCAGGAAGATCGGTAGGCTCGCATCCGGACCTCGGGAACATCCTCCAGGCGAATATATGGCGGATTTCCTACCACGAAGTCTACGGCGCATTCTTCATGCCACAACAGCAAATAATCACCTTGAGCGACCCATGCAGCCGCGACACTTCGCACCTCATCCTCGGGCCAGCCATCACGAATGAGTATCTCCTCGATCGAGTGGCGGCTCGCAGCGATGTTGTGGTCAAGTAGATCGAAGCCGCGGATTGCATCACGTGCTTCTGTGAGCGTACGCCGGTACCGTCGGCACGAGGCACTAAATCGCTCGACCATAGGCCCAAGGAATGCTCCGGAGCCGCATGCTGGCTCCACAATTGTCATGGTAGCTAGATCGTGTTCAGGCGTATAGCCGACGAGATCAAGGATCAACTCGACGATCCAGCGCCGAGTGAACACTTCGCCATGCTCGACCGTTTCAGCAGAAAGTTCATTACTGAGTACGTCAGTGTGCCTGGTGACGACCTCGCCTAGGTCGAGAGAGGACTGGTACGGTTTGAGCATGCTCGGAGCCTAGCACGCACCAACGACGGCGACGCTGTGCAATGACCAGCTGTGCAGAATGATGCCTTGCGTAGCAGCGCTCTTATCAACTGTGTGTGAGTCCATACCGTCATGGTGCCCCTGTCGGTAGTTTGTTGGCTATGACGGTAGGTCGAGGTGGAGCGGCTGGCCACCGGCTACAGCATCAAGCAGCCGTTGGAGCTGCCGGGGCGGCGGCGCTCGCGACCACGCCCGCCAGCAGCGCCACAGCACGTCCCAGGGATCAGCCAGGCCCGGCACCGCCCATAGCGCCGCCGGCCACGAGTTCCTGAGGGAGCTGGTCGAGGCCTTCCAGCGGGTGCCGCCCCGCCGTTGGTGGCAGGCCCTGGGCGAGGCGTCGCTGGAGGCGGGTGCGCGACGGCGGCCGGACCGGTAGGCACAGTCACCGGCGGACCAGCACGTCCGCTCTGGCGGATTGACCTCGCCTTCGACGAGTACGAAGATTGTACCGGGACGGGGG
>Ga0184632_10000449_pt1 | contig 16139 bp, 9 predicted proteins | sample PLM31_50_b1_FD_133153 | JGI IMG/M metagenome (GOLD analysis project Ga0184632, IMG submission 133153) | Groundwater sediment microbial communities from an aquifer in East River, Colorado, USA - PLM3-1_50_b1 | ecosystem: Environmental > Terrestrial > Soil > Riparian zone | place: USA: East River... | reverse complement strand
TAGTGGCCAACCGAAGCAACGTTGGCGAGATGCCATGCGGTGATCGTAACCAGCGTCATCGTGCCGTATTGCTCCGGTGTGAGCAGCGAGGTCAGCACCTTGATTTGCACAGGATTCAGAACAGCGCGCAGCGCGATATAACCCAACGAGAAAGAGAAGAAATGGATGAGGCTCCCCCAATTTCGGCTCGAAAGCGATCCGCCGGGATTGGACGGAGTGATGCTCATGCTTGGGGAACGTGTGAGAAATTCTGTGTGCTGTGCATTTGCTAATTATGGCCGCACCCGACGCGTACTTGGGCAGCCGTACGGCATGTCGGACGAGGAGACTTGGGGGCGTTGGACCGACGATCGGATTGCGCGGATCCGGTTCGCGCACATGTTGCCGCGGAATTTCGCTCCCAGAACCTGGTCGAGCGAATCGCATCGCGCATTGCTGATTCCTCGTGCAGCTTGCGTCACTGCGGTTCGGGCATTGTACTGCCCACGCCGATCGTCACCGCGCGCTCAACTGGAGGCGCCCCCATCTCGTCGAACCACTCGTAATACTCCTGCAGCAGCGTCAGCGAAAGCGTGAATGTGCCGGGAGTGGGAAGCGACTTCACGACGACCCACAGTCTCACGGTCTCGCCCGGATCAACGTCGCGCGGCAATGGCGTGCGTTCACCGTCGTAGACGAGAACGTTCCGATCACCATCGAGCCAACGATAGCTGACGCAAACCCGCTGCAGGCCCGTCGACGGCCACGTCTCCGTGCTGTCGTTGCGAACGGTCATCTCTATCGCCCGGACCTCGTTCGCCCGCAGCGGACCGACTTCCGCCGTCGGCTGCACAATGCCGCGAAATTCCAAGAGCAGCGGGGCGTGATCGGAGAGGTGCTGAGAGGCGTCCCAGCCGGCGCCCGCGCCCACCAGCGCGACGCGGCTACGTGCGTTTGAACCGATCGGCTCGCACTTTATCTGCGGGTACAGCTTGGTCGTGCCTTCCCAATGGTCGCCGATATTGCCGATCACGCTGAGCCAGGCAATCTGTTCGCGCCAATGGTAGAACTCGCCCTCGCCATGCGATGCACGGCGAAGGTTTGCCGAAATCGAGTAGTCACCGTAACCAATGTCGCAGCGAAAGCGGAATTCCACTAGATAGTCCCCGGCCATTCGGATCTCGAGCAGCTGACCCAGCGTTCGGCAATTGGCACCGAAAACGATGCGGCTGCTCGCTTCGATAACCTGGATCCCTACGATGACGTCGAGCGCGGGCTCGTGCGCGCGCACGATGAGCTGCACGCTCACCACCTCGCCGGTGAAAACTCGGTAGTCGCGGGAGACGCTTCCGATAACGGCGGCGGACACAAGTTCGATCCGCCTGCTGCCGAAATTCGCGACCGGAAGCACCTGAGGCTCGACTGCATCCGCAACCGAATCCGCGCGTCCTGCTGGTTGACCGGACGCAGACAGAGATTTCACGGCAGCATCGTCGCTACCGCGAGCAGCCGAGTGCATCGCACATCGGCGCAGCACATCGTGCCGCTTTGCGCGAAACAGACCTAACGCGTGCCGGTACAGCTCGATGTCCAACTCGTTGATCTCCTCCAACCGCCTCCTGATGCCCGCATCGATCTCCGTTGCCGCAATACGCCCCTGCGTAACGTTGACTCTCGGCACTTCGGCGACCGAGGGGATGCCCAGGTCGCAGGCGAGCACCTGGACGAAGTCGTCGAACTCCTCGTAGGCGCCGACGAGGTCATATTGATCAAGCGCCTCCTTCGCCGCAGCGAGCTTTTCGTTCGGGGAAAGCTCGCGCGACCCGTCCCAGCGCATCGGCAGGAAATGCATGGACTGGTCGTTCTGAAGCAACCGGCGCACCTCGGGTATGTCGCAGAACACATACTCGTCGAGCGATCGAATCTTCGCCAACTCGACCGCCGCATTCCCGCCCCGCTTGGAAACGTGGTTTCTGGAAAAGTAGTAGTGCGAAAGCAGGCGGTCGACGGGGTGGCGGAGCAAGGTAATTGCGTAGCGGTCGACGGGCAGCCGCTGTCCCGGCACGAACGAGAAATGACCCGTGATGACCGCCTTGCCAGCGTTCCGCGCCAACGCGTGGGAAAGCGGCTCGATGAGCCCGAACGTCACATTTTCGTGACCGAAATGATCGACGAGCACGCGCTCGACGGAGGATCCCGCCGCCTTGTAGATGTGATCGAAGAGAACCTTCGTCTTCATCGCGCGCGCATTTCCCATGGCCAGGTGTGCAGCACGCCCAGTTCGCCGAACACGAATTCCCCTCCGGGCACGGCATCGGGGTGACCAGCACGAAGGTTGTCCAAGGTCACGACGCTCCTGCCTGGTTCCGGCAGCGTTCCGACCCTATGCGATCCGATGTACCCGCTCCGCCGACGATCAGGATCTTGCTCATCGCGCGCCGGAACGAACTTGCAGGGACTTCGCCGCTCGACCCAGGCGAACGCGATCGCCTTCATGGCCAAGCAAATAGGCCACACTGGCCGCCGCCTCGTCGGCATCCTCGTAATACAGCCCACACCCCGCGCTTCGACATGCCTCTGCCAAAGCGTCGTTCGCGGCCGGGACGATCAATGGCAGCCCATGCGCGGCGGCAAAGTCCAGCGTTTCCTCGGGCGGCGCGGATGGATCGACCACCCACAGTGCTTGCGCCCTGCGCAACTGTCCGGCGGTGAGCCACTCGCTCATCGTCACATTGACGGGGTGAGACGAGCAGTAATCGGGCAACAAATCCAGCGCATGCGCCGCGGCAGCTTGAACGCGGTCCCCAATACAAACAACCAAGGGGACTTTCTGTTGCAGGGGCGCCTCGTTCGGCCCGGGTTGCGAGTAGATTCGCTGCAGCTCCTGTACCTGCGCATGGAAGGAGTACGGCCGCATCCGCTGCTGTCCTTCGCGTCCCATACGTTCCAGCAGCGAGGGGTCGTCGATGAATCTGGAGATGCACTCGGCAAGCTGCGCAGCATCCCCCGCCTTGAACAGATATCCCGTCACTCCGTCGACGATCAGCTCGCGGCTTCCCCCCATGTCGGAAGCGATCACGGGGCAGCCACTTGCCATTGCCTCGGTAATTGAGACAGGCTGATTCTCGTGCCAGATCGACGGCAGCACCAGTACGTCTGTTTCCGCATAGACCTTCTCCACGCGGCTGTTGTCGACCTTGCCCCAGAAGCGAACGTGCTGCCCGCATCCGTTTTCCGAGAGCATTCGTTCGTACTCTCCGCGCTCTTCGCCGTCGCCCACGAGATTGACCCGCACCTTCGCCCTCTGGCTCACGAGCGGCAATGCCTGAAGTAGCGTGTGGACTCCTTTGTGTCCGCCAAAGTGTCCGACGAACGAGAGCCGTAACTTGTGATTCGATGGGACGCGTCTTACCCCCGCGAAACGCTCGACTCCGACGCCGTTCCACACGACATGCATCCGGGCAGCAGGAAATCCGGCCGCGATGTAGCTGTCGGCGAGGTAGCGGCTGGGCGACACGAACGCATCGACGCCGTCGGGAAGAAGCCGGAAATAGTCCTGCCGCATCCGCATCGGAATCCGTCGCTGCCGACCGTCGTCGATGTGCTGCCGGCATTCGCTACAGGAGGTCGCATCGGCGCATTGTTCGCTTTCCGATTTCATGCCGGTGTTCTTGAGGCAGAAGCCCCAATAGTCGTGCAATGTGACGATGGTTCTCGCGCCGGACTCGTGCGCGAGCCGGACGATGGTCACCGAGAGCCCGATCAGGTTGTGGAAATGCACGACATCCGGCCGGAACTCCTCAAGCAGCGCCGTGAAGCAGCGCTCTACGGCCGGATGGGAAAAATTTGCATGTCCGGGATTGAAATCCTCGGTCGTCAAGCGAATGCGGCGGACACGAATGCCTTCGTACTCGTCATCGGATGTCGTGTAACGAGGCGCGCCGCTGTGTGTCTCGCCCGCGAATACCCTCACCTCGTGACCGGCGGCGCGCAGGGCCATGCCCTGGAAGTGGGCAATGAGTTCGGCTCCGCCGACGAACTTGGGCGGGTATACGTTGCAACAGATCAGGATTCTCATGCTCGGCAGCAAGTCACGCTATCAGGCGACGTCATGCATGTTTTCGAAAATGACGGCCGATGTGCAGCAGATGCGGCAGGCGCAATCCGCCTGGCGCGGTGAGGTCGCGCGGCTAGGAGCCTGTCGGGCTTACTTTCGCGCATGCGACGGGGGGCGATTTGGGCGCGGTTCAAGGCGGGAGCCCGCAGCAATAGCGCGACTATTGCAAGGGCGAGCAACGCGGAACCGCACCCAAAGCGCTCCCGTCCCTTCGGGTTGCTGCCAAAAAACGTGTCCGCCGCGTTACTCGGCTTGCCGATATGCGCGATATCGGCCGCACCTCGCGCCTTGCGGACACGCTTTTTGGCCCTGCAACGCATGCGTGAAAGTAAGCCCGACAGGCTCCTAGGCATAGTGCCTTTCCTTCATCTCGGCGAACGCGCGTCCAGCCGAAGTTCCGACGACGAGCGGTCCGGTCCGCTGCGCCGGCGCGAGTAGCGCGAGTGCCAGACCGCCCCACATCCCTCCGTCGCCGCCTCCACCGTGTTCGACCAGCCGCCCGGGAATGAAATCGAGGTCGACCCAATGGACATGCGGCGATCTTGCCCACTCCGCGGCGAGCATTCCTTGGCGGCACCCCGGGTTGAACCCGTCGTGGAGCATCAGCACCAGCGGCTTTTTCGGCACGTAGTCGAGCATGACCTCGATGTCGCGTCGAACGCCGGCCGCGGAATGGTCACCGTCGATCAGCACGAACTCCACGGGTAGGTCGGCGGCATCCAGTTCCTGCAGTAGCGCTGGCAGCACGTCGCCACTGGGACCAGTGAAGAAGCTCACGTTCTCGAAGTGCGCGAACTTCGCCGGAATCGTCGGATCGATGTCGATCGAGAAAATGGCTTTCGCATATTGCGCCAACAGTGAAAGACTGCCGCCCTTGTACGTCCCAACCTCGATCGCGCAGACAGGCTTGAGCCGATGCAACACCGCCGTCATTCCGAGCCGCTCGGAATCGTTCATCTGCCAGTCGCTCGTGAGGCACGCCGGGTAGAGCAGCTCCAAAATGCTCGGCGCGCGCTCGACCGCTTCCTCCGTTGAACGCAGCGGATGCTCCGGGTCCGGCCACGGCCTCGTGCCGACTTCGACCTTCGCAATCGATCGCAGAATATCCATGGAATACGCATCCCAAGTCTTGATCGGACGCCGGATTGCCTCCGTGGCCAATCGGGCACGCAACGCATTGTCAGTGGCAAGCGCTTCCACGGCACCGGCAAGCGCATCGCCATCTGCGACATCGACTGTCAGGCACCCGCCGGCTGCGGCCAGCTCCGCCATGACGCCGCCACGGTGGCAAATGCACGGCTTGCCGTGCCAGAGACTCTCGAGGATCGGCATGCCAAATCCCTCGATCTCCGAAGCGTAGACCGTGAACGTGCATTCGGTATAAGCCCGATGCAGCGTCGCATCATCCACGATGCCGAGCCAGCTAATGCGCGGATCCTTCGAACACTCGTCCATCACCCGCTGCGCGATGGCATCACCACCAGCATACCGATTGCCGATGAGAGTCAACGTCCACGGGAGATCCGGACGCCTCTGCGCAAGTCGCTTCATCGCTTCGATCAGCGCAATGTGGTTCTTGCGGGGTTCGAGAGTCGAAACGCACAGGACCGACACTGCGGTTGTTCCCATCACGCCGACTTCGCGGCAACGATCCGAGCCCCCGAACTCGCCGGGCAGCTGCACCGTCGTAACGGTCGTTCCCGCAATCCCTTGATTGGCCCAGAACTGCTTGAGACAGTCGGCCGAGAACGCCGAGATCGGCATCACCACGTCGCACTCGCCAAGACCCGCCATGTAGCTCGCGTGATTGTCTCGAATCACCTGATCCTTGACCAGATCGGGGCGCAGAACGGCGATTGCATCGTAGAAAACCGCGCCAACTCGCCATCCATGCTTTCTGGCCAAGGCCCGGATGGCCTTTCCGTTGGTCTCCAGGACGGTCTCCGTGAGCAGCAGCCAGTCAAGCGCCTCGGCGGAAGAGCCTGCGTCTCCGAGGACCGGTAATGGGTCTCCCGCGGGCGACCGCGTCATTCGGTCGTGAATCACGGGACCATTGAACGCGGAAAGAAGCGCGTACTCTTGGTCATTCGGAAAAACGTACACCCCAGCTTCGATATTCCACAAGGCGAAGACCGGTTCACAATATCGCTGCAACTCGCGGGCGAGTCGGCGCGTGACGCGAACCACACCAGAATTGGCCCCATCTCGAGCGGCATTCGAAACATCGATGATGAGCCTCGGCCGCCCTGCGTTCCGGCTTTGCGTGAGATCGTTCAACATCGTCTCGTATTGCGCAGTCACCCTTGCCCAGCGGAACGTGGCCCGAAAGCGCTCGCGTGCGTCCGCCAGGTCATCGTGAATCGGCTCGTTACCGGCAAGCAAGGCGCCGGCCTTGGCCGCCATTTCATCCTCGTCGCGGCAAAGGAACCAAGGATGCAATATGACTTCGGGATGCGCGCCGACCTCGAAAGCGAGTACGGGCCTTTCCAGCCACTGCATTTCGACCAGCGGGAGATTGAAGCCCTCCCACCGCGAGACGGAAATTCCCAATCGGGCGTTTTCCATCCAGCGCCGCAATGCCTCATCGTCCGGATACCCGATCGGTAACACATGCTCGCGGTAGCGATCGGGAACTGCCGCCGATTGCGCATCGGCCAGGATTGCGACGACAAATTCGGTGTTCGTCTGCCGCAGGCGATCCACAATGCCGTAGACGGCCTCGGAGTTCTTGTAACTGCCGGGTTCCCAACGACCAAGGTTAAGGATCAGCGGCCGCCCTCTGACGGCGGCTTCCAGCGCATCGGGAGCCAAGCCGCGGCGCTGGTCGTCAGTGATGAAGCGGTTGTTCCAGATACCCGTCGCCATGTGATCGGCACCAAGCAGTACCGGCGTCACTTCGACGCCGGCACCGTCGGGGACGCTTTGGGTGTTGGCGATGAAGCGACTGATGGGCGCAATGCGCGAAACCTCGGGAAGGTACTGCCGACGCAGCGACTGGAGTTTTTCCTGCACAACTCGTGCGCCACCTTCAAAACCATCCAATGGAACGGCTCCGCAGTCCATGAATACAGTGGCGCATCCGAGGCGTTCGAACACGGGAATGGCGCCGAAGAATGGCCAGCCTCCGGTCACGACGACCTGCGGCACGTCATCCCTCTCGAACAGCCCGCCCCAATGCTCGGCGATCCAGCGGGCCGTGAACTCGCTGAGGTTGAGGTAGCCATCACTTCCTTCGGGCACCGCAATCACCTTGGTCGCGAAGGACCCCACCACAGCGGCGTCGAAGCGATTCGCCATGACCGAGACACGGTGCCCACGCGCCGCCAGTCCGTGCCCGAGCATCAGGAGCGCGCGATCCAGGCCGAATCGGAACAGGAACCGCTCGTTGCAGAGTAGAACGTTCATCCGTGTGGGAGTGTATGAACGGGACCGGTCCCCAGCTTCACGTGTCTATTTCGGGATGACTCGAAGCGCGATCAGCGCGATTCCGAGGTTCCGAGGGTCTCCGGTCGGACGCCACAGGTGGGGAGTCTGCAACTCGATCGTGTTGACAGTATTGGCGCTCGTGAACTCCACCGACTGTATCTCCGGTTGCGTCTTGAATGGATCCGCCGAAAATATGAACGATTTGGTCTGTGCACCAATCTTGACGCCCACGGGCCTCCCCACGTTTGGTCCCACCGCGCCTCCCATAATCACCAGCACGAATGACTTGGGCAGCGGTTCGCTGAAGGTAAACCGGGTTTCGGTGCTGTCGGTCCAGCGCCCCCAGGGCTCGTGTCCGCTCATTCCTCGCACTTCGACCACGCCGCGCGGATACCCCGGCTTACGGAAATCGATACCCTCGGCGAGCGTCGCCTCGTACCGCGGCCCGAGCACATCCGTCGCTGTCGACGTCGCGCGAAACGGAGGCATTGTGGAAGCAGGCGCGGGCTTGTCGCCGCAACCGGAAACAGCAAGCAACGCACAGGACATCGCAACGAGGAACCTCTTCATCGGCCACTCCTTGACCTTCAGATGCGACAGCCGATATTCAGCGGCTGCAAGGGTGGACGACCCCTCGGCGTAGTCACGTGCCAGCCTTGGTCGCGATCACGGCGTAATCCTGGGCGCTGTAGAAGGCCTGGTTGATCCGGTCAATCACACCGGGAGCGCCCTCGGTCAAGAGCTCATTTTCCGGATACGGATGCATGCGCACGATCTCGACTGGCGAAAAACCCCGGGCCTCGATGAAGTAGTTCATCGTCGCGGGCGGAAGCGGATGCTGATGCGTCGGGTCGAACCAGAAGTTGCACGAGCCTACGAGCATATTCTCCGGATTCGGCGTTTCGAAAATCAGGACGCCACCGGTTCGCAAGACCCGATACGACTCGTCGATAAGCATCACCAGCCTCCCGAAGGGCAGGTGCTCGATGATGTGCATCCCGGTAATTGCGCCGATCGAGCCGTCGGCGAGTGACCTCAAGTAGTCAACCGCGTCGCTCTCGATGACGTCCAATCCGCGGTCGCGGCAATCGCCAACGTTGACCCGGTTCAGATCGACGCCCGTCCCCGTCAGGCCCACTTCCTGCAGCAACGCGAGCCAGTCGCCGCGCCCGCAACCGAGGTCGAGAACCGGGGCGGACGGCGTTCCGGCACTGGCTTCGCGGATCATGGGGAGGTACACCTCCAGCCGCTTCTTGATCTCCTGCGGCTCGCCACGGAACCGATTCTCGAAGGACGCGTAGACTGCGTCGAGTACGTGGTCCTCCTCCTCCCGCCAGTCGGGTGCCTTGTCCGCGCCTGCACGCTTCGGCGCGCGCTTGCGCCATTCGTCCAGCAGCGCACCGACGCGCCGATGCTGATCGAGGAGAATGCGACGTTGCTCCATGAGATCGCTTCGCACGGACTCGAAAGAACTCTCTACATCCGCGATGTCCGCTTTTGCCATTCGTATATCCCGCAGATCGGAGACAATAAGATCGATTTGCGCACGGTCGGCCTTCGCCACACTCAACGAGTCGGGTGGAAGTCGTGACTCACGGAAAGGTTCGCGCGCATCGCCGACCATCGCCTCCAGTCGCGTCAGCTCCGCACCGTGACGCGCAATTTCGACAGCCACCTGCTGGATTCTGGCGAACGTGCCCTCCAACTGACGCCCGAACGCCTCGATCTGGGGCCGATCGGCCTTGCCCGCCGTCAACAGATCGAGCATCGCGCGAATGTCGCGCAATTCATTGTCGGTGCGGCTCGCCAATGCATCGAGACTTTTTTGCTCTGGCCGGCTGCGGATCAGCGACGCAAGGTGATTATTGAGCGCCGTGATGCGCTCATCCTCCGCTTTGCGCTCCAACGCCCGCTCAACCGCGAAAAAACGTTTCTCAGCCTCAAGTTTGGACGAATCGAGTCCGTCGACGCGCGTGAGGAGCCTCGACGTCTCTGTGGTGAAGGTCAACTGCGCCGCCAGCGCCTTGTCGAGTCGGGCGTTCGACTCGCGATCCGCGTCGCTGGCACGTTGTTGGGATTGCGTGAGCAGCCTCTCGATTTCCGCTTCGGCCAAATCAATCTGCCGTTTGAGCTCGGACTCGTGGTGAAAGAACGTGGCCTCCAGTCGTTCCTGGTTCCGGACGACTTCCGGCAGGCGGACGACGTACTGAACCACGCCGACGATCCGCCCCACCAGCGGCACGCGCCGGAGCGTGCTTAGCGCGAACGGCAGCGCAAGACCCCGGACCCGAACCCCGGCCGACCGTCCTTCCGCCGAAAACCGGATGCGACCGAGAATGTCTGCCTTCGCCAGGCGCCCGGACCGCAGCCCCGCGAGATAGCCCGCGTGGCCCCGTGCATCGGGCTCGCGCCGAAGGAGGGTGCGGTACGCGTTGCGCACGAATTCGTCATCGTGAAACTGCAGGAAATCGGCCAGCGTGTACACATCCTTGAGCGCGAGCGATCCGCCGGGTCCAGACAGCCGGGGCAAGGATATGGGCTCGAATAAAGCGGCGGGTCGATCGGCCATCTCGGCCGACGACTTTTCGGGGCCATTGACGGCGCCCGCATCGCTCGGCGGATCGATACCCTTCCTGCGCCCAATCGACTCGCGGACCTGGCGCATCATCGCGTCGATGTCCGGCGGCGACTGCGGTTCCAATTGGGCTTGCGGTAATCCATCCACCGGCGCCAACGATTGTCCCGATGGTTCCGCGCGCGAAACGCTGTCTCGAAGCACTTCGGCTTTCCGGCGCGCAACTTCCTCCCGAATGCTTCGCTTCATTTTGTCAATTTTCATTTCCCAATTTTTCCCGAACCGGCGGCGGCGTTCCACTAACCGGACGCGGGGCCGCCGTTTCCTCGTCGAGGGCGCACCAGCGCGCGGCGACCTGCAGTGCGCACACACCGATGGTCAACGGCCCGGACTTGCGAACCACCTGAAACACCACGGCGCGGTCCCACCAGTCGAAATTCGAAGCGGTATGCACCTCATGACTGTGCAAGGCCGCAGTCAGGCTATAGCTTCCCGCGCCGAGATCAAACGACGGAAACACGAATTCGACGATCATCCGTTCGCCCGCCGCCACGTTCGTTCGATTCATTCCGAGATGAAAGGTGTTCGTGCCGAAGATGTCGTTGCCGAACCGGTCACGAATCAGAATTCCTGCCGTGAGGTCTGCCACCGCGGCGCGAACTTCCAGCGTGATGCGAACCGTTGTCGCATCGCCGCTATGCAGCGCGCGCACCGGCACCCCGACGCACAGCAATTCAATGTCGACAATCGACGCCTCGGCTGTGCCCGACCGCGTTGTCGTCCGCCCGGTCTCGGCCTCGGTCTGCCGTATTTGGTAGTCCGCACGCTGCGCGGCGATCATGGCATTGTAATAGTCGAGGGCCGCATCGGGCGAATCGTCACGCAGGACCTGACCGTGATCAAGCAGGATCGCCCGGTCGCACAGCGTCTTGACGGCGGCGGGGCTGTGCGACACGAAGAGCAACGTCGTGCCGAGATCCCGAAACTGGCGGATGCGGTCGAAGCTCTTGTGCTGGAAATAGGCATCGCCCACCGACAGCGCCTCGTCGACGATCAGGATGTCGGGGCGCACGGCGGTCGCGACGCTGAACGCCAGCCGCACCTGCATCCCGCTCGAATAGGTACGCACCGGCTGGTCAACATAATCACCGATCTCGGCAAAGGCTTCGATCTCACTCATCAAGGAATCAATGCTCTCGCTGGGAATCCCAAGGATATGCCCGGCCATTCGAACATTCTGGCGGCCGGTAAACTCAGGATGGAAGCCGATGCCCAACTCCAGAAGTGCGGCAACCCGTCCGCCGGTCTCGAATGCGCCAGTGGTCGGACGAATGGTCCCCGTGAGCAGCTTGAGCAGCGTGCTCTTGCCGGCGCCGTTGGCGCCGATGATCCCCACGGCCTCACCCGGCGCCACGTCGAAGTTGACGTCGCGCAGTACCCAATTGACATCGTGGTGCGCCCCCAGGCCCACCCATTCCGCCAGGCGGCGCCATTTATGCGGATAGCGCTTGTACGCCTTGCCGAGATCCCGAACGCGCAGGTAGCCCATTACAGTTCGTCCACGATCTCTCCGCTCAACCTCCGGAACGCCACCAGGCCCAGCAGCAGCAAGGCCGCGGCGACCAGCGTCGGATAGACGAGCGAGGACCAATCGGGAGCCCGGTTATCGAGAAAGACGGTTTGCGCGAAACTGACGATGGGCCAGAACGGGTTCCACGCGAGCACCGTGGCGAATGCCTCTGGCACCGCGCGGCCGGGATAAACGATGGGCGTCAGCCAGAACCAGAACTGCAGCAACATCGACGTCGATTGCTCGACGTCACGGTAGAAGACGTTGATCGTACCGAGAAACACGCCCAGCCCCATCGCGAGCGCGACCACCAGGACTACGACCGGCACTATCGCCAGGATCGCAGGCCACGGAAAGCTGCCAACCGACACCAGAAAGGCCAGGAACAGCGCGCTCACGACCGCGAAGCTCGCCAATCCCGACAGCGCCACGATGATCGGCAGCGCTAGCTTGGGCAGATTGACCTTCTTGAGCAGCCCGGCGTTGTGCACGAACACGGCGACCGAGCGAATGATGAGGTCGCTGAACAACTGCCACAACAAAATGCCGGCGCAGAGGTAGATGCTGTAGGCGAACTTGGATTCGTGGCCCGGCAACGCGGGCTTCATGATCTCCGCGAACACCAGAGTGTAGATGAGAATCATTGCCAGCGGCTGCGCGACTGCCCAGAACCAGCCAAGCTGCGTGCCTAGATAGCGCGACACGAAGTCGCGCCTAACGCTGGCACCGATGAAGCCGCGGAACTGCCAGCATTCCCGCAGGAGGCCGGTCCGCAGCATGGGAATGGATGCCATGAGGTCGAGTCAGTGCCGTTCGCGGCGATCGTGGTGGCGGACGCGCGTCAAGGGCCCGGGTCGATTGCCCGTGAAGATGGGGATGGCCGGCGCACGCGTGTACTGCGGGTACGTGAGTGCAACAGCGTGACGTCGTTTCTCTTGATTCCGTTGCTCATGTTCATCAGAAGCCGCACTGCCGCTTCATTCAAGCGAACACGGCGAAAAACGGGGTTGTATCGTACCATCGTTTGCGCCCCGGAAATGGACCGGTTCGCGGGCCCCGATCATGGGCCCCGAGCGGGGCTCAATGCTTCGTGATTCCGCATGCTTCGCGAGATGACACTATGATTCCTCGCGATGTCGAGCAAGGGTCTCACCGATGTCGCGTGTCGTTCAGTACTCAAGCGACCATCCGGTGCAGCAGGCGCGGCAAGTTGCCTCCGTGCATTGGACACGGGTCGACGCATCAGGATACGCACCGACTTTGCCGCACGCAGAACGCTGGCGCCCGGCACGCCGATGATCAGCGTCGAGCCCGCCGCAACCGCGACCGCGCGCACCGCGTCGAACGTGCGCTGGATCCAGACACCAGAGCACCGGACGGATCAGGGGGCCTTCGGCTCGCGGCGGGCGCTTGCCAGCGCGCCGAATCGAGAAACGAGCAATCAGGCCACGGTGGCGTAGACCTTGCGCGTAACCGCGGCACAAGCACCCCAGGTGAACCCGGCCGCGCGTTCAATGCCCCGCTGGACCATTGCCGCGCGCGCCGACGGATCATCCAGAAGCGCCGTTATTTTGGCGGCCGTATCCTCGGGGCTGTCGGGCTCGAGGCTCTGGCCCGCGTCGCCCATCACCTCCGGGACGGAGGCCCGGTTCGAGGCAATGACCGGCACCCCGGACGCCATCGCCTCGAGGGGCGGAAGGCCGAAACCCTCGTACAGCGAAGGGAACACGAACGATGCCGCGCCTGCATAGAGGGACGGGAGCGTGGCGTCCCCGACGTGGCCCAGGAACCGGATCTGGCCGCGGTCTGCGAGCCGCCGCAACCGGCTCACGATGTCGGACGCGCGCCAACCGCGAGCGCCGGCAACCACCAGGGGGAAGCGCTCGCGGATCGCGGCGGGAATTTGGGCAAAGGCTTCGAGCACATGGAGGACGTTCTTCCGCGGCTCGATCGTGCCTACCGTGAGGATGTAGCGGCCATGGCTCAAGCCCAGGGAGCGAAGCGCCCCCACCGTTTCCTCCTCCGTGCGCTTACGGTACACGCTCGACACGCCGAGGTGCGCCGTATGCACGCGTTCCGGGGCAACGCCGAAGGTTGCGATCACCTCGGAGCGCACGAAATTCGAATCGACCATGATCGCGCCCGCGCGCTCGAGGGCCTTGGGCAGGCCGCGCGCCAGCCAACGGACGCGGTCCGCCGGGTGGGTTTCCGGATAGTGGAGCCACGACAGATCGTGGACGGTGATGACGACGGGTACGTCGTAACCCAGCGGCACGTAGTTCTGCTCGTGGTAAAGATCGATCGCGTTCCGGCGTAAGCCGCTGGAGAATCCCATCCGTTGCGCCGCGATGCGCAGGCCGCCGCGAAACGGCAGCCACGGCTTGATTTGCTGGACCAGCGATGACGTGATGCCGTTCAGATCTGCGGGGGGACGCGGCGATTCGTGCCGCCAGCGATATCGGTAGAACGAGTATGGATCGACGTCCCCAGTGGCGGTCAGCGCAGCGCTCAACTCAACGATATATTTGCCAATGCCGGTCAGCGGTGAGAGGAGCGGGGTCGCGTTGAAGGCGACGCGAATGGTCATGGAGGAAGTCGAGGTGGACGATACTGCATCGGTCGGTCCGGCGTTAATCGCGCACGTTCATTTGCACAACACTACCTCTTTCAACGGGAGCATGCCGGAGCCGGACAACGCCAATGCAACCGCTGCAGGTCGGAAGATTCGCGCCGGCACGCCCGGCAAAGGGCGTACCGCCGTCCTTGCTAAATATCACACTCTCCGCAGGGGCACCAACAAACCCGCACCAACGCCGGCACTGGGACACAACCGTGGAAGCTGCGTCCAAGGGAGCGCGTGGGCCTGTATCGTGCGCTCACGAAACCACATGGTCGGGCCACGTTCGCACGACCTCGCCGGACGAAATGGAACGGTCTCCTAATCCCGTGCGGTTGACGTGGATATTAGCCCCTCCTTGGCGGGAGCGAACAGGCGATAGCAGCAGGGATTGCCTGCCGATTGGCGCGGTCGCATCCGAACCGAAAATCGGCGAATGGCCCGGGAAACGACACCATTACGTCACGCTGTTCCCCCAACCGTCAGGCCGTCGATGCGCAGCGTGGGTTGTCCGACGCCAACAGGCACACTCTGGCCATCCTTCCCGCACGTGCCGACACCCGCGTCGAGCGCCAGGTCGTTGCCGATCATCGAAACCTTGGTCAACGCATCGGGGCCGTTGCCAATGAGGGTGGCTCCCTTTACCGGATACGTGAGCTTGCCGTCTTCGATCATCCACGCTTCGGCCGCCGAGAAGACGAATTTGCCGCTTGTGATGTCGACCTGGCCGCCGCCGAAATTGGCCGCGTAGAGGCCCGACTTCACCGACGCGATGATTTCTGCCGGCTCGCGGTCGCCCGCGAGCATGATCGTGTTGGTCATCCGCGGCATCGGCAGGTTCGCGAACGATTCGCGGCGACCGTTGCCCGTTGGAGCGACGCGCATGAGCCGCGAGTTCATCCGGTCCTGCATGTAGCACTGAAGGATGCCGTCTTCGATCAGCACCGTGCGCTGCGTTGCGTTGCCCTCGTCGTCGATGTTGAGCGAACCGCGACGCTGCTCGAGCGTGCCATCGTCGACGACGGTGACGCCTTTCGAGGCGACCCGCTTGCCCACGCGGCCGGAAAAGGCGCTCGTCCCCTTGCGATTGAAATCGCCTTCGAGTCCGTGCCCGATCGCCTCATGCAGCAGGATGCCGGGCCAGCCATTGCCGAGCACGACGGTCATGTTGCCCGCGGGTGCCTCGCGCGCACCGAGGTTGAGCACGGCCTGCGCGACCGCCTCGGTCGCATAGCGATCGAGCATTGCGTCGGTGAAATGCGCGTAGTCGAAACGGCCGCCGCCGCCGGAATAGCCTTGCTCGCGCCGGCCGTTTTCCTCGACGATGACGGTGATCGACATGCGCACGAGCGGCCGCACGTCGGCAACGACCTGACCGTCGCTGCGGGCGATGAGGATCGTCTCGTGCTCGCCGGCCAACGACGCCATCACGTGCGTGACCCGCGGATCGCGCGCGCGGGCGATTTGTTCGACCTTCTCCAGCAGCGCGACCTTGTCGGCCTCGCCAAGGCTTGCGACCGGATCGGCCAGCGAATACAACGCGCGCGCGCCACCGCGGCTACCCAGCGGCGTGACGACCGACTGTCCCTGCCGCCCGATCGCGCGGACGGCGTGCGCCGCTTCGGTGAGCGCGGCGAGCGAAATGTCGTCCGAGTACGCATAGGCCTGCTTGTCGGCGCTGACCGCACGCACGCCGACGCCGCGATCGATGTTGAACGTGCCCGATTTGACGATGCCTTCCTCGAGGCTCCAGCCTTCGAACCGCGCGTGCTGAAAATAGAGATCAGCAAACTCGACATCATGGTCATGGATTTCGGCCAGCACGCGCGAGAGCGCCGCCTGATCGAGGCCGGAC
>Ga0184632_10000448_pt1 | contig 16141 bp, 17 predicted proteins | sample PLM31_50_b1_FD_133153 | JGI IMG/M metagenome (GOLD analysis project Ga0184632, IMG submission 133153) | Groundwater sediment microbial communities from an aquifer in East River, Colorado, USA - PLM3-1_50_b1 | ecosystem: Environmental > Terrestrial > Soil > Riparian zone | place: USA: East... | reverse complement strand
GGACGTCCTGCGCGGGCCGACGCTGGACGGCCTCGGCCAGTACTACCGGGAGATGATCACCGAGTCCACCGATGAGCCGGTCGACGTGGCGGCGGCGCTCCGCGAACACGGCGTGCAGGTGGTCGTGAGCTACCTGCCTGTCGGGAGTGAGATCGCCGCCAAGCACTACGCGCAGGCTGCACTCGAGGCCGGAGCGGGGCTCGTCAACTGCATGCCGGTGTTCATCGCCTCCGATCGTGAGTGGGCACGTCGGTTCGCCGATGCGGGCCTGCCGATCGTGGGAGACGACATCAAGAGCCAGGTCGGGGCTACCATCGTCCACCGCATCCTCGCCAAGCTCTTCGAGGATCGCGGGGTGAAACTGGAACGGACGTCGCAGCTCAACTTCGGCGGCAATATGGATTTCATGAACATGCTCGAGCGTGAGCGGCTCACTTCTAAGAAGATCTCGAAGACCCAGTCCGTCCAGAGCCAGCTCCGAGAGGGCCTATCGAAGGAGAACATCCACATCGGGCCATCGGACTACGTGCCGTGGTTGCAGGATCGCAAGTGGGCGCACATTCGGCTGGAGGGAACTGAGTTCGGGAACGTGCCCCTCACCGTCGAGCTGAAGCTCGAGGTCTGGGACTCGCCGAACTCTGCGGGGATCGTCATCGACGCCATTCGATGCGCCCGCCTGGCCATGGACCGAGGGGTGTCGGGTCCGCTGATCGGGCCTTCCGCCTACTTCATGAAGTCGCCCCCGGTCCAGTTCTCGGATGACGCAGCCCGGGAGATGGTCGAGGAGTTCATCCTGGGCAACGGCGCCTCCAAGGCTGCCGACTGGTCCGCGTTCTTCGACGCCCGAACGCCGGCGCAGTAGCTCCTCCTAGCTCGACACCTGCCCGCGCAGGCGCGAGCATGAGCCGGTGACCAACGTACGCGAGCGGGCGCGGGCGGCGCTTCGCGCCCCCGACTTCCGCGTCCTGCTGAGCTCGAGGCTCGTTGGGCAGTTCGCGGATGGCGTCTTCCAGGCATTCCTGATCGACAAGCTCGTCTTCCTCTCCCCCGAGAATCAGAGCACGGCCGTCGGCGTGGCCAAGGCCTTCGCCATCCTGGTCATTCCGTTCTCCCTGGTAGGGCCCATGACCGGCGTGGTGATTGACCGCTGGTCTCGCCGGCGGATCCTCATCTTCACGCAGCTGGTCCGGGCGGCTTCGGCAATCGCGTTGCTTCTCCTTACCCGGGGCCATCCCACTTTCCTGCTCTACGCGCTCGTCCTAGTGGTGGTGTCCGCGAACCGCTTCTTCCTCTCGACCGCAGGCGCGGCGATGCCGGTACTTGTGCCCGAGGAGGATCTCCTCGTAGCCAACTCGGTCACGAGCGTCACAGGTACGGTCAGCTCTTTCGTGGGGCTGGTGGCTGGGACGCAAGTGGCCACCTCAATCGGGACGCGCGGGCTACTCGGGGTCTGCGTGGCTGCCTGGCCTGTGTCTTCCTACGTGGCGACCAGGATCCAGAGCCCGCTTCGCGCGATCGGGTCCGGCCTGGGGTTCGGCGCGCACCTCAGGCAGACCGCCGTCGACCTTGGACGCGGCGCCCGCCGGCTGAAGGCAACGCCGCCGGCTCTCGGCTCGATCATCTCCATCTCGGTCGACCAGTTCCTGATAGGCGCCATCACCGTGCTCTCCGTGATCCTGTTCAAGCAGGAGTTCAAGCAGGGAGTGGCCTCGTACGGGCGGATCATCGGCGCCGGTGGTGTTGGCGTGCTTGTAGGCGGGCTCACCGTCGGCTGGTTCGAAGGCCGACTTGCCAACGCCCGGATCGTCTCGCTCTCCTTCGCCATCGCGGGCCTCGTCTGCGCTAGCGTCGCCTCGCACATCGTGGGGCCAACGATCCTCCTGGTGACGTTCACGCTCGGGTTGACCTACCCGTGGCGCAAGGTACCCGCGGATACCATCTTGCAGAAGTCGATCCCGGACCGGTTCCGCGGCCGAGTGTTCGCCCTCTACGACATGGCCTTCGCCCTGCCGAGGGTCATGGCCGCGGGCCTCGCCGTACTTTTCATCCCACGCATGTCGAAGGCCACCATCCTGTTCCTGGCCGGCATCGTCTATCTCCTTTGGGCTCCAGTCCTGCCCTGGTGGGTGCGACGGCGGCGTACGGTAAGGGTGCGGTTCTACGCGGGCGGAAGTGCTGACGAGATCCCTAGGGCGGTGGTCATCGGAGGCGAAGAGGAGCCGGTCGAGGTGCTCGGCTCCTGGACTGAAGAGATCGCGGGCGGCGGAACCCCCATCCGGCAGCGGCGGTTCAGGCTAAGGGCGTCTGACGGCACTGTGATGGAGATCGCCGGCCAGCCGGCGGACGGCCCGTGGCACCTCGAACGTGAAGTCCCCGCGCACGCTACCCCGCCGCCCGTCGCCGACTGACCTCGCCTCGAAGCGCAACGGACCGGCCCTCGGTGGGTTGTCGCCACCAGCCCAGGTCGCTCATCGTCGGGGATTTGCTTCAGTCGAGCCGAGGGCTCGCGACCGCGAGCAGAGAACAACTCGCTCAACCGAACCACGCTGCGCGCGAGGGCGGCCAGTAGCGGGCGACGACTTCGCCGCGAATGTCGGCCCGTTCGATCGGGCCGAAGGTCCGGCTGTCGGTACTCGCCGTCGACTCGTCGCCGACCACCCACCACTCGTCTGAGCCGAGGGTTCGGCCCTCAAAGACCTCTCCCCCTCCGGCCACCAGGCGCTTGACCATCTCAAAGCCCGGCTGCCCTGGATGCTCGACGACGACCAGCGAGCCCACTGACAGGCGGCTTGGGCGAATGGCCACCAGACAGTCGCCGGGTTGGAGCGTGGGGGCCATGCTGGCCCCCTCGACGGCGACCCGAAAAGGGCGTCGCCGCCACCACCATAGCCCCACGCCCGCCGCGAACGCGGCCAGGAACCCGTTCCGGAGACCGTGATAGCGTTGCGCTCGCATCGACCGACCTGTCTCGAAAGGAGTCACGATGCTACAGAAGCTGTTCGCCGAGCTGCTCAAGCCCTCACGCGTCGTACACGCTCACTGCGACCTTCCTTGCGGGGTATACGACCCGGCCCAGGCGCGCATCGAAGCCCAATCGGTGAAGGCCTGCCAGGAGAAGTATCAGGGAAGCGACGACGCGATCTTCCGCGAGCGCGCCGTGGCCATCAAGGAGGAGCGGTCGGATCTGGTCAAACATCATCTCTGGGTCCTCTGGACCGACTACTTCAAGCCGGAGCATCTGGAGAAGCACCCTGAGCTGCACACGCTCTTCTGGGACGCCACGAAGGAGGCCGGTGCCGCCAAGAAGTCGACGGACCCCGCCCAGGGTCAGAAGCTTCTCGACCTGATCGAGCAGATCGACAAGATCTTCTGGGAGACCAAGAAGTAGCTTGGGACGCGCCCAGTTGTAGCGGCCATCAGGTCAGTCCTCAGGTCACCGCTTTCTTCACGAGCGCGCCGATCCTTGCCTCGTCGGCGGCGGTCAACTCCTTCAGCGCGAAGGAGGTCGGCCACATGGCGCCTTCATCGAGGTTCGCAGTGTCGTTGAAGCCGAACGTCGCGTACCTCGCCTTGAATTTGTCCGCGCTTTGGAAGAAGCAGACGACCTTGCCTTCCTTGGCATACGCGGGCATCCCGTACCAGGTCTTCGGCGAAAGGTCCGGCGCGCTGGCTTTGACGATGGCATGGATCCTCTCGGCCATTGCCCGATCCGCTTTCGGCATCGCGGCGATCGCCGCCAGCGCGGCCCTTTCGTCATTCGCGCCGCGCGCCTCCGCCTTCAGCTCTTGGGCGTACGCCTTCGCCGCGGCTCGTTCCTCGGCGGTCCATCCCTTGGACGTCTTGCCGGTCGCAGTGGTCCTCTTGGCGGACTTCTGCGTGCCCTTCTTTGCAGCTTTCCTCTCAGCCATTGCGAAGCACCTCCCCAACTCCACGATCCTTGGCCCAAGCCTCCAGCAGGCGGTAGGCCTCGTCCTTTTCGATCGGGCCCCGTTCGATTCTCAGTTCCATCAGGTAGGAGAGCGCCTCCCCGACCAGCGGGCCAGGCTCGAGCCCGAGACGCGCCATGACCTCGTTGCCATCCAGAGGCGGCCGCATCCGCTCGAGGTTCTCCTCTTCGGCTAGGCGCGCGATGCGGAGCTCGAGATCGTCCTGCAGCGCCGCCAGGGCTTTCGCCCGCATGGGGTTCTGCGTCGTGCAATCAGCCCGGACGAGCTGGTTGAGCCGGTCGAGCAGCGGCCCAGCATCCCTCACGTAACGCCTCACCCCGGCGTCGGTCCACCCCATGCGGTAGGAGTGGAATCGTAGGTGCAGCTCCACGAGCTTGACTACGTCCGCGACGATCTCGTTTGGGTAGCGGAGCGCCCGCAGTCGTTCCCCGGCCATCCGCGCGCCCACCACCTCGTGATGGTGGAACTGGACGCCATCGTTCGTGAACGCCCGGGTTGCCGGCTTGCCGACATCGTGCAATAAGCCCGCCAGTCGCAACGTGAGGTCTGGTTCGCAGTTCTCCACCACGACGAACGTGTGGCGGAGGACGTCCTTGTGCCTGTGGACCGGGTCCTGCTCCAGCTGCAGGGCCGGGAGTTCGGGCAGGAACCGATCGGCGAGGCCCGTCTCCACGGCCAGGAACAACCCATGTGATGGCTTCGCCGACATGAGCAGCCGAGACAGCTCGTCCCTGACGCGTTCCGCGGAGACGATCGAAAGCCGCTCGCCCATCCGGCGCATCGCATCGACCACGCGCGTCGCCGGCGTGAGCCCCAGCGTGGACACGAACCGGCACGCCCGGAGCATGCGGAGAGGATCGTCTCCGAAGGAGACCTCCGGATCGAGCGGGGTGTCCAGACGCTTGGCCGCGAGATCACGGACGCCCCGGAAAGGATCGACGAACTCTCTGTCAGGCAGTCGGATCGCCATCGCGTTCACGGTGAAGTCCCGCCTCGAGAGGTCCACCTCCAGGTCTACGCCGAATTCCACCTGCGGGTGGCGGTCGTCGCCCGCGTAAACCTCCTTGCGGAAAGTAGTGATCTCAAGCAGATGATCCCCGCGCCTGGCGCTCACGGTCCCGAAGCGGACGGCGGTCAAGTCCTTGCGGTCCGCCCATCCCTGCAAGAGCCGGATGGTCTCCTCAGGCTTGGCGTCGGTGGCGAAATCCAAGTTGTCCCACACGCCTCGTTGAAGCAGCGATTCCCGGACGGCCCCGCCAACCAGGTAGAGCTGGAACCCGGCCGTACGGAAGCGTTCGCCAAGCTCGATGGCGACGGGATCCACGGGCAGCAGCGCGCCGGGGCCGCCGGCAGCGTCGGGGGGACTCATTTCGGCCCTGAGGATAACCTGACAAGTTGCCGGCTTCGTTTGTCAAGAGCGATGCTCGGGTAGGAACCAACCAAACGAAGCGCCCAGAGGAGGGACACTGATGCCCGATTCGAAGAAGAAGATGTCCCGCGCGGACGCAGGACGTAAAGGGGGGCTCAAGACCAAAGAGCGTCACGGCCCTGAGTTCTTTGGCAGGATAGGCCGCGTCGGCGGTAAGAAGGGCGGAGACACCACGAAGAGGCGATACGGCACGGAGTTCTACCAGCGGATAGGCCGGAAGGGCGGGTCGAAGTAGGGACCAGGTTCGAGCATTCGGCGGGGGGGGTCGTCGTTCGCTTTCAGCCGGACGGGACCGAGGTCGCTTTGGCGTCCCGACGAACCCGCCGCGGAGAACTGGCGTGGGGTCTGCCCAAGGGCCTCGTCGAACCGGGGGAGGAACCGGCGGAAGCCGCCGTCCGTGAGGTCCGCGAGGAGACCGGCCTCGAGGCCCGGATCCGAGAGTCACTCGGTGAGATCTCCTACTGGTACGTCTGGGAGGGAGACCGGATCCGAAAGAGGGTCTCCTTCTTTCTCATGGAAGCCATCGGGGGCGACATCTCGCTCCACGACCACGAGATGGAGGAAGTCCGCTGGTTCCCGGTCGCGGAGGCGCCCCGGGTGGCCAGCTACCGCAGCGAGCAAGACGTGGTGAGGAAGGCCGTCGAGCGCCTTGGCGCGCCGGCCTAGCCGCGTGTCGCTGGTTCACGCGCTGCTCGGGGCTCTGTCCGGGTTCTTTGCTGGCTTCATATCTGGTGCGTTCGGCGTAGGAGGCGCCATCCTCACCACTCCTGCGGTACAGGTGCTGTTGGGAGCCCCACCAATCGTGGCCGTGGGCACTCCGCTTCCCGTGATCCTCCCCACAACGCTCTCCGGGATGCAGGCCTATCGTCGCGCCGGGCAGCTCGACTTCCGGGCAGTAGCCTGGGCGGCTCCGCCGGGCGTCGCAGGCGCGGTGGGTGGGGCCGCCCTCACCAAGGTCATCGACCCTCACATCTTGCTTCTCGTCACCGCCGGGCTGATTACCTGGCAAGCGATCAGCATCGGGCTCGGAACGTCACCTGAAGAGGCCCTCGGAACCCCCTTGCGGCCATCGGGGCTGGCGTTTGTCGCCATGGGTCTCGTCGCCGGGTTCGCGTCCGGCCTGCTGGGGATCGGCGGCGGAATCGTGATGGTCCCCGTCATGGTCGGGCTCCTCCAGATGCCACTCAAGAGGAGCCTGGGGACGTCGCTCGTGATAATCGCGTTCATGGTCGTGCCCGGGACGATCGTCCACGCCTTGCTGGGCCACATCAACTGGGCGATCTTCCTATGGCTGACCCTGGGCGTCGTACCGGGGGCGGCCCTGGGTTCGAGGTGGACCATCCGGGCCAAGGATCGCACGCTACGAGCTGCCGTTGGGATCTTGCTCCTGGCCGTGGGGTTGGCCTACGGAGGCTTGGAGGTCCGTAACCTCCTCGCCACAGCCAGCCTCAGATAAGTCCCGGCCACCCTCCCGCTACAAGCCTTGGCTAAAATGGCCTCGCGGTCATGCGACGTCTCCTAGCTGTCTCATTCGCGTTCGCGTTCGTCCTGGCCGCGGGCCCGACGCAGCCTGTTTCCCGAGCCCAGGAACCGCCCTCAGCCACTCTGACCCTCCTAGCGCAGCCCGCGTGGAACTCGGTCGAGCAGCCCATCGACATCCGCATCCGGGCCACCAACGACTCGGCGGTCGAGCTCGGTTCGCTGACGCTCGTGCTGTCCATATGGGCCCCGGCCCGTTCTCGATCGGTCTATGAAATCTCGCTCCAGTCCGACGCGACCACGACCCTCTTCGCCTACTCATTCCCCCAGGGCGGCTCGCTCCAGCCGGGAGCGAGCCGAGTTTTTCGGATCCGCCAAGCGCTGAACAGTGTCGGTACCAGAGCGGAGAGTGCGATCTACCCGCTGAGGATCGACCTCCTCTCCGACATCACACCAGTGGCGACGCTCCGAACACCCATGATCTTCCTGAACGACCCCCCGCAGGAACCCCTCAACATGACGTGGACATGGGTCCTGTCCGAGCCATTGCAGTACGGCCCCGACGGCATTTTCTTACCCGGGCCAATCGAAGAGGACATCGCGCCTGGGGGCAGGCTCGACGCCATCGTCCAAGCAATCGGGCTGGCCGGCGGTGGCCCAATGGATCTGGTCATGTCGGCGGCGCTCGCGGATCAGCTCACCCGCATGGCCGGCGGATACCAGATCAAGGAAACCGACGGCTCGATCCGGACGGTCGAGAAGGGGGCGGGAGGTTCCGCGGACGCCGCTCGGATCCTGGGATCGGTCTCGGCTCTGGTCAAGCATCTTTCGGTCGAGCTCGTCGCTACTCCGTATGGCGACGCCACCGTGCCGTCAATCTTCCAGGGCCTAAATGCCGATTTCACCACTTTGCTCGAGCGGGGCCGCGCCGCGGTGACGAGCGCACTCGGAACCGCGCCGCGCACGGACCTCTTCAGACCTCCGTACACACAGCTCGACGCCCCGTCGGTGTCCAGACTCGGCGCGCGAGGCGTGAGCTTGGTCCTTGTCGATGCGAATTTCCTTCCGCCGCCGGCCGGTACCAGGTTCAGCCCAAGATCGGTGGCCCGGCTGATGGCAGGCAAGCACGAAGTCACAGCCGTCGTGCCGGACGACGGCGCCATGAACGCGATGACCACCTATGGAGACGACCCCGGGCTCGCCGCTCACGCCGTCCTCGGAGAGCTCGCCGCGGACTGGCTGGAGTTCCCGGGCACGCCCGGACGTGGTGTCGCCCTACTGTTCCCGGAGTCCACCGCCTTCTCGCCGATCTTTCTCAGGAATTTCGTCCGGCTAGTCGTGACCTCGCCGTGGCTCCGGCCCGTGACCGCATCGACGCTGGTTGCGTTAACAGACGTGCTAGACGATCGCGAGACCATTCCAGAGCAGTCCTTCCGCCAGTTCGGTCCGGACTACGTGAACCGGCTCAAAGCCGCCAAGGCTTCTCTCTCTCAGTTCAAGCTTGCCGCTCCCGGCGCGACCGAGCTGACGGACCATCTGGGTGAAGACCTGCTCCTCGCCGAAAGCGGGGCTTCCGTGAGCGACCCTTCATTGGGAGGGCGCTTCATCGCAGCCACAGAGAACTCCATCCGCGAGACGTACGCTCAGGTCAAGATCGCCGGAAGCGTTCTGACGCTCGCGTCAAGGGGCGGGCTCATCCCAATCACGATCGCTAACGACAGCGGCTACCGGCTCTCGGTCCTCCTGCGCCTGATCACGGACCGACGGCTGGCCTTCAGCGCCGGCAACTCTCAGGTCGCACAGCTACCCGAGGGGAAGACCACCTTCACATTCCCAGTCCGGGCGGAGACGACTGGCAGGATCGTGTTCAAGGTTCAGGTACTCACACCGGCCACGGCTACGCCGCCGAAGACGATCACCGAGCTGGAGATGGTTGTCCGATCTACCGGCTACAACCAAGTGGCCCTGTTCATTACCGTCGGGGCCGGCGTGTTCCTGCTGGCCTGGTGGGGAAGGCGGTTCCTACCCCGGCGGAAGCATTGAGGTCGCAGCCCACGGCAGAGTCGGAGACGGCTGGCTCGTTCCTACGGCACTCCGCCGTGATGTCGGTGGGCACAGGCCTTTCCCGCCTGACAGGGTTCCTCCGGGTCGCGGCAATGGCCTACGCGCTCGGCGTGGCGGAGAGCCGGCTAGCCGACGCATACAACGTCGCCAATACGACCCCCAACATCATCTACGACCTCGCCATCGGGCAGATCCTCTCGTCTCTGTTCATCCCGGTCTTCGTCGAGCGCCTCCAGAGCGACGGCAAGAAGGAGGCCTGGCACACGGCAGGAGCGGTGCTGTCGATAGCTTCGGTGGGGCTGGGCACCGTGATGCTCGCAGGAATACTGTTCTCGGGGCCGATCATCCACCTCTACACGTTCCGAGCCCACGGCCCCGAGGTGCAGGCCGAACGACAGCTTGCCTCATTCTTCCTGAAGTGGTTCATGCCGCAGATCGTCTTCTATGGGTTGGGTGCCGGCGTGGCCACCGGCCTGCTGAACGCCCACCGAAAGTTCGGCGCTCCGATGTTCGCTCCCATCGTGAACAACCTCATCGCTATCGCCACCTTCTTCGTCTTCGCCGCTCTCCCCGGCCCTAGCGGAACCGTGGCCATAACCAACCTCCAACGATATGTCCTAGCGATCGGCACCACTCTTGGAGTGGTAGGCATGACCGTGGTCCTCTGGCCGTCGCTCCGGCGCCTGGGTTTTCGGTGGAAGTGGACCCTGGATCTCCGGGACGCCGGCGTGCGCAAGATCGCGCGGTTGGCGGGCTGGGCCTTCGTTTACGTCATCGCCAATCAACTTGGCGTGCTGGTCGTGATCATTCTGGCGGCGAGCATCCAGGGCGGCTACACCGCCTACACCTCGGCGTTCATCTTCTTCCAGCTGCCCTACGCCATCTTCGCCGTCTCTATCATGACCGCGCTGCTGCCATCACTCGCATCCAGGTGGGTGGAAGGAGACTCGGACACGTTCAGGCTTCATCTCTTACAGGGAATCCGGGCGACCGCGTTCGTCGTCATCCCCGCAGCCTTCGGGTACCTGGCGCTGTCCAAACCCATCGTCAGGTTGCTGCTCCAGCACGGGGTGATGCAGGCTCGAAGCACCGAGCTGCTCGCGGGCGTGCTCCAGCTATTCTCGATCGGCCTCCTGTCCTTCTGCACCTTCCAGCTGTTCCTCCGCGCCTTCTACGCGATGCAGGACACGCGAACGCCCGCCCTGATCAATTTGGTCGCGGTGGGCTTGAATACTGCGGTAAACCTAGTTTACTTCCGATACTTGAACGTGGAGGGACTCGCGTTGGGACACGCAACGGCGTACACGTTCGCGTCGATAACGGCGGCCCTGATTCTTCGTCGGCGGCTTGGTGGGCTGGATGGCCGGCGACTCTGGAGCCCGTTGCTTCAGATCGGCCTGGCGGGCCTCGCGACCGGGGGTGCCGCTCTTCTCGCCTCAAGTTGGCTGGGCGACCTGCTGGGGACGGCCAGCCTCGGGCCCCAGCTGCTGCAGGTTGGCGGCGGGGTCGCGGCGGGACTCGGGGCCTTCCTTGGCGTCGCGCTCCTCTTCCGACTCCAGGAGCTCGCCCTCATCAGACAGTTCCTGCTGGCCCGCGTGAGGCGAGGATGAGCGCCCGGCGAGTGGCATCTCGCCTGCACCACGAGGAAGCCGGCTTCGTCGTGAGCTTCATCGTAAGAACCGTGATCGTCTTCGTGCTGTTGATCCTTGCCGCCTACGAGATCGGCCAGGTCGTTCTGGCGGACGTCCGTTCCAGCAAGGCCGCCTCCTCAGCCGCGCAGGCAGCCGCGAACACGTACGCCGCAACCAAGAGCTACCAGAGGGCCGAGACCGAGGCCCTTGCCGCCGCCCGAGAAGAGGACGCCACTGTGGAGGTCACCCTGCCGATCCAGATAGGCAAGGACGGCGAGGTGACAGTGACCGTGACCGTCACCGCCAAGACGTTGATCGTGGGCAAGATCTCGTTCCTGAAACATTTTGCCGAACGCACGTCCACATCGACGCAGTCACCAGGGTCATAGGCCACACCTTTCCCCGGGAAGGCCGGTCCGGCCTCGGTAGACTCCCCCAGATGAACGCACAACCCTCCGACCGAGAGCTCGTCGAAAGCTTCAGGTCCGGCCGGCGGGAGGCTTTTCAGGATCTCATGGCGCGGCACGAGAGGCGAATCTACAACGTGGCCTACCGGATGTTGGGTGTTGCGGAGGACGCAAGTGACGCCACCCAGGACGCCTTCCTGTCCTGCTACAGGCACTTGGATGGCTTCCGAGGCGACGCCGAGTTCACTACATGGCTGCACCGCATAACCATCAACGCCTGTTACGACCTGATGAGACGCCGGCGCCCGACGACAAGCCTGGATGACGAACCGGGACCTACGATTTCCTCCCCCGATCACGCGGATCGCGCGGCCGCGGCGGCGGACGTCCAACGCGCCCTGCTCATCGTCCCGCCCGAGTTCCGAGCGGTGCTGATAATGCATGAGCTTCAGGATCTGCCGATCGACGACATCGCCGAAGCTCTTGAGATACCCGTCGGCACCGTCAAATCGAGGTTGTTCCGAGGCCGCGCCGCCCTGGGGCGGATACTGGCCGGGGAACCACAACCAGCCCCACCCCCGTCGAAGCGACCGTCCCCATGAAAGATGAGCCCTCCAACCCGATGAACCATCCCGACGAGTTGCTCGCTGCCTACTTGGACGGGGCCGCCTCCCCGACTGAACGGCAGGCCGTGGAATCCCATTTGGCTCGCTGCTCGGCCTGCCGGCAGGATCTGGATTTCGCCCGCTCGGGAAAGGAGGCGCTGCGGGGCCTGCCGGAGCTGGATTCCCCTGGCCTTGCCCGGACCGCACTCCCCGGCCTGATCACATCGCCCGCGGATGAAGAGGCTCCTGTACCGATCGAACGCCGCCGAGCCCGCCGCCTTTCCGGAGCCGTGATGGAGCGAGTGGCCTGGGGAGTAGGCATCGCGGCCGTGCTCGCTCTGTTAGTGGGGGTCGTGGCCAACCTGAACGGGTCCCGGGCGAAGCGAGCGGCGGCGCCAGCTCAAGCCACAGGATTCGAAGGAGCGAACGTACCCGCGACGCCCACCAACGCTCTCACAGTGATTCCGGGCAACATCGACTATACGCCCGAGTCGCTGGCGGCCCTTGCCATGGAGATCGGGAAAGGCACCGACCAAAACGCTATCTTCGCTCCGGGAACCCTCCGAACGGCGCCGACTCCGGCCCTGGACACGAACCGGGACCTGCTCGACCCGGAACGGGCACTCGCATGCCTCCAGCAGGCAACAGGCCTCGGCCCCGAGGCCTACCCCACGTACATCGAGCTCGCCACCTACAATTCGACCCCCGCCTATATCGGCGCCTTCTACAGCGAAGTCGACGCCCCCCACGTGCTGGTCGTCGCGGTGAGCGTCGATGGGTGTCAGCCGCTCCAGGTCGACACCCAGCCCTTATAGCGGGGCCCCTCGCGCCGGGAACATCCGGCGGGCGGCTCAAGTTCCTATGGGACAATGACCGCCGTGGACGAGCGTGGCGTAGTGATCCTGGGTTCGGGGCCCGCCGGGCTCACAGCCGCGCTGTACGCGGCTCGCGCGAACCTCAAGCCTCTCGTGCTCAAGGGTATCGACGCCGGAGGCCAGCTGATGCTCACGACGGACGTCGAGAACTACCCGGGGTTCCCCGACGCGGTACTCGGCCCCGAACTAATGGAGCGGATGGAGAAGCAGGCGGCACGCTTCGACGTCGAGCTCCTCCATCAGGAGTCCACTCGCGTGGACCTGTCCGCCCGCCCCTTCGGAGTGTGGTCGGGGGACGAGGAGTGGAGAGCGAAGACGCTGATCATCGCCACGGGCGCGAAGGCCAAGATGCTTGGTCTGGACTCCGAAAGGAAACTGCTGGGCCACGGTGTATCCACGTGCGCCACATGCGACGGGTTCTTCTTCCGCGGACAGGAATTGGTGGTGGTTGGAGGAGGGGACTCCGCTCTGGAGGAAGCGCTCTTCCTCACGCGCTTCGCGACAAAGGTCACCCTTGTCCACCGTCGCGATTCGCTGCGTGCCTCCAAGATCATGCAGGACCGCGCGTTCGAGAACCCGAAGATCTCCTTCGTGTGGGACTCGATCGTCGAGGACGTCCTGGGCGATGGGCAGGTCCAGGGGGTGCGCCTGCGACATCTACCCACCGGGGAAGGCTCGGAGCTACCTGCCGGCGGACTCTTCGTCGCCATCGGACACACCCCGAATACAACTCTGTTCGAGGGCCAGCTGGAGATGAAGGGCGGCTACATCGTGGTCGAGGAGCCCAGCACCAGGACCAGCGTAGAGGGAGCCTTCGCCGCCGGAGACGTGGTGGACTTCATCTACCGTCAGGCAGTCACCGCCGCCGGGATGGGATGCCAGGCGGCCATCGACGCGGAACGGTTCCTCGAATCCCAGGGGAACTGACGAACGCCAGGGCCAGCCTGCCCGCGATCGCCCTGGCGGCCTCCTTCGCGCTCGGAGTGACGTCCCCTCCACTTGGGCCGATCGTGCAGGCAGCCGAGACTCCTTTGGCCACCCCGAACTTCCATACCGATTCGGGTCCTGCTTACTACAAGGCGGTCATCGTGGGCGGGAAAGCGTTCCCGCTCGCCAGATCGAACTTCTTATCTCTCATCGAGATCTTCGACGACTGGCACGCTCCCAGGCTCCGACTGGTCAATGGGACCTGGCTGCTCATCGGCGTCCATGAAGGCATCGACATCGCCGTGGAGCCAGGCACACCGGTGCTCGCGATGGAGCCGGGCACGGTCGAAAACGCCGGATGGACTTTCTACTCGGGCCGACGGGTGGGCGTCCGAGGCGTCGACGGCCGCTACTACTTCTACGCTCATCTCTCGGTCATCGCCGCGGGCATCGCGCCTGGCACCTCGGTCGCCGCGGGTTCTGTCCTCGGGCGGGCGGGGAACACCGGTTACGGCGAGCCAGGACATCGAGACGAGTTCCCGCCTCACCTGCATTTCGGCATAGAAGATGGGGCGGAGTGGGTCAACCCTTATCCAACTCTGGCCTCCTTGTACGAAGCCACTGTCAAGGGTGAAAGGCGTGTGCAGGCAGCACTGGACAAGCTCCTTGCGGCGGGCGAGACAGCGGCCTGGTCCCGTTTGGCCGGGACCACCTACCTGGACCTGGAGGCCTGAACAGAGGAATAATCGGTGGGAACGGCAGCGTTCCAGCGATTGGCTGGGCCCGCCGCGCCAGCAATCCGGAGGAGGCAGGAGGCATGTCTGATAACGTCACACAAGTGAGCGACCAGTCTTTCCAGGACGAGGTGCTCTCATCCGAGCGCGCGGTATTGGTAGATTTCTGGGCAGAGTGGTGCGTCCCGTGCCACATGGTCTCCCCCGTCGTCGAGGAGATTGCCAGAACGAATACCGAGCGCCTGAAGGCGGTCAAGCTCAACGTGGATGACAATCCCGAGACCACCCGCCGCTACGGCGTCATGAGCATCCCCACCCTGATCGTGTTCAAGGACGGACAGGAGCGCGCCCGCGTCGTGGGGGCGCGCGGCAAGGACGCGATAATGCGAGAGATCGAACCCCACTTCGTGGTCTGATCGCTTCGCCGTGAGACTCTTGCATCGGGGTGATCGTGGCGACGCCGTTCGGGACATCCAGGCTCGACTCGCCTCGCTGGGGTACTCGATCGACCCGGTCGAACATGGCGGCTTTGGCTCAACCACTGAACGCGCTGTCCGTGAGTTCCAGGAACGACGCCGGCTGTTGATCGACGGCATCGTCGGAGATCACACCTGGTCGGAACTGGTCGAGGCCGGATACGTCCTCGGTGCAAGAATCCTCTACCTTCGATATCCGTACTTCCGGGGGGACGACGTCCGCGCCCTCCAGGCCGCCATGAACCTGCTTGGGTTCGATGCTGGAAAGGAGGACGGGATCTTCGGCGCTCGTACGGACCGCGCGGTCATCGAGTTCCAGCGCAACGTCGGTCTTCCCACGGATGGCATCGTGGGCATGACCACATTGGCTGCCGTGCGGCGATTGCGGCCGGCTGGCCCAGGACCTGGTCGCGCCGAGGTCAGGGAGGCCGAGGCGCTTCGTCGTCTCTCTGCGAGCCTCGAAGGGGCGCGAATCGCCATCGACGCAGGCCCTGGAGCGGGCCACGACCTCGGCTTGCAGCTCGTCGCCGAGCTCGCCGGCCGCGGCGCCGTCCCCTTCTTCATCGGGACCGAGGGCGCCACCCCTTCGGATTCGGACCGAGCCGACGCCGCGAACCAGGCAGGCGCCGAGATCCTCGTGGGCGTGAACGTCAATGCGAGCGGGGTCCCCGGAGCGGATGGCGTAACGACTATCTATTACGGCAGGGAGGGCTGGATCTCGCAGGCTGGCCGGAGGCTCGCGGAGCTCATCCACCGGGAGCTGACCTCCGGCTTGGGCCTGGCCGACCTTGGAACCCATCCGCGGTCGCTACCCATACTGCGAGAGACCAGGATGCCAGCGGTCCTTATCGAAACGACCGGGCCAGAGAGCCTCGTCGCGTCGATGCCACGGGCGATCGCCGACAGCATCGAGGCCTTCGCCGGCGGCCGCGAACCTCCGGCCTCAGCCAGCCCTTCTCCCTCTGGTCGCCAGGAAGGCGAGCAGAGTCCCGAGGGCAACGCCCAGAACCAGCGCCTTTCCGGCGCGCAAGATCTCTGAGGCCCCGCTGGGCTTCCTTTCGGTCATCCCCCCGGCTCCCCCGCCAGCAGGGCAACGAGCCTGTCGAGATCATCTCGCGAGCCGAACTCCACTACGATCCGACCCTTTCGCTGGCCCATCGTGACGCGCACCCGGGCCGACAACCTCTCTGAGAGGAGTTCCTCCACCTCCTGCATCACCGGGTCACGCCCGCCCTCGCCCCGCTCGGGCTTACGGGCTGCGCCATCCACGTACCCTCTGACTAGCGACTCTACCTGTCGCACCGAGAGTCCCTCCGCCGCGGCTCTCAATGCGAGCACTGAGATGGCCTCTCCTCCGTTCAGGGCCAGAAGAGCCCTCGCGTGTCCGGCCTGAAGCTTTCCCTCCGCCAGCAACCGCTGGACGTCCGCCGGCAGAGACAGCAGCCTGATCGTGTTCGCCACGTGGGCTCTCGAGTGACCCAGCCGGGCGGCCAGCGCTTCCTGAGACACTCCGAGCTCCTCTTGAAGCTCCTGAAATGCGGCCGCAAGCTCGAGCGGAGCCAGATCG
>Ga0184632_10000447_pt1 | contig 16183 bp, 12 predicted proteins | sample PLM31_50_b1_FD_133153 | JGI IMG/M metagenome (GOLD analysis project Ga0184632, IMG submission 133153) | Groundwater sediment microbial communities from an aquifer in East River, Colorado, USA - PLM3-1_50_b1 | ecosystem: Environmental > Terrestrial > Soil > Riparian zone | place: USA: East... | reverse complement strand
GGGACTGCATCATCAGGCGCTCCTTGCGGATCCCCTCCACCACCCGGTCCGCCGGAGCCAGTGGGTGCCTGCGCCTGGTTGCTTCGAACCTCTTGACCAGGTCTTCGTCCGAAGCCTCCAGGAACAGGATCCGATACGGGATCTTCAGCTCTCGCAGGTCCTGGAGCCCTCGTGACAGCTCGGTGAAGAACACTCCGCCGCGGACATCGGCCACAATGGCCACCCGAGCCGGGTTGCCCGAGGCCGAAGCCAGCTCCGCCATCTTGCCAATCAGCGCCGGGGGGAGGTTGTCGACCACGAAGTAGCCAAGGTCCTCGAAGCACTTTGCCGTCTCCGAGCGCCCCGCGCCCGAGAGCCCAGTGATGATCGTGAACTCGACCTGCTGGGCCTGCTCCTCGTGCGATTGCTCGCGTCGCGACGCGGTGGACATCAGCCGGCCCTCCTGATCTCCACCGGCTCGAGACGGTGGATGCGTTCGTGGATGGCCCGCGCGAGGGCCGGCCCCACGCCGGGAGTTGCCTCTATCTCCTCGACGGACGCCTTCCGGAGGCGGGCCAGCGAGCCGAACCGGCGCAGCAGCGACTTCTTGCGCCCCGGCCCAACCCCCTGGATGTCGTCCAGAGGAGACTTGAGAGCGCGGCGGGCCCTTTTGACCCTGTGGTAGGTCACGGCGAATCGGTGTGCCTCGTCCCGGAGATGCTGGAGAAGGAAGAGCGCCTCCGAGCCCCGCGGGATCGTAAGGGGCTGAGGCTGGCCAGGCAGGTAGACCTCCTCCAGCCGCTTGGCAAGGCCGGCCGCGGGAATCCCGAGGCCGAAGTCGGCGAGCACGCGCTCGGCCACCGCAAGCTGCCCCCTACCCCCGTCGACCACCACGAGTGCCGGAGGGTACGAGAACCTGCCCGGCCGTTTGGCTCCGGGCAGGGGGTCCGGTTCCGCCCGTTGGCGCGCGAACCGCCGGCGAAGCACCTCCTCCATACTGGCGAAATCGTCTTGTCCGGGCACGCCCTTGATCTCGAACCGGCGATAATCCGCCTTCTTCGGCAGACCGTCTTCGAACACCACCATCGAGCCCACCTTGTCCGTGGGCCCCAAGTTCGATATGTCGTAGCACTCGATGCGGAGCGGGGCCGCGGGCAGCCCAAGGACATCCCCCAGCTCGGCCAGCGCCCGGGACCTTGCGGCGAAGTCGGAAGCGCGCTTGAGCTTGTGGCGGACAAAGGCCTCCTTGGCGTTCTGGGCGACGGTCTGGAGGAGCCTCCGTCCTTCGCCCCGGGCGGGCATCGAGATCCGGACGCGCCCGCCACGAATGCCGGCGAGCCATTCCTCCAGGACCACCCGGTCGGCCGGCCACGCCGGAACGAGTATCCGGGACGGGACGTCCTCGTCACGGTCCATATACAGCTCGCGCAGGAACGTGTACACGAGCCTCTCCGTGTCAATGTCCTCTACCTTGTCCACCACCCATCCCCGCCTGCCCATGACTCTCCCGCCTCGGACGTAGAAGACCTGGAACGCCGCCTCCAGGTCGTCCTCCTCCACTCCCACGACGTCCAGGTCGTCCTTGCGTGCCAGGACCATCTCCTGGCTCTCTATCGCCTTGCGGGCGGCCGCGAGCTGGTCGCGGAGCTTGGCGGCGCGCTCGAACTCCAGGACCTCTGCCGCTGCGTTCATGTCCCGGGCCAGGCCCGCCAGCACAGGCCGGTGATCGCCGGCCAGGAACGCGGAGAGGGCCTCGACCTGTTCTCGGTAGCTCTCCTCGGTCACCCCGGTGAGCTGGGGCACGCACGGCCCCGAGCACCGCCCGATGTCGTAGTAGAGACAGGGGCGCTTCGCCCGGGCCCGCTGATCGAAGAAGGAGTTCGAGCACGTCCGAACCGGGAAGACTCGAGTGAGTGTGTCGAGGGTCTCCCTTATCGCGTAGGCATGGCCGTAGGGGCCGAAGTACTTGACACCCTTGCGTTTGGGCCCCCGTAGGACACGGGCCCGTGGCCACCGCTCCCCCACTGTCAGCGCCAGGTAGGGGTAGGACTTGTCGTCGCGGTAGCGCACGTTGAAGCGGGGCCGGTGGGACTTGATCAGGTTGTACTCGAGCATGAGCGCGTCGACCTCGGTGGAGGCGACGATCCATTCGACCGACCGGGCATGGTCGACCATGGCTTCCGTGCGCGGGTGAAGAGGCCGGCCCCAGTAGGACGCCAGGCGCTTGCGTAGGGAGAGCGCCTTTCCGACGTAGACCACCCTGCCGTCGGAGTCCCGGAAGAGGTAGGCCCCCGGCGCGTCGGGAATCGAACCCGAATCGGGGCGGATGATGCTCACGAGCCCATTCTAGAAGAGGGGCGGTTTCGGCTTACTTAGCGGAGACGAATGTCCCGACCATCACAGTCGGGTGGAAGTCGCAGCGGAAGAAGTACGTCCCCGCGTCCAGTGCCTCGACGTCGTAGGTCTCGGAGCTGCCGCCGCTCACCGGGGCGTTCTGCTCGGACCCACCTAGCCTGGTCGTGGCAGAGGAGTCTGAATAGATGACGAAGTTGTGAGGGTTGATGCCGTCGTTATTCGTGAATTCGACCGTGAAGGCGTCCCCTGCTTGTACCGCCAGGCAGGTCTTGTCGAAGCCAGACCCAGTGGCGCCGGTCGGAGCGGTGATCTGCAGCGCAGCCCCGTCCGGCTCGCAAGTCTCGCCGCCGGTGGCCGCGCCGGTGGGGAGCGGCGGCCGGGTCGTCGGGTAGGCCAGCGCGAGGCCTCCGGTGGCCGACTGGGCGACGTTCAGATTGGAGTTGTTGCTGTCGAACCAGGCTATGCCCACGGTTTGGCCATCGGCCGAGGCCGCGATGCTCGGGTTAACTCCCAGTTCGCTGCCGGGCACCGGGGACGACTGAAACTCCCCGCTGGAGCTCGTCGCGAAGACGATCTTCTTGGCCATCGTGTCGGCCCAGGTGACGTAGTGCACGCCTTTTCCGTCCAGGGCTATCCCCGTCGACCACCCGGGATCGGGCTGGCCGGCGCCAACGCTGCCCAGGTCCGTGACCTCCCACGGCGCTCCACCGATGCTGTGAGCGTGCCGAACGTTGCCCCGACTGTCGTAGTAGGCGACGTGCGGGCTGCCGGAGGAATCGATAGCCATCGAGACGCCTAGTCCTCCGTCGCCAGGCACCTTGTCGCTGATCCACTGGTCTCCACCGACTCCCTGGATCAAGGATCGGAGGGCCACTGCAGTCACGCCCTGCTGGTCGTAGGCGACGAGCGGCTGGCCAGAAGCTCCTAGCCCGATAGCGGTCGTCATCGCCGGCTGGCCGAGCGGGGCAAGGCTGGGCACGGCCGTCTCGCTGGTCCAGCCCTCGCCCTTGTGGGCGACCCTCAGGGCCCCGGACGCGTAGTAGGAGATCCACGGCGTGCCGTCCTCCCCCACCGTGATCGACGCGCCGTACGCAGGAGCCGTCGATACGGCCTCCGCTTCGCCGTAGCTTCCGCCCGCGTCCGTGGAATAGAACAGACCATTCGGCGTGGCCCAAACCACATGATGCTTTCCCTGCGCGTCGAGCGCGAGGGCTGTGTTGACGTTCGCGATGGCGTGGTTGGTGTCGTCGGCGATCCCCGTGGCCGAGCCGACCGCCTTGTTGCCAACGGTGGGCTGGGGAGTTACCGATGTCTGTGTCCAGACCCCTTTGTCCTGAGAAGCCACCATCACCGACGGGGGCTGCGGCTGGCCGGCCACCACCGGGACGGGGATCTGGCCAGTCTTTAGTACCGGCGCCAGGAGCAGGTAGGAAGCCGACGGATTGCCATTCGAATCGATAGCTACGGACGCGCCGCGCCCCGCATCGTAGAGGGAATCCACCACGCTCACCGCGAACTCGCCTCCGGACGCGATGGGGAAGTCCGGCGGATTACCGGCCGGCGCGCAGGCCACGCATGCTGCGGCCAGGCCGGCGATGGCGAGCGCGAGCTTCCCCAGGGTCGAGCGCGTCAACGTGTCTGGCAAGGCGGCGCACATTCTATACGGGGTAGCGGCCTGGCTTGAAGATCAGGCCCGGGCGCTGATTGGTTCTCGCTCGTCGCGGTGGATCCCGAGCACCTCGGCGAGGTATGCCCCCGTGTAGGAAGCGCGGTGCTGCGCCACTGTCTCGGGCGGCCCAGCAACGACAACCTTGCCGCCCTCATCTCCACCCTCCGGCCCCAGGTCGATCACCCAGTCTGCTGTCTTGATCACGTCCAGGTTGTGTTCGATCACCATGACCGTGTTGCCGGCGGCAACCAGACGATCCAGGACCGACAGTAGCTTGCGTATGTCCTCGAAGTGCAATCCCGTGGTCGGTTCGTCAAGGATGTAGAACGTGCGGCCCGTGGCCCGTTTGGAGAGCTCCGAGGCGAGTTTCACCCTCTGGGCCTCACCCCCGGACAGAGTGGGCGCTGGCTGTCCCAGCCGGATGTATCCGAGCCCGACGTCCGAGACCGTCTGGAGGTGCCTGGCGATGACGGGGATGTTACGGAAGAAGTCCAGGGCCTCGTCCACGCTCATGGCCAGCACGTCGGCGATCGTCCGGCCCTTGTACTTCACCTCGAGTGTCTCCCGGTTGTATCGCTTGCCCTTGCACACCTCGCAAGTGACGTAGACGTCGGGCAGGAAATGCATCTCTATCTTTATCTGCCCATCCCCAGCGCACGCTTCGCAACGACCTCCCCGGACATTGAAGGAGAAGCGTCCGGGCCGGTATCCGCGTATCCGCGCCTCAGGAACCTGCGAGAACAGGTTCCTGATGTGGTCGAAGACTCCGATGTAGGTGGCCGGGTTCGATCGTGGCGTGCGGCCGATCGGCGACTGGTCGACGTTGATCACCTTGTCTATCTCCTCCCAGCCTGTGATCCGCTTGTGCTTGCCCGGAACCACCCTGGAGCGGTTGACCTTGGCCTGTAGCGCCCGGTGGATCACTTCCTCGACCAGCGTCGACTTCCCCGAGCCGCTCACGCCCGTGACGCATACGAACGTCCCGAGCGGGACGGCGACGTCGATGGCCTTCAGGTTGTGCTCGCGGGCGGCCTCGACCCGGAGCCACTTTCCGTGAGCCTTTCTCCGCGCCTCCGGCGTCGGGATGGAACGACGGCGGGCCAGGTATGCCCCGGTCAGGGAGCGCGGATCGCGAAGAAGTCCGCCAAGGTCTCCCGAGTAGACCACCTCGCCACCGAGCTCGCCCGCGCCCGGTCCGATGTCGACAACGTGGTCGGAGGCCTCGATCGTGGCCTCGTCGTGCTCGACGACGATGAGGGTGTTACCAAGGTCCCGAAGCCGCAGGAGCGTGTCTATCAACCTGCGGTTGTCACGCTGATGCAGGCCGATCGAGGGCTCGTCCAGGATATAGAGCACGCCGACCAGGCCCGAGCCTATCTGGGTGGCCAGGCGGATCCGCTGTGCCTCTCCCCCGGCCAGGGTCGCGGACCCGCGGTCCAGGGTGAGGTAGTCAAGGCCAACATCCAGCAGGAACTGCAGTCGCGCGCGGATCTCCTTCAGCATTCGCTCCGCGATCATGTGCTCGCGCTCGGAGAGCTGTAGCAGGTCCAGGAACCGGACCTCGTCCCTCACGCTCTGGCGGGTGAGCTCCCAGATGTTCAGCCCCCCGATGGTCACCGCCAACGTCTCGGGCTTGAGCCGGGCTCCCTTGCAGGCCCGGCAGGCCACCTCCCTCATGAATTGCTCCAGACGCTCTCGCTGGGTATCCGACTCGGAGTCCCTGTAGCGACGCTCGACGACCGGAATGACGCCTTCGTAGGTCGTGTAGTAGGACCGAGCCCGGCCATACCTGTTCCGGTAGCTGACATGGATCTCGCGGTCGGAGCCGTACAGGATCGCCTCCCGCGCCTCCTTGGAGAGCTTTCGCCACGGCGACTTCGTCGAGAACCCGTAGGCCTCGGCCAGCCCTTCCAGAAGTCGGTACCAGTACTCGAGCCGGGAGCTGGACCAGGGGGCGATCGCGCTTTCCTCTATCGACAGGTCCTGATCGGGCACAACAAGCTCCGGGTCCACCTCGAGGCGCGTCCCGAGGCCGTCGCACGTCGGGCAGGCACCGTACGGCGAGTTGAACGAGAAGTTCCTCGGCGCGAGCTCGTCGAACGAGATGCCGTCGTAGGTGCACGCGAGCTTCTGGCTGAAGCTCACGATCTCCTCCGTCCCGTCCGTCTGCACGGCGATCGCGGCGAGCCCCTCGGCGAGCTCCAGCGCGGTCTCGATCGAGTCCGCGACCCGCCTACGAATGTCTGGCTTGGCCACAAGGCGGTCCACCACGACTTCGATGGTGTGCTTGTAGTACCGATCCAGCTTTATCGGCTCAGACAGGTCCTTGAGCTCGCCATCCACGCGAGCACGTGCGAAGCCCTTGCGGCCCAGGTCACCCAGCAGCTTCTCGTACTCGCCCTTTCGGCCGCGAATTATCGGGGCCAGAACCTGGAACTTCGTCCCCTCTGGGAGCTGCATGACCTGGTCGACGATCTGGTCGGGTGTCTGCCGGCCAACGGGACGGCCGCACTTCGGACAGTGCGGCTGGCCGATCCGCGCGAAAAGCACGCGGAGGTAGTCATATATCTCGGTGATGGTGCCGACGGTCGAGCGGGGGTTCTTCGACGTCGACTTCTGGTCTATGGAGATCGCGGGCGAGAGGCCCTCGATGAAGTCGACATCCGGCTTCTCCATCTGACCCAGGAACTGGCGGGCGTACGACGAAAGGGACTCGACGTAGCGTCGCTGGCCTTCGGCGTAGATGGTGTCGAAGGCGAGCGAGCTCTTGCCGGAGCCCGAAATGCCCGTGAACACGATCAACGAACCCCTCGGAAGATCGAGGGTGATGTTCTTCAGGTTGTGCTCACGGGCACCGTGAATCACAAGCCTGTCAGTTCCCATGCGGGCATTCTAGCGATGCCCGCCAAACGGGCTTCTGGCGGCCCTTCCCCAGGAACCGATTGGCGGTCGCCAGCGGACAGATGGATGCGACGGGTCGGAAGGAGGTCGAGATGGGACCGACTCACCTCTCACCCCGGATCCGAGCGGGATCGCCGCGGCCGTGTGCACCCTTGCCGCCTGCGGATCGAGGCCCGTAGCCGCACCTTCTCCCAAACCCTCGGCGCAAGCATCCCCGATAGCCGGCACAGCCTTCCCATCTCTGCCTGACATCGGGCCACCGATCGACTTGTCGTCCTTGCCCGGACGGATCGTCTTCTCGAACAGCACCGAGGACGTCTACATGGTTAACGCTGACGGGTCCGGTCTGACTCGGCTCACGACGAATCCCGCCCACGATTTCGATCCGACCCTCTCGCCGGATGGAACCTTGATCGCATTCCGGTCTGAGAGGGATGGCAACAACGAGGTCTACGTCATGAACGCCGACGGCTCTGAGCAGGAAGACGTGAGTAGCGATCCAGCCGAGGACTGGGGCCCGACCTGGTCACCTGACGGCGCGGTACTCTGGAACTGCGCGCGTGACCTTTCTATCGGGTTCAGGGCCTGCGTCGCGAACCCCGACTCAACAGGCCTGCGGGTCATCCCCATCCACACCTACATCGAGTACCCTTCTTGGTCGCCGGACGGCAGCAAGATCGCATTCATGTCCCAGCAGCCCGGCGCCTCTGGGAGCGATCCGAACTACGACGTCTTCGTCGCCAACGCGGATGGCTCGGGGCTTCAGCAACTGACCGACGACCCGGGCCAGGACGGCTTCCCATCGTGGTCACCGGACCGGTCTGCGATAGCCTTCTCTTCGACCAGGGACGACTGTTCGAACTCAACCGCGCAGGACTGCAAGAGCTCGGGCGACATCGGCCCGTACCACACCCTCTACTTGATGAACGCAGACGGATCCGACCAGCATCGCGTCAGCGATCGATTCGCACAGTTCGTAGATTGGTCCCCGAACGGCAGCTACCTGGTGTTCTCCCCGGGGCTCAACGTCATCCGCCCGGACGGGACGGGATTGACCTCGATACCCGTTACCGGGCTGGGGCTGGATCTCGAGTTCGCCGACTGGGGCGCCTGAGCAAGCTTGGCGACCGGTTCGCCCGGGGGTAGGCTCTCCGGCGTGTCGACCCGGCAGGAGCTGGAAGCGCTTCCAACGAGGGAACTCCACGATCGGGCCATCCGGCGAGCGGAGCATCACTTCGACATTGGATTTCTGTGGAGGCTCGTCAAGACCATTCCAGCGGCCGAGGCAGCTGCCGGGAGCCTGGACAAGGCCGAGGCGGATATCGGAGTCGGCGACCTGATCCCACTCTTGCATGACTTCACGCACGCCGGAGAGGGCGAGCTGGGCGAGGCCCTCCGTCCGCTTTATGTCGAATACCTGGAGAGGCACGGCGGTTGACCGACTTCGAGCGATACAGGGAAGAGTTCCCTGTTCTTCAGAAGAAGGCATACCTGATCAGCGCTTCATTGGGGCCCGTTTCGCGACGTTCTCGACGGTATCTCGAAGAGTACGTTGATGTCTGGGCCGCCGAGGGCGCGCCTGACCCGGTCTGGATGGAACACATCTTCCCGCAGATGGGGCGCCTTAAGGACCTCTTCGGGGCACTCGTGGGCGCGGATCGCGACGAGCTGGCCATCACGGTCAACGTCTCGCTTGCTCTGGCGGCCGTTATGTCCTGTATCGACTTCTCGAAGCGCCACAAGATCATCCTCTCTGAGCTGGACTTCCCGACGGACGGCCATGTGTCGCTTGCTCATCGCGCGCGCGGTGCGCAGGTGGTGTTCCTGAAGTCATCAGACGGGCTCACGGTGCCGCTCGAGGCTTACCGCGAGGCTATCGACGAGGACACTGCGCTGGTGATCGTAAACAGGGTGCTCTATAGGACCAGCGCCCTTCTCGACGCGAAGGAGATCTGCCGGATGGCTCGGGAGGCAGGGGCGTGGTCGATCGTGGACGACTTCCACGGGGCCGGGATAATCCCGGTGGACGTCCACGATCTGGGCTGCGACTTCTACACGACCGGGGTACTCAAGTGGCTCTGCGGGGGGCCCGGGCTTACGTTCCTCTATGCACGAAGTGAACTGCTGCCCTCTCTCGAGCCCCTCGTCACAGGCTGGTTCGCCACCCGAGAGCCCTTCTCGTTCGATCTACAGAACCTCGACTACCACCCGAGTGCCAGAAGGCTGGAGCACGGGACGCCGGCCGCTCCCATCGTGTTCATCGCGCAGGGAGGATTAGAAATCATCTCCGAGGTCGGGCCGGCCAACACGCGGGAGCGGCAGCAGGACCTGATCGAATACATCATGTCTTGCGCTGACGGGGCGGGTCTGCCGGTCCGGACGCCCAGGGACCGCAGCCAGCGGGGCGGCATGGTGAACATCGGAGTGGGGACGGACGCGGAGAAGGTGTGCCACGCCCTTCTGGAGCGGGACGTCTGCACCGACTTCCGCGGCGACGGAATCAGGGTGTCTCCACACTTCTTCACCAACGAGGACGACGTCGACCGTCTACTCGCCGCGCTTCGCTTGATCCTCTGAGAGATCTATTGCCCGCGGGGCACGCCCCCAGCGAAGGCCACGAATACCGTTAGACCCCCGCTGAGGAAGGCCGAGGTGCAGGCGTCCGCTCCGGTCAGCGGGACCGCCTCGGGGATGCCGCACTTGGCATAGGATTCGACCTGTTGCCTGCTCCAGCGCCGGGCCGTCGCAGGGACCGGGTCCGTCACTCCCACCTTCACCACGACGACATCGGTTATGACGATCAACCAATCACCAAGGCTCTTGTCTTTGGCGAAAGCCTTGAACACCTGAGCCTCGGCGGGACCGATGAGCGAGCCCCACGGGACGTCCTGGCGGTCCTCGACCAGCAAGATGGCCGAGGTGTCCTTGGTGGACCTCAGGGCGGTCCAGCTCAAGCCGTCGAGCTTCGGGACTGACTTGCCGAGCCGCGCGGTGCTGGGCTGGAGGCTCGCGTTGGCGGCCTCCGGGTTCGGGGTGACAGCGCAGAAGATGTACTGCGTCTCCTTACCTTTGATAGGCGCGACCGCGTCCCCCCCGTTGCACGATCCGGACGAAACCGTCAGGGGTACCCCGGACGTCCCGCCGCAGGCTGCCGCCAAGATGCAGAGGGCGGCGCCCAACGCGCCGATGATGATCGGATTCCTCCGGATGGCTACCTCCCGACAACTCGGGTCTGTTCCTATTCTAGGATGCCATATGTGCCTTGAGTTGGCGCGCCGTCCGTCTCAGCGTGCGCGCCGGCCACCCCGGATGACCAGGCGAACTTCCGCCAGCGCGTCCAGATCCTCCAGAGGGTTGTCGGCCAGGCCGACGAGGTCGGCCGGTTCGCCTGGGGAGAGCGGACGGAAGATCAGGGCTTCCAGAACCTGTTGGGGCATCAAGCCGGCCCGAAGCAGATGCCAGGCCTCCCCGACATGGATGCCGGGGGGTATCGGACCGTTCCCAAGATCGGTCCCGTAAGCTACTCGGCCGCCCGCCTGCAGGAATCGGCTCATGTTGTCAGTTGCCGTGCGCAGCTCGGGCGTGTCCTGGCCATAGGAGTGGATGTCCAGGGTCGAGACGATCCTCATGCGGGACGCGGCGGCGTTGAGGAGGTCGTCCGACAGCCTCTCCGACCACGGGCAGTGGGCGAACTCGTCCACGCCGGCACCCACGGCGCGGCCAGCCTGTCCCGAACCCTGGACATGCGCGGTCACGATCGTTCCGGCTTCATGAGCCACCTCGCAGACCGCCAGCAGCTCTTCGTCAGAGAGCGTCGGTCCGGCTTCTGAGTTCAGGGCGACCTTGAGGATGGCCGCACCCCGGGCAAGCATGTCCTGGGCGGCCACGGTGGCCTCTTCCACCCCCTTCACCTCCAGGCCCGTACCCCTCGGGGCCCATTCCGACCTAGTGGGATAGCCGCCGGGACACGTGATCATGGCGCCCGCGGCGCGTATCAGGGGTCCATCGAAGGCCGGGCTCTCCGAGGCCTCGACCAGAGAGAAGACGATCTCCGGGGGCCACGCCAGGTCCCGGATCGCGGTCACCCCTCGGGCCACTATGGCCGCCGGGTCGGACAGACCCACGTGCACATGGCGGTCCACCACTCCGGGCATGAGGAAACCTTCGAGGTGAATCTCCTGATCGGGTTCGGGAGGAGCGGGCGAACCATCCAGCATCTCCCTGCCGCGCTCGCCGGACACGGTCACGGCCAGCTCGCGGCTCGCCCCTGCGAATGCTACGCGACCCCCATCGATCACGACGGTGACGTCTTCCACCAGCCGGCCAGGGCCGAGCCACCCCATCGGCGCACGGACGGCGAGGACCGCTATCCGATCCCCACCTCCTTGAGCGCGACAAGCTCGCGACGCAGGTCCAGAACCTCGTCGCGCAGGCGGGCTGCGTACTCGAACCTGAGGTCCTTGGCGGCTTCGTGCATCTCCTCCTCGAGGGTACGGATGAGCCTCTCTAGCTCCTCTCGAGGGAGCTCCGGCCCCTCCCGCTCACGCCGGCGCCGCCTGCGGTCGGGTGTCAGAGCCTTCCGGGAAGGATCGCCCTGGAGTGCCAGAAGGATGTCCGAGACCTTCTTCCTGATCGACTGGGGGTCGATGCCGTTCTGTTCGTTGTACTCCATCTGTATCTTGCGGCGGCGGTTGGTCTCGGAGATTGCGCGCTTCATCGAATCGGTCACGGTATCCGCATACATGAGGACCTTTCCCTCGACGTTCCGCGCCGCCCGACCGATCGTCTGGATGAGAGAAGTCTCGCTTCGCAGGAACCCCTCCTTGTCCGCGTCGAGGATCGCCACCAGCGAGACCTCCGGGAGATCGAGGCCTTCCCTCAGGAGATTGATGCCGACAAGTACGTCGAACTCGCCCAGGCGCAGGTCGCGCAGGATCTCGATGCGCTGGATCGTGTCGATCTCCGAGTGCAGATAGCGGACTCGGAGTCCCATCTCGATCAGATAGTCCGTCAGATCCTCCGCCATCTTCTTGGTGAGCGTCGTGACCAGGACCCTATCGGAGCGTTCCGTCACCTTTTGGATCTCCTCGATCAGGTCATCGATCTGGCCACGCGTCGGCCGTACCTGGACCTCGGGATCGATCAGGCCCGTCGGGCGCACGATCTGCTCGACGACCTGCCGGCCCATCCGGAGCTCGTATGGCCCTGGCGTGGCCGACATGAACACGACCTGGCTCACTCGTTCGGTGAACTCCTCGAACCGGAGCGGCCGGTTGTCGAGCGCCGAGGGAAGGCGGAACCCGAACTCGACCAGCGTCTTCTTCCTCGACATGTCACCCTCATACATTCCGTGGAGCTGCGGCACCGTCACGTGACTCTCGTCGATGACACAGAGCCAGTCTTCGGGAAAGTAGTCGAGGAGCGTGTACGGGGGCGATCCCGGCTCTCGCCCGTCGAGGTGGCGCGAGTAGTTCTCGATACCGGAGCAGAACCCGACCTCCCGGAGCATCTCTAGGTCGTAGTTCGTCCGCATCCGAAGTCGCTGAGCTTCAAGGAGCTTGTTCTCGGATTCGAGCCGGGTCAACTGCTCCTGGAGCTCCGCCTCGATAGTGACTACGGCGCGCCGAAGCTCGTCTTCGGGCGTGACGTAGTGGGTGGCTGGGTAGACGACGATCTCGGAGGCCTCGCCCAGGATCTCGCCAGTGACCTGGTCGATCCGAAGGATCCGCTCCACCGCATCCCCCCACCATTCGATCCGAACGGTGGTCTCCTCATAGGCCGGATGGATCTCGAGGGTGTCCCCACGAACGCGGAACCGTCCGCGCGGGAGATCCAGGGTGGTCCGCTGATACTGGATATCGACCAGACGCTGGATGGCCCAGTCGCGATCGAGCGGAACCCCCTGGATCACGCGCAGGATCTGTCCGGCGTACTGCTCGGGCGACCCGAGCCCGTAGATGCATGAGACCGAAGCCACGATGATGACGTCCCGACGGGTCTGCAGAACCGACGTGGCCGAGTGGCGTAGGCGCTCGATCTCGTCGTTGACCGAGGAGTCTTTTTCGATGTAAGTGTCCGTCTGGGGCACGTACGCCTCGGGTTGGTAGTAGTCGTAGTAGGAGACGAAGTACTCGACGGCGTTGCCTGGGAATACCTCTCGGAATTCGTTGGCGAGCTGAGCGGCAAGCGACTTATTGGGCGCGATCACCAGGGTCGGCTTCTGGACCCGTTCGATTACCCCGGCGATGGTGAAGGTCTTGCCGGTCCCGGTGACCCCCAGCAGCGTCTGGTAGTCGTCCCCGCGGACGATACCCTGGGCCAGTTTGTCGATCGCCGCCGGCTGGTCACCCGCCGGCGCGTAGTCAGAAACGAGCTTGAACTCAGGCATCCCGGTCGATTGTAGGCCGGGCCGCCGACACGCTTTGGGGCGCGAGCTACAGGCGGCCGGCCTCGATGATCCGCTGGAAACGCCTATAGCACCGCATCGAGAAACCTGCGGGTCTCCGGGAAACGGGTGTGGTTGAAGAGTTCGTCGGGAGTCCCCTCCTCAAGGATGACCCCCTCGTGGAAGAACGCCATACGATGGGCGACCTCACGGGCGAACCCCATCTCGTGGGTGACCACGATCATCGTTATGTGCAGCTCGGTTGCCAGAGACTTCATGGTCGCCAGGACCTCACCGATCAACTCGGGGTCGAGGGCCGAAGTGGGCTCGTCGAACAGCATCACCTCGGGCTCCATGGCCAGTGCCCGGGCTATGGCCACTCTCTGCTGCTGGCCGCCGGAGAGACGGATGGGATGCTCTTGCGCCTTGTCGGCAAGCCCGACTCTTGCCAGTATCTCCAGCCCCACCGTTTGCGCTGCCTGCTCCGGGATGCGTTTGACGGTCACCGGGCCCTCTATCACGTTCTGGAGCGCCGTCATCTGCGGGAAGAGGTTGAACTGCTGGAAGACCATACCGGTCCGCATCCGCAGTTGGCGGATCTGTTCTCGTTTCGCCCGGTTCCTGTGCCCCCCACTTAGTCGAATCCCGCCAACCTCGATCGCTCCGCTCGTGGGGTCCTCCAGGAAGTTGATGCACCTGAGCAAGGTGCTCTTCCCCGAACCGGACCGCCCGAAGATGACTACGACCTCGCCCTCGCGCACGTCCATGTTGATGCCCTTCAGGATCTCGAGGTGACCAAAGGACTTGTGGAGGTCCTCGATCCGGACCACCAGGTTGCCGTCCTCCGCGCGCTGAGGATTCACCCCGGCCGCTCCTCAGACCGTGGACCGGTCTCCCCCGGAGGGACCTCGACCATCGAAGCCCCGCCCCCTGCTCCCCCTCCCGCGCTGGCTGGGATGAACCGGCCGGCCGCGGGCCGCTTGGTAATGGCGGCCTGGCGCACATACCCCGTGCTCATGCGGGTTTCCAGCCGCCTCTGGAAGAAGGTGAAGAAGCCGGTGAGGATCCAGTACCAGGCTGCCGCAACTACGAGCGCCTCCAGATTACGGAAATCGGCTCGCCCCAGGAGCGTTGCCCGCCGGAACGGGTCGGCCCAGGAGATCTGCGTCCCGAGGAGGCTCACGAGTGCTGTGTCTTTCATCATGGCGATGAACTCGTTTCCGGTGGGCGGGATGATCACCCGGAAGGCCTGAGGAAGGATTACCCGCGACATGCGCTGTCGGTAGGTCATGCCGAGCGCCTCCGCCGCCTCGCTTTGGCCGTGCGGCACGGAGAGGATTCCCGCGCGGAAGATCTCGGTCATATACGCGCCATAGTTCAGCGACAGCGCGGCTATGCCCGACACGATCGCCGAGAGTAGGAACCAACCACGGAATGGCTCCCGGAACGCCTGGCCGATGACTGGCAGGCCCAGGTAGATCAGGAACATCTGGACGATGAGCGGCGTGCCACGGAAGAACGACGCGTAGAAGCCGCTGACTCCGTAGGCGATCGGATTCTTGGAGAGGCGGCCGAGGGCTCCGAGGAGGGCGAGGATTATTGCGAAGAAGATCGAGACCGCAGCGATGAAGACCGTGACCCACAGCCCTTTCGTTATGAACCAAGCGTTCTTCCGCATCCATGCGGTATCGAAGTGGGCCTGGCTGAACAGGACCGCGAGGAAGGCGAAGATCGCTACCCAGACGGCCCCGAGCTTCGCGTTATAGGGGATACGGAGGTTGAGTTGCTCCAGCCGCGCCCAGAAGCCCCGGGGCCGAGCGGTCTCCGCCCCCACAGGGTCGCTCTTCATGGCGACTCCTACATCAACCGGCGGCTGACACCGACAGGTCCAGGCCGTCGAACCACTTCTTCGACAGGGTCGATAGGGTCCCGTCGGCGTGCATCTCGTTCACGATCTGGGTCACGGCCGCGGCCAGGCTCTCCGGGTCCGAAGCATTCTTGTCGATCGCCATCGAGTCCGGCTCGTAGAACACCGGATCCCCGAGCAGCTTGAACGAACTGCCGGCCGCGATGGCCGCCGTGGCGGTCGTGAGGGACGTGAGCACCGCGTCTAGCCGGCCGAGCTCGAGATTCTGAAGCGCGGTCGAGTCCGTGTCGTACCCAGTGAACTGCATGTCCTCAGGCAGCACGAATGTGGCCGGAAAGCCGGGGATGTCCAGCGTTCGATCGATATAGAAGGAGTATGTGCAGGGGGCGCAGGACCCGATGCTCTTACCGGCGAGCTGATCAAGGGAAGTGAAGGAACTGTCGTTCTTTATGACGACGACGGCCGGCACGAAGTAATAAGGCGGCGAGAAATCGAGCACTTGCTGCCGCTCCTTGATGGGCGTCATGGACCCAACGGAGATGTCCCACCGATCGTTCCAGTTCCCGGCGGTGATCAGGTCCCACGTCGGCGTCTGCCAATCCACCTCGACCCCGAGACGCTTCGCAACCTCGGTCGCCACGTCGATGTCGAAGCCCTCCCACGTGCCTGTGGCTTCGTCGTAAGAGGACTGCGGAGGGTAGGCGGGGTCCGTTGCGACCCGGAGCTTGCCGCTCTCCTTGACCTGATCCAGGAGAGCCTTCTTCGACGACCCGCCCCCGCACGCCACGCCGACCAGGACGAAGGCCGACAACACCACCATGAGCGCCTTCCAACGAGATAGTTTCATCCCCGTCTCCCCCTTCGTTCTTCGCCGAATGCTGGCTCTTTCCGCCATCGGCAACCTCCCCGACGGCACGAACTATATAACGAACCTTCCCCCATCCGGTACGGGGGACGTTCGGCTACCGGCGGGGCTCCCATGAGAACCGGCGCACCGCGAACAGGATCCCGGCCACTCCCCAGATCG
>Ga0184632_10000446_pt1 | contig 16196 bp, 13 predicted proteins | sample PLM31_50_b1_FD_133153 | JGI IMG/M metagenome (GOLD analysis project Ga0184632, IMG submission 133153) | Groundwater sediment microbial communities from an aquifer in East River, Colorado, USA - PLM3-1_50_b1 | ecosystem: Environmental > Terrestrial > Soil > Riparian zone | place: USA: East... | reverse complement strand
TTTGGTCGCTTCGTCCAGTCGGGCGGCGGTATTCCGCGCAGCCACTCCTGGAGCATCCACTTGCTCACGCCGAGGCGCTCCTGGATCTGTCGGCCCGACAGTTGCTCCTCGATCCGAAGGCGCCTGGCCTCGACCGCTTGGGCGTTCTCATCCCCGGTGTCCATATCTAAAGGCTAGAACGCCCGTACGACAAGATACGAGAAGTAACCGAGCGGACACCCGATCGCCCTGTCAAAGCCACCGAACCTAAGTTACGGTGACGTAGGCGTAACTTACTTCGGCCACAAATTGCTACGTTGATCGCCTCCGGCGAAAGAGGTGCCATGTCCACTGCCGTCCTCGAGACGCCCCCAGCTGGCCCCACCGGGCCGGGATCGAAACCCCTGACCACGGGGCGCCAGCCGGCCGGCATTCTCGTCGCGCTCTGGCTCTTCGTGACCATCCCGTTCGCCGCGATGATCGCCGCGGTGCCGGCCATGTGGGGCTGGGGCCTCAACTGGGTCGATGTGGTTCTCTTCGTGATCTTCTACTCGGTCGGCGGCTTCGGCATCGGTGTCGGCTTCCACCGCTACCTCACGCACGGCTCGTTCAAGGCAAAGCGTTGGCTGCGCGTCGCGCTGGCGGTCGCCGGCAGCGTCGCGATCGAGGGCTCGCCCACGCAGTGGGTCGCGGACCATCGGCGCCACCACCAGTTCAGCGACATGGAGGGCGACCCGCACTCGCCGTGGCGCTACGGCGAGACGCTGTGGGGCCTGACCAAGGGCCTGTGGTACTCCCACATGGGCTGGCTTTTCTATCGCGAGATGTCCAACCAGGAGCGTTTCGCCCCCGACCTCGTCGCCGACAAGGACGTCCGTCGGGTCGACAAGCTCTTCCCCTGGCTCGTGGTGACGTCAGTGGCGCTGCCCGCGGTCATCGGCGGCCTCGCCACGTGGTCGTGGCAGGGCGCGCTCTCGGCGCTGTTCTGGGCGAGCCTCGTACGTATTGCGCTGCTGCACCATACGACCTGGTCCATCAACTCGGTCTGCCACGTGTACGGCGAACGCCCATTCGACAGTCGCGACAAGGCCACCAACTTCTGGCCGCTCGCGATCCTGTCCTTCGGCGAGAACTGGCACAATCTCCATCACGCCGACCCCACCTGCGCCCGGCACGGCGTGCTTCGCGGCCAGATCGACATGAACGCCCGTCTGATCTGGATCTTCGAGAAGTTCGGCTGGGTGTCGAACGTACGCTGGCCCAAACTCGACCGCCTTCAGGGCAAGATGGTCGAGCCTGAGAGGACGACGCTGGGCAACGCGACCCGGTAATCGACTGCGGGTGACCAGCGATACCAGCTGATCCACGGATCAGCGGCAACAGATGTGGCGGCACGTGACGGAGAACAACAGAAGCGAAGACCGACCCGGCGCCGAGCGTACGGGGGACCCCGGTGCCCGTACCCTCGATGCGGCCGAAGCGACGGCCGCGGCGGCGCTCCGGGCGACCACCGCCCGACCAGCGGTCACACACGCCAAGGTCCGGATGTCGTCCGCGCAACGGCGCGAACAGCTCATCGCCGTCGGCCGGCAGATCTTCGCTGAGAAGGGCCTCGACGCTACTTCCGTCGAGGAGGTCGCCGCTCGCGCGAAGGTCTCGAAGCCGGTCGTGTACGAGCATTTCGGCGGCAAGGAGGGGCTCTACGCCGTCGTCGTGGACCGCGAGGTCCGGTCCTTGCTCGACCGGATCACGAACGCCCTCACCGCCGGCCACCCTCGCGAGCTGCTGGAGCAGGCGGCGCTCGCTCTGCTCGACTACATCGAGGAAGAGACGGACGGGTTCCGGGTGCTGGTGCGCGAGTCGCCGGTGGGTGCCTCGACCGGCAACTTCTCCTCCGTGCTCAACGACGTGGCGCACCAGGTTGAACACATCCTGGCCAGTGAATTCAAGACCCGAGGGTACGACGGGAAGCTCGCGGAACTCTACTCCCAGGCCCTCGTCGGCATGGTCGCACTGACCGGGCGCTGGTGGCTTGACGTTCGCAAGCCGCGCCGAGAGACGGTGGCCGCGCACCTGGTCAACATCGCCTGGAACGGTCTGTCCCATCTGGAAGCGAAGCCGAGTCTGCTCACCCGCAAGGTCCGCTGATCAGGCGAAGCTGATCAGGCGAAGCGGTGATCCTCGGTCTGGTGCGCGGGCTTCGGGCCGCCCCCGAAGTTCCAAGCATGACCCTCGTGGTCCGGCGAACCACCGTGGCGGAATCGCTCCTCAAGCGCCTGTTCGCGAGGGGAGCCGGTCTTGCCGTACAGCGCGGCCGAGAAGAGCAGCATGCCGATGATGAACGACACGATGCAGGTCGTCATTGTGAAGCCGAGGAAGTTCAGGTCGGTCTGCATCAAGACCAACATTGCCATGCCGGCGACAAGGAAGACGATCCCGCCGACCAGGTTGATCCAGTGGTCGATATTGCGGCCGATGATCGCACCGGCCAGCAGGACGATGCCGGCCACAATGGAGAGGATGGCGAAGGCTCGGTTCGCCTTGAGGCCGAGTACCCACGGCAGCCCGTCCTGCGCGAACAGATCCAGGTTTCGGGTCCGCACGGTGGCGACGATGCCGAAGACCAGCACGTAAAGGCCACACGCGCCAGCCACCGTGCGGTAGAGCGGCCGCAGATGATGGTTCACCGGAATATGGGCCATAGGGCCATTCTGGCCGACAACTCCGCCGCCTGCCCGGTGAACAGTTTTTCCCGTCGATCATGACCTGGAGGTCATGATCGACGCTGTTTCACGACGCCCACATCATGATCACCGCGATCTTGGGGCGATCCGCGCCGGCTTACTCAGCCGGATAGATAGCCACAGTCACCCAAGATCCACCGGGAAAGGTCAGTGGCCGCCGTGGCGGGCGGCCTCCTCGGCACGCGCCGCCGCGGACGAGCCCGACTTGCCGTACAGACCGGCGGAGAAGAGCACCATGCCGATCACGAACGAGACAATGACGGTCGCCATCGAGAAGTTCAAAAGGTTGAGGTCGGTACGCAGCAGCGCCAGCATGGCCGTGCCGGCCACCATGAAGCCCACTCCGCCCCACAGATTTACGACGACGTCCACGTTGCGGCCGAAGAACACCGCGAGCAGGATGACCGCGCCCGCGACCACGGACGCGATCGAGAAGGCGAGGTTCGTACGCAGACCTAGCACCGAGACGTCGCTCTGGTCGAACATCTCCGACCCGGTCGTATTGAAGAAACCGCTTGCGCCGAAGATCAACACGTAGCCACCCACGAGAGCCGCGAGCACGCGGTAGAACGGCCGTAGGTGGTGGTTGACGGGAATGTGCGACATGGTGTCCCTTCTCCGCAAGCAGACGGCGCCACACGCGGGCGCCGGAGGATTCTCGCGCATCACTCGCACCCTCGATCACCGCCCCCCGGTCGGTTCTCGCCTGGCCGAGTGGTCAGGCGTCGCCCACACGGTCGGCCAGCTCAAGCCACTCCTCCTCGGCGCGCGCCCGCTCGGCTTGCGCAGAGCGCAGATCCGCGTCGAGATTGGTGACCTTCTCGTAATCGGTCGCGTGGATAGCGAGCTGTTCGTGCAAGTGCGCCTCCTTCTGCTCCAGCTTCGCGATCTGCCGCTCGAGTCGGGCCAACTCTTTCTTGACCGCTCGTAGTTCCCCCGGCGCCGCCGCAAGTCCCGGACCACGTCGATCATGAGCTCGCCGTCGTGAAACGGCGTCGATCATGACCTCCAGGTCATGATCGACGAGGGGGGCGGCGAGGGGAGGGGCGGCAAGGGGGGAGGCTGGGGTGGTGATGCGGGTGAGGTACTCGTCTACGCCGCCGGGCAGGTGGGTGAGCCGGCCATCGCCGTACATGGCGTAGACCGTGTCGCACACGCGCTCCACGAGGTACCGGTCATGTGTCGCGATCACCATCGTGCCGGGCCAGGTGTCAAGCAGGTCCTCCAGCGACGCGAGCGTATCAGTGTCCAGGTCATTGGTGGGCTCGTCGAGCAGCAATACGTTCGGCTCCGCCGCCAGCAGCCGCAGCAGCTGCAAGCGTCGCCGCTCGCCTCCGGATAGGTCCGACACCGGAGTCCACAGTCGACGCTCGGTGAATCCGAACACCTCAGCCAACTGCGCCGCCGACATGTCACGGCCGCCGAGGTTGACCCGTCGGGCGATCTCTTCGACCGCCTCCAACACGCGCACCGATTCGGGCAGCTCGGCCAGCTCTTGCGACAGGAGTGCAGTACGGACTGTGGCCCCTGTCGTCACCCGCCCGCCCTCTACACCGCGCTCACCGGCCAGTACGCGTAGCAGTGTTGACTTTCCGGCCCCGTTGGCGCCCACGATGCCGATGCGATCACCCGGCCCCACCAGCCAATTGACCTTCTCCAGCAACGTCCGCGAGCCGACCCGTACGGTCGCGTTGGCCAACTCATAGACCTGCTTGCCCAGTCGCGCGGTCGCCAGGCGATGCAGCGACACCGTGTCCCGCGGCGCGGGCACATCGGCGATGAGGGCATTTGCGGCGTCGATGCGAAACTTCGGCTTCGACGTACGGGCCGGCGGCCCGCGGCGCAGCCAGGCGATCTCTTTGCGCAGCAAGTTCTGTCGACGCGCCTCGACCGCGGCCGCGACGCGGGCCCGCTCGGCCCGGGCAAGGATCCACGCGGCGTACGCACCGTCGTAGGCGAGGACGGTGCCGTCCGCGACTTCCCAGGTCCGCTCGCATACGGCATCGAGGAACCACCGGTCGTGGGTGACCACCACCAGGGCTCCGCGCCGCGAGAGAAGGTGTGCGGCGAGCCAGTTGATGCCGGCGATGTCGAGATGGTTCGTCGGCTCATCGAGAACGAGGACGTCGGTCCTTCGGACCAGGAGCGCGGCGAGTGCCACCCGGCGCCGCTCACCACCCGACATCGGACCGACTTCAGCGTCCAGGCCCAGTTCAGGGAGACCGAGTCCAGAAAGGACGGTCCGGACGCCGGCGTCACCTGCCCACTCATGCTCGGCCGCGAACGCCGCTGGCAGCCAAGCCTCGCCGATCACGACGTCCCGAACTGTTGCTGCCAAAGCGAGGTCGAGCGTCTGCGGCAATGCCAACACCCGCAAACCGCGGCGGTGCGTGACGCGACCGGCGTCGGGCTTCTCGACCTTCGTGAGCAGACGCAGCAGGGTGGATTTGCCGGCACCGTTGAGCCCGACGACGCCTACCCGGTCGGCATCGTCGAGGCCGAGCGAGACGTCGGTCAGCAGCTGGACGGCCAATCCGTATCCCTTGCTGGCCTTGTCCACACTGATGATGTTCGCCACGCTGCTCCCGCCTGAAGCCGCCGACACGCGCCGGCCCCGGTCGAGGGTACGCGGCCCGTCCTGTCCCACGTCCCGCCTTCCCGTGATCCACGGCTCCCCGTCGATCAACGACTTCCTCCCGGGTCGATCAAGGGCTCATGATCGTGTGTGGATCACCGATCCGCGGCCATAACTCCTTGATCTGCCCGGAAGAGCGGGTTTGGGCGCGAACGGGCGGGGTCGGCGCGGAAGAGCGGGCCGGCGCGGGGCGCCCGGTGGTAATCAGATGAGGCGAGCGCCTGGGACGGGGCCGTGGGTAGTCCTCACCGCACGGCAGACTCCACGCTCGCCGAGCTCGGTAGCGACGGCCGAGGCGTGCACGGCGTCTCGACACAGGAAGATGCAGGTCGGCCCGGAGCCCGACACCAGCCCGGCGAGCGCGCCGGCGGCCGCGCCCGCGTCCAGCGTCTCGCGCAGGCCCGGGTGCAGCACGATCGCCGCGGGCGCCAGGTCATTGCCGAGCGACTTGGCGAGCACGGTGGGGTCACGCTGGCGCAGTGCGGCGAGGATCTCACCGGGCGAGCCGATCGATCCGGGCGCCTGACCGACATCGCGGAGCCGATCCAGCTCGCGGTACACCTCGGGCGTGGACAACCCGCCGTCGGCCAGCGCTACCACCCAGTGCCAGGCGTGCCCGGGGGCGAGCACCGGGCTGACCGCCTCGCCTCGCCCGGTGCCGAGAGCCGTGCCTCCAAGCACCAGGAACGGCACGTCGGAGCCCAGCCCCGCGGCAACGCTCGCCAGGCCCTCGCGGCTGAAGCCCGTTCCCCACAGCGCATCGCAGGCGACCAACGCCGCTGCCGCGTCGGCGCTACCGCCGGCGAGACCGGCCGCAAGCGGGATTTGCTTGCGCAGGTGCAGCCGCGCGTGGGGCTCGCGCCCGGTCGCCGCGGACAGGGCCATCACGGCCTTGATCACGAGGTTGCTGGTGTCGAGGGCCAGCTCGCCGGCACCCTCGCCGTCCATGGTCAACGCCAACGAGTCCGCCGGGCGCGCCGTGAGCTCGTCGAAGATGCCAATCGCGTGATAGATGGTGGCCAGCTCGTGGTAGCCGTCCGCCCGTCGCGGACCCACGCCCAAATGAAGGTTGATCTTCGCGGGGACTCGGACCTTTACTGGCCCCATCGCGGCCACTCGAGGACGGTCCTCGTCCTCCCAGAGGGGCTCCGTCACGGAGTGATGTCCTCGATCGGCAACCGGATCTCGAACGGCCTCTCAATCACGAGCTGCGCGGTCATATCACCCACCTTACCGGCGCCCCCCGACGACCGGACCCGCCGCGGCGATCGCGGCGAACTGGGTCACGTCGAGTTCCTCACCCCGCGCCGTCGGGGCCACGCCGGCCCGCCGCAGGATCTCTACCGCAGCCTCGGCCCCGCCTGCCCACGAAGCCAACGCCGATCGCAGCATCTTCCGCCGCTGGGCGAATGCCGCATCGATAACCGCGAACACAGCGTCACGACCGGCGGCCGCGGGAGGTGGCCGCCGTGAAAACGAGACCAGCCCGGACTCCACATTGGGCACGGGCCAGAAGACGCTCGCCGGTACCCGCCCGGCCTGGCGGGAATGGGCATACCAGGCGAGCTTCACGCTCGGCACACCGTAGACCTTCGACCCGGGGGGTGCGGTGAGGCGGTCGGCGACCTCCTTCTGCACCATGACCAGTCCATGCCGGAGCCCCGGCAGGTCGGCCAGTAGGTGGAGCACGACCGGGACCGCGACGTTGTACGGCAGGTTGGCCACCAGCGCGGTGGGCGCCGGATCGAACTCATCCGCGCTCACTTTGAGCGCATCACGGTTATGCACCGTGAGCCTAGACGCACACGACGGCGCGTACTCGGAGACCGTCTGAGACAGCCGAGCGGCCAGCGGCGGGTCGATCTCAACCGCGTGCACATGCGCCACGTGCGGCAGCAGCGCCAGGGTCAACGAGCCGAGCCCCGGCCCCACCTCCACCACGACATCGTCCGGCTCAACGGCTGCGGCACGCACGATACGTCGTACGGTGTTGGCATCGTGCACGAAGTTCTGCCCGAGCGTTCTGGTCGGCCGCACGCCCAGGTCGGCCAGGAGCCGGTGGATCTCGGCCGGGCCGAGCAGGGCGGTCACGACCACGAGGGTACGGGCATCGGCGCGGTCAACGTCGGGATACCCGCATACGCAGGCCGCCTTTTGGTCGAAGGGTAGCGTCGCCCTCGGGCCGGACCGGGGTGTCGTCCACTCTCGACAGATACACGCGCGGTAGCATCGTCGCGAGCACCAGGGCGACCTCCGTCTCGGCGAAACGATTGCCGACACACAGGCGGGGGCCGTCACCGAACGGGATGTACGCCCCACGCCGCGGCGCGACGCCGTCGACGAAGCGCTCGGGGCGAAACTCGTCCGGCGCCTCCCACAACACTGGGTCGCGGTGCACGACCCACGGGCTGAACAGGATGTTGGCTCCCTTCGGGATCGCGTAACCGCCGAGCAGGAGGTCGTGCCGCGGTGAGCGGTCAAAGACCCAGGCCGGTGGGTAGAGCCGCAGCGTCTCCTTGACTACCTGACCCAGCAGGGGCAGGCGGGCCAGGTCGGCCATGGTGGCCGGTCGGTCACCCAGCGCAGCGGCGATCTCGGCCCGGAGCCGATCGCTCACCTCGGGGTGCTCATCGAGCAGGTAGAACGCCCAGGTGAGGGCAGCCGCGCTCGTCTCCTGTCCGGCGAAGAACATCGTCAGGAGTTCGTCTCGGACCTCCACATCGGACAATCCTGGGCCGCCGTCCTCTGCGGTCGCGGCAAGGAGTACCGATAGCAGGTCCCCGCCGCCGGCGCCGGCTTGTCGGCGTTCGCGGATCAGCCGATATGCCAGGTCGTCCACGATGCGGACAGTGTGTCGGCGCAGCCGGTTTCCGCGGGCTGGCACCCAGCCCGGAACCGGAAAGGCACGGCGGAGCACCAGGTTGAGCGAGTCCGCGAAGGCATGCACGGCCGCTACCATGTCGTCGGCCTCACCGCGGACCTTGTCGTCGGGAGGAGGGAGGCCGAACAGCGCGGTGCAGACTATCCACAAGGTAAGGTCGGCCATCTCGGCACGGATCTCCTGCACCGAACCGTCCGGCCACATGTCGATCCGCCGCCGGGTGAGGTCGACCATCCTATCCGCCTGCTCGGCCACCCGTTGGGTGTGCATGACCGGCTGCATGAGCCGGCGGTGACGGCGATGCTCCTCGCCTTCGAGTGTGATGAGTCCGTTGCCCAGGTGCCCGCCGAGTGAGGCGCGCGTGCGGCTGGATTTGCGGAACTCGCCCGGCCGTTTCGCGATCATCTCGAGGATCAGGTCAGCATCGGCGACGAGGTACATCGAGACCGGGCCCATGCGAAGCCGGGTGATGCCGCCGTACTCGCGCGTGACGTCGAGGAGCGTCTGTGGCATGTCCCGCTGGACGTCGGGGAGGCTGCCGAGCAGCCAGTGCCCACGCGGCCCGGGCGGTCGGGGCGGGCGTCGGCTGGGAGGCCGCCGAGCAGCGGCGCTCATCGCCAGGGTCCGAACGCCCGCTCCCCGTTGGCCGAGATCGCCGCGCACATAGCCTCCAGGTCGATGCCGGTGACCTCGGCCAGAGCCCGAACAGTGAAGGGAATGAGGTAGGAGCGGTTGGGACGACCCCGGTACGGCATGGGAGTGAGGTACGGCGCGTCCGTCTCCACCAGAATCGCGTCGATGGGCGTGACCGTCGCAGCCTCGCGGAGCGCCCCGGCGTTGGAGAACGTGACTGTCCCGGCGAAGCTCAGAGTAAAGCCCCGCTTGGCGCACTCGACCGCGAAGGCCGAATCGCCGGAAAAGCAGTGCATGACCACGCGGTCGGGCGCGCCCTCCTCGTCGAGCACGCGGAGGATGTCGGCGTGTGCGTCCCGGTCGTGGACCACGAGCGTCCTGCCGAACCGCTTCGCGATGGCGATGTGGGCGCGGAAGCTGGCCTCCTGCACCGGGAGCCCGTCATCGCCGGTACGAAAATAGTCGAGGCCGGTCTCGCCGACCGCTCGTACCCGCGGCAGCGACGCGAGTACCTCGATCTCCCGCATCGCCTCATCCAGGTCCGCCAGTCGTGGCGCCTCGTTCGGATGCACGGCGACCGTGGCTACCACGGCGCCGTGCTCCTGGGCGAGGGCAGCGCCCCACCGCGAGGACGCCACGTCGACCCCGACCTGCACGAGCCGGTCGACACCGACGGCCGTCGCGGTCGCGATGTGCTCGGCCGGGTCGCCGCCGACGATGTCAAGGTGGGTGTGGCTATCGAGTACGGGCAGGGGCAGCGGCTTCGGAGCGGGCGGCGCATCTCCATGCCGGCCGGCAGCCCGCTGCTCGCGTAATCGGTTCCTGGACATTCCCGCAACGATCCCACAGACGCCTAGGCGCCGGTCACGCCGTCGATGCGCTCGCGCAGCAGGTCCGCGTGGCCATTGTGCCGGGCATACTCCTCGATCATGTGGAGGTAGACCCAGCGCAGGCTCATCTGGTCGCCGCGGCGAGAGATAAAGGTGTGGTCGAGCGGCAGGTCGGTCGCGGCCAAGCGGGCGAGCTCGCACTCTTCGAGGAACGTTGCGAGGTCCGCCTCGGCGTCGGCTGTGTCGAGGTCGTCGAAATCGCCGTCCGGGTTCTCCTCGCTGGAGTGGATGAGGCCGATCTCTTCACCTGCGGCCCGCCGGCGGAACCACGAACGCTCCACGTCCGCCATGTGGCGGACGAGGCCGAGCAGCGAGAGCGTCGACGGCTCCACTGCCCTCTCCTTCAGCTGCTCAGCGGTCAGGCCAGCGCACTTGAACAACAGTGTCTGGCGGTGCCAGTCGAGCCAGCCTTCGAGCATCGGCCGCTCCTCGCCCACGTACGGTTCATTGGTGCGGGTGATCTCCGGTGCGGTCCAGGGTTGCGTCTCGCGATTCAGCATGCCCGACATCATGCCCGAGGCCACCGACAAGAGTTCACCGCCCCGACGCATGCAACAGCGAACCCCTTGGCGACCAGTGCTTGCATACGCCACTCACCGCACGTCGAGTACCACCTCAGCCGGTGAGCCGCGCCAGCTCCTCCTCCACAATCGACGGATCCAGCTTTCGGAATACCGGCTTCGGCGGTGCGATTGGTCGCCCAACCTCGAGCGGTACGGACTCCCAGCGCGCGCCCACCGTGTAGTCACCCGTGATGACGGGGTAGGCCGGACCACCGTCGAGATCCTCCACCTCCCGGATCTCGGGCATGGGCGCGTGCACCCCGGTGCCACCGAGCAGCTCGTGGATCTTCTGCGCCGAGTGGGGGAGGAATGGAGTCAGCAGGACGTTGCAGTCGCTAACCACCTGCAGCGCCACGTTCAGGATGGTGCCGAGCCGCTGGGGGTCGTCCTTGATCTTCCAGGGAGCCTGATCCGACAGGTACTTGTTGGCCTCGCCCACCACCCGCATCGTCTCGCCTATGGCGGCCTTGAGCCGGTGCCGTTCGATCAGCTCGCCGACACTAGTGAAGGCGGCGCGGGCGGAGTCGAGCAGGGCGCGGTCCGCTTCGGTCAGCTCATCGGCCGGCGGCACGGCGCCGAAATTCTTGGCCACCATCGAGATCGAACGGTTGACCAGGTTGCCCCAGCCGGCGACCAGCTCGTCGTTGTTTCGGCGGAGGAACTCGGACCAGGTGAAGTCTGTGTCGGTCGACTCGGGACCCGCGACCGCGATAAAGTACCGCAGCGCGTCGGCGTCATAACGCTCCAGGAAGTCGCGTACATAGATGACCACGCGGCGGGACGAGGAGAACTTCTTCCCCTCCATGGTCAGGTACTCGCTGGATACCACCTCGGTGGGCAGCGCCAGCCGACCCAGCTCGCCCGGCTCGCCGTCCTTGTCGCCCTCACCGTTGTAGGCGAGCAGCTCCGCGGGCCAAATCTGCGAGTGGAACGTGATGTTGTCCTTGCCCATGAAGTAGTAGGACCTCGCGTCGGCACCCTCGGCCCACCACTTCTTCCAGGCATCGGGATCAGACGTCCGCCGCGCCCACTCGATCGACGCCGACAGGTAACCGATGACGGCGTCGAACCACACGTAGAGGCGCTTGGTCGGGTTGTCCTCCCAGCCCGGCAGCGGGATGGGGATGCCCCAGTCGATGTCGCGCGTCATCGCCCGCGGACGCACGTCGTCGAGCAGGTTCAGCGAGAACTTCAGCACGTTGGGACGCCAGTCCGTGCGCGACTTCAGCCACTCGCCGAGCGCGTTGGACAGCGCGGGCAGGTCCAGGAAGAAGTGTTCGGTCTCAATGAACTTCGGCACCTCGCCGTTGACCTTGCTGCGAGGGTTGATCAGCTCGGTGGCATCGAGCTGATTGCCGCAGTTGTCGCACTGATCTCCGCGCGCGCTCTCATAGCCACAGATCGGGCAGGTGCCCTCGATGTACCGGTCCGGCAGCGTACGGCCGGTCGTCGGGGACACCGCGCCCCGCGTCGTCTGCTCGATCATGTAGCCGTTGCGGTGGATGGTGCGGAAGAGTTCCTGCGCGACCTGGTAGTGGTTGCGGGTGGTGGTCCGGGTGAAGAGGTCGTACGAGAGGCCGAGCGCGACGAAGTCCTCGACGATCACCCGGTTGTAGCGATCGGCGAGTTCCCGCGCCGTCACGCCCTCCTTATCCGCCTCGACGAGGATGGGTGTGCCGTGCTCGTCCGTACCCGAGACCATGAGCACCTCGTGGCCGGCCATCCGCATGTACCGGCTGAAGACGTCGGACGGGATGCCGAAGCCGGACACATGGCCGATATGGCGGGGGCCGTTGGCGTAGGGCCAGGCCACCGCGGCGAGGAAGTAGCTCATGGGTGCAAAGCGTAGTGACCGACGTGTTCTCGCCGCGACTGGATACCACCGTCCAAGATCGCCGTGATCATGGCCTCACCGTTGCGAAACAGCGCCGATCATGACCTGGAGGTCATGATCGGCGCTGTTTCACGACGGCCACATCATGATCGGCGCTGTTTCACGACAGCGTCGTAGACAAGGCGTTTGGCCAGCCCGTGCCGCTTCGCCACGGTGGCGATGGCCTCCTTGCGGCTCACGCCATCCGCCTCGGCTGTCGCCACCTCCGCCGCGAGGACGGCCTCGTCCGGCGGAGTCACCGGGTTTGGCGGCGCCCCGGCGACCACAACGGTGATCTCACCGCGAACCTCACCCGCGCCGGCCCACCCCGCAAGCTGACCGAGTGGCGCGCGCCGGACCTCCTCATAGGTCTTGGTCAACTCCCGGCAAACTGCCGCCGGACGCTCGGGCCCCAACGCGACCGACGCGTCGGCGAGCGCCGCAGCGAGGCGGTGCGGCGCCTCGAAGAGTACGAGTGTGCGCTCCTCGGTGGCGAGCGCGGCCAGCCTGGCCCGGCGCTCACTGGGTCGGCGCGGCAGGAAACCCTCGAAGCAGAAGCGGTCGCTGGGCAGACCAGATAGGGCCAAAGCGGTGGTCACCGCTGACGGACCGGGCGCCGCCGTGACCGGTACGCCGGCGTCATGCGCCGCCCGGACCAGCCGGAAGCCGGGATCGGAGACGCTGGGCATCCCACCGTCGGTCACCAGAGCCACCCGCGCGCCGTCGCGGGCCGCCGCGATGAGCTCCGGCGTGCGCCGCGCTTCGTTGCCCTCGAAGTAGGAGAGGACCCTACCGGTGATCTCCACGCCGAGGTCGCGGGCCAGGCGATGTAGCCGGCGGGTGTCCTCCGCTGCGATCACGTCGGCCGCGGCCAGCTCCTCCCGCAGCCGCGTCGACGCGTCTGCCACATTTCCCAGAGGAGCGCCCACGAGCACGACTGCTCCGCCACCGCCGCCCCCGCCCGCCTGTTCGCCGATCAAGGACTTGTGGTCGTGCTTTGATCGACGTTCCACGGCCATAGCTCCTTGATCGGCGGGGTGAGGGCGGGACGGGATCGGCGGCTGGGGTAAACGGAGATAGGGCAGGCGGGCCGGAGGGCGCGCGGCGACAACGGCGGGCGGTCGGCGTGCGCCACGATGGCAGCCTACGATCGCGGGGTGACCGCGGAGGCTTCCACCGACCAACTGGCAGGCGCCGAACCCGACTCAGAGCCCGGCTCCGACGCCGCATCTCGCGTCGCCGGCATCGGTGCCGGCACGAGCAGGGGCGTCTCCGACAGCGTCCGTCGGCGCTTTACGGCCATGCCGGCATGGGATTGGCGCTCCTGGGCCGCCGTCGGCTGGGTGGTGGCCATCGCGGCGATCCTCCGTTTCGTGAACCTCGGCTTTCCGCCCGGGCTCGTCTTCGACGAGGTGTACTACGCCAACGAGGGCAGGGAGCTGCTCGAACACGGCGTGGAGTGGCGCAATGAGACAGACGCGGCCGGCCATGTCGTCGACCGAGCCGACTTCGTGGTCCACCCCCCGCTCGGCAAGTGGATCATCGGGCTCGGCATCCATTTCTTTCCCAACGGCGCGTTCGGCTGGCGGGTCATGGCGGCGGTCGCTGGCGTGCTCTCCGTGCTGATCATCACCCGTACGGCCCGCCGGATGTTCCGATCGACCGTTCTGGGCTGCGCGGCCGGGTTGCTCATGGCGCTGGACGGCATGCATTTCGTACTCTCCCGCACGGCCATTCTCGACATCTTTGTCATGTTCTTCGTCCTCGCCGCGTTCGCGTGCATCGTGGTCGATCGCGATGTACGTCGGACCAGGTGGCTACGTCAGATGGAGAACGGGCTCGACCCGAGCCAGCCGGGGCGCGCCGGCCGGCCGAGGCTCACCGTCTCGGGTGTGCCCTGGTGGCGCCTCGCGGCGGCGGTGATGCTCGGGTGCGGATGCGCGGTGAAGTGGAGCGCGATCTTCTTCTTCCCCGTACTCATTTTGCTGATCTTCTTCTGGGAGGTCGGTACCCGACGGACGGCGGGGGTACGCCATCCGTGGCGTGACACGCTGCTCGACGAGACCGGCTGGTTCCTGGCGATGGGCGTGCTGCTCTTGGCCACGTACCTGGCCAGCTGGACCGGATGGTTCCTGAGCGACGACGGCTGGAAGCGGCACTATCTGCGTGACGAGCTCGGCAGACCGGAGTCGTCCATATTCGGCCCGCTCTATAACCTGTGGGCCTATCACGTCGACGTGTTCAACTTCCACAAAGGAATGACCTCTCCCCACCAGTACCAGTCCTGGCCGTGGCAGTGGCTCCTGCTGGCGCGCCCGGTGGCGTTCTACTGGAGCCCCGACCCGCGCTGCGGCGCCGACAACTGCGCCGCCGAGATCCTGCTGCTCGGTACGCCGGTCCTGTGGTGGGCGTTCCTGCCGGCGCTCGCGGGCTTGGCCTGGTTCGGGATCAGCCGGCGCGACTGGCGCGCTGCCGCGATCGGCGCGGGCGTTTTCGCGGGCATCGCTCCGTGGTTCTGGTACGAGCTGAGCAACCGCACCATGTTCTACTTCTACGCGCTGCCGGCGGAGCCGTTCCTCATCCTCGCTGTCGTCTACGTGCTCGGCGCGTTCATCAACGGTCCGGGTGTTGGTCGACTAGGAGGCGGACGGGTCCGGACCGGGTTAGCGCTGCCGGTGGAGGACCGCAGGCTGTACGGCACGATCTTCGCCGGCGCGTTCATACTCCTCGTCGCCGTGTGCTTCTGGTGGTACTACCCGATATTCGTGGGCGAGTCGATTCCGTACGCGGACTGGCTGAGACGGATGCTGCTGGGCGACCGCTGGGTCTGACCAACGGTCGGTAGCACAGCGATTAGGGTCACGTCGATGGGTTGCGTTGTCGGACCGCACCGCTACGCTTTCCGTGGCCGTCACGGGCGGCCCGGAGGTGCGGATGGCGGAGTACGTACGCCCGGTGAAGGCGGACCATCCCAGGACGGCGCGCCGGCGGCGGCGCGGCGGGGCGGCCGTGCTCGCCACCATGGTGACCGCCGGCGTGGTGGCCGTCGTGGCATTTCTAGTTTGGCCGGTGTTCCAGGCCGAGCCGACCGCCTCGCCTACACACGAGCCGTCCGGCGCGCAGGCCAGCACGGCTGCGGGTACGACCAGTCCGAGCAGCTCCGCTCACGCGTCAACGCCGCCGCCGCGGCAAACCTCGGCTCCGGCATCGGCATCCGGCGCCACGCCGGCGGGTGGTAAACCGGGTCCGTCCAACACCGGCGTGCCGGCCGGCGCGAAGCTGACGGTGGTCAACGGCGATCAGATCTACGCCACGGCGAACAAGGTGATCAGTGGGCTGGACATTCACGGCTTCGTGCAGATCCGCGCCAAGAATGTCACGATCAAGAACTCGATCATCCGTGGCGGCCCGAACCCGAGGTGCAACTCGGCGGTCGTGTGGATCCGCGCTGATGCCGGCGCGAGCGCCACAATCCGGGACTCGGAGATCTCTCCGGCGTACCCGAGCCCCTGCCTCGACGGCATCTGGGCCACCAACGCCACCCTGCTGCGAATGAACATCCATGGCGCCGTCGATGGGATCAAGGCCTACGACAACGTGACGCTGCAAGACTCGTACGTACATGACCTGAGCTGGTTCGCCAATGATCCCAACCAGGGCGGCGGGTCGACGCACAATGATGCCGTTCAGACGTATGAGGGTAACCGGCACATCGTTCTGAGACACAACACGATGAACCCAGGCCCGAAGGGTAATGCCGCGTATCAGGTGACCCAGGATGGTGGGAAGGTGGCCACAGATCTTCGCATCGAAGGTAACTGGCTCGATGGTGGGGGCTGCACGCTCAACTTCGCCCACAAGGGAGGCCCGACTCCGATGACCGGCATCTACGTGATTAACAACCGGTTCGGTCGCGGTTCAAAGTTCCAGTGCCCGATCCTGTTGAGCACACAGACGACGCTCAGCCAGAACTCCGGCAATGTATGGGCCGACACCGG
>Ga0184632_10000444_pt1 | contig 16231 bp, 15 predicted proteins | sample PLM31_50_b1_FD_133153 | JGI IMG/M metagenome (GOLD analysis project Ga0184632, IMG submission 133153) | Groundwater sediment microbial communities from an aquifer in East River, Colorado, USA - PLM3-1_50_b1 | ecosystem: Environmental > Terrestrial > Soil > Riparian zone | place: USA: East... | reverse complement strand
GGACGAGTCGGTCCGGCGCCCTGGCCCCGCACGGAACTGAGGTCCCGCTCCCTCATGCGCCTGGTGCTGCTGATCGCCGTCGGGGGGTTCCTCGCGCTCGGGCTGCTCACCGTGGTCGCCGCCATCGGGTCCTCGCGCGTCGGGCGGGCGGAGGAGGCCCGTGCCCGGGCTACGCGCTCCAGCCGCCGCCGGCGCCGCCCGCCCGCCGGGCAGCCGCCCCCCTCGACCGGCCGGGGCGAGCAGCCAGGAACGGCCCCTCCCGACCGGGCAGCCGATCCTCGCCGTGGCGGTCGGTCCAGCTCGACGGGGTGAGCCGCGGCGCCATGCGCCCGCCCGGCGTGCCGGCCGGGGCAGCCTCAGGCGAGCAGGGCGTCGGGGCCGAGCTCGGCCTTGATCTCGGCGTAGAGGCCGTTGCGGGGGTCGACCCGGAACTGGTCGCCGAGCCGGACGATCATGGTCGAGCGGGCGCCGCGGATCTGCAGGTGCACGGGCGCCTTGCCCTGGTGGGAGCCGAGGATGCGCTTCAGGCGGTTGACCGTGCCGTCGTCGCAGGCGCGCGCCTCGAGGTTGAGCACGACCGGCTCGGTTCCCGGCTCGCTCAGGGTCGGTGGCCTGACCTCGAGGGCGATGAGCTTCGGCGTCTCGTCGCGGGCGTCGACCCGGGCCTTGACCACCACCACGGCGTCCTGCGCGAGCAGGCCTTGGTGCTGCTGGTAGGTCTGGGGGAAGAAGATGCACTCGGCCGCGCCGTCGAGGTCCTCGAGGTCGGCCACGACGTAGGTCTCGCCCCGCTTGGTGAACTTCTTGGTCAGCTTGGCGAGGATCCCGGCGACGGTCACCGTGGCGCCGTCGGCGCGCTCGGCGAGCACGGCCAGACTGGTGTCGGCCGCGGCCGAGAGCACCCGCTCGAGCCCGAGCAGGGGGTGGTCGGAGACGTACTGGCCGAGCATCTCCTTCTCGAAGGCGAGCCGTTGCGGCTTGTCCCAGTCGTCCTGGCCGAGCGTGGGCCGGGGCACGGGCAGGCCGGTGTCGCCGAGGTCGAAGAAGGAGAACTGGCCGGCCGCCTCGGCCCGCTTGCGGCTCAGGACCTGGTCGACGTGGTCCTCGTACCGCTCGATCAGGGCCTTGCGGGGGTGGCCGAGCGAGTCGAACGCGCCCGCCTTGATGAGCGACTCGACCACCCGCTTGTTCAGGACGCCGGCGTCGACCTTGTCGCAGAAGTCGAAGAAGTCGGTGAAGCTGCCCTTGTCGTGCCGTGCCGCGATGACGGCCTGCACGACCTGCTCGCCGACGTTGCGGACCGCTGACAGGCCGTAGCGGATCGCCTTGGCCGGCCCACGGGCCGCGGCGGCTGCCACCCCGGCCGGTGTGAAGTCGGAGTCGGAGTCGTTGACGTCGGGCGGCAGCACGGTGATGCCCATGCGACGGCAGGAGCCGAGGTACTTGGGCCGTGCGTCCTTGTCGTCCTTGACGCTGGTGAGCAGCGCCGCCATGTACTCGACGGGGTGGTGCGCCTTGAGGTAGGCGGTCTGCCAGGCGACCAGCCCGTAGCCGGCCGCGTGGGCCCGGTTGAACGAGTAGCCGGCAAACGGCTGGATGCGCCGCCAGAGCGTCCTGGCCTGCTCCGCGCTGAGGCCCTTGTCCTTGCAGCCGGCCAGGAAGCGGGGCTCCTCCTTGCGCATCAGGGCCTCGATCTTCTTGCCGATCGCCTTGCGGACGATGTCGGCCTCGCCGGCCGAGTAGCCGGCCACCTGCTGCAGCAGCGTGATGATCTGCTCCTGGTAGACCATCACCCCGTAGGTGTCAGCGGTGATCTCCTCGAGCAGCGGGTGCAGGTAGGTGACCTTGCTCGGGTCGTGCTTGCCCGCGATGTAGGTGGGGATCTGCTCCATCGGCCCGGGCCGGTACAGGGCGATCAGGGCGACGATGTCCTCGAAGCGGTCCGGGCGGAGCTGGCGGAGCAGGCGGCGCATGCCTTCCGACTCCATCTGGAAGACCCCGTCGGAGTCGCCTGCCTGCAGCATCTGGAAGGTGGCCTGGTCGTCCTGTGGAAGGGTGCCGAGGTCGAGCTCGGCCCCGGTCGCCCGCAGGTGCTTCAGGGTGTCGTCGAGCACGGTGAGGTTGCGCAGGCCCAGGAAGTCCATCTTGAGCAGCCCGAGCTTGGCGACCCCGTTCATCTCGTACTGGGTGATGATCGCCCCGTCGGCCTCGCGCTTCATGACCGGCGCGGCCTCGATGAGCGGCACCCGCGAGATCACCACCGCGGCGGCGTGCACGCCCCACTGCCGGCGCAGCCCCTCAAGGCCCTCGGCGGTGTCCAGCACCTTGCGGGCGTCGGGGTCGTTCTCCCTGGACCCCCGCAGGTCGCCGGAGAGCTTGTAGGCCTCGGCGAGCGGGAACTCCTTGCCAAGGACCGGCGGCGGCATCATCTTGGCGAGGTCGTCGCCCAGCTTGTACGGGTAGCCGAGCACCCTGGCCGAGTCGCGGATCGCCTGCTTGGCCTTGATGGTGGAGAAGGTGACGATCTGCGCGACGTGGTCCTCGCCGTACTTCTCGGTCGCGTAGCGGATCATGTCGCCGCGCCGGCGCTCGTCGAAGTCCATGTCGATGTCGGGCATCTCGCGGCGCTCGGGGTTCAGGAACCGCTCGAACATCAGCCCGTAGGCGATCGGGTCGAGCTCGGTGATGCGCATGCAGTACGACACGCAGGAGCCGGCCGCGCTGCCCCGGCCTGGCCCGACGCGGATGCCGTGCTCGCGGGCGTGGCGGCACAGGTCGGCCACGATCAGGAAATAGCCGGCGAAGCCGAGGTCGTTGATGACCGACAGCTCGTAGTCGAGCCGCTCCTGCGCGGCCCTGGGCAGCGGGTCGCCGTAGCGGCGGGCCGCGCCCCGCATGGTCTCCTCCCGCAGCCACGACTCCAGGGTGTGGCCCTCAGGCACGTCGAACTCGGGCAGGTGGTCGCCGCCGAAGCTCAGCTCGACGTCGCAGCGCTCGGCCACCGCCAGGGTGTTGTCGCATGCCTCGGGGAAGTCGGCGAGCAGCGTGCGCATCTCCGCCGGGGACTTGAGGTAGAACTCCTCGGCGTCGAACTTGAACCGCTTGGGGTCGGCCAGCACGGCGCCGGTCTGGATACAGAGCAGCACCTCGTGGGGTACGGCGTCGGCCTTGCGGGTGTAGTGCAGGTCGTTGGTGCCCAGCAGGGGGATGCCGAGGTCGCGGGCGCAGGCGACCAGCTCCGGGTTGACCCGCTTGTCCTCGGGCAGGCCGTGGTCCATCAGCTCGACGAAGTAGTTGTCGGGCCCGAACAGGTCGCGGAACTCGGCCAGCACCTTCGTGGCGCCGGCCCGGTCGCCCTTGAGCAGGCGCTGGCAGGCCTCGCCGCCAAGGCACCCGGAGGTCGCGACGAGCCCCTCGTGGTGGCGGGAGAGCAGCTCGCGGTCCATGCGCGGCTTGTAGAAGAACCCCTCGATGGAGGCCTGGGAGACCAGCCGGAGCAGGTTGTGGTAGCCGGTCTGGTTCTCGGCGAGCAGGGTGAGGTGGGTGTAGGGCTCGGCGCTGTCGCGCCGGTGCTTCTCGAACCGGGAGCCGGGAGCCAGGTAGGCCTCCACGCCCAGGATCGGCTTGACCCCGTGCCTCTTGCCAGCCTGGTAGAAGTCGACGGCGCCGAACAGGAAGCCGTGGTCGGTCATTGCCAGGGCCGGCATGCCCATGCGGGCCGCCTCGGCGAACAGGTCGTCGACCCGGGCGGCCCCGTCCAGCATCGAGTACTCGGTGTGGACGTGGAGGTGGGCGAAGCTGTCCTGCACGCTGCTCAACTCCCCCACCCCACTCGCGGCCGGCGCGCGGCGACGTTCGTGCACAGGTTCGTCCACAGCGTAGAGGATCCTGTGGACAAATTACATGGCTGTAAGTATTGGCGGAGCCTACACCCCGGCGCGGGGGGTGGCAACGGTCCCGTGAAGGCTGAAGCCCTTGCGGCACAAGGGTTTCGACGGGAACCAGCAGGTCACGGGAGTGCGGAATCCGGGATGCTCAGCCGCCCCGGCGGAGCCGGTCGAGCACGGCCGCGAGCTCGGCCGGGAGCGGGTCGGTGACCGTCACCTGCTGCCCGGTGGCCGGGTGCCGGAACGCCAGCCGCCAGGCGTGCAGGAACGGGCGGCCGAGGCCGAGCCTGGCCGCCAGCGCCGGGTCGGCGCCGTAGGTGCGGTCGCCGGCGACGGGGTGACGCAGGTGGGCGAGGTGGACCCGGATCTGGTGGGTGCGGCCGGTCTCGAGCCGGGCCTCGACCAGGTCGGCGGCCCGCAGGCGCTCCTCGACCCGCCAGTGGGTGACCGCCCGCCGGCCCGAGGCCACCACCGCCATGCGCTTGCGGTCGCGCGGGTGGCGGCCGACCGGCGCGTCGACGGTGCCGGTGGCAGCGGCCAGGTGGCCCTGGGCGAGCGCCAGGTAGGCCCGCTCCACCCGGTGAGCGGCCAGCTCCCGGGCGAGCGCAAGGTGGGTCGCGTCGTCCTTGGCCACCACCAGCAGGCCGGAGGTGTCCTTGTCGAGGCGGTGGACGATGCCCGGCCGGTCGCTCCCGCCCGCCGCCGACAGGCCGCTCCCGGCAACCTCGCCCGCAGCCCGCGAAGCCCGGCCGAGCAGGGCGTTGACCAGGGTGCCGGCCGGGTGGCCGGGGGCGGGGTGGACCACCACCCCGGCTGGTTTGGCCACCACCAGGAGGTGCTCGTCCTCCCAGCGGACGGCGAGCGGCAGGGGCTCGCCCGCCGGCGGGCCGGCCGCCGGCTCGGGCGGCGGCTCCCAGGCCAGGCCCTCGCCGCCGTGGAGCCGGTGCGACTTGGGGCGGGGCCGGCCGTCGACCAGCACCCGCCCGTCGGCCACCCAGCGGGCGGCGGCCGCACGGGACACGCCCGCCAGCTCGGCGACCACCTCGTCCAGCCGCCGGCCCGCGCTCCCGGCCGGCGCCAGCCCGCCGCGGGCGGGGCTCACGCCCGGGGGGAGGAGCGCGGGCCGGTGCCGGCGTCGCTTCGGTCGGGGGTGGCCGAGCCGTGGTCGCCGCCCTGCCCGGCCGGCTCGGCGCGGCCGAGCAGGAACGCAAGCAGCAGGCCGCCGACCACGATGCAGGAGTCGGCCACGTTGAACACCGGCCAGGGCCCGACCTTCACGAAGTCGACCACCTCGCCCCGCAGCGGCAGCTCGCCGCGGAACAGGCGGTCGAGCAGGTTGCCGATGGCCCCGCCGAGCAGCAGCCCGAGCGCGAGCAGCACGGGCCAGCCTCTGGCCCTGCGCGCGCTCCACATGATCGCGCCCGTGACCACCAGCGCCATCACCGCGAAGAAGTACGGCGCGCCGGTGAACAGCGAGAACGCACCTCCGGAGTTGGTGGTGTAGCGCAGCTCGACGAAGCTGCCGACCAGCCGGAGCGGGGGACGGCCGCCCAGGGTGCGCACCACCACGAGCTTGGTGAGCTGGTCGACCGCCACGATCAGCGTAGCGGTGCCGTAGACGAGGGCGAGGCGCCCGGCCGTCCCCCGCATCACCGCAGCCGCACCTGGCGGCGCGCGTCGGCCAGGCAGAGGGTGGCGTAGGGAAGCGCGTCCAGGCGCTCGGGCTCGATCGGGCTGCCGCACGTCTCGCAGCGGCCGAAGGTCCCGCGGTCCATCCGGGTGAGGGCGTGCTGGATCTTGCCGATCAGGTCCCTGGCGTTGTTGGACAGGCTCAGGTCGCGCTCGCGCTCGAAGGTGTAGGAGCCGGCGTCGGTGAACTCCTCGTCGAAGGCGACCTCGCCCGAGCCTTCGGGGGTGTTGGCGTTGGCCGCCTGCTCGAGCTCCTCGGCCTGGACGGTCAGCTCCTCCAGCTCGGCCTGCAGCCGCTCGCGGTAGCTCTGCAGGACGCCCGCGGCCACGGTGGTGCCGGGTGCCGGCCCGCCCTGGGCCGGGCCGGAGGCGGCGCCGGGCTGCTCGTTGCGTGCCATGGCTGCTCCTCCCGTTCCCGAGCCGGCGGCAGGGCCCGGGCCACCGACCGGCGAGGGCCGGCCGCCTCCCGGGGCCCGGTCGGGCCAGCCTGGTCATGACAGCGCATTGTACCTGCGGCTCGGCCCCGGGAGCGGGAAGATCGACCGGTTTCTGTGTCAAGGACCCGGGCGGTGGTCCGGCCGGATCAAGGGTGAGGCGGGATGCCGAGCTGCAGACAGATCGCGCGCACCGTTGCCCTTGGCAGCTCGCGATGCCGAGGCACGGTCGCGCGCCGGTCCGTACGCTGCTTCTCCCCTACGGTGTGTCTGGCGCCCCGGCGTAAGGCGCGGTACTCGGTTGCCCGGGACGGTACACTTGGCCGTACAGGCGACGACGGGAACGAGTAGCGGGCGGCACGGCCGCCAGCGAACCGGGGATGGTGGAAGCCCGGTGGCACGGCACCCGCGAAGATCCTCCCCGAGCCGCTGCCCGAACGGCGCCAGGTCCGCCAGCCCGGCCAGACCGGGGACCGCTCCCGCCAAGTAGACGCAGCCGGGCCCGCCCGTGACAGCGGGAGGCCATCCCCCGGGGTGGCCGTGAGGGGCCGACCGCTGTCTCCGGGACGGGGGCACGCCGGCAAGAGGGGTGGTACCGCGGGGTCCTCGGGCCTCGTCCCTTCGCGAGAGGCCGTCGACGCAACCGCGGAGGAGAGACACCGATGGGGCAGTTCCCAGCAGTCGACCCCCAGCTCGACCTGCCCGCCCTGGACCAGCGGGTGCTCGCCCTGTGGCGCGAGCGCAAGGTCTTCGAGCGCTCCCTGGACCAGCGGGTCGGCGCCGACCCGTTCGTCTTCTACGAGGGCCCCCCGACCGCCAACGGCCGGCCCGGCGTGCACCACGTCGAGGCGCGCGTCTTCAAGGACCTCTTCCCGAGGTTCAAGACCATGCGCGGCTACCGGGTCGACCGCAAGGGCGGCTGGGACTGCCACGGCCTGCCGGTCGAGCTGGAGGTCGAGAAGGAGCTGGGCCTGGCCCACAAGCGCGACATCGAGGCGTACGGCATCGAGGCGTTCAACGCCCGCTGCCGGCAGTCGGTCGAGCACTACGTCGACGTGTTCGAGGACCTCACCGAGCGGATCGGCTTCTGGATCGACACCAGCCAGGCCTACCGCACGATGGACTCGTCCTACGTGCAGTCGGTGTGGTGGGTGCTGGCCGAGCTGCACCGCCGCGACCTGCTGTTCGAGGACTACAAGGTGCTCCCCTACTGCCCGCGATGCGGCACGGGCCTTTCCGACGCCGAGCTCGGGCTGGACGCCTACCAGGAGGTCGACGACCCCTCGGTGTACGTGCTGCTGGCGGTGACCTCCGGGCGGCTGGCCGAGGAGCGGGCCGCCCTGCTGGTCTGGACGACCACACCCTGGACGCTGGTGTCGAACGCGGCGGTGGCGGCCGGCCCCGAGGTCGACTACGTCCTGGTGGAGGCAGCCGGACCGGGCGGCGGCAGCTACCGGATGGTGCTCGCCGAGGCCCGCGTGGCCGCGGTGGTCGGCGAGCACGCCCGCGTGCTCCGCCGGGTGCCCGTCGAGGAGCTGGTCGGCACCACCTACCAGCGGCCGTTCGAGCTGGTCGAGGTGGCGCCCGAGGAGGCAGCCCGCGCCTGGCGGGTGGTCACGGCCGGCTACGTCACCACCACCGATGGCACCGGGCTGGTCCACACCGCCCCTGCCTACGGGGCCGAGGACCTGGAGGTCGGCCGGCGCGAGGGCCTGCCGGTGCTGCACCCGGTCGACCGGGAGGGCCGCTTCGCCGACGGCACCGGCGACCTCGCCGGCCTGCACGTGAAGGCGGCCGACCCGGTGATCGTCGAGCGGCTCCGCGCCGACGGGGTGCTGTGGCGGGAGGAGAGCTACCGCCACGACTACCCGCACTGCTGGCGCTGCAAGACGCCGCTGCTGTACTACGCGCTCACCTCCTGGTACGCGCGGACCACCGCGGTGGCCGACCGCATGCTGGCCGAGAACGCTCGGGTCGGCTGGAAACCGGAGCACATCCGCGACGGCCGCTTCGGCGACTGGCTGGCCAACAACGTGGACTGGGCGCTGTCCCGGGCCCGCTACTGGGGCACGCCGCTGCCGCTCTGGCGCTGCCAGGACGGCCACGTCACCGCCGTCGAGAGCCTGGCCGACCTGTCGGCCAGGGCGGGCCGTGACCTGTCCGAACTCGACCCGCACCGGCCCTACGTCGACGAGGTGGCGTTCGCCTGCCCGGTCTGCCGGGGGCCGGCGCACCGCGTCCCCGACGTGATCGACGCCTGGTTCGACTCCGGCTCCATGCCGTTTGCCCAGTGGGGCCACCCGCACGGCGGCGGCGGCGAGTTCGAGCGGGCCTTCCCGGCCGACTTCATCTCCGAGGCGATCGACCAGACCCGCGGCTGGTTCTACTCGCTGCTGGCCGTGAGCACGCTGCAGTTCGACCGGTCGCCCTACCGCAACGTGGTCTGCCTCGGGCACATCGTGGACCGGGACGGACGCAAGATGTCCAAGAGCCTCGGCAACGTGCTCGACCCGTTCGACCTGCTCGACCGGTACGGGGCTGACCCGCTGCGCTGGTTCATGCTCGCCACCGGCTCGCCCTGGGTGTCGCGCCGGCTGTCGCCCGAGGCGGTGGAGGAGGTCACCCGGTCGCATTTCCTGACCCTGTGGAACACCTACGCGTTCTTCGCCCTCTACGCCCGGCTGGAGGGGTTCGACCCGCTGTCCGGCGGCGGCACGGGAAGCGCCGCTCCGGCGCGGCCGCTCGACCGCTGGGCCCTGGCCAGGCTGCGGGAGACCGTGGCAGGGGTCACCTCGGACCTGGACGACTACGACGCCACCACGGCCGCGCGCAGGCTCTCGGCGCTGGTGGACGACCTGTCCAACTGGTACGTGCGGCTGTCGCGGCGGCGCTTCTGGCGGGGCGCGGGGCAGGACGGCGCGGCCGCCTTCCAGACCCTCTGGACGTGCCTTCGCACCACGGCCCTGCTGCTGGCGCCCTACGCGCCGTTCCTGGCCGAGGAGCTCTGGCAGGGGCTCGTGGTCGCGGTCGACCCGGAGGCCGTCGACTCGGTCCACCTGGAGAGCTGGCCGGCGGACCGGCCTGGCAAGGGCGACGCCGAGCTGCTGGCCGCGATGGCCGAGGTCCGCCGGCTGGTCGGGCTGGGCCGCCAAGCCCGCACCGAGGCGAGGGTGAAGGTGCGCCAGCCCCTGGCACGGGCCCTGGTCACCGTCGACCCGGCCCTGCGGCCGCGGGTCGAGCCGCTGCTCGACCTGGTCGCCAGCGAGCTGAACGTGAAGCGGGTCGGGTTCGCCGACGAGGCCTCACGCGCTTCAGGCGGCCCCGCCCCGGGCGCCGCAGGCGGAAGCGGGCTCGGGCTGGTGGCGTACCGGCTGACGCCCAACTTCCGCGCGCTCGGGCCGCGGTTCGGCAGGCAGGCCCAGGCGGTCGCCGCGGCGCTGCGCGCGGCCGATGCCGCCGCGCTCGCCCCAGGGCTGCTGGCCGGCGAGACGGTCGAGGTCGACCTGCCCGGGGCCGGCCTGGTCCGGGTCGGGCCGGAGGAGGTCGGCGTGACCGAGCAGCCGGTGGTCGGCTGGCGGGTCGTCCGCGACGGGGCAACCAGCGTCGCCCTCGACCTCGACGTCTCGCCCGAGCTGCGCCGCGAGGGGCTTGCCAGGGACCTGGTCCGTGCCGTCCAGGAGCTGCGCAAGGCGTCCGGGCTGGCGGTCGACGACCGCGTCGACCTCGCGGTCAGGGCCGAGGGCGAGGTGGCCCGGGCGCTGGACGAGCACCAGGGGTACGTGCTCGGCGAGACCCTGGCCGCCTCGCTGCACCGCGCCCCCCAGGGCGACGGCTACGACACCCGGGTGGAGCTGGACGGGCAGCCGGTGCGGATCTGGCTCCGTCCCCGGCCGCGCGCGTGAGCGGCCGGCGGGCGGCATGCGGGAGCGTGAGGACGGCATCGGGCGGCTCCTGCCCGAGGCCCGGCCCTGGTGGGGCTATCTGTGGGCCGCTCCGAACACCCTGGTCGGGCTCGTCGGGGCGTTGACCGCCGGCACCCGGCCGGTGCGCTGGCGGGGGGTGCTGCTGTGCGAGGGCGGCAGCAAGGGCCTGGCATGGTTCCTTGCCTGGCGCGGGTTCAGCGCGATCACCCTCGGGCACGTGATCGTGACCAGCGAGCGGCTCGGCGACCACGTGCTCGCCCACGAGCTCGCCCACGTCCGCCAGCACGAGCGCTGGGGGCCGCTGTTCTACCCCGCCTATCTGCTCACCAGCCTGGCCGGCTACAAGCGCAACCCGTTCGAGCGGGCCGCTGAGCGGCACGCGCTGCGGGTGCTGTCGGGCCCCGGCGGCCACGACCACCGCTAGGCGCGCCGCCGGGACGTCCTCCAACGACGCATGCCTCGCTCCATGCACCCGGGTCGGACAACGGTTGGACAATGGTTTCTTCGCAATATACCATTTCGAAGATGGAGAACCTTGGGAACGAGCGCACCGGCGAGCTGGCCATCGATCTGGCCAACACGCTCAAGCTCCGCCGCGACGGCACCACCACCGACCTGCTGGCAGATCGCGACGGCTTCACGCACTGGCTGCGCGGCAGCGGCGGCCCCGACGAGGCCAGCCCGTCGGACCTGCAGGCGCTGCGCGGCCACGTCCGCGCCCTGCTGGCCGCCGCGGTGGAGCGTCGCGCCTTGCCGCCCGCCGCGGTGGCCGCGGTCAACCAGGCGAGCGCCGCCGCCGCGGCCTACGCCCAGCTGGAAGCCGACGAGCTGGTGTTCCGCTCCGACACCTCGCCGGCCGACGCCTTCCTGGCCGACCTCGCGACCTCGGCGATCACCTTGGTGGGCGGGCCCGGGCGGGACCGGCTGCGAGCCTGCGGGGCACCCGGCTGCGGCCGATGGTTCGTCGCGTCCCGCCCACGGCAGACCTGGTGCGGGCCGAGCTGCGGCAACCGGGCCCGACTCGCCCGCTTCCAGCAACGTCGCCGCGCCGCCTAACCGCGGGTACGCCCGCCGGCGAGCCCGGGGTCTCACCGCAGCGAGCGGGGCCCTCCCCGCGGATAGGTTCACCGTCATCAGGGTCGGGTGGCGCCCAGCTCGGCCAGACGGGCTAGGGAGCGGTCCAGGTGGCCGGCGACCTCGCGGCTGCCGAACATCCGGATGACCAGGCCGCGGAGCGGGCTGGCCGGCTCCTGCCGGGAGGCGAGCCGGACCAGGGTCCCAGCGCCGGCCGGCTCGAGGGTGACGGTGAAGTCGGTCGAGCGGGCGTAGCGGGGCGCCGGCTTGCCGTCCAGCCGCTCCGCCTCGTGCCGCCAGGCCAGCAGCCGCCCGGGCTCGTAGGCGGTGACCAGCTGGTCGACCTCGCTGCGCTTGGCGCCCCAGTGGCCGTGCAGGCGCTGCCGGCGGCCGGCGCCGCTCCCCTCGAGCAGCTCCATCCGGTCGGCGAACGAGAACCACTCGGCCATGCGGGCGGGGTCGTCGACCAGCGGCCAGACCCGGTCAGGGGAGGCGTCGACCCTGCCCTCGCGGACGACCTCGATCATGGCGCATCCTCCTGGTACAGACGACGAGACGGTGGCCTCCGATGATACCCTACAATTGATGAACCGTTCTGATTCTGAACGATTCGAGACGGCGTACCGGCGCATCTGGGCGGCCCTGAGCTCCGACGACGAGCCGGGGTTCTCCCACCATGCCCGCCAGGTCCTCCACCATGTGCCCGCGAGCGGCGGGATCTCCCTGACCGAGCTGGCCACCCACCTCCACCTGCCCAAGAGCACGACCTCGGTGCTGGTCAAGGAGCTGGCCAGCCAGCAGCTGGTGTCGCGCGCCCGGGACGCGGCCGACGAGCGCCGGCTCGCGATCGTGCTGACCGACCAGGGGCGGCATCGGGTGGAGGCCGACACCGTGCTGGCGGGGGACCGGCTGGCCGCGGCCCTGGCCCGGCTTCCCGAGGCCACCAGGAGCGCGCTCCTGGCCGGAATCGAGGAGCTGGCCGCCGCCGGCGAGCGACCGCCCGTGCCCGAGGAGGAGACGACCAAGGGAGGCACCGGTGCCTGAACGGCGGGAGGCACCGGTGCCTGAACGGCGGGAGGCGCGGACGGGACACGTGGACTACTCGGCGACGCCGCTGCCCCGCAAGCTCGGCATCAGGCCGGGGGCGGTCGTGGCCTTCCTCGACGCGCCGGAGGGCTTCGGCGACCGGCTGGGGCCGCTGCCCGACGGGGTGGTCGTGCGCCGGCGCGCCCAGGGCGAGCTGGACGTGATCGTGCTCTTCGTCACCTCGGCGTCCCGGCTCGCGGCGCGCTTCGGCGCCGCCGAGCGGGCGCTCGTCCCCGACGGCGGCCTCTGGGTGGCCTGGCCCAAGAAGACCGCCGGGGTGCCCACCGACCTCGACTTCGAGACCGTCCAGCGTACCGGGCTCGAGGCCGGGCTGGTCGACAACAAGGTGGCCGCGATCGACGCCGTCTGGACGAGCGTGCGCTTCGTGGTGCGGCTGGCCGACCGCCCTGGCCGCGGCCGGCCCCGAGGCACGGCCCGCCGCTGACCACCCTTACGAGGGCGGCGCGCCGCGGCGGATGAGCGCGCGCACGAGCAGCGTCACGGCCACGGCGTCGACGGCCAGCGACCACCAGACGAAGGCCAGCCCGTCAGCCCGGAACAGCGAGACGGCGAGCAGGCCGATAGCGACCGCCATGGCGAGCACGGCAGTGACGATCACAACCGGAGGTGCGGGGTAGCCGGCTGCCGCTCAGTCGTCGTGGCGCAGGCGGTCGACCCGGTCGCGGCCGTTGTGGCCGAGCTGGTCACCCTCGCGCAGGGCCTGGTAGGAGTTGGTCTGCCTGGCGCCGGTGGGCAGGGCGGGAAGGTCGTCGCTGCCCGGCAGCGGCCGGGAGTTGTTGCTCCCGAGCCCGGGTGGCGGGTTCGGGGCCACCGGACCGGACGGGGCGGCATCCTCCAGCGCCTTGAGCTGCCCCTCCACGAAGCCGCGGAGGCGAGCCCGGTAGTCGCGCTCGAAGGCGCGCAGCGCCTCGATCGAGCTCTCCAGCTCCTGCCGGCGGCGGGCCACCTGCTCGGTCGCCTGGGCGATCTGCATGCGGGCCTGCTCCTCGGCCACGCGGGCGCGCGCCTCGGCCGACTGGATGCGCTCCTTGTAGCGGGTCTCGAGCCCCTCGGTCAGCTCCCTGGCGCGGGCCTGGGCGGTCTCGGTGACCTCGCGGGCGCGCATCTGGGCGGCCTCGGTGACCTCGCGGACGCGCATCTGGGCGGCCTCGGTGACCTCCCGGGAGCGCATCTGCGCCTGCTCGGTCATGCTCTTGGAGCGTGCCTCGGCCTCGCCGACCATCGACTTGGCCTTGCTCTTGGCCTCCTCGACCGTCTGGTCCGCCATGCGCTGCGCCATCACCAAGGCCCGGGCGATGGCCTCCTCCCCCGCCCGAGGCTCAGCCTGGGGCATGGGAGCCGGCGCCACCGGCGCGACGGACGGGGGCGGAGGCGCGGGCGCCGCTGTGATCCCTCCGTTCGCGGCCTGCTCGCGAAGCCGGCCGACCTCGTCCTGGAGCCGAGTGAACTCCTCGGTGACCTGGTCGAGGAAGGTATCCACCTCGTGCATGGCGTAGCCACGCATGGCCTTGGTGAATTCCTTATGTTGGATATCCAACGGCGTCAGTGGCGGCATCTGCTGCTCCTTACTGCAAGTGATCGGTCATTGTAACCGAGCACCGCTCGATCGTCGTTGTTGGGCTGCCTACCTGCTACTCACCACCTGCTTCAACAGGGCGATCAGCACGAACACGAGGAACGGGGAGAGATCGAGGGCTACTGCACCGACTCGCAGTGGGGGAAGGAGTCGCCGGATCGGACGGAGGACAGGTTCGGTCAGGTCATACAGGATTCCATACACGATCGCCATACCTTGGAGCCCCCGGCCGCCGTTCAACGAGATGATGAAGTCGAACACGATCCGGCCGAGCAGGACAAGCCAGTATAGCGACAACAGCAGGGACAGGAGGAAAAGTAACAGGTTCACCTCGTCATGCCTGGTTGAAGAAGCCGCGTTCCTGAAGCCGACGGCGCTCCTCGGCTGAGACCTCGACGTTGGCCGGCGTGAGCAGGAAGACCTTGTCGGCCACACGCTGGATGCGCCCGTCCAGCCCGAACGTCAGGCCAGCCGCGAAATCGATAAGTCGTTTGGCTGTATCTGCCTCCATTGCTTGAAGATTGACAATTACCGGGATGTCCGCCTTGAACTTCTCGCCGATCTCCTCCGCATCGTTGAAGCCGGAGGGCTCGATGAGATGCACCTTGCCGGCGGCCGCGGTCGGGATCGGGCGGATCACCGCTTCGACCGGCTCCTCGAGCCGGACGCCGTCGCGCCGTCGCGGGTCGAGCGGCTCCTCGCGGACGCGCCGGATGGACGCCGACCCCGCCGGCGCCCTTCCCCCTGCCGATTCCACCACATCGGCCAGTTCCTCCTCTTCCTCTGGTTCGACCAGCCCAAGCCATACCAAGCTCTTCTTGAACGCCCCGGGCACGCACCTCACCTACCTTGCTTCGGAATCCTACGTCGTCTCGGGGCAAAGTCCGAACCGACGGCCCGATCCGCCCCAGTGTGTACCGTCCTGTCAGCCTCAACCGTCACAAGCATCACTAGCAAATCATGGATTCCGCCTGAGCATGACGAACTTGGCGGCATGGTGCCAGGCGACTGCCGGTTCGCCACCTTCGTCCGGGTGACGGGCCGCACCGGCCGCGGCCCCGCGCTCACGGGCCACCTCCAGGGTCGCGCCGCCGCGCCGGCCGGGGGCCGAACACGGCGGTGCCGATCCGCACGAGGGTCGCCCCCTCCTCGACGGCCACCTCCAGGTCCGCGGTCATGCCCATCGACAAGTGTCGCAGGCCAGGGCTGAGGCCTCGGGCCAGCTCGGCGGCGCACCGGAAGGCGGGCCGGGACGCCTCCGGGTCGGCGGCGGCGGCCGGCATGACCATGAGGCCGGCCAGGACCAGCCCCTCGACCGCCCGGGAGGCGGTGACGAACCCCTCCAGCTCGGCCGGGCGGACCCCGTGGGCGGCCGGGCGATCGTCCAGCTCCACCTGGACCAGAGCCCGGGCCACGGTCCCCCTGGCGTGGGCCCGGTGCCCGAGCGCGCGGGCGGCCGGCAGCGACGCCAGCGAGTGGACCAGCGCCCCGGTGGCCACCATCGTCGCGGCCTTGTTGCGCTGCAGGCGGCCGACGAAGTGCCAGCGCACCCCGGTCCCGGCGAGCTGGGCCGCCTTGGCCTCGAGCTCCTGGGCGTAGTTCTCGCCCACGTCGGTCACGCCGGCGGCCACGGCGGCCCGGATCGCCTCGACCGGGTGCAGCTTGGCCACGGCCACGATGGTGACCTCGGCGGGGTCGCGCCCGGCCCGGTCGGCCGCCGCGGCGATGCGCTCCCGCACCCGCGCCACCCGAGCGGCGACGGCAGCGACCGCCGGGCCGGTCGGCGCGCCCTCGGTGGTCATCGGCGCTCCCCCCACCCGCGCGAGGCCCACGATGCGCCCGCCGGGGTCATCGGCGCTGCGGGCGCTGGCGGCGCGACCAGTGCCACCAGGCCGGCCTGGCGGCCGGTGGTCCCGTCCCGGCGGAAGGAGAAGAACCGGTCGGGGTGGTCGACGGTGCACTCCCCCGCCGTCCCGACCCGCGCGAACCCCGACCGCCGCAGCGCCTCGGCGGCGGCGGCGGGCAGGTCGAGCGACGGCTGGCCGGCCCTGGTCGTGGCGGCCGCGACCGGGTAGCGGGCCGCGACCGCGTCGCGCACGTCCGTGCCGACCTCGTAGCAGCAGGGCCCGACGGCCGGGCCGACCAGCGCGACCGAGGCCGGCCCGGCCGGGTCGCCGCCGGCCCGGGCGAACCCGGCGGCCGCCGCCTCGACCACGCCGGCGGCAAGGCCCCGCCAGCCGGCGTGGACCGCCGCGGCGACCCGGCCAGAGGCGTCGGCCAGCAGGACCGGCACGCAGTCGGCGGCCAGGACGACCAGCACCAGGCCGGCCTCGGTGGTCACCAGGGCGTCGGCCTCGGCAAGGGCAGGCCTGGCCTCGGGCGGTCCCTGGCCGAGGTGGTCCGGCGTCACGGCCACGGCGGTCGCGGAGTGGACCTGGCGCACGGTCGCCCAGGGCAGCCCGGCGAAGCCGAGCGCGTCGGCCACCCGGCGCCGGTTGGCGAGCACCGTGCCGGCCTCGTCGCCGACGCGCAGGCCCAGGT
>Ga0184632_10000443_pt1 | contig 16252 bp, 14 predicted proteins | sample PLM31_50_b1_FD_133153 | JGI IMG/M metagenome (GOLD analysis project Ga0184632, IMG submission 133153) | Groundwater sediment microbial communities from an aquifer in East River, Colorado, USA - PLM3-1_50_b1 | ecosystem: Environmental > Terrestrial > Soil > Riparian zone | place: USA: East... | reverse complement strand
GGCGGCTGCGGAGCAGGCGGCGTTCGAGGCTGCGGCGGGCGCGCTCCTGCTGTTCGACATCGGCGAGATGCTCGAGGAGCTGGGTCGGACTCCAGCGGCGTTTGGTCGCGAGGGCGACCAGGTTGTCCAGGTGCTCAGCGGTGTGATGCAGGCCGAGGAGCTTCAGGGCGTCAGCGAGGGGGGCCATCGGGGCGCTCCTCCGACGACGGTGGGGGCGTGAGCAGGCCATCGTAGTCGGCCAGGCGATGCGGGGTGACGCGCAGGTCCCGGGCGCGGGGATCCGCCGGCACGAAGCGCGGGACGGCGGGCGGGGTGCGCCAGCGGGCACAGCGCAGCCGCACACGGCGTCTCGCGTCTGAAGCATCGGCATCGCCGGCGTCCTCCTGGCGCGGACGGAGCAGGGCCAACGTGGTGTGGCGGAGCAAGCGACCGGGGCGTCCACGGCGTTCCCAGCAACGCCGCGACTTGTTTTTGCAGTTCGACCAGGGCCTCAGCCCGCTCGGCGCGCTTCTGCCACCGGCTGAGCTCCCGCGCTTGCTCGGCCAGCTTCTTGTCGCGCGGATCGACGACCCGCCGCGCGGGCCCACGCGTCTTTGGCGCCCCGGCCAGTTCCCCTCGCTCCCGCGCCGCACGCCAGGTCGTCAGGTGCGAGGAGTACAACCCCTCCCGACGGAGCAGCGCGCCGATCGCCCCGGGCGTCTTACAGCCGTCCGCCTCCCGGACGATCTTCCTCTTGTACTCGAGCGTGAACTGCCGCCGCATTGCCTTCGCCACCACCTCGATCGCCGGCCCATCGAGGGCCTGCTCCAATGCGCTCATCACTCTCCGATCCTGACTCGCCCTCGACACTAAACTCCCAGGGGGTCACTGTCTCACTCATATTGGCAGAGAGGGGATCTCGCCTCGTCCCCCGGGAGTACGTCTCGGAAGAGTGTGCCGCCTCGTGCGTCTCGGGTTGTACGTGCCGATGGGCCGAACGCCTCCCGCACGACACCTAGCGGAAAACTCCCGAGAAGGCGTCCGCTGATCTTCCCGGCCAGTCGGCGGCCGATGCGGCGACCAATTCGACCTTTTAGCACAGCGTTAATGTCCCCCAGAAGTTTCGCGGCGGTGTAGAGGATCGTTCGTAAGCGATTAATCGTCATTGCGCTTTCCCGTTCTGTGGTACTGGGGGTGCCCCCCCGCCTGGTTGCCACCGCGAGCGAGTCCCCCTCTCGCCTGGCAAGGGCTGGCGGGCAATTTACACCGTGAGGTTTGCGAGATAAAGTAGGCAGGCTTGTTCAGACAAGCGCTTCCAAGGAACCAGTTGAGAGGCGTATTCGTAAGATCGGTAGGAGTGCACAGCCTCGTGGCTAAGCGGAATTTTCTTCTGGAGGACACATGACTGAACAGATTCCATTTGGAACCGAAGATTTTGCCGAGAACCCGGAGCCAAGGTGCCCTTGTGTACTTCTTCTCGATGTCTCTGGCTCGATGACCGGCAAGCCGATTAGCGAACTCAATGCAGGGCTGGCGACATTTAAGAACGAACTCATGAGTGACGAACTCGCAGCCAAGCGCGTAGAAGTAGCTATTGTCAGCTTTGGCCCTGTCCAAGTAGTCAACGACTTCCAAACCGCTGCGACGTTCGCACCGCCGGTTCTCTCAGCTCAAGGCGATACACCCATGGGGGCGGCGATCGTTCAGGGACTCGATCTAGTTCGGAACCGCAAAGATGTCTACCGCCAAAATGGCATCGCGTTCTATCGGCCATGGATCTTCCTGATCACCGACGGTGCACCAACTGACGCTTGGTCGGCAGCTGCCTCCAGAGTACGAGAAGGAGAGGCGAGCAAAGCGTTCGCCTTCTTTGCGGTTGGCGTTGAAGGCGCGCGGATGGACGTCCTGAGTCAGATCGCCGTTCGAGAACCCCTGAAGCTTCAAGGTTTGAAATTTGCCTCGCTATTCCAGTGGCTATCGAACTCGATGAAATCCGTATCCCGCTCAACACCCGGGGACCAGGTTCCCCTTCAGAGCCCTACGGCACCAGGTGGATGGGCGTCGGTCTGACACCGCCCTTACCGTGGCGCTACGTCCACGCTTCGGTTAAGGGCACTTCTCACTACGCGAGCGACACGCCCTGTCAGGACTACTCTCTGGTCGCGCCGCTCTCGACGCGAGATGGTGAGCCAGTACTGGTACTGGTCGCCGCGGACGGAGCCGGTAGCGCGGCGCAGGCAGACGTCGGAGCCCGACTGGCATGCTCCGCCTTCGTCGAGGTCGTACTCTCCTATCTGCATGACGGCGGAACCGTTCCTTCGCTCACGCCAACAGACGCCGCAGCATGGATTACGCACCTTGTAAATCGGCTCGCGACCTATGCATACGGTGCAGAGCTAAACCCCCGTGACCTTGCCTCTACCTTCTTGGCTGCTGTGCTCGGGTCCTCCGCGGCTGCCTATTTTCAGATCGGTGATGGCGCAATTGTCGTCGCGAGCAACGACGCCTACCGTCCAGTTTTCTGGCCACAGTCTGGCGATTACGCAAACATGACGTACTTCTTAACCGACGAAACCGCTCTCGATACACTTCAGTTCGAACTAACGCCTGAATCCCCGGACGACATCGCGCTCCTAAGTGACGGACTCCAGATGCTCGCTTTGAAGTATTCGACCAAGGAAGCTCACGCGCCGTTCTTTCGGCCGCTATTTTCACGGCTGCGTACTGAAGTTGAAGAGCAGTCCGAGACTCTGAGAGAAGACCTAGTAGCGTGGCTAGAGTCGCCAGTAATTAACAGGCGAACTGATGATGACAAGACGCTTGTTCTAGCGATCCGACGGACACCCCTGTGACCTGCCGACAACTGTATGAATCGACTATTTGACGGCTTCGGGCGAGAAGTACGATTGGGCGGGAGGATCGGAAGGGGCGGCGAAGGAGTCGTCTTCGAGGTCGTGGATGATCCGCAGGCTGTGGCGAAGATTTACCACGAGGCGGTGGACTCCGAGAAATCCTCGAAGCTGATGGCCATGGCGCAACAAGCCAATCCCGTGGTTCTTGAGATAGCGGCATGGCCGACGACTACTCTGCATGGGAGCAGAGGCGGCCGAATCCTAGGGATTCTGATGCCGAGAATCGTCGGGCACCATCCAGTACATCAGCTTTACAGCCCAGCTCAAAGAAAGGCGACGTTCCCCTCAGCCGATTGGTCTTTTCTTCTTCATACGGCGCGCAATCTCGCTCAATCGTTCGCGACGGTGCACAGTCAAGGGCATGTCGTTGGCGACGTCAATCAGGGGAACCTCGTCGTGTCGTCGAAGGCACTGGTCAGGTTTATTGACTGCGACTCCTTCCAGATCACACAGAACGGCAAGACGCACGCTTGCAACGTAGGTGTCGGCCATTTCACTCCACCCGAGCTTCAGGGGCGATCTTTCAGCGGACTTATCCGGACTCCGAATCACGATAACTTCGGCCTCGCTGTGCTTTGTTTCCATCTTCTCTTTATGGGAAGACATCCATTCGTAGGTAAGTTTCTGGGATCGACTGATATGCCGATTGAGAGGGCGATCCGAGAGTTCCGGTTCGCGTTCGGCCAAGGGGCGGGTGCCCGACAAATGGCGCCGCCGCCTCACGTCCTTCGACTCGCGGGAGTTTCACAAGGCCTCGCCAGTTTGTTCGAGCGTGCGTTCAGTGAGAGTACGGCTCGAGGTGGTTCTCGGCCAACCGGGGCAGCCTGGGTGAGTGCGCTTGATTCACTAAGGCATGAACTCCGGACGTGCAGCCGGTACGCGGGACACAAATACTACAAGGTTCTGAGCGAATGTCCCTGGTGCGCTATCGAGCAGGGCGGCGGGCCAGACTTCTTCATTTCCATCACAAGTGCTATCAGGATCGCCACCGGGTTTGACCTTCAAGCGATCTGGAGTGCAATCACGCAAGTCCCGAGCCCCGACTCTTCTCGGGAAGCGCCGGTTCTAAGACCTAATGTCAAGGTGATCGGCAAGCCTTTGCCTAGCGGACTTCGACGGGTGAAGCTTTTTCGTGCAGCAGCGGGCTGGGGTTCGCTGGGAGTATTGGCGGCCTTTCTCTTCGGAATCCTTCCGCCTGGGAGCATTCTATTGGTCCTTTCCCTTGTGATCGTCTGGTTAGTACTGCGTAACAACAAAGCGTTTGAACAGGAACACGCTCGGCGTCAACAGGCCGCTAAGGCTGCGGATCAGGCACTACAGGGGATCAGGATTCGGTGGGAACGTGAGGTGGGCGAAGTACAAAACAGATTCCAACTAACGCGAAGATCACTTGAGGAGAGACGGACCGAATATCAGTCTCTTGGATCGGCATATCAACGCGACCGCGGTGCGTTGATCACCAAGCGCGAAGAGAATCAGCGGCGCAGGTTCCTGGAGCAGTACTTCATACAGCGCGCTAGCATCCATCGGGTAGGTCCGGGCCTTAAGGCGACGCTGGCATCCTATGGAGTAGAGACGGCGGCGGATATTACATACCAGGCGGTCATGGCGGTTCCTGGATTTGGGCCGACACGAACCCGTGAACTTCTGGCATGGAGAACAAAGCTAGAGCAGGGATTCCGATTCGATCCTAGCAAGGGCGTAGATCCCGCTGATACGGCCGCGCTTGATCAACGGTACGCAGCAAAGAGGCAGGACCTAGAGCGCTTTTTGCGGACCGGGCCCGAGGAACTTCGGCGTCTGAGTGCCGCCGCAACCCAAAGACGGTCTGCGCTTCTGCCCGAGCTGAGGCGCTTATCTGACGAACTAGCACAAGCTAAGTCCGATGCTGCTGTGGCTTAGCCTGTGGTCGGCTTGATAGCAAAGGCGCGTCGCGCGTTGCTTCCGCTGGTATTTGCTTAGGTCGCACTGGGTTCACGAGCCTTAAACAGCTGGTTCAGGATCTCTGCTGCTACAACCAAGGACCCGACCGCCATGGATGGCGTCAAAATGGTCTGCGATTTCGGATGTGCGAAACTGTTCCGAAGGTGCGGCAAGGTCTCGATGAGAATTGAACAGTAGTCCGCGGCCGGTCGATCGAATGGTGACCCTAGAGCCGGGCCTAAGTTCGCCTGCTGCTCTCGGAGTGTCTGAACGGAAGGGAATCCCTCATCAGAGATCAATTGCCGCGTTCTCGCTTCTTGCAGCAGCCGTTTCAGGGGCCACTTCCGATTCGGATCGTCGTTCTTAAACTTTTCCCGCAGACCCATCTCGATAGCGGTATAGGCGAGAAAGCAGGCCAGAGTAAAGAATGGGTAGACAAACCATCCGTAGAGATAGACGTTCTTTATGGTTTCGATGTAGCTGCGTATGGCCGAGGGGACCTCGTTGTTGAGGGTGATCTCACAGACGTACTGATGGTAGTCGGCGACCCCCATAGGAACGAAGTCGCCGGTCTGCCGATCAATCTTTACGAACAGTTCATTTCGAGAATCAGGAGTAAGGATCGCATCCAGCATTTTTAAGCGTTCCACGAGGATCACCTCACTTGGCGCGGGTTCCAGCTGCTACGGATCGCGTTTGCCCGACAGGATTGCGATGACGTTCACTACCGTGGCGGTGGCCTCAGAGCACAAGGCGGCTTGACGGAACGTTGCGGTTCTTCGGTGCTGGAGATCGTTAGCGAGATCTAGGGAAGCTCTCGCATGCCTTCTCGCGGCCTCATTGGTGCTGCCCGCCAATTCGACGTGAATGTAAGCCTCCAGCATGCGCTTGGCGTCAGTCTCGCTCGGGATGATACCGTCCAAAGACTTGTGGTGAGCCGGGTCATGCACAAGCTGCGCGAGCGAGATCAATGCTTCGCGACAGAGGAGACCGATCGCCTGAAACTGCTCTTCAGTTGAGGCCTCTTCAAGGCGCTTACGAATTTCGCCGAGGCCGCGATCGACCTTCGTCCACCCCGTAGGCTGGTCGAACATCTCGACTCCGGCCCCCGCTGGGCCGAGTTTCAGTCGTTCAAGCAAAGGGGCATAGAGGCCCGAGATGTACTCCCGGCGTGACTGGTAGCTGGGAAGGTCACCGCTGCTCCACTTTCCGTACCAGGCCCAGAGATCCTGGTAAGGATTAGGATCCGCTAGTCCTCGTTCGGCCAGCCCGGCACTTATTCGAGTGCATCGTTCCTTGTATTCTTCGTTCACTGACTGGATGCGGGGCCCGCCGGTAGCGACCGCAATCATCAGCGCCCGTTGAGCTTCAATGTCTCCGATGAGCTCGTCATTGCGACGCCCTACCACAGTAGGTGTCGCGGGGTCGACGAAGAACTCAAGCCGATTGATCTCGATGGAGTGGGCTCTGGGCGGGTATATCTCGAGGAGGGCTTGCAGGATACGATCCCGATCGGCTTGGGGAAGCGCCCGAAGCCGCTGACAGTCTTCAATCGGCGCATAGACCTCTGCGGTTGTCAGCTGAGAAAAAAGCAATGATCCGTACTGATCGCTCTCGTCGAACTCGAGGCGAGCACGTCTCAGAAGAGCGACTAGGTCGGTCCGTTTCCAGGCCGCTAGAATCTCAAGCACGCCCGCGAGTTCAGGCATTCTGCTCCAGGCTGCCGCACGATGTCAGGTTCTGTGGGGTAAGCCAGCACCTGAGGATACTGCTAAGGGGGGACTTCAGGGTGATCGGCCGCGATCGACTGTGGGTGGCTGCACGATGAAGAGTTCCGGGGCGGGATAGGGAGAGAGACCAGGCCTGGGGAGCACTCCATGTCGTTGATGAGCCGCCCCCGCAATGCAACCCGGTACGCGCGTACCACAATTGCCACACTTCCCCCGAAGGCCTGAGTAGAGTATAGGCTGGCTAGAGAGACGAGAGTCAGCTAATGGATTTCCTACGCGAGCCAGCGGTGATCGAACGCTATAGGGATGCGCCCAAGGCGAAGGCGCACGGCGCGACGTATACGCCCAAGGCTCTATCTGACTTCGTGGCGGAGCAGATTCTCAATGCGGCGAACCTTTCGGGTGTTGATAGTCCACTCCTCGTTTTGGACCCGGCGGTCGGAGACGCAGAACTCCTTGTTAGCCTTTTGGAGAAGTTAGATGGTCGGGGTCTCACGATCGAGGTCCACGGTTTTGAGACAGATTCGAAGGCCCTGGATCTGGCGAGAGGGCGCCTAGAACGTCTGTTTCCCTCAGTCCAACTACGACTCGAGCCCACAAGCTTCTTGGAGTTTGTCCTTGATCAATTCGGGGACGATGGGAACGGTACCCTATTCCGATCACAGATGCCCAAGGCGTACGACCTCGTGATTGCTAACCCGCCTTATGTGCGGACGCAAATCATGGGCTCAAACCAGGCGCGACTGCTAGCTCAACGGTTCGGTCTCACGGGCCGCGTGGATCTGTACCACGCCTTTCTCATTGGCATGTCCCAAGTCATCAAGCCGAGCGGCATTGCTGGGATCATCGTCTCGAATCGCTTCATGACCATCAAATCAGGGGCGTCGGTTCGCTCAGCCATTCGGGAGCGCTTCAACATCCACCACGTCTGGGATCTTGGTGACACCAAAATCTTTGACGTCGCCGTGCTTCCTGCGGTCCTCGTTCTTGAGGGTCGTCGCGATCCGGCTGCTGAAGTACCGCGGTTCACGTCGATCTATGAGACTTCCGCGGCATCCGGAGAACGTGTAGGTCACGCAGTCGAGGCCTTGTCCAGAGAGGGGGTTGTCGAGCTCGGCGATGGACGGCGATTCTTGGTTCGCCACGGAAGGTTGGACTGTAGTGGAGCGCGAGATGCGATATGGCGACTTGGCACAGACGCTAGTGACGCCTGGCTTGCCACGGTCGTGGCGCATTCTTGGGGGAAGTTCCGAGACATCGGGAAAGTGCGCGTCGGCGTGAAGACCTGTGCTGACACGGTGTTCATTCGTTCAGACTGGCAGCAGGTGCCCGAGGCTGAGCGCCCTGAGCTCTTACGGCCACTAACGACCCACCACGTCGCTCGGCAGTACAGAGCCCTCCAGCCGGGGACGCGTCAGGAGATCCTATACCCGCATGAGGTAGTGCAGGAGCAGCGTCAAGCAGTGGACTTAGCTGCGTATCCGAGGACTCACGCCTATCTTGAGAAATACCGGGCCCCTCTAGAGGCGCGAAAGTATGTTCTTGAGGCTGGCCGCCGGTGGTACGAGATTTGGGTACCGCAAGATCCCTCGGCTTGGGGGAAGCCCAAGCTCGTATTTCGGGACATTGCTGAGGAACCTACATTCTGGATCGACCTCGACGGTACTGTGGTGAACGGAGACTGCTACTGGCTGATCTCTGAAAGTTCGAACGAGACCGACCTCCTGTGGCTCGCGGCTGCTGTGGGCAATTCCGGCTTCATAAAGGCCTATTACGATCACCGCTTTCACAACAAGCTCTACTCCGGACGCCGACGCTTCATGAGTCAGTACGTCGAGGAGTTCCCTCTCCCCGACCCCAAAAGCAAGGTCGGTGAGTTGATCATCAGAAGGACCAAGGACGTCTTTGCTGACATCGGTGTCCTCGGCGCTGAGACCTTGACAGAGGACATTGACCGCCTCGTGTGGAAGGCATTTGGGCTAGCTCGCGAAGAAGCTGGACGGTAACGGAATCTGAAGCTTCTTGTTAAGAATGCGACCCTGAAACTGTGGGAACCGACTGAAGAAAGCTTCACCTGTCGTGAGAAACAGGTGGGTCAAGGTCACACGCCTTCCATCTGTCTGCCCGTAAAACACTGCGTACCGTACGTCGCAGTGCCGAATCTGTTGGCCCCGAATTTTCGGAACGTCGAGAGGTGCCGTGCTGTCGGGGGATACGAGTCCGAGGTCGATTGTTGGTGCAGTCTGAAGCTTGACCTCAAGCAGTTGATGCCGCACATCGGGGAATTGACCGTCATCCTGGTATCCCGCGTAGCCAAGGGTTCTGCATACGAGTTCATGGAGCGCCATGCCACGATTGCGTTCTTGATCTCGACCGAGATCCTCGAAATGGCCACCCACGAGGCTGCTTAGGCGGTCGAAAACAGCACTGATCGGTAGCAGCTCTCCAGCCCGTGGGTAAGTAACGGGGGTGGCGACTGCGGCGAGATCAACACGGTGAGTCACAAACGGCTGCAAGACAGCTGTGTCGTCGCGGGTGATCAGCTCGACCCTAGCCCGTCCCAAAATACAGCGCGCCTGGTATTTCTGGGTGAGAGTCCCAGTGGTATCAAGCAAAGCTAATCTATCGCCGGTGACCACCTTGACCTTCGTGATCAGGCCCTTAGCCGAGACGCGAATCAGTACATACCGTCGCGTCGGGGCAAGTTCGTCGTTCCAGACCTGAAGGTTGTTGGCCTTCTGAACATAGGCGTCAAAGGATTGCCCAGGGAAGCGTGGCTTGGTCCTCTTAAAGGAAGACGGTATCGGGTAGCCAAGTACTCGACAGACGTGCTTCTTAGCCACCTTGGACCGGGTTCGTATTGGTAGACCGGCTAGGGAAATACCGCGAAGGCCCTGATCGAGAAGTTTCTCAAGCTCCGGAGTAGGTATCCAAAGTTCTGGATCACCGATGTCGATTTGGCTGTAGACCGACAAGCCACTGCGCGAAATCGCTTCGACGAAGCGATTGGGATTGGACAGATCTCTGCTTGGTTTGGCTCCGGGGCGCTCCATGGGAGTCCGGTGTCCAGCAAGTCTGACAAATTAGCGGCGGCTAAGTCGAGCGATCAATTGTCGGGCGAGGGGAATGCCAGTCTGGATCCGCGGCAATCTGGCGTCAGTATCGGAATCCCCTCAACAAGAGGGACACTTCTCTTTAGCCAGCTTCCAACCTAGAATCCGGGCACGCGCCCCATCCAGACGCTAAGAGCGAGCTGGTCGAACGGCGTCCGAGGAGAGTTGTAGATGGCCGGAACGTCTGTGCGCATGTTCGTCCTGGGGGATGATCCGCAATCGCTCAAGACCGTCGAGCTAGGCAACTGGACAGGGAGAGCGATCTTTGGCCCCCGCATTCAGCTAGGTGAGGCGCTCAAGACGCGCGATGAATTGAGGCAGCCCTCGGTCTATTTCCTCTTGGCACAGTCACCGGATAACCCGGCGCTGGCCGAGGTGTACATAGGTGAGGCAGAGGATTTCGCGTCACGCGTCAAGGCGCATGAGAAGGATAAGGACTTCTGGGAAGTCTTCGTGGTGTTTGGCTCTAAGGACACGAACCTCACGAAGGCTCACATCCGGTTCCGACGCTCCCCTTCACGACGGTCGAGGACGACCCGTACCTCGCGCCAGTCCTCAAACTGCCGACGTAGCTCCTCGTACCGATCCAGACGTCTACGGGCCACGACGAAGAGGAGCACGTAGCAGACCCTACCACCGACCTGAAGATGGCACATGGAGGGTCGCAACGGGAATTCGCGGCCTCTGGTCTCCGGTGTATGGAAAATCCACCGGAGTGATCCCAAATACTGTAGGTGACCGCGCGATGAAGGGTTCCAGCGCGGGATTAGGGACAGACTAGGCCGGGCCAGAGTCCTTCAGCCTGCGTCCTCCTGCTTCACCTGGTAGCACTCTTGACCAGGGTCGGACTCTGGCCTAGCGTTCTGCCCGTCGAGGGAACCTTTAGGCAGCGACACGACGCCCTGCTAGGGTACTGACATGCCAGATCAGCGAGAAAAGAAATTCCGAGAGCTCCTGTCTGCGTTTCGGCGAGAGGTGCAAGCCTTGGTCATGGTGCTAAACACTTACCGCTATCTGCATGAGCGGAGGGCAGATTTTCTAGCTGAACTGAATGTTGCACCGGCTTTCTTTCAGACAGTGTTTGTCACGTTCCGAACGACTTGGGTAGTCCGGAGTTACGGTCTCCTGGCAGGAGGGGGCAGGGAAGAATTTACGATAACGAAATTTCTGAAGTTCGTTCGCGAGAATTTGGATCTGTTCTCGAAGGAGGCGTTTGTGCGACGCCGCGTTCTGCCATACGGTGGACGGCAGGCTGAAAGACACAAAGCGCCAACCGCAGAGAGTGTCCGCCGAGACCTTCGGCGAGTGAACCAATTGAAGGCAATCAAAGGCTTGCGGATACAGCGCAACAAATTTTATGGGCATCTTGATCCTGAGTACTTTTATGATCCTGATCTTTTGATGAAGTCCGCGCCACTCGAATGGGGTGATCTGAAACAGATCGAGGATGTCCTGACCGATATTCTCAATCGGTATTCTGAAGCCTTCGACGGTGAACTCTTTGCGTTCGAGCCTGAGAATATGCTTGACGTTCAGAAAATCCTAGATGTTTTGCGACGCGATCGTACAGAGCAATGATGGCTGCGTCAGAACTGTGCCAGAACCATCGGCCACCATCGGTTACGAACGGGCACAACAGCGGAGTGGACTTCTAGGCAAGAGCCTGAGATTGTTGCCAATGGTGTCCGATAGTGCCCGGTGGTGCCTCGCGATTTGAGAACTTGAAATTCGCGGGCCGTCGCCCCCGGTGTATGGAAAATGCACCGGGCTGATCCCAAGTACTGTGGGTACCTGCACGATGAAAGGTCCCGGGGCGGGATAGGGAGAGACAGGCCCTAGGCAGATTCCTTCAGCCTGCTTCCTTCTGCTTCCTCTGGCAGCTCTTGACCAGGAGCCCGACCAGCCTCACGGAAGCCCAAGGGAGTCGGTGCCCGCACATAATTCTCGGAGAATGTCAGGCGGGAGTAATGTTCGGGAGAACCACGTCCGCGGGAGCGTCAGACGGCGCCATCGGCACCGGCTTGCTCGCCAAGATGCGAACTAGTTCGGCATCGACGCTTGTCCCGCGACTCAGCTGCATTCCGACTCGCAGGCCGGTGTCGGCGTCGATGACATCATGTCGAATGTGTTCTATTTCTAGACTTTCAATGACGGCTGGATAGCAGAAGGTTTCCTTAAGAAGAAGTAGGTTGTCACCGACCTCGATTCGCGTTTTGCGCATCTCGACGCCGACAACGCGATCTCTGAATCGATGGATTACCACTCCGATAGGCTCCGCTTCTCCGAGCTCGAGTTTGCGCGCAACGGTGTGCCGCATCATAAGCTCAGCGAGAGAGGCGCAGAGGATAAAGACGAAATCCGAAATGTGTCTTATTTCTTCAGGCGCGACTACTTCTTCAACGGTGCCGTGGGCCGCGACATTGCGGTAGGATACGAAGGTCTTGAGTTCACTCTCGGCCGTGCTCGCATTACCCCGAACCTCGTCTAGAAATCTTTGGACAGACGCGTGATTTGTGAGCCAGCGCCACGCCTCGACGAGCCCGATCCGCGCGCACAGTCTGCCTAGGGCTTCGTGACGAAGGTTGGTATCGTCGGTGAAGAAAGCGTCGGCCAGCAGCTTGTACGGGCCGCCGGCGAGACACTCGTACAATGCTCGCACTACGGCCTGTTCCGAAAGGTGACCATATCGATCGCCGTTGAGTTTCGGCAGAATCTCAGCGATGCCCAGCCGGTGCCCAACGCGAACTGCGTCCGGTAAATCCGCGTAGTTTTTGTAAAGGTCAGGCAGCAGCTGGATCCAGCGAGAGATCAGGTCGAAGACGAAGCGCTCGTAAACTGCGTAGAGCCGGGTAAACGCGGCACAGTGGTCGTAGATTCTCCAGGCCAGTAACGGAGGGACATCGGGTAGAAGGCCCTTAAGCCTGGCGCGGGTGGCCGCTTCTGAGGATGTGTCGTCTGCCGCAAAGAGAAAGCCGCGTATGGCCTCGTGAGTGGCCAGTGCGGCTTTGATCGTCTGAACCTCGTCAGCCAGGCGCTCCGTAAGCTCGGAGAACATCGCGGAGCTAGGGCCGTGCTATTCCACGAAGCATCTCGTCATAGAGGTTTATCCGTTCTCTTACATCAGCCTTCGTGTTTCCCCGGCCGGTAAACGTGCCATCGGTATGTTGCTCGAAGAGGTGCTTGGTCGCGTCGACAACCGCCTCGCTGCGCTGGAGTAACAAGACGGCCTGCTTCAGATTCCTGCTTAACCCCACCATAACAGCGTCTGCGAAGGCCCGTTGGGGAGACGAGGCCCACTTGCCTTCCTTGACATTCCACGGCCTGAAGATGGCGTCACGATAGATGGCACTCGCAAGTTCAATCGTTTCGGTGAACAGCGTTCCCAGGTGCGACAGATCCTCAGGAGTAAACCGACGACTGCGAACCATATAGAGATCGAGAAAACCCTGCATGCCTCGCTGGTAGTGATCGACGTGGCGCAGAGCAAAGAAACGCAGGATAACTTCAACGTCGGTCATCTTGGCGTAGAAGGTGTTCCGTAAAAGGTCGCTCGGGGGATTGGTTGCCTCTTCCGAACTGTACGGAGGTAGCCCCCACGCTGCTCGAAACGCGGTGTGCGCTGCCAGTTCGAACAGCATCGAGTTAAAGCCGCCTTGATAGAGACAGTTGCGCACTTCCTGCTGGCTGAGCTCCACGCCTCCGGTGTTGAGCCGTTCGAAGACGAGCTGGCGAAGAAGTGTTTGTTCTTCTGTCGTGGCAGCAGATTCTTTGAGTAGTACGATGTACGAAATAGATCGTCGGTCAATCCCTTTTCTGATTTCGGACGGAAGCCTAGAGTAAGTACGGCCATTGAGCTCTGGCCACTGCTCAAGGCCTGTCAAGCGTAGATTGTTCGAGTAAAACTCCTGAATCGCTGTGATTCGTTGCTGACCATCCATGACTTCGTACTTCGCGAGATCAGCCTCGTAAACGAAGAGGGGTGGGACCGGGATGTTCATGATGAACGACTCGATTAGCTTAGACTGTCGAGAGGGATCCCATCTGAGCCGTCTCTGGTAAAAGGGTCTTAGGTCCATCCAGCCTTGCCGCGAGAGTGCCGCGACGAAATTTGGTAGTTGCTCGCGGTTGGCCTCTGTAACTATCCGCCACTCACGCGACGTGTACTTTTCGTTGATTTGGTCGTCAGTGAGTTTTTCCTGAAGCAGCTTAGGTGGCACGCTCCACATGCCCAGCTCGGAGGGCGCAAGAGGCTCCATCGGAGACTCCCTTGAGATAACGTACAGGTTTGCTCCAACCGGCCCTGGCTCAGTATGGATGGCGTCCCGAGTGATCGCAAGGGGCGCCGGATAGTCAAGGCCAAGATGGCGAGACGGTTGCCGGGTGTAGGGAAAATCCACCGGAGTGATCCCAAGCACTGTGGGTGCCCGCCCGAAGAAGGGTTCGAGAGAGGGATAGGGGAGCCCCAGGCCGGGCCGTGGCCTAGCTTCCTCGGCAGATGAGCCGTCGGACAAACAGTATTCGGAAGAGCGTGCTAGGCCTGACGCGACTCGTCAGCCCTGGGTGTCCCTCTTGTCTTCCGGAATGAAGATGGATTCAATCTCGCCTAAGTCTGGTTTGCGGCGAGCGCTCTGGCTTTGTTGACGAGTTCTCCTTTCACTTGGTCTGAGAGAGTGGCAACTGATACTTCCAGTACACCCGCCATCTGACGGATGGCCGTCCCTGCCGCCTGACGAAATGCGGCAATGGCGGTCTGTTGAGCACGGAGCTTAGCCGCCTCTCTGTCCTCTAACTCTGACGGCTGTTCGAAACGATATCCGCAAAACCGGCAGACTGCGGCCTCTGTCTTAGGCCTCTCCGCGCACTGAGGGCACTTCTTTGTAAGCACGTCGAGAACTTCCTCCGATGCTTGCGCCAGCGCTTCTATCACCAAGTTGAACCGGATCTCAAGAAACGTCATTGCCTCAGAAGACGCGTGATACTTCGCCTTGAGTCTCTCAAAGCTGGTCTGAATGTCGCGAAGTGAGCTTGCGTCGCGAAGTACGGCGTGCTCGAAGTCGGAGGCGAGCTCTCTAGGATCGAAATCTCTCTCCGAGAGGATGATCTGACTCAAGAAATCTTCTAGTTCTCGAATTGCGGGCGGCAGCAATTCGAAGACCTGCAGTTTATGTGGGAGCCAGGGTTTCGACTTGAACTGCTTCTCCTGAAGTTCGCGAAGGTTTGCGATCAAGCCGATTACTTCGGTTGATGTCCAGGGTGTGTCTGAGGCGAGTCGATTTAGTGATGCCTGGACTTCGGATAGCAGAGTAGCTTCAGCTGTCGCGGAAGTAGCTGCGGCAGCTTTGACTATCTTGAAATTCTTAAATATGCCGAAGGGGTCCACAGCTTCAGCGACTCCACGAGCAACCTTGACCTGCTCTCGAACGAAGGTAGCCAGCGCGTAGAGAAGGTTGCGATAGCAGGTCAGAAGTGCATCTTGGTGGTGGTGGCCTGGCAAGTCAGCAGCGGGAGTCGGAGACTGAGAGCGCATAGGATGGTTAGTCGGCAGGGGTGCAACGGGTTTGCCAGGTGGCGAGGGCGGTTTCTTAAAGAAGGATTCGGCCACGAGTGACACCTCCTACACTTAAACGTGTGGGCTTGTCGTCGAGATCGCGCTCAGCCGCAACTCGACGAGCGCTAATCCTAGTGTACTCAGACGCCGAGATATTCCGTTATGAAGTTGGGTGGAGGTTGACAGCGGAAGCTGCTTTGGAGCCGGTTCAGCTTCAAATTGCCATTCGGGTCGAGTGCGAGCACAGACGTCGATCGATCCGGGACGTCCTAAGAGCTTAAAAAGAACAATGATAATGATTATGATCGAGGGCCGTCCTAGGGTTCTGCAGTCGAGACGTGACGCCGAGTCCAGTCGCCGTATTCTCCGGCCGCCCCTTGATCTTGTCCCGCTTAGTGTCCTAGCGTCTTTGCCAGGCGTTGGACAGAGGTATGGAAAATCCACCGGAATGATCCCACGGACTGTGGGTGCCTGCACGATGAAGGGTTCCAGGGCGGGGTAGGGGGAGATAGGCCGGGCCAGATTCCTTCAGCCTGCTTCCCCGTGCTTCACCTGGCAGCGCTCTTGACCAGGCCCCGGCCCTGGCCTAGCTTCCAGCCATGCGATCGAGCCTAAAGGCATGAGCAGTCCTGATCCCGCAACGATCCACCGTCGCGCATTCCTGAGCAGCCTTGTTTCCAGCGCTCTCACCGTGTCGCTCGCCGCCGAGGCGCAGGAGGCCGGGAAAGTCTACCGGATCGGGTACCTGGGTTCCAGTTCCGCTTCCACTACCGCGCGCCAGCTGGACGCGTTGCGGGCGGGCCTGCGTGAGCTCGGCTACGTGGAGGGGAAGAGCATTGTCATCGAGTATCGATGGGCCGAGGGACAGTATGATCGCCTCCCCGACTTGGCGGCCGAGCTGGTGCGTCTCAAGGTTGACGTCCTCGTGACTTCTGGGACACCGGGAAGCCTTGCGGCCAAGCAAACAACCACGACAATACCCATTGTCATGACGGGCAGCGGCGATGCCGTTGCGACGGGTCTCGTCGCCAGCCTCGCGCGGCCGGG
>Ga0184632_10000442_pt1 | contig 16294 bp, 15 predicted proteins | sample PLM31_50_b1_FD_133153 | JGI IMG/M metagenome (GOLD analysis project Ga0184632, IMG submission 133153) | Groundwater sediment microbial communities from an aquifer in East River, Colorado, USA - PLM3-1_50_b1 | ecosystem: Environmental > Terrestrial > Soil > Riparian zone | place: USA: East... | reverse complement strand
GCTAGCGCACCTTCGAGATCCGGAAGGTAGTCCTCGACGGCACGCTCAAGGAGATTGGGACTCTCAGTCATGGCTCCCTCCTGCAACTTGCCGGAGCGCGACGCGCGCCCGGTGCAATCGCGCTCGAATGGCCTCAGCGGAGAGACCGAGCACCCTGCCCGCCTCTTCAGACCCGAGCCCCAGCCAGTCCACGAGCACCAGTACCTCTCGGTGACTGTGCCGGAGTCGAGACAAGGCTCGGAGCAGATCGGCCCTCGTCTCTACGGACCTGATCTGATCCCACCCTTCTTGCGCCTGAGGTCGACGACGAGCCTGGACCGCAAGCCGACGGAGACGCTTGCGATGGAGGTTCATCGCCGTTCGGAACAGGTATCCATCTTGTGACTCCATCTTCTGGACTCGCTCCCATCGTTCGTAGATCCTGACGAAGGCGTCCTGGGCCAACTCCTCAGCCTCGGAGCGGTCGCCAGTAAGCAGGAGCATCGCCCGGGCCAGACGCTGATAGGAGGCGCGGAAGAACTCATCGAATGAAGTCGGGTTCCCCAGGGCCATCCCCGCGGCGTCGGGCTCAGTCGCCCTCACACCCCATGAACCCCCTTGCGCAAGCCCGTGTGACGATCCGTCCGATGCAATCTTCACGAGCCTGCCGGTTTCCTATTCATCGAAGACGGTCCTCGTTGCTTTGCCGCCTAGCGCTCGTAAGCGCATTCGTTGAAAGAGATAATGCTCCGGTTGCAAGGCCACCGCCTCGACCAAGTCCTGAGCGACCGCCGTTAGTGCCCGGCTATTGTTTCGGTGCTGTATACTGCGCTGTATGAGTTCCACTCGAACGCAGATCTATCTGACCAAGGAACAACGCAAGAAACTCGATGCCCGCGCTCAGCGGGAGGCCAAGCCACTGGCGGAGCTCATCAGGGAAGCCGTTGACGCCTACCTCGACGGGGCGACCGGTGACGTGGAGGGCGCGCTCGCGTCGACGTTCGGAGCGTGTCCCGGCATAGAGGTCGTTCCTAGGAGGGAATGGGACCGGCATCTTGGCTGACTTGCTCGTCGACACCGACGTGTTCATCGATCACCTGCGGGGGGCGAGGAGATTCCGGCCGGGACGGGACAGGATCCTGTACTCGGTGGTAACCAGGTGCGAGCTCTTCGGCGGACGCGGGACGAACGAGGACGTCGTGCGGGCTCTGCTGGCCCCTTTCGTCGAGATCCCTATTGACAGGGATATCGCGGAAGCGGCGGGGCGGCTTAGGCGAGAGATGAGCGTGTCGACGGCCGACGCGCTCATCGCCGCGACGGTCCTGCACAGCGAGGCCGCATTACTCACCCGCAACAGGCGAGACTTCGAACGGATCCCCGGGCTTCGGCTTCGGACGCCCCGATAGACTCTCCCTATGCCCCCGGAAGGCCTTGGGCTTAGCGAACGGTCTGCCGAAGAAGCCCTAGTCTTGTAGGTCTCAGGAGGGTTGAGAGAGATGCGAGCCTTCGACGCGTTCAAGGACCAGCTTCCCGACATCGATCCGGCCGAGACGGCCGAGTGGATCGAGTCGCTGGACGAAGTCATCCAGACCAGTCCCGCCCGAGCGGCCTTCCTGCTGCACCGGATACTCCGCCACGCACACTCCCGCCGGATCGGCGTGCCGCCCATGGTCTCTACCCACTACATCAACACGATCTCCCCGGAGGAGGAGCCGTACTTCCCCGGCGACGAGGATCTGGAGCGCAGGATCCGACGGCTGATCCGCTGGAACGCCGCGGTGATGGTCTCCAGGGCCAACAAGCATCTCGAGGGGATCGGCGGGCACATCTCCACCTACGCGAGCGCCGCCTCCCTGTTCGAGGTCGGCTTCAACCACTTCTTCCGTGGCAAGGCCTTCGAGGGCGGCGGCGACCACGTCTATGTTCAGGGCCATGCCGCGCCCGGGATCTATGCCCGGACGTATCTCGAGGGAAGATGGGACGGGGCCAAGCTGGACCGTTTCCGTCAGGAGACCCTCTTCCCGGGCCTGTCCTCGTACCCGCACCCGCGGCTAATGCCGGAGTTCTGGGAGTTCCCCACTGTGTCGATGGGCCTCTCCCCTCTCAACGCGATCTATCAAGCGCGGTTCAACCGCTATCTCCACAACCGAGGGATCAAGGACACCTCGAAGCAACGGGTCTGGGCCTTCGTAGGGGACGGCGAGATGGACGAGCCCGAGTCCATGGCCGCACTCTCCCTCGCCGCACGTGAGGCCCTGGACAACCTGATCTTCGTCGTGAACTGCAACCTCCAGCGCCTGGATGGGCCCGTTCGGGGCAACGGCAAGATCATCCAGGAGCTGGAGTCGATCTTCCGGGGGGCGGGCTGGCACGTTATCAAGGTCGTCTGGGGACGTGAGTGGGACGAGCTGCTCGCCAGAGATGCCGATGGGGCGCTGGTCCACAAGATGGATACGACGCTTGACGGCGAATTCCAGAAGTACGCCGTCGAGTCCGGCGCCTACATCCGAGAGCACTTCTTCGGCCCCGACCCTCGGCTGCAGGAGATGGTCGCGCACCTATCCGACGAGGACCTGCAGAAGCTGCGCAGGGGCGGCCACGACTATCGGAAGCTTCACGCGGCGTACGCGACCGCCGTCGAGCTGACCGGGGCGCCGACCGTGATCCTGGCCAAGACCATCAAGGGCTGGACCCTGCCGGGCGCGTTCGAGGCCAGGAACGTCACACATCAGATGAAGAAGCTCACGGTCGAGGAGCTGAAGAAATTCCGCGACCGCCTGGAGCTTCCCATCAAGGACCAGGAGCTGGAGGGCGGCGAGCCCCCCTACTACCACCCGGGCATGGACTCGAAAGAGATCCAGTACATGCTGGCGCGCCGGGAGGCGCTCGGCGGCGTCATCCCTCAGCGCACCGTGACGCGCAAGCCGATCGAGGCCCCCAAAGACGAGGTCTACGCTCAGTTCGCCTCCGGATCGAAGCAGGCGGTCTCCACGACCATGGCGTTCGTCCGCCTGCTCAGGGACCTGATGCGGGACCCGAAGATCGGCAAGCGGATCGTGCCGATCATCCCCGACGAGGGCCGTACCTTCGGGATGGAGTCGCTGTTCCCGCAGTTCAAGATCTACGCCGCCCACGGGCAGCTATACGAGCCGGTGGACGCTGCGCTTTTACTCGCCTACGTCGAATCGAAGGAGGGCCAGATCCTGGAGGAGGGAATCACTGAGGCCGGGTCGATGGCGTCGTTTACGGCAGCCGGCACCTCTTACGCCACCCATGGCGAACCGATGATCCCGTTCTTCACTTTCTACTCGATGTTCGGCTTCCAGCGGATCGGCGATCTGATCTGGTCCGCAGGCGACCAGAGAGCGCGCGGCTTCCTCCTGGGTGCCACGCACGGCCGGACGACGCTGAACGGCGAGGGGTTGCAACATGAAGACGGGCACTCATTGCTCCTAGCATCGACCAACCCGGCGTGCCTGGCCTACGACCCGGCCTTCGCCTACGAGGTTGCCACCATCGTCCGTGAGGGTCTGCGACGCATGTACGACGTTGGCGAGGACGTCTTCTACTACATGGCCCTGTACAACGAGAACTACCCGATGCCGGAGATGCCCCCGGGAGCCGAGGAAGGGATCGTCAAGGGGCTGTACCGCTTTCGGGAGGGTCCGAACGAGACGCGGCGGCATCAGGCCCAGATCCTGGGTTCCGGGCCGATGGTCGTCCAAGCGCTCAAGGCGCAGGAGCTCCTGGCGGCGGAGCACGATGTCTCCGCGACGGTGTGGAGCGCCACGTCCTACCAGCAGCTCCGAGTCGACGCCCTGGAGTGCGAGAGATGGAACCGGCTGCATCCTGGCCAGCCGAAGCGCGATCCCTTCGTCCTCACGACCCTGGGCGCGAACGGCGGCCCTGTCGTTGCCGTGTCGGACTCGATCAAATCGGTTCCGGACCAGATCGCGAGATGGGTCCACCAACCGTTCGTCTCCCTGGGAACCGACGGATGGGGCCGCTCCGACACGCGAGAAGCGCTGAGAAGGTTCTTCGAGGTCGACTCCGAGCACATAGTTGTAGCCACGCTCTCGGCCCTGGCTGACATGGGCGAGGTCAAACCCGAAGCGGTGGCCGACGCCATCAAGCGGTACGGGATCGACCCTGACCGGACCTCACCGTACTTCTGGCAGGCTTAGCGGCCGCTCCCTCCTTTTCTAGCGTCCCCGCGTCACGGCCTGGCTGCCCTGGAGGCGTCGACGAACCCGTATCCCCACAGATTGTTCGGGTAGGTGCCGTTGCTGCCGCACGCCCAGGAGTTGATGTGCCTGGCCGTGGTATTTATGGTGCTCTCCGTCCCGTCCACGTCGCCGATCAGGCTTGGCTTCGCCGAATACATCAGGGCCATGACTCCAGCGATATGGGGGGAGGCCATGCTGGTGCCGGACAGGACGGCATAGGTGTTCGTCGGCCAAGACGAGCGGACCCCCTCACCCGGAGCCACGATATCGGGCTTAACCCTCTGACCCATGAAGCTGACCGGCCCGCGGCTGCTGAACAAGGACAGCTGATTGCTGATATTGCTGGACCCGACGGTGTAAGCCTCGTCGTACTGAGCCGGCGGGCCGAGGATGCCGATCGTCCTGCACCCTGGGCCGGAATTGCCTGCGGAGAAAACCGGGACTATCCCAGCTGCGCGAAGGGCCTGGATCGGCGCGAGCAGCGAGTCCTGGGTGCAGCCCTCCTGCGTGATCGAGCAGAACCAGGAGTCGGTGATGATCGAGGGGGCCTTCGACGGGTCGGGGTTCTGCCCGTTAAGGTCCCACGGCGCGACCATGTACTCGAGGCAGGTCACGTACGTGTCCTCGTTGCCGAATCCCGTCTCGTCCATGCTGCGGCAGGCGAACCACTCGGCCTGTGGTGCCACTCCTATCTGGTTCGCGCCGCCGTCGTCGCCCACCATGATGCCGGCCGTATGCGTGCCGTGGCCGAAGGGGTCGATCGGAGTGTTGCTGTGGTCTATGGTGTCATACCAGTTGTAGTTATGATCGGCGGTCGATCCGTTCCAACCCCGGTACTGATTCTTGAGCGCGGGGTGGTTCCACTGCTGGCCAGTGTCGATGTTGCCTATTACGACCCCCTGGCCGAAGAAGCCGTGGTTCCAGGCCTTGGGCGCCTTGATCTTGTCGATGTTCCACTCGATGGTGGCGGGGGTGGACTGGGGAGCCGCCATAGCGGCACTCACTGGAAGCACCGTCGAACGGATCCACGGGATGGCCTCGATCCTGGCCACCTCTCCTCGAGCGGCCATGGCGTCGAGGGCGTCGCGTCCGCCCGTCACCACAAGCGCGTTGAGCGCCCAGTGGGACGTGTAGGTCGCTCCCATCGAGTCGAGCACAGCCTTTAGCGGGGCCTGGGTCTTGGCCGCGAACGCCGTCATAGTCTGGAACACGAACTGGCCTTTGGCCTGCTTCGTGGACAACAAGGAGGCGGGACCGAGGCTGGCCCTGGCCGAAAGCACCACCATGAACTTGGTGGTCTTTCCGTCGGCCGTGTCGCGCAGGACCATCGGCGACACCTTCGACGGGGCTCCGACCGAAGTCGCCTGGAGAGAAGGCACGGCGACGATGCCGACCGTCAGAACCAGTGTGACCAAGATCCGAGGGGGCGCTATGCGCATGTGACCTCCTTCGCGAATGCCCTTGCCGCTACCCGCCCGGCGGCGGGCTCCGCATCCTACTACGACGTAGCGACGATTCGCTTGCCCGATCCCAGCCTTCCGGGAACCCGGCCACAGGCCAGGTTGGGTCGGGCCGCCAGTTCTCCCAGCCGTCGCCGAAAGGGGACGCCTTGGCTCGGATCTTCTCCATCACACGGTCGCCCTCGCGGCGGACCCCATCCGCTTGTTCCCGGCTTATGAGTCCGAACCGAACCTCGTCGTCCAGCTCTTCTTCGTCCTTCCATCTCCAGCTGGAGAGGTCTGGCGCAACCACGAGGTCGAGCATCTGGTCCATGTAGTCGAAGCCTACCGGCGACCTTCTGAGCGGCTCCTGGAGGTTGACATACCAGCCGAGGAATTTCTCCTTGCGATTCCACATCGCCCAGGCCGCATGGGCCGCTCCCGGCGTTACCAGGTGAATCACGCTCTTGTCCGTCCAGACGTCATCGCCCAGCACCCAGTCCTCGGTTGGCATGCGAAGCCTTGAGCCGTCTGGCCGAACAGGCCTTTTCCACTTCGTCCCAATTGCAAGGTATGTGGCGATCAGTTTGGGATCGTCACGAACGACAATCACAGGCCGAACCGCCCACAGCTTCCCATCCCACACCTCGCGAATGACGATCGGTTGGCCGGGAGACCACACCATTCAGAAGAGAGCGGCGGCCAGCCTTCGCCTGTATTCGACGGTCAGCGGGTCTTCTTCACCGATGACCGAGAAGACCTTCAGCATCGCCTCCCGGGCTGCCTTCCGGTCTTCGTCCCCTCCGTTGGTGACCGCGGCCAGGAACACGTCCAGTGCCTCCTGGAACCGACCCTCCGCCGCGGCCCGCTCCGCCCCGGCAAGCGGCCCGGAGCCGTCCGGCCTCGCCCATTCGGAGACCTCTATCGCGGCCAGAAGTCGCTCCGCCTCGGGGTCCGGTCGAAGCGGGGAGAGTAGGTTCCGGGCCTCCTCCAGATCGCCTCTCTCCGTGGCCAGACGCCCAAGGCCAAGGGCGGCGCGAGTGTTAGCCGCGTCGGCCTCCAGGGCCCGCCGGTAGAGCTTCTCGGCCTCATCGGGTCGCGCGCTCTTTTCGGCCGCTTCCGCCTCCGACACCAGACGGTCGGCCTCTGAGGGCAGAACCGTCCTGAGCCAATCGCGAATGGCGGGCTCGGGTATCGCGCCCACGAACTCGCTGACCAGCCGCCCATCACGGAAGGCCTTCACAGCAGGGATGCTCGAGACCCGAAACGCGGTCGCCACCTTGGGGTTCGAGTCCACGTCCAGCTTGCCCAAGAGGAACTCACCCTTCGCCTCTTCAGCGAGGCGCTCCAGGACGGGCCCGATGATCAGACACGGACGGCACCACGAAGCCCAGAAGTCGACCACCACCGGCCGGCGCATCGATTCCTCGAGCACGTCGGCCGCGAAGGTGGCATCGGTGACCTCGATGAGGGTGGGGTTCTGTGTAGCCATCACCCTCTAGCGTACCGAAGGTTTGGCCCTATTCAGACGAGAAGCCGCGTGATCTCGTCGAGGAGCTTCACCGTGAGACCCTGGGCCAGCTCGCGCCTTTTTCGCGGATCGGACTCTTCTTCGACGCGGATCGTCTCACCGAACCTCACGGTCACCCTCTTCCTCTTCCACCAGGGGCCGCCAGTCCCCTCGAGCCCGCAGGGCACGATCGGCACCCCGGTCTTGAGCGCGAGCCAGGCCGCGCCCTTCAGGAAAGGGAGCATCTCGCCGCTCCTACTCCGAGTCCCTTCAGGGTAGATGCCCACGGCCTCCCCTCGTTCCAGGAGCGCCAGCGCCGTATCGACGGCGCGGACATCGGCTATGTTCCGGTTCACCGGAAAGCCGCCCAACACGTGCCATGACCAACCAAGGAAGCGATACCTGTACAGCTCGCGCTTGGCCATGAAGGTGATGGGCCTGGGGCTCGCGACGACGTGGATAGGGACGTCCCACATGCTGCGATGGTTGGCGGCAAGCAGTACCGGACCTGTGAGCGGCACGTGCTCGGCTCCTTCGACCTTCAGCCGACACCACCAGCGGAAGAACCAGCCTCCGTAGCGCTTGCCGAAAGCCTGGTGGCGGCCAAGGCCGGGCGGGATGTGAGCGATCTTCTGCATGGTCCGGCGGACTGTATCAGCCACATCTTCGGCGGTCAGGGGGGCAGAGGCCCGATGCTAGAATCGGGCGCCTGGACCGGCGATCCCGATTCGCAGGAGGAGAGGCCAATTGGCGACGCGGACCGAGGAGGGAACGACCGACCGTCACACCGGCCTGGGGCTCACGGACCGGGACCTCCTTGGCATGTACCGCACCATGCTCACCGCACGCCTGTGCGACGAGGCGCAGTTCCGACTGAATCGTCAGGGCAAGGCTCCATTCGTGGTACCCGTCTCCGGTCATGAGGGGTGCCAGATCGGCTCCGCCTGGCCGTTCGTCAAGGGGAAGGATGTGTTCGTTCCCTACTACCGCGACATGGGCATATGCCTGGTAGCCGGCATGACCCCGCGCGACGTGTTTCTGGGTGTGTTCGGCAAGCGCGACGACCCCTCTTCGGGAGGGAGGCAGATGCCGGCCCACTGGGGATCGCGCCGTCTCGGCATACCCACCGGCTCCTCCCCCATCGCAACACAGATCCCACATGCCGCCGGGATCGCTTACGCCATGAAGTACAGGGGCGAGGACGCGGTCGTCGGATGCTGGTTCGGCGACGGCGCGACCAGCGAGGGCGACTGGCACGAGGGGCTGAACTTCTCGGGGATCCACAAGCTGCCGATCGTCTGGTACTGCGAAAACAACAAATACGCGATCAGCGTCCCGCTCTCCAAGCAGATGGCGGTCAAGGACGTAGCCGAAAGGGCCGTGGCTTATGGGTTCGATGGCGTGGTGGTGGACGGAAACGATGTGCTGGGCTGCTACGGGGCATCGAAGGCCGCCGTGAGCAAGGCCCGGTCGGGCGGTGGCCCGACGCTCATCGAGCTCAAGACCTACCGATTCTTCCCTCACACATCCGACGACGACGATCGGACGTATCGCTCGCGCGAGGAGGTCGAGGAGGCCAGACGCAACGACTCCTTGATCGTCTTCGCCAACTATCTTAGGAAGCGGGGTCTCATCGACGACCCAGGTATCGAGGCCCTGCGCACCGAGGCCAAAGCGGAGGTGGACGCCGAGGCCGACGCCGCCTGGAACGCGCCCGATCCCGAGCCGGAGAGCGCGCTCCGGCATGTGTTCGCCGAAGGCCCCTAGCCGTGGCCACGAAGAACGTCGTCCAGACGGTCCACGACACTCTGTGGGATGCCATGAAGGGCGACGAGCGCGTCCTGGTCATGGGTGAGGACGTCGGGGCTCGGGGCGGGGTCTTCCGGGCGACGGCAGGGTTCCTGGACGAGTTCGGCGAGATGCGGGTCATCGACACGCCACTGGCCGAGTCCTCGATCGTGGGCGTGGCCATCGGCATGGCCATGCACGGGCTCCTCCCCGTGGCCGAGATCCAGTTCGCCGACTTCATCCACCCGGCCTTCGACCAGCTGGTGTCGGAGGCGGCCAGGATCCGGTACCGTTCCGCCGGAGACTGGAGCTGCCCGATGGTGGTGCGTGCACCCTATGGCGGCGGGGTCCACGGGGCGCTCTACCACTCGCAGAGCATCGAGGCCTTCTATGGCCACGTCCCCGGGCTGAAGGTGGTTGTGCCGTCGACCCCTTACGACGTCAAGGGGCTGCTGCTGGCGGCGATCGCCGATCCCGACCCCGTGATGTTCCTGGAGCACAAGAAGACCTACCGCCTGATAACCGGCGAGGTCCCCGATGAGCCCTATCAGGTCCCCATCGGCAAGGCCGACGTGAAGCGGGAGGGGACCGATCTGACCGTGGTCGCCTACGGGCTCATGCTCCATCTGTGCCTGGAGGCGGCCCAGAAGCTCCAGGACGAAGAAGGCACCTCGGCCGAAGTGGTGGACGTGCGCACGATCGCTCCGCTGGACAAGGAGACCATCCTGGACTCGGTGCGAAAGACAGGTAAGGCCATGGTCGTCTACGAGGACAACCGGACCTACGGGGTCGGGGCCGAGATCTCCGCGACCATCGCCGAGGAGCTGATGTTCGATCTGGACGGGCCCGTCGTGCGCATGGGCGGCCCCGACGTCCCCGGGATGCCCTTTTCGACGCCCATGGAGCACTTCTTCATGCCCGATGTAGCCAAGATCTACGCGCGGATGCTGGAGCTCGCCAGGTTCTGAGGGCGTGATGGCCAGCTCACTCGAAGAGTTCCTGGCCAGACCCGTCTTCTTCACCCTCCCAGGGATGGATGAAGTGGAGGTCCGCAAGGACCTGGTCTACCGCGGTACCGGGGACGCCGGCCTCCGCGCTGACGTATACGTGCCTCAGGGCCTTGATCCCACTGAGCGGCGTCCCGTCGTCATATTCGTCCACGGCGATGCTCCGCCTGAGGTACTCAAGGACGCGAAGGAGTGGGGCGCGTTCGTGTCCTGGGGCAAGCTCGCGGCGGCCTCGGGCCTGGTCGGCGTAACCTTCAACCACGCGTCGTCTGAGCAGAGGACGAAGCTGCACGAGGCTGCAGGCGACGTCGACGCCCTTGTGGAGTTCGTTCTAGTGAAGTCGAACGCCCTGCACGTGAACCCGGACCGCGTGGGGCTGTCGCTGTTCTCAATGGGCCCTCCGGCCGGCCTTCGGACCGTGCTCCGGGAGCGGCCCGAGTTCATTCGGTGCATCGTCAGCTACTACGGGGCGATGGACCTCCGGCCGCTACGGGCCGAGACCGCCGCCGACGTGTCCGACGAGATCCTGCGGGAATTCTCGCCCCTGCATCAGCTCAAGAGCGGGACGGGGCGGATACCTCCGATGCTGATCGCCCGGGCGGGGTTGGAGGAGCGCCCCTGGCTCAACCCAACGATCGACGAATTCGTCGCGGAGGCGATGGCCAGGGGCGTCGAGATCGACCTGCTGAATCATCCAGGGGGACGCCACGCCTTCGACATCCTCGACGACGACGAGCGAACCCGCGACATCATCGCCAGGACCCTCCAGTTCCTCCGTAAACACCTGCTAGGGACCCAGTGGTCCGGATCGCGGATAGACTGGCCATGATGCAGGGCAGGGACCACAACCCCCACAAGCGCAAGCTCTACCTCCCCATCGTCGACGCGAATGGGATCGCAGAGTCCCACGTCGCCCATTCCGTGGGATGCGCCCAGACCGCTCGCCCCGCACGCCGCCCGGAGTGGCTGAAGGTAAAGGCCAGGACCGGGCCCAACTACGCCGAGCTCAAGCACCTCATGCGATCGCAGTCCCTCCACACCGTCTGCGAGGAGGCCCTCTGCCCGAACATCTACGAGTGCTGGGAGGAGCGAGAGGCCACCTTCCTGATTCTGGGTGACCGGTGCACCCGCCGGTGCGGCTTCTGCGACGTGATGACCGCGAAGCCCTTCGAGGTGGACGAAGGCGAGCCGGAGAGGATCGCGGGGACCGTCGCCAAGATGGGACTGCGCTACGTGGTCCTGACCAGCGTGGCCCGCGACGACCTCCCCGACGGCGGAGCGCGTATCTGGGCCGAGTGCATCCGGGCGATCCGCGAAGCGGTCCCCGGCTGCGGCGTGGAGGTGCTCCCCCCCGACTTCCGCGGTGAAGAGTCGGCGATCGCCACCGTGCTCCAGGCCGAGCCCGATGTGTTCGCCCACAACGTCGAGACGGTGCGAAGGCTGCACCCCAAGATCCGGCCGGCGTTCGACTACGACCGGTCCCTGGAGGTGCTGCGGATCGCCAAACGGGTTCGTCCTGAAGGCGTCACCAAGTCGAACCTGATCCTGGGCATGGGCGAGAAGCCCCAGGAAGTCCCGGAAGCGATGGCCGATATCCGGGAGACCGGTTGCGGCCTGCTCACGATGGGCCAGTACCTACAGCCCACCAAGTTCCACCTACCCGTGGACCGATGGGTCACGCCCGCGGAGTTTGCGGGATACGCGGAGCTGGGCGCGGAAATGGGATTCGCCCACGTGGAGGCCGGGCCGTTGGTCCGATCCTCCTACCACGCGGGCAGGCAGTTCAGTCTGGCGGTCGCGGCCCTAGCCTCGGCCTGAGGTCAAACCCCGATGTCGAACGGCTCGCCTCGCGGGCCTTCCGCGAGGAGCGCACGGAGAAGAGCTGCCAGCCTAGTAGGAAATATGTTTTCGCTGGTCGCTTCCAACTCATCCAGGCTCCACCAGCTGTACCGGCTTATACCGTCGCGCTCGTGTACGGCACGAACCGAAGCCGGAAGCTCGTAGCTGGTCACCCGGGCCAAGAAGAAGCGCTCCTGCTGCCGCAGCAGCCGCCCGCCCCAGCGGAATACCTCTTCTCGAAACCAGATCTCGGGGCCGAGTTCGATTCCTACGAGCCCCATCTCTTCGGCCAGCTCCCGAAGAGCCGCCTCGCGGTGCGTCTCTCCCGGCTCGAGCCCTCCCCCCGGGGTGGCCCAGGGGGCCTCGTGCGTCTCCAGCGCCGGGTACCGGAACAGAAGCACCCGGTCCATCGCATCGAGTACCAGGATGCGCGCCGCCGGGCGAAGAACTGGTTCCTCGGACATGGCCCTCCCGGTCTCTAGAGTGTGGAGGAGCCGGCCTGTAAGCCGGATTCTGTGCCCCGAGCCTCTCGACTCGAGCGGCGGCCATCCCTCTTGGAGCCGCGTCGCCGCGGCCCTCGTGCAGCCTACCCGGGAGCATCGGACGGGCCGCCCGCTCCCTGCTCGGCCTTGCTCCGGATGGGGTTTGCCCAGCCGGCCGGTCACCCGGCCGCTGGTGAGCTCTTACCTCACCGTTTCACCCTTGCCCCTGCCTCGCGGCGGTGGGCGGTCTGTCTCTGTGGCACTGTCCGCGGGTCACCCCGCCTGGGTGTTACCCAGCATCCTGCCCTGTGGAGTCCGGACTTTCCTCGGCCCTCGCGGGCCGCAGCCGCCCGGCCGGCTCCTCCTCGGCGAGTATAGGGGCCCTCCACGTCAGATAGGCTGGCGAGGTATGCGAGCGGGCTCGATCCTGGGTCACCCGGTAAGGAGAACCGAGGACCCCCGCCTGCTCACGGGGGAAGCACTTTTCACGGAGGACATCGCCGCCGAAGGTGCTTGCCACGCGGTTTTCGTACGGTCGATCTTCGCGCACGCCCGTGTTGGGGCCATCGACGCATCGCACGCCGTGGCCATGCCCGGCGTCGTGGGAGTCTTTACCGCCGCCGATCTGCCGCTCCCACCCCTGGCCTCGGGAATAGTCCCGCCCGAATTCGCCCGTCCGATCGTTGCGTCGGAGGTTGTGAGATTCGTGGGCGAGCTCGTTGCCGTGGTCGTCGCCGAGACCCGAGCCCAAGCGGTGGACGCCGCAGAGGCCGTGATGGTGGACTACGACCCGCTGCCGGTGGTAGTCGATCCCCTCCGCGCAATGGACCCAGACGCACCCGTGCTTTTCCCCGAGCATGGCTCCAACGTGGTCTCCGACGGCACATTGGGGTCGGGGGATGCCCTCGAGGGTGCAGATGTGGTGGTGCGGGGAAGGTTCGTCAACCAACGGCTCGCGCCCGTGCCCATGGAGGTCAACTCGGTCCTGGCAGTCCCGGATGCCGAGACCGGCGGCCTGACGCTCTGGCTCTCGTGCCAGGCTCCACACTGGACCCGGTCCGCGTTCGCAGCTCCGCTCGGCCTGGAGGAGCGGCAGCTCAGGGTAGTTTCGGCGGCAGTCGGCGGGGGGTTTGGGGCGAAGACCGACCCGTACCCGGAACAATTGCTCGTTGCGGCACTCGCTGTCCGCCTGGGCCGGGCCGTCCGCTTCATCGAGACGCGCACAGAGAGCATGACCGCGATGACCCATGGCAGGGCCCAGATACAAGATGTTGCCATCGCGGCCACTATGGATGGGACCGTAACGGGCCTGTCGGTGCGCCTCGTCGCCGACGGCGGCGCGTACCCGGGGCGCGGAGCTTATCTGCCGGCGCTCACGCAGATGATGCTCGCCGGGGTCTACACGATCCCGCGAATAGACGTCCGTACGACCTACGTCGTAACCAACACAACCCCGATCAGCGCCTACCGTGGTGCAGGGAGACCCGAGGCGATAGCGCTGATCGAAAGGGCGATGGACATGCTTGCCCTCAAGCTCGACATGGACCCGGTGGAGCTTCGCCGCAATAATCTCATCCCAAAGAGTGCATTCCCCCACGTGACGGCGGTCGGCGCGAGGTATGACAGTGGGGACTACGAGCGGGCCCTAGACGAGGCCCTTCGATTGGCCGACTACGAGCGTCTGCGCGAAGAACAGGGGCGGCGAAGGACTCGGGGCGATCGAATCGCGCTCGGGATAGGTCTCTCCTGCTACGTGGAGGTGACTGCGTTCTTCGTCGGATCGGATTTCGGGTCCGTCGAGATCCACTCAGATGGATCCGCTACCGTGCTGTCCGGCACCGCGCCGCAAGGCCAGGGGAGCGCCACGAGCCTCGCACAGATAGTGGCCGACACGCTCGGCATGCCAATGGAAGCCGTGAGGGTCATCACATCCGACACGAGGCTGGTACCGCGAGGGGAAGGGACCTTCGCCTCTCGATCGATGCAGGTGGGGGGAAGCGCGATCCTTCGGGCCAGCGAAGGCGTGCTGGAAAAGGCCCGAAGCCTCGCCGCTCACTTGCTCGAGGCCGGCCTCGAGGATGTGGCTCTCCTCGAAGACGGCCGCGTCGGGCTGGTCGGAGCACCGGATCGGTCTTTCGGGTGGGCTGATCTTGCCGCCGCCGCGGGCGACCCGACCCTCTTGCCCGACGGGATGGAGCCCGGCCTCACGTCTCGGGCAAACTTCTCCCAGGAGCCCACGGGCACGTACCCGTTTGGCACCCATGTCGCGGTGGTGGAAGTCGACGAGGAGACCGGGGACGCCAGGCTCGTCCGCCATGTCGCCGTGGACGATTGCGGTCGGATCATCAACCCGCTACTGGTGGAAGGGCAGGTGCATGGGGGGATCGCCCAGGGGGCCGCCCAGGCCCTGTACGAGGAGATGGTCTACGACGAGGATGGCAGCCCTCTTACTGGAAGCCTGATGTCCTATGGGATCCCAAGTGCCGCGGAGCTGCCGTCCTTCGAATCGGCCAGCACAGTGACCCCCACGCCGCTCAACCCCTTGGGAGCCAAGGGCATAGGCGAGTCCGGGACCATCGGCTCGACCCCCGCCGTCCTGAACGCCGTGGTGGACGCTCTATCGCACACGGGCGTGCGGCACATCGACATGCCCCTCTCGCCCGAGCGCATATGGCGCGCAATGAAAGAGATCGAGCAAACCCAACCTTGACGCCACCCGTAACATACGATGAACGTGCCGGTCCTTGGAGAGGGGGTAGGTCTTGAAGATTCGCGCAGGCGTTGCCTCGTTGGCCGCCTCATTCGTGCTCGCGATTGCGATGGGCGGTCCGGCCATGGCCGCAGACGCCTCCGTCAGCCAGGTCGACTCCCAATTCGTTCCGGACCTGGTGCACATCTCCGAGGGCGACACCGTCACGTGGACTAACACCGGCGCCTTGCCCCACACGGCAACCGCCTCAGATAGCTCGTGGGATTCGGGCGCGATGAGTCCGGGTGACAAGTTCTCCCACACGTTCGACACGGCCGGCGCGTTCCTCGTCATCTGCCAGTTCCACCAGCAGGAGGGCATGGTCATGACTGTTGTGGTCGCGCCAGTCCTCCCGCCGCCATCTGGCACGACCAGCGGCGAGCCGCTTCCCAGTACGGGCGCGGGCTCCTCGACTGGGCCGTTCATCTGGATTGGTCTATCGCTCCTTGTGGCGGGCGGTGGGGTACTGCTCGCGCTGAGACGCCGTCGGGCCTGATCAGTCGAACAGATCTGGGGCCACATGCGAGGTCGGCTGATACTCACGACCGGGCCCAGCTAGCCATTCGTCCACGCCGGAGTTGGCCAAGCGATCGGCCTCGCGATTCAGCTCCCTCGGGACGTGCTCCAAACCAGCGGACTCGAACCCAGCCAGGACCTTGCGCGCCTCTTCGTGGAGCCTGATGAGGGTCGGATTCTTGACACGGAATCGTCCGGAGAGCTGCTCGATGAGCAACTTACTGTCGGCGCGAAGGACCACGGAAGCTGCCCCACGCTCCCGGGCCAGCTTCAGGCCCTCGATCGCAGCCTGATATTCGGCCACGTTGTTCGTGGCCACGCCGATCCCACGGCCGAGCCTGGCCACGAGCTTTCCACCTTGCGTCCGGACGACTGCGCCGATCCCGGCGGGGCCGGGGTTGCCCCTCGCGGCCCCGTCCGAGTAGACAATCAAGCGAGGACCAGGATCCTTCGGCAGTACTCACACCTCGCGATGCCCTCGACCCGCTTCAAGCGGTCGAGATAGACGGGCGAGAGCTTCTGGTGGCATCCACCACAAACGCCGTCCACCAGGCCCGCGGCGCCGACGCCCTTCTTCTGTGCGCGGAGGTCCTCGTACAGAGTCAGGACCTCTGGGTCGATCTCGGACGCTACCGCCCCGCGCTCAGCCCTTCGCTCGGCGAGGGAGCGCTCCGACTCGACCACCTCCTTCCCTGAAGTGGCCAGGGCCTCATCCAACTGGTGACGAGTGCCGGCCAAGTCCGCCTCAAGCGTTTGAAG
>Ga0184632_10000441_pt1 | contig 16298 bp, 16 predicted proteins | sample PLM31_50_b1_FD_133153 | JGI IMG/M metagenome (GOLD analysis project Ga0184632, IMG submission 133153) | Groundwater sediment microbial communities from an aquifer in East River, Colorado, USA - PLM3-1_50_b1 | ecosystem: Environmental > Terrestrial > Soil > Riparian zone | place: USA: East... | reverse complement strand
GTCGTAACGGGCCTCACCCGCAACGGCGTGTGGCTGATCGAGGACGGGCAGATCACGCAGCCGGTCCAGAACCTTCGGTTCACCCAGTCCTACCCGGATGCCCTCGGGTCCGGAGGTGTACTCGGTATCGGGACCCACTCGGTCGCCCTGCCCTCCGGCTGGGGCATCATGACCTACCGCGCGCCGGCGCTCCGTCTGGCGTCATGGAACTACACCGGCAACGCCTCCGGCTGAACCCATCCGGCCCCCTATACGCCGCCGATCAAGGACTTGTGGCGGTGGTTTGATCTCTCTACCACGGCCATACGCCCTTGATCGGCGAGAGTTGACGCGATGGGCTACGGTCGATCCACAGTGGCCCACATAGGAGACGACACATGACCGCGAAGACCCCTGAACCTCCCCAGGAGTCGCGCCCGTCCACCGCCGCGTCATCGACGTCCTCGGTGCCTGCCCAACCGAAGCCCGCCGCCGCGAGCAGCGACACGAGCGCGACATCCACGAGCGCGACGTCCAGCGGGGGGACCTCCACCGGCGCGACCTCCAGCGAGGCGGCCTCCACCGGCGCTACGCCGACGGTCACGAACGCGACGCCGCCCGCCCCGGCCGCATCGGCTTCGCCACCCCCGACCCAGGCGACGCCCGCGCCGCCGGCGAAGCCACCGGCTAAACCCCCGGCTCCGCCGGCGCGCCCACCGGCTCGGCCGGCACCCGCACCGAGGGCCCGAAGCAACGGCTCCGGCATCGCGGTGGCGGTCGCCTTCATCTCGGCTCTTATCGCCATGGGCGCCACCGCCGTCGCGATCTACGCCCTCGACGTAGCCCGGGAGGCGAAGAGCGCAGCGGCAGGTGCCGCTGGTGCCGACGGCGGGTCCGCAGCGCCCACGCGGTCACCGGCGCCCACGGCCGCGGCCAGCCCGTCGCCCACCGCGCCACGCCCGGCATTCCTGGCCGAACTCGTGCGGGCTACGCTTCGTATCCCACCCGCCGACGGCTGCGCCTCGGTCTTTGTGGACGTGGACACCATGCAGGTCGGGACGTACACCGGCCACGAGTTCTATCTCAGCAGCTGCCTCGGTCCGCAGTCCGTGCGCATCGACCGCACCGCGGGCGCGGTGCCGACGTCGGACAACCCGAGCCCGGAGGTATGCGCCGCCCAGCTTGCCGGCATCAGCTCGCCCACCGAGCTCGTGCTGCAGGTCCGCCCAGGCCTGACGTTCTGCCTGCTGACCTCCAAGGAGGACGCCGCAGCGCAGGGCATCCCCCAGCGCATCGGCATCGTCGAGGTGCGCGAGGTTCGCTCGGACCGGTCCGTCACAGTAGCCGTCAGCACCTATCGCGTGCCCACCCAACCGACGTGACCTGGGCCTAGGTTACGAACTGGATCAGGTCCGCAATCGACGGCACCACTGTGGACGGAACATAGGGAAACCGATCTACTTCGTCCGCCTGGGTGACGCCGGTGAGCACAAGGAACGTCTCCAGTCCAGCCTCGAGGCCGCCGAGCACGTCCGTGTCCATCCGGTCGCCGACCATCGCGCTCGTCTCGGAGTGCGCCTCGATCTTGTTGAGTGCCTCACGCATCATCAGCGGGTTGGGCTTGCCGATGAAGTACGGTTCGACGCCGGTCGCCTTCGTGATCAGCGCGGCCACCGAGCCGCACGCGGGCAACGCTCCCTCGAGTGACGGCCCGGTCGCGTCGGGGTTCGTGCAGATGAACCGCGAGCCGTCGTTGATCAGCCGGATCGCCCGGGTGATCGCCTCGAACGAGTAGTTGCGGGTCTCGCCGAGCACCACGTAGTCGGGGTCGGTGTCGGTGAGCACGTAGCCGGCCTCGTGCAGCGCGGTGGTAAGCCCGGCTTCGCCGATGACGTAGGCAGAACCCTCGGGCCGCTGGCTGTCCAGAAATTGCGCGGTGGCCAGGGCAGAGGTCCAAATCGCGTCCTCCGGCACGTCGATGCCGGTATGCGCGAGGCGGGCCCGCAGGTCACGCGGGGTGTAGATGGAGTTATTGGTCAGGATGAGGAAACGCCGACCGGAGTCGCGTAGGCGCTTGACGAACTCCTCGGCACCCGGAATCAGGCTGCCCTCATGGATCAGCACGCCGTCCATGTCGGTCAGCCACGAGACGATCGGCTTGCGCTCGCTCACGGCCCGAATCCTACGGGTCGATCATGACCTGGAGGTCATGATCGAGGCGGTTCTGCGACGATGAGACCGTGATCACGGGGATCTTGAGAGAGTGAGGTTGTCCACAGTTTGGGATTAATGGCCCGGATGAACTTCCGCTACCTCCATGTCACACGCGAGACTCCCTTCGCATGTGCACGTCGATACCCGGCGTAACGTGTGCACCGACGTGGACGCGGCGTGGAGGGCGGCTGCCTGACCTACGCGGGCGTCGACCTACTCCATCGGCCCGCCAGGGAGCGCCAACCCGCGAGGAGCGACACCAACGATGACGACGACGTCGGCCAGACCGGCCGTCAGGCCCCCGGCGGACGCACGGGCCGAGATCCCTGCCAAGACGCTGCGCACCGACCGCTGGTGGATCGAACCCGCGCTGACCGTGCTGGGCCTCACCGCGTGGCTGGCATACGGCCTGGTCCACATCATCATGCAGCGGTGGTACTTCGCCGAGGGACCCGGCTACTCGTATCTCACCCCGTTCTACTCGCCCTGCGTGAACAACGGATGCGTCCCGGAGTCGGCTCACTTCGGCCGCTTCGTGCCAGACTGGCCCCTCGTCCCGTACGCGTTGCTGAGCCTGCCGTTCCTGCTGCTGTTCCGGCTCACCTGTTACTACTACCGGCGCGCCTACTACCGCTCGTTCTGGCTCTCGCCGCCGGCTTGCGCCGTCCCCGATGGACACAAGACGTACACCGGCGAGACCCGCTTTCCGCTTATCTTCCAGAACCTGCACCGCTACGCGTTCTACGCGGCGGTCGTTATCTCGCTGATCAATACGTACGACTTGATCCTCTCGTTCCACGGTACGGAGGGCTTCGGCTTCGGCCTCGGCAACGTGGTCCTCGGAGTCAACGTTGTGCTGCTGTGGGCGTACACGGTCTCCTGCCACTCCTGCCGGCACATCATCGGCGGACGTCTCAAGCACTTCTCGGCGCACCCGATCCGCTACCGCGCTTGGACGTTCGTTTCGATGCTGAACACTCGGCACAAGGAGTTGGCGTGGATCACGCTGGGCACGCTGGCGCTGACCGACTTTTACGTCATGGCGGTCGCCGCCGGCTGGATCTCCGACCTCCGGTTCATCAACTGAGGGCCTGACAGATGACTGAGAACATCGAACGACACCGGTACGACGTGGTGGTCATCGGCGCGGGCGGCGCCGGACTACGCGCAGCCATCGAGGCGCGCCTGGCCGGCAAACGAACGGCCATCATCTCCAAGTCGCTGTTCGGCAAGGCGCACACGGTGATGGCCGAGGGCGGCGCGGCGGCCGCGATGGGCAACGTGAACCCGAACGACAACTGGATGGTCCACTTCCGGGACACCATGCGCGGCGGGAAGTTCCTCAACAACTACCGTATGGCCGAGCTCCACGCGAAGGAGGCGCCGGAGCGCATCTGGGAGCTGGAGACCTACGGCGCGCTGTTCGACCGGACCAAGGACGGGAAGATCTCGCAGCGAAACTTCGGTGGCCACGAGTACCCGCGCCTTGCGCCCGTCGGGGACCGGACCGGGTTGGAGCTCATCCGGACCCTGCAGCAGAAGATCGTTTCCCTGCAGCAGGAGGACCGCGCCGAGTTGGGCAGCTATGAGGCCCGCCTCCGGGTGTTCGCCGAGTGCACGATCACCGAGCTTCTGGTGGACGGCGGCAAGATTGCCGGAGCGTTCGGGTACCACCGCGAGTCGGGCAAGCTGGTTCTCTTCGAGACCCCCGCTGTGATCCTCGCCACCGGTGGAGTGGGCAAGTCGTACAAGGTGACCTCGAATTCGTGGGAGTACACAGGGGACGGTCACGCGCTGGCCCTGCGCGCCGGCGCGAGCCTGATCAACATGGAGTTCCTCCAGTTCCACCCGACCGGCATGGTCTGGCCGCCGTCGGTGCGCGGTATCCTGGTCACCGAGTCGGTGCGCGGTGATGGCGGCGTCCTGAAGAACACCGAAGGCAAGCGGTTCATGTTCGACTATGTGCCGGACGTCTTCCGCACGCAGTACGCGGAGACCGAGGACGAGGCTGACCGCTGGTACACCGACCCGGACAACAACAAGCGCCCACCGGAGCTGCTGCCCCGCGACGAGGTCGCCCGCGCCATCAACGCGGAGGTCAAGGCCGGCCGCGGGACGGAGTCCGGCGGCGTCTTCCTCGACATCGCCTCGCGCCGGCCGGCCGAATTCATCCTCAAGCGGCTCCCCTCGATGTACCACCAGTTCAAGGAACTGGCTGATGTGGACATCACGACGCAGCCGATGGAGATCGGACCGACGTGCCATTACGTGATGGGCGGCGTGGAAGTCGACGCGGACAGCACGGCCACCACGAGGGTGTCGGGCCTGTTCGCGGCGGGCGAGGTATCCGGCGGTATGCACGGCTCGAACCGGCTCGGTGGCAACTCGCTGTCGGACCTCCTCGTCTTCGGAAAGCGGGCGGGAGAGTACGCCGCCCGTTACGTCGACGGGTTGGGCGCCGGCCGGCCGAAGGTGTCCAAGGCAAACGTCGACGCCGCGGCCGAGACCGTGCTCGGGCCGCTGGAGCGCGCGGGCGGCGAAAACCCATACGAGCTCTGGCACGAACTGCAGACGGTGATGCAGGACCTGGTCGGCATCATCCGGCGAAAGCATGAGCTCGAGGAGTCGCTCAAGCGCCTCGCCGATCTGCGGGAGCGGATCGCGAATGTCGGCGCTACTGGGGGCCGCCTCTACAACCCAGGCTGGCACTTGGCGCTCGACCTGCGAAACATGCTCATCGTCTCCGAGTGCACGGCCAGGGCCGCCCTGATGCGGGAGGAGTCGCGTGGAGGTCACACACGGGAGGATTTCCCCGCGATGAACCCGACGTGGCGAAAGGTCAACCTGGTGTGCGCTCTCGAGGGCGACGACGTAAAGCTCGCCGCGCAGCCGGTGCCGAGCATGCCGCCACAACTAATGGCGTTGTTTGACCGGAGCGAGATGGCCAAATACCTCACCGAAGAAGAGCTGGCAGAGCTCGACAGCGTCGCCGCTGGCGACAATGTAGTGGCTGAAAGGGCGGTCAACTGATGGGCGCGCTTCGTCGGTTCAAGGTGTGGCGCGGCGACAAGACCGGCGGTCAACTCGAGGACTTCAAGGTCGAGGTCAACGAGGGTGAGGTCGTGCTGGACATCCTCCACCGATTGCAGGCGACGCAGACGCCCGACCTCGCCGTGCGATGGAACTGTAAGGCCGGCAAGTGCGGCTCCTGCTCGATGGAGGTCAACGGCATGCCGCGCCTGGGCTGCATGACCCGGATGTCGACGTTCGCCGAGGACGAGACGGTGACGGTGGCGCCGCTGCGTACGTTCCCGGTCATCCGCGACCTCGTCACGGACGTCTCCTTCAACTATGAAAAGGCACGCGAGATGCCGGCGTTCGCGCCGCCCTCAGGGGTCGCGCCCGGTGCGTACCGCATGCAGCAGATCGACGTCGAACGCTCCCAGGAGTTCCGCAAGTGCATCGAGTGCTTCCTATGCCAGACCACCTGCCATGTCGTTCGGGACCATGACGAGAACAAGAACGCCTTCGCCGGCCCGCGGTACTTCATCCGCGCTGCGGAGCTGGACATGCATCCGCTCGACGCCAAGACCGACCGGAAGGAATTCGCACACGAGCAGCAGGGGCTCGGGTACTGCAACATCACCAAGTGCTGCACCGAGGTCTGCCCGGAACACATCAAGATCACTGACAACGCAATCATCCCGATGAAGGAACGCGTCGTCGACAACAGATACGACCCGCTCGTGTGGCTCGGCCGCAAGATCTTCCGACGGGATCAGCTGCCGGCACAGGGGCCCGCTCCGCATCCGGTTGTCGCACCGCGGCAGCCGGCGCCTCCGCGCGTCGGGACACACCACATCCCGCTCGGCGTCATCTGGCACAAGCCTCAACCGGATGGTCTCGAGGCCGAGGTCGGGCCGGACGGCAAGATGCCGCTCACCGAGGTCACCTTCGACCGGGCGGGCGCTGCCTCGCCCTTCGGCGACAACGTCACCTTCCCACTGCCGCCGGATTCGCTCAACTACCAGCACCCGAAAACTGACGACTGACAGTGCGGCCCGTACCGCTGGGCGGGCGGATCCTGCTCGGTCCCGACGGAGGGGCGATAGTCGTCACTCAAGCCTGAGTGCTGGGTCAGGCGCGCTCAGGAGCCGGGCCAGCTCGGCGACGATCGGGGCGTCCGCCGGCAGCCACGGCACGGTGTCGATGTCGTCCGCGCTGAACCAGCGCAGCGAGCGGTGCTCCAAGGCCTGCGGCTCGCCACGAACGAGTCGGGCCAGCCAGACGCGCAGCAGCGCCCGGCCGTGGGCAAGCGGCACATCCTCTCCGATCCGGTCGCCGACGGCGACCACGACGCCGAGCTCCTCCTCACACTCTCGAACGAGTGCGTCGACATCGCTCTCGCCCGGTTCCACCTTCCCGCCGGGAAACTCCCACCGCCCGGCCGACTCTGGCGGCTCGGCTCGTTCGCAGCCGAGCACCCGTCCGTCGACGACGACGGCCGCGCCAACGATGATCAAGGGGGTCGCCCGTTTGGTGTGCACGGCGGTCAAGCGTGCCAGATCCTCCACCGGTCCGGGTGCCCGCCCTGCCCCAAGAGCGAAAATTGGGAGATATGCGGTTGTGGACGTCTGACCAAGAAGAGGTAACACTAGGGTCACGACCGTAATGGTGCTGTGACTTCCGGGCCTTAGGCCGTACCCCAAGTCCAAGGAGGCGCGACGATGCTCCCCCTCGGCCGCGACGATCTCCGCGACGCGCTGGGCCAGCTGAAGGAGTGGATCGGCGACGTGGGTGAGATCCGTCGCACGATGCGTCTCGACGAGACTGAGCACGCCGCGCTCACCGAACGCATCAAGGTCGTGGCCGACGCCTTCCAGTTAAGACCCGACGTACGCCGTCTCGACGGCTACACCCAGGTCTGCCTTCGTACGCCGGATGGCGGTGCACTGACCGCCGGTGAGGTCCGCCTCGCCGCCAGGATCGAGGACGCCTACCGCTCGGTCACCTCCCCACGATGCGGTAGCGATCTTGGTTCTTGATGGTTGCTATAGCCACCGCCAAGAACCAAGATCGCCGGCGTTAATGGCCGGCCTTACTCCGTGCCGGCCGACCTCTAGACGTTGAAGCGGAACTCCACCACATCGCCTTCGTGCATGATGTACTCCTTGCCCTCGATGCGAACCCTGCCGGCCGCCTTGGCGGCGGCCATCGTGCCGGCCGCGATGAGGTCGTCGTACGCGACGATCTCGGCCTTGATGAAGCCGCGCTGGAAGTCGGAGTGGATGACGCCGGCGGCCTCAGGGGCGGTGGCGCCGACCGGGATGGTCCAGGCCCGAGCCTCCTTCGGTCCGGCCGTGAGGTAGGTCTGCAGGCCCAGCGTGCGGAACCCGACCCGGATCAGCTGGTGCAGGCCGGGCTCGTGCTGGCCGATCGCCTCGAGTAGTTCGCGCGCCTCGTCGTCGGGGAGATCGATGAGCTCCGACTCGATCTTCGCGTCCATGAAGACCGCCTCGGCGGGGGCGACGACGCCGCGCAGCTCGTCGAGGAACGCCTCATTGGCCAACTCAGCCTCATCGACGTTGAAGACGTAGAGGACAGGCTTTGCCGTGAGCAGGTGCAGCTCGCGTAGCTCGCCTGCGTCTATGCCGGCCGCCTTCGCGCCGGCGTAAAACGTGGTGCCGCCGTCAAGTAGATCCCGTGCGGCGGTGGCCGCCGCGAGCATGGGGGCGCGGTCCTTGCGTACCCTCGCCTCCTTCTCCAGCCGCGGCAGTGTCTTGTCGATGGTCTGGATGTCGGCGAGGATCAGCTCCGTGTTGATCGTCTCGATGTCGTCGGCCGGGGAGATCTTGCCGTCGACGTGGACGACGTTCGGATCGGAGAAGGCCCGCACGACCTGGCAGATCGCGCTGGCCTCGCGAATGTTCGCGAGGAACGCGTTGCCTCGACCCTGACCCTTCGACGCGCCGCGGACTAGCCCGGCGATGTCCACGAACGAGACCGGCGCCTGGATGATCTTCTGCGAGCCGAAAATCTCGGAGAGCTCGTCCAGGCGCGGATCCGGTAGACCTACCACACCGACGTTCGGCTCAATCGTGGCGAACGGGTAGTTCGCGGCGAGCACGTTGTTCTTGGTGAGCGCGTTGAAGAGCGTGCTCTTGCCGACGTTGGGCAGGCCGACGATGCCGATGGTGAGACTCACGGGCGGCCAGTCTATCGGGTTCTGATCTGCTCGGATCGGCGAGATACCGTAGGTCTCGTGTCTGGGTGGACCGGTTCGCTCGTCGCGGTTGCTGTGCTTGTCGTTGCGACCGCCGGTGGGCTGCTCCTGCGCCGCCGAAACGGCCTGTTCCGGGCCATCGATCCCCGAGTACGTGCGGAGCCGATAGAGGCCGCCATCGATCCGATGTTCGTCTCACTTGGTGTCACCCCGGGCACACCCGTGACGTTGCTGCAATTCTCATCCGCGTTCTGCGCCCCATGCCGGACCACCCGCGTCCTCTGCGCCGACGTAGCCGAGCGGGTGGACGGCGTACGGCACGTGGAGGTCGACGCCGAGTCGCACCTCGAAGCCGTGCGGGCACTCGACATCTGGCGTACGCCGACGGTCCTGGTGATCGATGCCAACGGAACGGTGCGTCGCCGGGCGTCGGGCGCGCCTACCCGCGCCCAGCTGCTGTCGGCGGTCGCCGAGGTGCTCCCCGAGTCTGAGGTAGTCACGTCCCGCATGTCGGAGTAGCGTTCCACCTTGTGACACACTCGCTGATTCCGCTCGGACGCGCGCGGCAGCGTTTGATGGTTCCGCTCGCACGCTCGCGGCACGCGTGGCTGACCAAGCGACGCGCGGTGGACCTTGGCCGCCTCGCCGCCAGCCTCTGTCCGGCCTCCTGACCGCCTACCAGTTTACTTTCTCCCCGCCTGTCAGGAGGCACCTCGTCATGCAGCTCGACGTACGCGGCCCGCGCTTTGCGGCCGGTGTCACGACTCTCGTTCTGATCGCCGTTCTCGTCACCGGCAACGGTTGGCTCGCACTCGCGCAGACCATCGTGTTCGCATTGGGCGCCGCCAATGCGCGCCTCTCGCCGTACGGTGTGTTGTTCCGCACCCTGGTCAGGCCGCGCCTCGGTCCGCCGAAGGAGTTCGAGCCGGCCGAGCCAGTCCGCTTCGCGCAGGGTGTCGGGTTCGCGTTCCTGGCCGTGGCGTCCGTCGGCTTCCTCACCGGTGCCACCGCCATCGGCCTCGTCGCGACCGCCGCCGCCCTCGTGGCCGCGTTCCTCAATGCCGCGTTCGGCCTGTGTCTGGGCTGCGAGGCGTACCTGCTGATCCGTCGGACCCTCAGCCGAAGCGGCGCACCCGTCGCCGAGCGGTAGCACACCCACGTCCGAAACCCGCCAGCGGCGGCGGCCCCGGCGGGGCAGGATCGTCGGTGTGGAGACGACGACTCTGGACTTCGAGCGGTGCTACCGGGCGGTGGATAGCCGGGACGCGCGATTCGACGGCTGGTTCGTGACGGCCGTGACATCGACGCGCATCTACTGCCGCCCATCGTGTCCAGCCATCACGCCGAAGCGCGAGAATGTGCGCTTCCTGCCGTCGGCTGCGGCCGCCCAGCGGGAGGGATTCCGGGCCTGCCTGCGCTGCCGACCCGACGCCGCTCCGGGGTCACCGGAGTGGAACTACCGCGCCGATGTCGTCGGCCGGGCGATGCGACTCATCGCCGATGGCGTCGTTGACCGCGACGGTGTACCGGGTCTAGCGTCCCGAATCGGCTACACGGAGCGACACCTCGGGCGGTTGCTCACCGCCGAGGTGGGTGCCGGCCCCCTCGCACTCGCCCGCGCGCAGCGAGCCCAGACCGCCCGCATCCTCATCGAAACGACGGGTCTCGGGCTCGCCGACATCGCATTCGCCGCCGGCTTCGGCAGTGTGCGGCAGTTCAACGACACGATCGTTGAGATCTATGGCCGGACACCGTCGGCGCTTCGGGCCGCCCGGCGCGACGGGCTGGATGCCGCCGGGCTCGGCGCGATCACGCTTCGGTTGCCCTACCGTGAGCCCCTGCACGCCGGCGCCTTGCTCGAATTCCTCGCCGCACGAACGGTGCCCGGGGTAGATGAGGTGCGCGACGGGATCTACCGGCGCGGCTTGCGGTTGCCCCACGGCGCCGCGACCGCCGAGGTCGACATCCTGCCGGGATACGCGCGAACGACGCTGCACCTCGCCGACGTCCGCGACCTCTCCCCGGCCGTAGCCAGGTGCCGACGACTCCTCGATCTCGATGCCGATCCGGTGGCCGTGGACGCCACCCTGGCCGCCGACCCGGCCCTCGCCCCGGCCGTGGCGAAGGAGCCCGGCGTACGCGTCCCGGGCGCCGTCGACGGGTTCGAGATGGCGGTGCGCGCCGTTGTCGGGCAGCAGATCTCCGTGGCGGGGGCGGGAAAGATCCTGGCCCGCCTGGTCGCCGCCACCGCCCCCGCGACCGCCCCCCCGACCGCCCCCCAAGACCCCGTCGATCATGACCTGGAGGTCATGATCGACGCTGATTCACGACGGTCAGCTCATGATCACGGCGATCTTCGTGCCGGGCTGCGGGGGTTTCCGACGGCAAGGGAGGTGGCCGAGGCTCCCGACGAGGCGTTCGCCATGCCCGTCGCGAGGCGGCGCACGCTGCGTACGCTCGCGGCGGCGGTCGCCGACGGCAAGCTTCACCTGGACCCAGGTGCTGACCGGCTCGAGACCGAGGCGGGGCTCCTCGCGATCCCCGGCATCGGCCCGTGGACCGCTCAGTACGTAGCGCTGCGTGCAATCGGCGACCCTGATGTGCTGCTCCTCACCGACCTTGGCGTCCGGCGCGGCGCCGCCGCCCTCGGCCTAAGCGACAATCCGGCCCGGCTGGACCAGCATGGCCAGCAACACTGGGCTCCCTGGCGTTCGTACGCCACGATCCGACTCTGGAGGCAGAGATGACCACGTATACATCCACATTGGACACCGAGGCCGGACCGTTCACGATCATCGTGGATGGCGACGGAAGCGTCCTCGCGTCGGGCTGGACCGCCGGCGCCGACGCACTGCTGCCGCTCATACGCCTGAACCTGCGCCAGGACCCGCTCGCCCGAACGGATCTCGGCCCAGCGACCAGAGCGGCCCAGGCGTACCACCGGGGGGATCTCGCGGCACCCGACACCGTGCCGGTGCGTCAGAATACCGGCGGGGTGTTCCTCGCCGCGGCCTGGAAGACCCTCCGCGACGTTCAACCCGGACACCCGGTCAGTTACACGGAGCTAGCTGCCCGCACCGGCAATCCAGCGGCCGTCCGCGCGGCCGCGCAGGCCTGCGCCCGCAACGCGACCGCGCTGTTCGTGCCGTGCCACCGGGTGATCCGTACGGATGGGAGCCTCGGCGGATTCCGATGGGGACTCGACGTCAAGCGCTGGTTGCTTGCACACGAGGTGACGGGCTGAAACCCGGAGGCGGGGGGCAGGCCCGACGGGCTAACGTCGTGGAGTGCCCCCCGCCGCCGAACGCCGCAATGCGCTGCGCAACTTATGGCGGATTCGGCGATACATCCGCCCCTACGCCTCGGTGTACGTCTGGGTGACCCTCGCTGGCTGCGTGGCGACCGGCGTGGCCATCGCGATCCCGTTGATCGTGCAGAACATCGTGGACGGCCCGATCGCCCGTGGAGATCCGTCCGGCCTGTGGCTACTTGGCGGGTTCGCGCTTGTCTTCGGCGTGGCCGAGGCGGTACTGAACTTCTATCGGAGGTGGGCCCAGTCGGGGTCGGCGCTGGGCATGGAGACGACGCTGCGCAACGACCTGTACCGGCACCTGCAGCGCCTGCCGATCGCTTTTCACGACGGTTGGCAGTCGGGTCAGCTCCTCTCCCGGGCGACGTCGGACCTCGGCGTCATACGAAGGTTTCTATCGTTCGGCCTGATCTTTCTTGTGATCAATGTGGTGACGTTCGTCACGGTGATCGCGCTGCTGTTGTACCTGTTCTGGCCGCTCGGGCTGGTCGTCCTCGTCGGCGCCGTCCCGCTCTTCCTCATCAGCAAGCGGTTCACCGATCGCTACAACGAGATGGCCCGCCAGATGCAGGACGAGCAGGGTGACGTCGCCACCCTGGTCGAGGAGACGGCCGGCGGCATGCGAGTGATCAAGGCGTTCGGCCGGCGCGATGAGATGGCGGGGCAGTTCGGCGACCGAGCCCGCCGGCTGCACGATACGGCGGTCAGGAAGGCGCGCATGGTCGCCTCCACCTGGCCCCGGTTCGACATGGTGCCGAATGTGACGCTCGCCCTCGTGCTCGTCGGCGGGGCCGTTGCCGTCTCGGCCAAGGAGATCAGCCTCGGCGAACTCATCGCATTCGTCACCCTGCAGCTGATGCTGATCTGGCCGATCGATGCGCTGGGTTGGATCATCGCGAACGGACAGGAGGCGATGACGGCGGCCGACCGGGTCTACGAGGTGATGGATACCGAACCGACCATCGTGGACAAGCCAGGCGCCGTGCCCCTGGTCCGCGGGGACGTGCGGGGGGCGCTGCGCTTCGACGGCGTCGGGTTTGCCTACCCCGGCGCCTCGGAGCCCATCCTGCACCGCATCGACCTCGATGTACGGGCGGGCGAGACGCTCGCCATCGTCGGCGCGACGGGTTCGGGCAAGACAACCCTCGTATCCCTGGTACCGCGCCTTGTCGACGCCACCGCCGGTCGCATCATGGTCGACGGCCGCGACATCCGCGACATGACCATCGACTCGCTGCGCTCGGTGGTCGGCGTCGCCTTCGAGGAGGCGACCCTCTTCTCGATGAGCGTGCGGGAGAACCTGAGCCTCGGTCGCCCAGATGCGACCGACGAGGAGATCGACCAGGCCGTCTCCATTGCGCAGGCCGACTTCGTCCGCGAGCTGCCCTGGGGGCTCGACACCCGCGTCGGCGAGCAGGGGCTATCGCTCTCCGGCGGCCAGCGGCAACGGCTGGCTCTGGCTCGCGCGGTCCTCGGCAGACCCCGGCTGCTCGTGCTCGACGATCCGCTCTCGGCGCTCGACGTGCACACCGAGGCTCTCGTCGAGGAGGCACTGGCCAGGGTCCTGGCAGGCACGACCGCGATCCTCGTGGTCCACCGCCCTTCCACAGTGGCACTGGCCGATCGGGTGGCCCTGCTACAAGACGGGACGATCGCCGCAGTTGGCACGCACTCGGAGCTGTTGGCCACGGTGCCGGCCTACCGCGAAGTCCTCTCCGCCACCGCGGACGAGAGGGAGGTGACTGCGTGAGCATCGACGTCAAGCAGTGGCGCGGACTGGCGCCCGACGACGACGCCGAAAGGACCGATGCGGAGGCCCCCGACGAGAAGGCGACCATTCGCCTGCGAGCCTCGAGCCGAGCGCTGCTCGCCTCACTCCTGAAGCCGCACAGGCGGTTGCTCGGCCTCATGATCCTGCTCCTGCTCGTGCAGAACGCCGCGGCGATGGCCGGGCCCTACCTGGTCATGCTCGGCATCGGTAAAGGCATCGAGCCGCTGGAGCGCGGCGACGCCTCCGTGCTCATCGCGATCGGCGCGGCGTTCGCCGTCGCCACCGCGGCCGAGTACGCCGGCAAGCGGGGCTTCCTCATCCTCTCCGGCCGGATCGGTCAGGCCGCGCTGCTCGACCTGCGCCGGCGCGTGTACGAGCACTTCCAGCGGCTCTCGATCGCCTTCCACGAGCGCTACACGTCGGGGCGGATGGTCTCCCGGCTGACGTCCGATATGGACTCGATCTCCGAACTGGTCGATGGCGGCATCGACGACCTCGTGCTCGCCGGACTCTCCATCGTGTCGGTCGCCGGCATCCTGCTCTTCATCGACCTGCCGTTGGCCCTAGTGGCGCTGCTGTCGTTCCCGTTCCTGCTGTGGCTGTCGAACTGGTTCCGACTCGAGTCGGCCAAGGCCTACCGGCGAACCCGCGAGACGGTCGCGCTCGTTATCGTCCACTTCGTAGAGTCGCTCGGCGGCATCCGTGCGGTACAGGCATTCCGGCGGGAGCCCCGCAACCAGGAGATCTTCGAGGTCGTCAACGACGACTACCGCAAGGCCAACCTTCGCGCCTTCCGGCTGATCGCCTACTTCGGCCCCGGCATCAAGCTGATCGGCAACGTCACGATCGCCGTCGTCCTGACGTACGGCGCCTACCGGGCGCTTGACGGGCGGATCGGACCGGAGGTGCTCGTCGCCTTCCTGCTCTACCTGCGTCGCTTCTTCGAGCCGATGCAGGAGATCAGCCAGTTCTACAATTCGCTGCAGTCGGCCACCGCCGCGTTGGAGAAGCTCTCCGGCGTACTCCAGGAGCAGCCCGGCGTCCCCGAGCCTGCGCAGCCCCACGAGGCCGCGGCGTCGGCCCCAGCTCGGGGCGAGGTCACGTTCGATCGGGTCGCCTTTGCCTACCGCACGGACCGGATCGTGCTGCCCGAGCTCGACCTTCGCATCCCGGCCGGTCAGACCGTCGCGCTCGTCGGCGCCACGGGCGCGGGCAAGTCGACCGTGGCGAAGCTGGTGTCCCGGTTCTACGACCCGATCTCCGGCGCGGTACGCCTCGACGGCGTGGATCTGCGTGACCTCACAGACGCACAGCTGCGCCGCGCGGTCGTCATGGTCACGCAGGAGAACTACCTCTTCTCCGGCACCATCGCCGAGAACATCGCCTTCGGCCGCCCCGGCGCCTCGCGTGACCATGTACGCGAGGCGGCCGATGCGATCGGCGCCGATGGTTTCATCAGCGCCCTTCCGGACGGCTACGACACAGACGTACGCAAGCGGGGCGGACGCCTATCGGCCGGTCAGCGTCAGCTCGTCGCGTTCGCGCGGGCCTTCCTCGCCGACCCCGCCGTGCTCATCCTGGACGAGGCGACGTCCTCTTTGGACATCCCGTCCGAGCGACTCGTGCAGCGGGCGCTCCGCACGATTCTCGCCGACCGTACCGCGTTCGTGATCGCCCACCGGCTCTCCACTGTCGAGATCGCCGACCGGGTGTTGGTTGTCGAGGCTGGCCGGATCGTTGAGGACGGCCCGCCCTCGGAGCTGGTTCAGAGCGGCGGTCGGTACGCCACGCTGCACCAGCAGTGGCGCGACAGCCTGGTCTAAGGCGGCAGCCGCCGGGCGGACGCAGGGCGTGAACACCAACATTGTCAGGGGGCAGCTCGGTCCCGCCCTCTGCCGCACCTCGGCAGCGTGTTGATCGGCCCAAACGCACTCTAGTAACACCGTATGTGTCGTGATGGACTGCACGGACGTCCTCCTGATGCGCTTATCGGGCTTGGTATCCCAGCGCATTGAGGAGGACGTGTGTGAGTGCTCATGCGGCGATCCGCGCGCGCGTGCCGATGAGCGGGTATGGCGCCACCTCGAGCCTTGCTGACTGGCTCGTCGCGGTGCGGCTCTCCGCGTTGCCATCTGCAGTCCGCGCTAGTCCGTCTCTGTGTGAGCACGTGACGCGTCCTGTTGGTGGCTCCACCGCCGGATCAGGTCGTGACCCTCAGCTCGATGTGCCTTCAGGTGTTCGAACCATCCAGCACCCAACTCGGTGAGCTCAATCAGGTTCCCATCCGGGTCGCGGACGGCCGTGACCAGCGACTCCGACCCCAATTGGGTCGGCTGGTAGCACAACTCGATGCCGCGCTCCTCCAGCCAACCAGCGAACGCGGCCAGGTCGAACACCATGAACGCCAACTTGACGGCCCCGACGCCCGTGACGCGATCTTCCGGGTAGTCCTCGACGGGATGGATCGCAAAGTGCACATCACCGAGTTCGCAGCCCCAATGCGGGGCCGCATCGCCATGGCGTTCCTCCACCAAGGGCACCCCGAGTACGTCTCGATAGAACGCAACAAGCCGCTCAGGATCCTGAGAAACCAACAGGACCCCGGAGAGGAAGGACAGATTTTCAGGTCGCATGAGCCTCCAAGCGCTCCGCGCGCCAAGCCTGCATCGTTGGCACGCCGCTTCCTCACGATAGGTCTGGCCCGTCGCAACTGGGAATGGTCCGAGGCCCCGCAACGTCTTTCTATGCCGCGATTGGTGCGGACCATCCCAAGGTCATGTTACCGGACATGCCGATGTGAG
>Ga0184632_10000439_pt1 | contig 16312 bp, 12 predicted proteins | sample PLM31_50_b1_FD_133153 | JGI IMG/M metagenome (GOLD analysis project Ga0184632, IMG submission 133153) | Groundwater sediment microbial communities from an aquifer in East River, Colorado, USA - PLM3-1_50_b1 | ecosystem: Environmental > Terrestrial > Soil > Riparian zone | place: USA: East... | reverse complement strand
GGGTCCGCTGGCGTGGGGTCCTGCTGGAGGTCACCGCCACCGCCACCGGCAACACCGCTACCGTCACGGCGCGACCGTAGGTGTGGGCCTCGCCGCGGCGTCTACCGCGCGCTGGCCTGCCGCAGCCCCAGGGCGCTGCGGGCCAGCAGCCCCAGCCCGCAGCCTAGCTGCACGACCCACCAGGCGCCGACCCCAGCGTGGTGGCCGGACACCGGGCACATCACGGTGGAGACCACCAGCAGCCCGGCGGCCAGCAGGGAGGACGCCATGCTCCAGCGTCGCCGCAGCAGGAAGCCGGCGAAGGTGGTGAGCAGCGCGACCAGCAGGATGGTGCCGATCGCGCTGACGAACCACGGGTCCACCGCGTTGGGGTTGGCCGGGGGTGGCTCGACCGCGATCCCGACGGCCAGGCCCGCGACCCAGGCGACCATCCCGGTCAGCGCCTGCTGCGCGGTGATGGGCTCCTGCAGGCGCGTGGCAAGCGGCGTGCGGGCAAGGGGGGTGACCGGCGGCGCTTCGGGCGCCGTCGCCAAGGTTCCCTCCAACTCCTCAAGACGGTCCTTGGTCGTGGCCATGGCAGCGCCCTCCTCGCCGTCGCCCACAACTGCGCCACCTGCAAGCCTAGACCGCCCATGGGACCCTGTCTCGACCGAAATTGGTGACGACGGAGGAGGAACCGGCGATGACCAAGGTGGCCGCGGGCATCACGACCTCGCTGGACGGCTACATCACCGGGTCGAGTGACAGACCGGGCCGTGGGCTGGGCGAGGGCGGCGAGTGGTCGCAGCCGCGTTGGGAGCGACCACCAACGTGGTCGCAGTTTGGTCGCCATCCGGCGACCCGAGAGCAGCCAACGACCCGCCATAGGGCCGCTGAGCTCCGGTGATGGTGGCGCGCCGCGAGGGATTCGAACCCCCAACCGCCAGATCCGTAGCCTGGGGACGGCCGAAAAGCCAGCGTCGTCCTGGAAAGGCAGCGCAGCTCAGGAAAGCCGACCGTTAAGGTAGGCGCAGGTAGGACAAGGCAGAACGTTGACCGCGTCGTTGACCAAGCAAGTCAAGCAACATCGCTGAGAGCATCAGCTCGAAGGTGGTGCGCTCAAGCGGCGGGGCCGACTCCTGGACCCCCGCCCGCCAGGTTCCACGTTGGCGGCACACGCTGCCGTTCTGGGACGCCTATGGGATTGTCTCGGTTGGAGTGCCGTGTGACACCGGCTTCGAGTGTTCTGCAACACAAGCCCCTTTCCTGCCGCTTGCTCGACCGTTACGATCCGTCCGTTAGCGTCAAGCGCTGTCCGACTGTCGAGCTGATCGGCGCCGCTCACCTGGCGGCTTGATGATCGACGGTGCGGGTTGACGTGGCTGGGACGAGGTCGGCGAGAGGGGGATGCTCATGGCGACCTCCCTTCCGCCCGCGGCGGGTCGGATCTTCATCAGCTACCGGCGGGAGGAGACCGCCTACCCGGCCGGCTGGCTGTATGACCGGCTGGCTGCCCGCTTCGCCGACGACCAGGTCTTCAAGGACGTCGACTCCATTGAGCTGGGTGATGACTTCGTCGAGGTGATCAGCAGCGCGGTCGGGTCCTGCGATGTGCTGCTGGCGCTGATCGGTGATCGGTGGCTGACGATCACCGACGAGGATGGTCAGCGGCGGCTTGATGACCCCAATGACTTCGTGCGGGTGGAGATCGAGGCGGCGTTGACGCGCAACGTCCGGGTGATCCCGATCCTGGTGGAGGGCGCGCGGATGCCGCGTGCCGCCCAGCTGCCGCCCAGCCTGGCCAGGCTGGTGCGCCGGCAGGCGTTGGAGCTGCACCCGGCGCGGTTCGACTTTGACACCGGTCGGCTGTTGAGGGTGCTGGAGAGGACGCTTGCCGAGGTGCGGGCGGCGCAGCAGGATGCGGTCTCCACGAAGGCGCCGGTCGAGGAAGCGCCAGACTCGACCACGACGGCGCTGCCGGAGGCACCGGACGAGCAGGAGCAGCGGGAGCCAGCGGAGCGCACTCCGTCCAGCATTCCACCAGCAGCTCCTGCCACACCCGCCGCGGCCCGGCCCCCTACGGAGCAGACCAAACCGCCGGGAAAGCAGCGTCGACGTCTTTCCACACGGCAGTGGATCCTTGCAGGGGTGGGCCTTGGGGTCGTGCTGATCCTGGTGATTGTCGCCATCGGCCCCCAGACGACCACTGGATCGGTGATCTTCGAAGACAACTTTTCGAGCAAGGCACATGGCTGGGACGACGTCGGCACTCAGCGCGAGGGCCCTCGCTATGCCAGCCAGGCATACAAGATCTACGCCCCGCCAGGCAGTGTCTATGGGGGGTCACCCAAGGGCGCGAGCAGCGTGTACCCATCCGCCCCTTCAAAGCTCAGCATTGAGGTCGATGCACAGCGGCTTACAGGAGAGCACAACACCTGGTATGGCATTTCGTGCCGACTAAGTGCCGATAGCACGGCTTCTTATGTATTCTTGATGGGAGACGGGCTTTTCGAAATCGGGAAGGACGGTGCTTCTGGCTATCGGGTGTTGAAGCGTGTCGAGAATTCTACGGTTGACGCGGATGCCAAGAACCACCTGAGCGCCAATTGCGATGGTGGCGAGGGGTATGTATACCTTAACTTCTATGTGAACGGTATGTCTGTAGAGTGGACCGATACTGCGAATCCACTCCCGATCGGCACCGTCTCTGTCTTCGCGACGAGTGAGTCAAACGCCGAGGCGGTCGAGGTGGAATTCGACAACTTCGTCGTCAAGCGGATATGAGGAGTCCGTAGCTGACCCTGGCCGACCCTGGTATCAGTGGGGCTGCGCGCTGTGCTAGGCCCGGGTCATATGGCCGCGGGAACTGGAGGGTCACACGGCCCCAGGCGGGCATTCCGGCTGGATGGCGACGTTTGGGATCCTGCGGCCCTACCCGCGGCAGCTTCTGCGGGTCGTCTACCGGCGTGTGGACGCCTGACCCGAGAGGACCGACCCCATCCTTACCATGGAACCACCGGGAACCGCTGTGCGGACCGCCGTTTCCCCAGGTCGCGTCCGACCGTCGGGGCCAAAGTTATCGGTTCTCTTTCGGCGAAGTTATGCGCTCTCTGACCTTACGCGGGTCGCCGCCGAACGCCGCGGCGTTGCGCTGCACCCAGCCGCGTGAAGCACCAGTACGCGGCGTCCAGGATCTGGGCTAGCCGGTCGTCTGAAATGCTGACGAGTATTGCACAGAACGTCAGACCATCATCGGCGACCTCCTACACGAGCGACAACTGGGGCTGATCGGGTGACCTGGGCAAGCGGCCGGTACCACTGCCGACCTGCACGGTCGGCTGACCGTCGCGAGCCGCGCTGTGCAAGCCGCAGGTCGGTCAGCACCTGCCGCCGCGCTGACGATCAGTGATCGAGGGACTGCCAGAAGCGGTAGTGGTGCTGGCGGCTGAAGTTCACCGGTCGGATGCCGTCGTGGCCTGGAGCCAGCGACTGGGCAAGGTCGGTGTCTTGGTCGGCCCGCAGCCAGCCAGGGAGGCCGGGACCGTTCGGATCACCGGTGTGGGCGAACCGGGTCCAGTAGCCGATCATCTGCACCGACAGCCGCTGCTGGGCCGGGGTGAGCTGCCGTCCGGCGAACTCGTCGGTGTCGAACAGGTACTCCAGCTCTGCGAGGTGGAACGCGCCGGTCGGGAAGCTCGGCTGTGGGACCCCCGCCAGCCATGGCGCCTGCCGGTCGGCGAACTCGTAGGCGTAGGTGGGAACCTGCCGGGGGGCAAGGCCGCGGTTCAGCTGCGTCATGGGAAGTGCGAACACGGCGTCGATGACGACCGCGGCCCACGCCTCGCTGGGCGAGCCGTGGTCACCCACCCGATAGCGGGTCAGGACCTCGGCCGCGTTGTCGGTGCCGACGAAGGCCTGCACCCGCCTGACGTACTCGGGTTCGGTGGGGGCGGTTGGCCGAACGCCTCCGCGAGGTGGCCCTTCCCTGTGCGCCTCCCGAGACGTTCCAGGTGCCGACCAGCCTCTCCAGCCTCTTGAGGTCGACGTTTGGCGTCGGCGGCGGCTGTTGGGTGTCGGTGCTGTGGTCGTCGGTCATGGTGCTTCCTCCTTCGCGACGTACTCGGCCAGGCGCTGGAGGGCCTGGTCCCAACCGGTCCTGGCGTTGGCGTGTCCTTCCTCGGTGTTGACCCCGGCCTGGGGTTGTTGGTACCGCGGTCAGGCGAGCCGGTAGAGGATGGGCATCGCGCCGGTGCGGTTTGCGTGCAGGTTGGCGAGCATGTAAGACGTCGTTTCGCTCCTTTTGGGGTTGGTCTGACAGGATGCTGGGTCATGACAACCCTCATCGACGACCTGGTGCCGGATGAGCTGTGGGTGCTGGTCGAGCCCTTGCTCCCCGCCCCACCACGCCCGCCCTACGGCGGCCGTCACCGCACCATCTCTGACCGGGCTTGTTTCGCGGCGATCGTGTTCATGGCGCGCACGTCCACCCCCTGGCGGCTGCTGCCGGCCCAGGAGCTCGGCTGCGGCTCGCCCGCGACCTGCTGGCGCCGGCTCACCGAGTGGGCCGCTGCTGGCGTGTTCGACCAGCTCCACCTGGCGGTCTTGGACCGCCTCGGCGAGCAGGGCCAGCTGGACTGGTCGCGGGCGAGGGTGGACAGCATGAGCGTGCGGGCCCGGCGTGGGGGATCAGGTGGGGGCAAATCCGGTCGATCGTGGCAAGCCTGGGAGCAAGCTCCACCTGGTTTGCGACGGCGGCGGGCTGCGGTTGACCGCGGTGGTGACCGCCGCCAACGTCAATGACACCACGATGTTCGAGGCGGTCCTTGACGACGTCCCGCCGATCCGCACGCCGGCGGGCGGCGACGGTCCGACCCGGCGCGGTCCACGCCGACAAGGGGTACGACAGCCACGCCAACCGGGCCTACCTACGGCGGCGTGGGATCCCTCCGCGGATCGCCCGTCGTGGGATCGAGTCGTCGACCAGGCTTGGACGCCACCGCTGGCGGGTGGAACGGTCGCTGTCGTGGCTGAGCTGCTTCAGGCGGCTGCAGCTGCGGTGGGATCGAGATTCAGGCCGGTGGTTCGCGTTCGTCCTGCTGGCCTGCGCGGTCGTCTGCTTTAACCGGCTCTAGCCAGCCGAAGGGAGTTACACGCCGTCGTCTAGCTCGGCGGCCAGGTTCCGAGCGGCGCGCCGATCTCCCATTCGTGGCCGAACGGGTCGACGATCCGGCCCAGCCGCCAGCCGTGCTCGTCGCCCACGGGCGACGTTTCCGTTGCCCCGGCGGCCACTGCCTGCCGGACGACCGTCTCGGGGTCGTTGACCACCAGCAGCGTCCGGCTGGTTGCCCCCTCGATCGAGCGCGGGCTGAGACGCTTCATGGTCGATGACGCCGGCGCCACCCAGAACGCTGCCTCGCCGACACCGAGTTGCGCGACGATGTCATCGCCCTCGCCCACACGATGAAGGACGGTTGCACCGAAGGCCGCTTCGTAGAACGTGAGGGCATCGCGCGGGCTGTCGACCCATAGTTCTGGCTGAATGCTCGTCATCGCGGCTCCTTGATCGAGTACATCACGGTGTCTCCTGCCGGTAGAAGGGCAGGTAGCGTAGTGCCGACGGGCGGTCGATGCCGTGGCAGGGTGAGGCGGAGCCAACCGCGCTCGTCTCCGGGTTCCTCATTGTCGTCTCGGCCACCCCGGGCGATGACCCTTGCGCCCCACCGGCGTCTCAACTCGTTTGCTTCAACGGCTCTAACCGGTCACAGGGAGCGACACGCCGTCTAAGTGCGGAAGCTGGGCTTGGTCAGCTGGCGGAGCATGAAGCGCGGCAGGCTGTGGTCCCAGCGCGCATGGTTGACGAAGACGTAGTCGGCGTCCCCGAGCGGCGCAAGCACCGTGGAGTTGTCCATTCCGGTCTCCACCGCATACCAGCCGGCCAAGTAGTCCCACAGCTGGAGCGCCACACCGGCGTCGTCGGCGACGAAGTAGTTGAACAGGAACAGGCCTTGGCGGGTCTTGTCGACATCGCCGATTCGCCTGACGCACCGGGCGGTCATGACGTGGACGTCCTTGGCTGCCTCCGTCACCGTCTGGACGAGGAGCTTGTTGGGCTCGGTGGCCTGGACCTCGCCGAGCACCTCGGGCGAGGTCGTCTCGATGAGCACGACGATGTCGTAGCGCGCGACGTGGGTCGCCTGCTGCTTGGCGTAGCCGGCGGGCGGCGCGACCAGGATGGCGCGGTACACGGTGGCCCTCTGGATCGTGTCGAGGCGTTCCAACTGGCGCGCCAGGGACTGCAACCGGGTGAGCAGCGCCGCCTTCTGCGGGCTGTTGCCGGGAAACGGGGTCCGCCCGCGCGGCGGATCGACGGCGGCGGCCACGTGGAGATAGCCGAGCGGCGGCGGCTGGATGAGCGTGACCTTCTGGTACTTGGGCTGGGGGTTGACGATCTCCAGGTCCATGCTCGGTTCCTCACCGAATCGGGTACGTCACTCGTAGGCGATCGCTTGGAGCACGTCGGTGCGTGCCGCCCGCACCGCGGGGATGATGGCCGCGGCAAGGCCGACGACAACCGCCAGCGCCAGGAAGACCGCCATCGACCCCCAGGGGAGGGACAGCACCGAGACGAACTCGTCGGGCACGGCGCGCACCACGGCGGTGCCCAGCGCCGACCCGACCAGCAGGCCGAGCAGGGCACCGAAGGTGGCGATCACGACCGACTCGACCGCCACCATCTGGGTGACCTGGGATCGGGGCATCCCGACCGCGCGCAGCAGGCCCAGCTCGCGGGTTCGCTCCAGGATCGACAGTGCCAGGGTGTTGATGATGCCCAGCACCGCGATGAGGATCGACAGGCCCAGCAGGACGTACAGCATCACCACGGCGGTGTCGACCTGGCTGGTCAGCTGCGCCAGGAAGTCGGCCTGGCTGCGGACGCCGACCTCGGGGTTGTCGGTCAGCAGCGCGGCCACCCGCTGCTGGACAGCGTCGGCGTTGGCGCCCTGTTGCAAGCGGATGTACCCGAAGTTGGCCTGCGGCGAGCGGAACCCGGCCGTAGCGTCCTGGATGGACAGCAGCACCGGCCCGGGCACTAGTCGTGACCGCTGGAAGACGCCGACCACGGTGTAGGACTGCGGGCCGCGCCGCTGGGTGGTCAGCTGGACCGTGCTGCCGACCGACAGGCCACGGCCGTTGGCGAACTCGTCGTCGACCACCAGCTCGCCCTTCTGGAGGGTCCGCAGCTGACCCGCGGTCGCCTTCAAGCGGAAGATGTCGGCCATCGCCGCAAGGTCACCGGCGGCGATGTCGGTGGTGTCGGTGCCGAGCTGGGCGACGTCGGTGTGGACGGCGACCGCCTGCGCCACTCCCGGGAGCTGCTTTGCCTGGTCGATCACGGCGGGGTCGTAGGTCGCCGCCGCAGGGCCCCCGACGTCGTCGCCGGCGATGATGAGCTCCGCAGCCAGGCTCCGGCGGACCACGCCCTGGAGGCTCGCCTCGAGCGAGCTGGCGAGCACGCTCACCCCGGTCACCAGCGCGATGCCGACCATCAGCGCGGCCGCGGTGACCGCGGTGCGCCGGGGGTTGCGCGCCGCGTTGTGCCGACCCAGCTTGCCGGGCATCGACCAGGCGAGGGCACGGCCGAGCACCGCCACGGCGGGTCGGCTGATCGCGGGGGTCAGCATGGCGACGCCGACGAAGGTCAGCAGCACGCCGCCCAGCAGCGCCGGGAGGGTGGCGCCGCCGAGGTCGCTGAACAGCGCCGCGCCCACCGCGACAACACCGAGGAGGGCGGGGATCGTCCCGGCGATAGTCAACGCGGTGAGGGGCTTGTCGGGGGTGGCGGCCTCCCGCAGCGCCGCCATCGGCGGGACCCGCGAGGCCCGCAGCGCCGGCAGCAGCGCCGCGACCACGGTCACGAGCACGCCGACCAGGTAGGAGGCGACGACCGCGGCGGCGGGCAGGGTGAACCGGGCGTCGGGCAAGGTCAGCCCGCTCTGCGCCTGCATCACCGTCCGGAGCAGCGTGGCGACCCCGATGCCGGCGGCCAGGCCGATGGTGGCGGCCAGCAGCCCGACCACGACGGCCTCGACCAGCACCGACCGCAGGACCTGGCCGCGGCTGGCGCCCAGCGACCGCAGCAACGCCAGCTCCCGGGTCCGCTGCGCCACCAGGATCGAGAAGGTGTTGAGGATGAGGAAGACGCCGACGAACAGCGCCACCCCGGCAAAGCCGAGCAGGAAGGCGCGGAGGAAGCCCAGGAACGCCTCGACGTCGCTGGCCTGGTCGGCGGCGACTTGCTGGCGGGTGCGGACGACGTAGCCGCCGCCCAGCCTGGCCTGGATCGCGTCACGCAGCTTGGTCGGCGAGACCTTCTCTTGGGCGCGGACGTTGACCACGCTGTACACGCCTTGCTTACCGAGCAGCAGCTGCTGGGCGACCGGCTCGGTGAACGCCACCCGCGTCTCTGCGCCCAGCGAGTCCCGGCCGCCGGTGTAGCCGAAGATTCCGACCAGCTTGAACGTCCGCTTGGGCTGCAGGGTGAGCACCCCGATCTTGTCGCCCACCTTGAAGCTGCCCTGCTTGGCCAGGCCGGCGCTGATCGCGACCTCCTCGGGCGCTGCCGGGCCGCGGCCCTGGCGCAGCTCGACGAACCCGACCTCGCCGCGCCAACCGACGCCGAAGCGCGGCGGGCCCACGCTGCCGATCACCTTGCCGTCGGGGCCGACCACCCGGGCGCCGTCGGCGATCACCGCCCCGATCGCGCTCTGCACCCCGGGCACCGCGGCGACCTTGCCGACCACCTCGGCGGGGATCGGGGTGGTGACCGGGTCACTGCCGCGCTCGGCGCCCTGGACGTTCTGGGTGCCGCTGACCTGCACGTCCAGGTTCTGGTTGACGGTCTGGAATAGGGCGTCGAACGACCTGCCCAGGTTGTCGGTGAGCACCAGCGCGCCGGAGACCGCCATCACCCCCAGCACCACCGCCAGCCCCGACAGCAGCAGCCGCAGCTTGCGGGCCAACAGACTCTTCAAGGTCGCTTTGAACATCACGCCTCCCTCTGGTTGCTGTCGAGGTGCTTCATCCGCTCCAGCACCCGCACGGCGGTTGGGTCGGCCAGCTCGCCGACGATGCGGCCGTCGACCAGGAAGACCACCCGGTCGGCGTGGGCGGCGGCGGTCGGGTCGTGGGTGACCATGACCACGGTCTGGCCGAGCTCGAGCGCCGAGCGCCGCAGGAACCCGAGCACCTCGGCGCTGGAGCGGGAGTCGAGGTTGCCGGTGGGCTCGTCGGCGAAGACCACCTGCGGCCGGGTGACCAGCGCGCGGGCGCAGGCGACCCGCTGCTGTTCACCGCCCGACAGCTGCGCCGGCCGGTGGCCGAGCCGGTCGTCGAGCCTGAGGGTGGTGATGATGCGGTCCAGCCACGCTCGGTCCGGCTTGCGACCTCCGATCGCCAGCGGCAGCGTGATGTTCTCCTCGGCGGTCAGCGTCGGCAGCAGGTTGTAGAGCTGGAAGACGAACCCGACCTGCTCCCTGCGCAAGCGGGTCAGCCCACGGTCCCCGAGCGTGTCCACCCGCGCGTCGCCGATCCACACCTGGCCGCCGGTGACCCGGTCCAGGCCGGCCAGGCAGTGCAGCAGGGTGGACTTGCCGGAGCCCGACGGGCCCATGATCGCGGTGAACCGGCCGCGCTGGAGGTCGAGGGTCACGCCGGCGAGCGCGTCCACCCGAGTGGCTTCGTCGGTGCCGTACACCTTCCAGACGTCCACCGCTCGGGCGGCCACGCCCGCGCCGGCCGCGGTCGCCGCTGTCGCACTTGTTGCGCTCTGCATCGCTTGCCTCCTAGTCCTGTGACGGGTGCGCGCACCCGCCTCGCGTCTGCTCAACGGAGCTGCTCCAGCCGCTCCCGGTACTCCTCGGTGGTGAGCTCGCCGCGGGCGTACCGCTCGGCCAGCACCTCCCTGGCCCGCTCCACGCCAGAGCGCTGGCGCGGCCGGGCGCTGCGGGCCACGAACCAGACCACGGTGGCGACCAGCGCGACCCACAGCAGCAGCACGATCGGCCCCCACAGCCACGCCCACCCGCCGCCGGGCCCCCACCCATGCCGCCACCCGTCGCCCCCGAAGGCGACGAGCACAGGCAGGACATGTGATGCGTTCATCGGTCACCTCGGTGGATGCGCAGGATCGTTACCAACCGCAGTGTTGGGCTGGGGGCGCACACCCGTCGTCGCCTGGCAAGCGACACCTGTGCTCCACATCGGTGGTACCGCGCCTACCGCGCGGCGCGTAGCCGGCGGGGGTCAGCGTGCGTTCGGGGTGGTAAGGCCCGACTGGAAAGCGACCACCACCAGTTGGGCGCGGTCACGGGCGTGCAGCTTCATCATCGCCCGGTGGACATGGGTGCGCGCGGTCGCCGGGCTGATCACCAGCCGCTCGGCGATCTCCTCGTTGGACAACCCCTCGGCCACCAGCACCACCACCTCGCGCTCCCGTTCGGTGAGCGCCCGCAGGCCCGGGTGCGGCGCCGGCCGGCGGGGCCACCTGGCCACGAACTCGCCAATCACCCGACGGGTGACGCCCGGCGACAGCAGCGACCCGCCACTGGCGACCACGCGCACCGCGCGCAGCAGCTCCGCCGGCTCGGTGTCCTTGATCAGGAACCCGCTGGCGCCGCCCCGCAGCGCCTCAAAGACGTACTCGTCCAGCTCGAAGGTGGTCAGCACGATCACCCGGGTGCCCGCCAGCTCGGGGGCGGCCACGATCGCCCGCAGCGCCTGCAGCCCGTCGGTGCCTGGCATCCGTACGTCCAGCAGCACCACATCCGGGCGGGTGCGCCGCACCAGCTCGACCGCGGCCCGCCCGTCACCGGCCTCGCCGACCACGGTGATGTCGTCCTCGGTCTCCAGCAGCACCCGCAGGCCCAGCCGGACCAGCGCCTGGTCGTCGGCGACCGCCACCCGGATCATCGGCGACCCGCCCCCAGCAGCAGACGGGCACGCACCCGAAACCCGCCCTCGGCGCTGGGGCCCGCCTGCAGCGTCCCACCCACCGCGGCCGCGCGTTCGCGCATCCCGGCGATGCCATGCCCGGCCGGCCGCGCAGCGCCCGCCGCCCGGCCCCTGCCGGTGTCGGCGACCTCCAGCACCAGCGCGTCGGGCTGGTAGCTGACCCGCACGGTGGCGGTGGCGGGGCCGGCGTGGCGGACCACGTTGGTCAGCGACTCCTGCACGATGCGGTAGGCGGCCAGATCAACGGCCGCGGGCAGGCCGACCCGCTGGCCGGTGACCGCCATCTGGACCGGTAGGCCGCGCTCGGTCATGGCCGCCGCCAGCGCCTCGAGCTGGTCGAGCCCGGGCGCCGGCCGCCACGGCCCGCCCCCGTTGTCGGGCCGGCGGAACACCGCCAGCGTCCCCCGCAGCTCCTCCAGCGCGTCCTTGCTGGACCGCTTGATCGCCTCAAGCGCCACCTCGGCCTGCTCAGGGCGCCTGCCCACCACATGCAGCGCCACGCCGGCCTGCAGGTTGATCACCGCCAGGCCGTGCCCGACCACGTCGTGGACCTCCCGGGCGATCCGCAGCCGCTCCTCGTCGGCGCGCCGCCGCGTCTCGTCCCGGCTGGCGCGCCGTTCGGCCTCCTGGCCCAGCCGCACCACCGTCCCGATCGCCCACGCCGGCAGCAGCAGCCCCGACAGCACCACCAGCAGCAACGCGGCCTCCGTGAGCAGCGGTGGGTCCACGACCAGGAGATCGGGGGTGACCACCGCCAGCAGGGTCATGCCGCACGCGACCAGGGACGGTCCCATCGGCAACCTGACCGCCACCGAGTACATCGCCACGCTCATCGCCAGCAGGATCGGCCCATACGGATACTCCAACGCCAGGTAGACGACGCTGGCTCCGACCGTGACCGCCAGCACCCCAAGCGGCCACCGCCGACGGCCCAACAGCACCGACGCCGCCACCATCATCAGCGCATACGCCAGCAGGTCCAGCGGCCGGCGCGGCGGCACCTCCCCCCTGGCCGCCGGTCCCGATCCCAGCACCATCACCGCCCCCGCGGCGGCGGCCGGCAGCACGTCGGCCACCAGGACCCGGCCGACCCCCCGCCAACGGGCGACATCCATGCCGACCACGATAGGACCTGCTCGGATCGCGGGAATCCGCCCCGGGAGGTACCCGCCCCTACCACCCTGGACGTAGGCCCGGTCCACGCCGGCGGTAGACCCGATCGAGCCACCGGCCGCCGCCAAGGTCGACCGCGCGACGCGAGCTGCGCCGGTTCTGCCCAGGAGCCATCACCTGTTGGCACTGCCAGGTGGGATCATGGCGAGGCGGTCGAGAAGCGTTGCCCTGCCCTCGCGGTCCCAAGCGCCACCGGCAACGCAAGGCAAACCCCACAAGCAGCAAAGACGCACGTCGCCGTTCGTGACCAGCTTGTTCGTTGTCACTGAGGGTGTCCGCGATGGTCTTCATGTGGGGATGATGAGCCAGCGGTCGAGGCATCCCAGCGTGGCGGCCGCGCGGAAGGCATCCCGCATCCGACATAGCAGTCGGTCTGTGTCCCGGCGGGACGCCCCGTGCCGGGGGGAAAATCGGGCTGGTTGCCTGTCGACGTCGTCGATGCTTGGTGCCAGTTGAGCCCGGATAGCAGTCTGACGGTGGGAGCCGCTGCAAGGGCCCTGCATGGTTGCTTCGAGCACGCGAGTCCGCCTGGCGTTCCTCCCTGTTGGCTCCCCGGGCAACCTCCCAGCCTGCGACCACGACGAGGTGGAGGTGATCGACATCCAGGAGACCGACGAGGCGGTGGACCTGGTCGAGCGGGTCTGTGCCCTCGACATCGGCAAGGCCGCTCTGACGGTGTGTATCCGAGTGCCGCACCACGACAAGCGGGGACACCGCCGCCAGGAAGTCCGGGAGCATGCCACGACCACCCGGTCGCTGTTGGACCTGGCCGCCCGGCTGCACGCTGCTGGCGTGACGCTGGTCGCGATGGAGCCACCAGCGACTACTGGAAGCCGGCGTTCTACCTACTGGAAGCCGAAGGATTCACCTGCTGGTCGGCGCGGTCGCTCCCGCAGAAACCGATAGGGCAGGACGGCGCTACTACTGCCTCGAGCGCGTCCGCCACCACACTCTGTTGACATCCGGCCGTGGCCGCCCGCCATCGTCGCCAACTCTCGCGCCCAGCCCACCAGCACACCGGGCGACCCTGCGGCTCCGCACCTGAACACTCCCAACGGCTCGGTGGCCACCTAGTCGCCGCCGACCGTCGGCTGCCGGCTGTGGCGTACGCCAGCCCGCCGGGCGGCGCCATGCCAACACAGGCTGAAGGAACTGTGCGGCCAGAGCAGCCGCCACCGACCGATAGGGAATCGACGCTCAGACCGCATCCCTATCTGGCCAACATGAACGCCACCCGTCCACAAACCACGCCATACCAACAAGCGCCATGAGCAGCCCTCACACTCGTCGCCGTATACCGGATGGCAGCCACTGCGCCGCCCTACCCTCGACCCGAAATCGTTCTGAGGACAGCAGTGCGCCGAGGCGCCGCTTGACCGCTGGCGGAGCGAGCCAGCAGCTGCCTGGCAGTGCAGCCGGCAGTCTCGCGCGCTGGCAGGTGGCCGCACCGCCGAGCCGTCATGGTTGCCGAGCGCCGCGCGTGCCGACAGCAACACGGTTCGCCGCCCAGCGGCGCCGCAGCACCCAGGACATCCGGATGCCCACCGTACCTTGGTCGCCTTGTCCGCGTCTCCGTCAGCGTCCGCGTGTTCAGCATCCGCCCATCCAGTGGGCGGCGTCCGGTAGGTGTCCAGCATCCGCGCGTCCGGTGTCCAGTGCCCGGCGTCCGTGTCCGATGTCCAGTGTCCGATGTCCGGTGTCCGATGTCCGGTGTCCGGTGTCCGGTGTCCGTGTGAGCGTCCGGCGTCCGCGACACTTTTCCGCACCGGTGAGTTCGTGGAGTGCGTGGGTACGGCAGGCAGCCACACGTCTCCGGACAGGCCGGGTCAGGTAACTACTTGACCTTTGGATGCCGTCTCCGGACTGATCTCACAGCCTAAAACGTTTACGATTCGTAACGAAATACACAGACCCTCTGTCAAACCGTGTTCGCACCAGTTACGAGCCGTCGTGACTCCATCACCAGCAGTGACGCCCTTTCTCTAGCTTCCTCTTCGAGCCTCCCAACACTAAACGCTTTACCATTCCTCCCCTACCTCATGTCCCCGCTCCAAACCATGCTCGCACCCCTCACCTCCGTGCTATCCTCACCGTAATTCCAGTCGTTCTACACATCCGCATCTGCGATGCACGGCTGCCGCCTCGCGGCGGTGGGAGGGTCGGGCTGGTGGCGCTGCCGGTGAAGGCGCTGAAGGCGGGCCAGGAGGCCTACTGGCTGGACCAGATCGCCCGCAACCGCGAAGAGTATTTCTCCGGCCGCGGCGAGTCACCAGGCCGGTTCGTCGGCAGCGCCGCCCACGCTGGCGGCCTGGAAGGGATCGCTTCAGCCGAACAGGTGCGGGCGATGTTCCAAGGCCTCGACCCCGCCACCAGCGAACTGCGCTGTGCGCCGCTGTGGCGGGCCGACCCGCGCTCCAAGCTGGCGGCCGGGCCGCTGCTGGGGGCCCTCACGGCCCACGCCGCCGAGCAGGGCGTAGACCCACTAGAAGACCTCGCACGGTCGAAGGCGCTCAAGGGCGACGTGCGCTCGGTCCAGGCGGCCTGCCGACTGGGCGGCGCCCGGCGGGTGAAGGTCGAGACGGTCGAGCGGCTGTGCCGCAAGATCCTCGGCACCGATCCCCGCGAGCTCTACGGGGAGGGGTTCGACAAGGCGTGGCAGCACCGCGGCAAGCGGGTGGACGAGCGGGTGCGGGCGTTCGACCACTGCTTCAGCTCCCCCAAGAGCGTGTCGCTGCTGGCCGCCGGCGGCGGCGACCAGATCCGCCGCCAGATGGCCGAAGCAAGGGCCGAGGCCCTCCAGGTCGGCATCGGCTACCTGGAGCGGCATGGGATCGGGGTGCGTCGCGACCACAACGGCACCGACCGCCACCAGGCGCGCGGTGGGCTAGTGGGAGTGGCGTTCGAGCATCGCCTCAGCCGCTCAGGCGATCCGCAGTTCCACACCCACGTGCTGGTGCAGAACGCCGCCCAAGGCCCGGACGGCCGCTGGACGGCCCTGGACAGCGATCGGCTGTATGCGCACCTGATGGCGGCCGATCACCTGTACCTGGCGGCCGAGCGGGCGGCGCTCACCGAGCGCTTAGGGGTTCGCTGGGGACCGGTGGACGAGCGGTCGGGCGCCGCCGAGATCGTTGGCTTGGATGATCGGGCCTTGATCGAGCGGTTTTCCAAGCGCTCGGAGCAGATCGACCAGTGGCTCGCCGAGCAGGGGCTGTCAGGGATCAAGGCCAGCAGCGCGGCAGCGGTGGCGACCAGGGCGCCCAAGGACCACAGCGAGTCCGAGCAGAGCATCTACCAGCGGTGGGCGCGGGAGCTTGCTGAGCAGGGGGTGGGCGAGCGGCAGCTCGCCGAGGTCTGCCGCGGTGAGCGTGGCCGACCGGCCACCGCGCAGGAGGTCCGCCAGGTCCTGGAGGCGCTGGCCGGCCCGGAGGGGCTGACCGAGCAGGCGTCGACGTTCACCCGCGCCGATGTGGTGGACGCGCTCGCCAAGCGGCTGCCGGTCGCCCCGAGCGCTCAGCAGGCGCTCACCCAGGCCGAGGACGCCGCCGAGCGGTTCCTGGAGGAGCGGGCGGTCCGGGTCGCCCATGACCGCCGCCTTGGGGTCGAGCGGTTCTCCACGCCGGAGCTGCTGACCCTTGAACGGCAACTCGTGGACGGCGCCGTTGCGCGGTCCGAGCAGGGCTGCGCCGTGGTCCGCCCGGAGCTGGTCCGGCACATCCTCGATCGCCACACCACCGCCGGGGAGGACCAGGCGGCGATGGTGCGCGACCTCACCCAAGGCGGCGACGGGGTGGCCGTCGTCGTCGGGCGGGCCGGCTCCGGCAAGACGTGGACGCTGGGGGTGGCGCGGGAGGCGTTCGAGCTGGCCGGCTACCAGGTCCACGGCTGCGCCCCTACGGGGATCGCCACCGTCGGCCTGGCCGATGAAGGCTTCACCGAGGCCCGGACGGTCGACCGGCTGCTGCTCGACCTCAAACATGGACGGGTTGAGCTGGACGAGCGGACGGTGCTGGTGGTGGACGAGGCTGCCATGGTCGCCACCCGCAAGCTCGCCCCCCTCCTCGGGCACGCGGAGCGGGCGGGCGCCAAGGTGGCGCTGGTCGGCGACGACCGCCAGTTCGCCTCCATCCAGGCCGGCGGCGGCTTCCGC
>Ga0184632_10000438_pt1 | contig 16380 bp, 14 predicted proteins | sample PLM31_50_b1_FD_133153 | JGI IMG/M metagenome (GOLD analysis project Ga0184632, IMG submission 133153) | Groundwater sediment microbial communities from an aquifer in East River, Colorado, USA - PLM3-1_50_b1 | ecosystem: Environmental > Terrestrial > Soil > Riparian zone | place: USA: East... | reverse complement strand
CGGCCTCTTCGCCCTGTTCCTCGGCTTGCCGGTCGTCACCCTCCTTGCCAGATCGATCCTCGACGGGTCGATCCTGGCCGTGGCGGGGTCGTCGGCCGTGCTCGCTGCGCTTGCCCTCAGCCTGACGACGACTGCTCTGAGCCTGGTCCTCACCGTGGCGATCGGATTGCCGCTCGCGGTCGTCCTCGCGCGGCGGACTTTCCGCGGCAAGTGGTTGATCGAGGCGATCGTCGACCTGCCGATCGTGCTGCCGCCGTCCGTGGCCGGGCTCGCCCTGCTGCTCGTCCTCGGCCGCCGCGGCCTCCTGGCTGGTCCACTGCAGACGATCGACCTGGACATCGCGTTCACCACGATCGCGGTGATCCTCGCGCAGACCTTCGTGTCAGCGCCGTTCTTTGTCCGTGCCGCCCGGACGGGCATCGCCGGCGTCGATCGGGATCTCGAGGACGCCGCCCGCGTCGACGGCGCCTCTGAGCGGCAGCTCTTCCAGCGGATCACGGTCCCCCTCGCGGCGGGGGCACTCGCCGGCGGCCTCGTCATGAGCTGGGCGCGCTCCCTCGGCGAATTCGGCGCAACGATCATGTTCGCCGGCAACATCGAGGGACGGACCCAGACGCTGCCGCTCGTCGTGTACGCAAAGTTCCAGGCCGGGGACCTCGACGCGTCGATCGCCGCCGCGGCCATCCTGGTCCTGGCCGCGTTCGGCGTGTTGATCGCGGTTCGGGTCTTCCATTGGGGCCGCGTCCTCGACCTGCGGAGCGTCGGCTGACTCTAGACTTCGATCACGGGGTGAGATCGGAGGATGGGATGACGGCACCCACGACGCTTCGGCTCGCGACCCTCGACGATGTGCGTGCGATCGACGAGCTCATGAAGGTGTCGACCCGCGACATCTTTCCGCGCTTCTACGACGCGCAGCAGACCGCATCTTCCATCCGGTTCATAGCATCGATCGATCGAGCCCTCGTCGAGGACGGCACGTACTTCGTGATCGAGGCAGACGGCGAGCTGGTGGCATGCGGTGGCTGGAGCCGGCGCGACAAGCTCTACACCGGGTCGGGGGATGCAGCGGACGACGCGCGACTGCTGGACCCGGCAACGGAGCCGGCCCGTGTCCGGGCCATGTTCACGCGATCGGACTGGACGCGCCGCGGCTTGGGACGACAGATCCTCGACGCCTGTGAGGCGGCCGCGAAGGCGGAGGGTTTCCGGACGCTGGCGCTCATGGCCACATTGCCCGGCCTGCCCCTGTACGAGCACTTCGGCTTCGAGCTCATCGAGCACACGCAGATCCCGCTGCCCGACGGCACGCTGATTGCCGGCGCCAGCATGTCGAAGCCGATCGTCTGAACGACGGGCAGCCGACGGCCCGACACGCCGTTCGCTGCGGCGGTAGGACCTTCCCCCTAACGGGGCAGGACTCCCGATGCGTTGCTTGCAGGCACCCCCGAGCCATGATCGGACGAGTGATCGCACGGAACGGGAGGCCTGACGGCGCTCTTGAAGGGCATCATGTTCGACTTGCTCGAGGCCACGGTCAGTGCAGCACACGGCGCACGTGTCTGGGACGACCTCCTCGAGGCGACCGGCCTGACCGGAGCCTACACGTCCCTCGGTAACTACCCGGACCGGGACTTGGTCGCGCTCATTCGCGCCCTCGCCATGCACACAGGCGAGTCCGAGCCTGCCGCCTTGCGCTGGTTCGGCCGTACCGCGATGCCCGTCCTCGCGGCGGCGTACCCCGAGTTCTTCGTGCACGAGGATGACATCCGGACGTTCGTGGTCGCCCTCAACGACATCATCCATCCTGAGGTCCGCAAGCTGTATCCAGGGGCCGATGTCCCGACCTTCGGCTTCCGGGCATCAGACGACGACTCTGTGATCCTGCGCTACGGCTCGGCACGCCGGATGTGTGCACTGGCCGAGGGGCTCATCGAGGGCGCCGCCGCGCAGTTCGGCCAGGTGGTGACCATCGAGCAGCCCGATTGCATGCTCCGCGGCGACGAGCTCTGCACGATCGAGGTCCACGTTGCCGACCGAGGTTGAACGGCTCGCCCGCCGCCTCGAGCGTGAACGGCAGGCGCGCCGTGAAGCGGAGCGGATCGCCGAGCAGACGACGCGCGCCCTCTATGCGGAGGTGGCCGAGCGGACACGGGAACTCGAGAGCGTCGTCGCCATGGGACGCGAGGTCGCTGCCGCCCTCGACAGCCATGCTGTCGGTGACCTGATCGCCCGGCATATCGCCACGGCGGTCGGGTTCGATGAATGCGGGATCTATGCCTGGGAACGATCCGACGGCGTGGTGCGAACCGTCGGCTATCACCCCATCGAGCGACGGGCGTTGCTCGATGAGACATTCTTGCTGGCCGACTTCCCGGAGACGCTCCAGGTACTCGAATCGCGCAAGGTGTCGGTCGTCGACGCCGGCGATCCCCACGCGGACTCGGCGGAGCTCAAGTTCCTGGTCTCACTCGGTGGGCGCCGCATGTTCCAGATTCCGATGGTGGTCAACCAACAGGCCATCGGGACCGTCGAGCTCGTGTCCCACACTGACGCGCCCCTCAACGATCGCCAGATCGCCCTCGCCCAGACGATGGCCAGCGAGGCGGGCGTGTTCATCGAGAACGCGCGGCTGTACGCGCAGATCCGGCACCAGGCGTTCTACGATCACTTGACCGGCCTGCCGAACCGTGCGTTGTTCGGCGACCGCTTGAGCCACGCCCTTGCGCGGCGCACGGATGATCTCGCGCGGCGCTGCGCGGTGTTCTTCGTCGACGTCGATGGCTTCAAGGACATCAACGACCGCTACGGTCATGCCGGTGGTGACGAGGTGCTGGCCGCGGTCGCCGCCCGACTCCAGGCCCTGCTTCGACCCGGTGACACCGTCGCCCGGCTGTCCGGCGATGAATTCGGCATCCTCGTCGAGGACGTATCCGGCCGGCGAAACGCGAGCGCGATCGCCGCGCGGGTCATCGAGGCGTTCGACCGACCGCTCACCACGGCCCATCACGAGATCAGGGTGTCGGTGAGCGTCGGCGTCGATGTGCAGTCGAACGCAGCTCGAGACGCCGAGATGCTGATCCGTAATGCCGACTTCGCCATGTACGGCGCCAAACAGACGGGCAAGGGAAGACACCGGCTCTATCGCGCCGAGGAGCGCACGGCGGCCGACGATGGTGCGCGCCTGCGAGCCGACCTGCGGGGAGCCTCCGTCCGCGACGAGCTGCGACTGCATTACCAGCCCATCGTGGACCTTCGGACGGGCCACACCGTCGCCATGGAAGCGCTCGTGCGCTGGGAACATCCTGAGCGAGGTCTGCTGTATCCCGCCTCGTTCATCGGAGTCGCCGAGGAGATGGGCACCATCGTCGAGATCGGGGAGTGGGTCCTCGAACGAGCGTGCAGCCAACTTCGATGGTGGCGGGACCTCGCCCCGGCGCTCGCCGTCAGCGTCAACCTGTCGGCGCGCCAACTGCATTCGCCACGGCTGGTCGAGGAGGTGAGTGAGGCCGTCCGCCAAGCCGGCATCGCGCCGTCGTCCCTGGTTCTCGAGGTGACCGAGTCGATCCTGGCCGACGACACCGCGGAGGTGATCCTGCGGGCTCTCAAGGATCTCGGCGTCCGGCTGGCCGTGGATGACTTCGGCACGGGCTACTCGTCGATCAGCTATTTGCGTCGGTTTCCGATCGACATCCTCAAGATCGACCGCGAGTTCACCCACGACCTGGCCTCGGACGAAGGGCTGGCGCTGTTCGGTGGCATCGTGCAGCTGGGCCACGCACTCGGACTGGAGACCGTCGCAGAGGGCATCGAGGACGCGCTCCAGGCTGAGCGCGCGGCAGCGGCATCGTGTGACCGGGGCCAGGGGTACCTGTTCGCCGCGCCGCGACCGGCTGAGGACATCAAGCTCGGGAAGCTGCATCGGCTCGACGGATCTGGCGGCCGACCACGCCTTCCGGATGCCGTGCCGGTGTCGGGGCCTACCGCCGGCAGGTCGCCAGCCGGCTCGAGACCCGCTCGATCCGCCTGAGCACTCGGGAACACGGACCCGTCAGACGGTCTTCGCGTCGAGCAGCTGCAGGAGCTCGTGTGCGGCGAGCTCGATCTCCTTGTGGCGCCATTCCGCGGCCCGGTAGTGGCAGGCGATGAGGCCCGTTCGGTGGAGGCGACGGAAATCACCATAGACGAAGGCGTACCGACCCTTTGTCTCGTCGGTCGCACCGTCCGTCAGGCCGAGGAACCACTCGCTGTACTCGTCCCAGGAATGTGACTTGAGGTAGGCGTTCTCGTCGTCGGCACGTGGCTGGACTTCGCCCCAGTCGCTGTCGAGGACGTACTGGCGACCTTCGATGAGTCGTTTCGCCCGCGCGACCGCACGATCGTTGACGGTATACGTGGCCATCAGTGCAGTATGCGCAAGCGGCAGAGGGACGGTGCCGGGCCGCACCGATACACAACTTTGGGCACCGGAATCCTTCAAATCGACCATCGACGCTGCACGACCCGCCCATATGATGTGCGCTCGGGGACCGTCAAGCGCGTCATCGGGGGATGGCCACGGGGGTGGCCGGGATGACCGGAGGGGTCAGATGGTTCGGCGTGGTTCGCGTGCGCTCGCCGCATTGAGCGCGATCTTCCTTTGTACGGGGTGTGCTGCGGCCGCGCCATCCCAATGGTCCACGGCGGCGCCCGTCCAGGCAACGCCGTCGACCGCGCCCACACCGGCACCGACCGCCGCGCCGACACCGGAGCCCACCCCGGAGCCGACCGCTGCCGAGTCCCTTACCGAGACCATCGATCTCGCGAAGTTCTCAGCGTCCACGACGATCGACAACCCCTGGTTCCCGCTCTCCCCGGGTCAGCGCAGGACGTACACCGGCGCCGCGACCATCGATGGCGAGCGACTGTCGCGCAAGGTCGTTCTGACGATCACTGACCTGACCAAGGAGATCAGTGGCGTGCAGTCGGTCGTGGCGTACGAGGTCGACTGGACGGACGGCGTGCTCGGCGAGGCCGAGATCGTGCTGTGGGCCCAGGATGACGACGGGGTCGTCTGGCGAATGGGCGAGTACCCGGAGGTCTATGAGGACGGGGAACTCGTCGAGACACCCGTGTGGATCCATGGGTTCGACGACGCGCTGGCGGGCATCGCGATGCAGTCGGACCCGAAGCCGTACACGCCCAGCTATGCCCAGGGTTGGGGGCCGGCCGTGCAGTGGAACGACCGCGGCCGCGTGTTCGAGGTCGGGTCGGAGACCTGTGTGCGGGCCGGCTGCTACAAGGACGTCCTGGTCATCGACGAGTTCAATCCCGACGAGCCGGATGCACACCAGCTCAAGTACTACGCGAAGGGCGTCGGCACGGTGCGAGTCGGATGGGCCGGAGCCAAGGAAGAGGAGCAGGAGGTCCTCGGGCTGCTCAGGCTCGAGACCCTGAGCGTTGCGGCCCAGGGACGCGTTCGCGCGCAGGTGCTCGCGCAAGATGCGCGGGGTTACAAGACCAGCCCCAACGTCTACGGCAAGACGCCCCCCATCGTCCCGCCCGCCGGCTGACGACGGAACGACCGGGGCTCCCTGAACCCCGGTCGTCGATCGCGACGTCAGCCGAGGAGGGCGGCGACGTCCCCCCGGGCTCGACGGGCAACGGCGAGCGGTCCGCCGTCGATGACCCAGGATTCGATGAGCAGGAGGCCGATCAGTGCGACCTCGACGGCCTTGTCGATGTAGGCCAGATCGAAGCGAGCGCCGAAGGCCAGCCAGCCGACGATCGTCGTCGCCGTGAAGCCGATCAATGCGTACCTCGTCAGCCAGCGGATTCGACCGATCGGGCCGGGCATCACCATCGCCGCGGCGAGGGTGGCGTAGCCGATCGCATTGAGCGTGAACATCACGCCACCGAGCGTGGCGTGGATCTGGGCGGTCGCGAGGGTCAGCGCGACGATCGCGATCCGCAGCGCGATGGTCGGAGGGTTCCACACCTGTGGCTGGTGGGTGGAGATGGCGCCCATGGCTTGCTCCTGTCGCTTGTACCAGTACGTGCTATCTGCTGGTAGCACGTATCCTGCGACAGAAATTGGCTACTGTCAAGTAGCATGTAGAATTGGTGCGTTGCGCGTGCGCGCCGACGCCCAGACAGGCTTCAGCCGGTGGGGCTCGTCCTTGTGCCGCATCGGGCTTCGGACCGGCGGCGCGCACTCGTAGCGGGCGCCAGTCGGATCGAGCTCCTAGGTCTGCCGCCGCTACTTCCCGTTTATCGCTGAGGCGCATAGCTCCGAATCAAAGGCCGGGTTCCACTTCCGCCTCATCGCAGACATGCATACCCAGGAGGTAGATCGGCCCGATTAGGGCCATTTGGGCGGCGACCACTCGCGGTTCATTCGCTTGAACGATGAGCAGCAAGTGACGGGGGCGTCAGCCACGGTCACCGACCGGAGGTCCCGGGCCCAAGGCGCGCAGCGGTCAACGCAGGGATCGCACCGGCGCGATCGGATGCTCCAGGCCAAAGGCGCTGGCGAACTACACGCGCCGTCGGACGAGCCGAGGCCAAGGCGACCGCGAGCCGGCACGAGCACGAGCGCGATCGGAGGTTCCAGGCCAAGGCGCGGGCGAGCAGGAAAGCGAGCGTAGCTGAGGCTACGTGAGCGCATCCGCGGAGCCCGCAACGCAGGCATGGGGCCTCCGAGAGTGCTCGCAAAACACGAGGCGGCTCCCGAAGGAGCCGCCTCGATGCTGTCCCGGTGAAGGTGTCCGCCTAGGGCGGACACTTCTGCCACGCGCCAAGAGCATCTATCACGTCGGCTGTACCGACTACCCTGACCCTACCTACCCATGACCTTGACGCTGGGGCAGCTTGGCTGACTGAGCAGCGCCGATATCCTACCTTGCAAGGGGCCGTTTTCCAAGAGTTTTGGCATTCGGAACTGTGTAAATTCCTTAACCTTGCCGTTCCCGACCGCCTTCAAGTCGTTGCAACACCATCATCGGTCGGCCTGGCTCGTCACTCCTCGTGGATCGTCACGCCGGTCATCGCGACGGGTTCGTTGGGCAGATCCCGGCCGTCACGCGGGGCGGACACGATCCGGTCGACGACGTCGAGGCCCTTCGTCACGATCCCGAACAGCGTGTAGTTCTTGGGTAGCCGACCGGTCAGATCATCGGTGCAGATGAAGAACTGGCTGCCGTTGGTGTTCGGGCCCGAATTGGCCATCGCCAATGCGCCGCGCTGGTAGTCGCCCTTGATCGGCTCGTCCTCGAATTTGTAGCCCGGCCCCCCGGTTCCGACCCGACCCCGCTCGAGCGCCGATTTCTTGCCGTACTGGCCGTCGCCGCCCTGGATCACGAAGCCCGGGATCACACGATGGAAGATGACATCGTCGTAGAAGCCCTTGCGGGCCAGGTCGATGAAGTTCTGGGCGGCCTTCGGGGCCGACTGGTCGTAGAGCTCCACGTCGATGTCGCCGATCTCAGTGGCGATCGTTACTCGGGTCATGGGCGCAGCTCCTTCGTGTGGGTTCAGGGGTTCGAGACCGTGACGTCGGTCATCTCGACCGGGTCGCCGGGCAGCTCGACGCCAGCCGCGGCATCCCAGATGGCATCGGCCGTCTCCATGCCGGCCGTCACGCGGCCGATGATCTGATAGGTGTTGTACGAGGCCAGCACCTCGCGTGCGCCATCATCGAGGACGATGAAGAACTGCGACCCGACCGAGTCCGGTTGGCTCGAGCGCCCCATAGCCACGACGCCGCGGTTGTACTGGGCCGTGACCGGTTCGTCCTTGATCGTGTAACCGGGGCCGCCGCCACCGGTCCCGGTGGGGTCGCCGCCCTGGATCACGAACGGTGTCCCGTCCTGGAGGGTTGCGACCCGGTGGAAGACCACGCCGTCGTAATAGCCGCAGCCCCCAAGCGCGACGAAGTTACCGGCAGCGATCGGCGAGAGGTCCGCTTCGATCTTGAGCGTCATCGATCCGAGGGCCGTCGCAATGGTCACCGTCCGCGTCTCGCTCGCGGGGAGCGGCGCCGGCTGGGCGGTCGGGCAGACGGTGTTCCCCTCGGCGACTGACGGTGCCGGCGTCGCCTGCGCTGGCGTGGAAGCGCCCGGCGCGGCCGAGCAGGCGCCGCCGGCCAGCGCCAACGCTACGACGACCAGGGCCGACGAGCGGAGTGAGCGACGGGTCATGCGGCGGCCTCCAGGGCGGCGGGAAGGTCGATGGCACCGGAGAGGAGCGCCTCCCCGAGGATGACGCCGGCAACGCCGGTGTCGCGCAATCGACGGAGGGCCTCCAGATCGCGGACCCCGCCGGCTACGAGGACCTCGGCATCGTACGACCGAACGAGCGATCGCACCCGCTCTAGGTCCTGCTGCGCCCCGCCATGGGACAGCACGAAGCGCGCCACCCCTGCGTCGACCAGCTCGCTCAGCAGCTGATCGACGGTCGGTGGCGCCGCCCGCTTCCAGGGAAACGCCGCGAGGCGCTCCGGTCGTGGGTCCAGCCCAACAGCCAGCCAGTCGCCGGCGACCGCGAGGCAGGCCCGGAGGTCGTCGGGGCGATCGGCGATCGCCGTCGTCAGGACCACGCGGGTGGCTCCAGCCGCGAAGGCGAGCTGGATCGCCTCCGGCGTATCGAGACCGCCGGCCAGCTGGAGCGGGACCGCGGTCCGTCCCGCGACGGCGCCGACGGCGTCGAGATTCGCCGGTGCGCCGGTCCGGGCGCCATCGAAGTCGACGAGGTGGATCAGCCGCGCGCCCTGCGCCACGAGCCGATCGACGATCCGCTCCGGTCGATCGGTCGGCGCCCCCTCGCCGGTCGAGGCGCCAGGCCAGTAGACGACGCGCGATCTGCCGCCCTCGAGGTCGATCGATGGGACGACGAGCACGTGGTCAGGCGCCCGCGCGTTCGAGCAGCCGGCGATGGAAGCTGATCGGCAGCGACCCGTTGCGCAACAGCGTGTCGTGGAAGTCGCGCAGCGAGAACGCCTCGCCGAGCCGGCGCTGCTCGGCCGCCCGGAGCTCGAGCAATAGCGTCCGACCGAGCAGGTACGACAGCGGGTACGTCGGGCGGTACGTGTACCACTTGACCTCGGCGTAGGCGTTGTCCCGTTCGAACCTCGTCTGCTCGACGAGGAAGTCGAGTGCCTCCTCGACGGATAGCTCCCCGCGGTGCAGCCGCACGTCGAGGATGATCCGGCAGGCACGCCAGATCGCATCGGTGTGGAGCATGAGCCGGTACTCCGGGCCGTCGTCGAAACCTTCCTCGCGCATCAGCAGCTCCGAGTACATCCCCCAGCCCTCGACGAACTCCGGCGCATCGGTGAGGAGTCGCGTCAGCGACGGATGTCGCCGAGCGATGTCCATTTGGAGGTGGTGGCCCGGATATGCCTCGTGGATGCTGGTGTTGCTGATCGAGGCCTTGTTGTGCTCGCGCATCGCGTTCGGGTCGCCATGGACTGACGGCGTCACGACGTACACGCCCTTCGGGTCGGGGTCGAACGCAGCGGGCGCGTAATAGGCCGCGAACGGGATGACGTTGCGCAGGTACTCGGGGGTCTCGATGACCTCGATCCGCTCGTCCTCGGGGATCGTGACCAGGTCGCGTTCGACGAGGTGGGCGCGTGCCCGATGCATTGCCAGTCGATACGCCTCGAGCGCCGCCGCGAACGTCGAAGCATGGTCCGCCTTCACCCGGGCGATGACGTCGTCCTCGGTGGCGCCGGGATCGATCTCGCGAACGGCCGCCGACCGCGCCACAAGTTCCTCGGCGAGCTTCTGGTAGCCGAGCTCGAGGATCTCGTCCGCGTCGAGTCCGTCGAATGCGCGCAGCTCGACCAGCTCGTCGTGGCGTTCGCGCCCGATCGCCCAGTCATCGGTGCCATTCCCAAGCGTCCCCTCGAGCCAGGTTGAATAGAGCTCGACCGCGACGGTCGCGGCTGCAGCAGCCCGCTCCAGCCGGCGTTGTTCGGGCGCCTCCAAACGTCCGCGCCCGGCCGCGACGATCTCCTCGAACATCGAATGCAGGTGGCTCGCCGACTCGATCTCGATCTCTTGCCACAGCCGGACCTGCGGCTCCGAGGATCGTGTCCGGGCCTCATCGAGGTGGCGCGGCACCCCTTCGAGTCGACCGGCGATGGCGTCGAGCCGCTCGGCGAGCGGGGCATGATCGCGGGCGAACAGCAGGAACAGCCCGTCGCCGATCGTGTCGAGCGCGAGCGAACGTCGTTCCCAGACCCGTAGCTTGTCAATCTCGAAGATGCCGCGCCGGAGGTTGTGGATCTCGAGATCGCGTTCGAAGCGGACCGCATCGGACAGGCCGAGGGGATCGATCGCCTCGATCACTGCGAGATGCTCCCGATCCGCCGCGAGCTCGGCGAGCAATGTTTCGCGCCCACCGTCACCGAGCGAGTCGTCGTAGTCATGGATCCCGAAGTACGTCGCGGCGATCGGGTTGTCGCGCATCAGTCGACGGAACCGTGACTCGACGAGGTCGAAGAACCGATCGTCGAGCGGTCCGGGCTCCGGTGCCCGATCGGGGCGCGGCAGTGCAGGCTTGCGTGTGCTCGGGGATGTGGTCACGGGCCTCCTGGTTTGATTCGGGCGCTCGGGAAGCAGCCCGACGGCATTGCGCGCAGCTGGCGTCAGGCCGGCGCGGCGACTCGCTCGGTGGCTCCGACAGTCGGTCTCGTCTCGGCGAGCGCCTCGCGCGTCGCCTGGATCACGGTGTCGATGTCGGCAGCCAAGACGTCGTGATGCGTGACGGCCCGGACCTGACCGTGGGCATATTCCACCATCAGGACGTTCCGCGCCCGTAAGGCTGCCAGGAACTCGCCTCGGTCGCGATCCACCTTGAAGAGCACGAAGTTCGTGACGACTCGATCCGGGTCGAAGCGTCCCTCGGTCGGCTGTGCCGTGCCACCCGGGCTGCGGACACCGTCCATGTCGGCGAGTGCTTCCGCGAGCCGGCGGGCGTTCGCGTGGTCGTCGGCGAGCCGGTCGATCATGCCGGTCGGGCCGTCGGCCAAGGCCACCAGCCCGGGCGCTGCCAGCACCCCCGCCTGGCGCATCCCGCCACCCACCAGCTTTCGCGCGCGTCGCGCGCGGGCGATGAAGTCGCGCGACCCCACCAGCACGGAGCCGACCGGGCAGCCGAGGCCTTTCGACAGACAGAAGGTGACCGAGTCCGCGGGCGCCGCCAGGGCGTGCGCCGTGACCCCGAACGGCCGCTGGGCAACGACCGCGTTCCAGAACCGGGCCCCATCGATGTGGAGCGGGACGCCGTGGCGGCGCGCGACCACCGCTACCTCCCGTTCGTATTCGGGCGTCAGCGGTCGTCCCATCGAATGGGCGTGCGTGTTCTCGAGGGTGACGAGCCCGGACAGCGGCTCGTGCGGGTCGCTGGGATCGCGGAACGCGGCGTCGATGGCCGCAAGGTCGAGCGTCCCATCCGGGCGATCCTCGAGGGTTCGCGCGCTCGCCCCGACGACGACCGCGTGACCGGCGGCTTCGTCGATGACCAGGTGGTGCTGCGCGCCTGCGATGACCTCCTGGCCACGCGCCAGGTGGGCCATCAGCGCCACGAGGTTGCCCATCGTGCCGGTCGCCACGAACACCGCTGCGTCCTTGCCCAGCAGGTCGGCGGCGCGTTCCTCGAGGGCGATGACCGTCGGGTCGTCGCCGAACACATCGTCGCCGACCTCGGCCGTGGCCATGGCCTTGCGCATCGCCTCTGTCGGGCGGGAAACGGTGTCGCTGCGCAGGTCGATCGGGCGGTCGGACATGGGTCGCGAGTATAGGCGCGTCCTCTGACAACGCATGACGCCTCTGCTATAGTCCGGCCTCGCCACAGCTGGACCCGTGGTGTAGCGGCCCAACATGCCAGCCTGTCACGCTGGAGATCGCCGGTTCGAATCCGGTCGGGTCCGCCATCACTTCGCCTTCACCTACGCCCCGTCCGCCCGCCCGGACGGGGCGTTCCTTTGGCTCTGGCAGAATGCCCGCGATGCCGCGGCTGCCGACCACGCGTCTCCCTCTGCTGCTCGTCGTCGGGCTGCTGGCGCTCAGCGTCGCGGTGCCGATGACCGGGAGCGAGCTCGGGTTCGGCGGCTCGCCCGGGCCGTCGGCGAGCCCGAGCGGGCCGGGGGGATCCGTCGCCGCGCTGCCGAGCGCGACGCCGGCGGCGACGCCAGTCGCAACGCCCCAAGGGACTCCGGCGGCGACGCCGACACCGCTCCCGACGCCGGCCATCGCCGACGTCCCGATCGTGCCTGTCACCCAGTTCCGTACCACCCTCACCTCGACGAACCGCGACGAGGTCGGCGCTGTTCTTGCCGGCACGAGCCGACGATACGAGGCGCTCGCCCTGGTCGAGTCGGAGGCGGATGCGATCCTCGCGGCCCTGGGTATGACGCGACCGACCGACACGGACCGACTCGTTCTGGCGCCGACTGCGGCCAGGCTGTCACGGGACCTCGCCAAACAGCGGAAGCGCCTGGCGTTCCTGCGCGCCGACGACGTAACACCTGCGGTCCGCGCCCTCGCCTGGGGTGGTCGCACACTCTTCGGCGTCGATCGTGTGCGACCGCCGGCGGAATGGCGTCTGCATGCGCGACTGCCAGAGGCGCCGTCCGGCGAGGCGTTCGATCCCGCCACGACGTGGACGATGTTCGCGGGGGGCGACATCCTGCTCGACCGCGGCGTGTACCACACGGTCCGCATCCTGGGCAAGGGTGCGAACTTCCCGTTCGACGGCGGTACGGCCGAGATCACGTCGCGGTGCAAGGACTGCTCGCCGCTCGGCTGGGACCTGCCGCGAACCCGTCGGACCGGAAACGCGGGGGTCGTCCGCGACCTGATCTCCGGGGCCGACATCGCGATCGCGAACTTCGAGAACCCGGCGCCGAACAGCCCCACGTTCCACACGAGCGGGACACGCTTCACGGCCGACCCTCGACTCCTCGGCGGACTGACCAAGGCCGGGATCGACTACGTCTCGCTCGCCAACAACCACATCGGCGACGCCTTCGACCGGGGCATCCTCGAGACGATCGCCAACCTCAGGAAGCGCGGTATCAAGTACTCCGGTGCCGGCAAGGACCTGGCCGCTGCACGCAAGCCGGCGATCTTCAAGATGGGCGCGACGACGATCGCCATCCTCGCCTACGACGCGATCGCGAGGGCATATTTCGCGGGCCCGGAGGAGACCGGTAGCTCGCAGCTCTCGCTCAAACGGGCGCAGGTCGACATCAAGAAGGCCCGCGCGGCGGGCGCCGACCTCGTCATCGTCTTCCCGCACTGGGGCGTCGAATACCGGAACAAGCCGTTCGCCGCCCAGCAGAAGCTCGCGCGCGACATCATCGACGCCGGCGCGGACATGATCATCGGCAATCATGCCCACTGGGTGGGAGCGGTCGAGGTCTACAAGGGCAAGCCGATCTGGTATGCGCTTGGCAACTTCGTGTTCGACCAGACCTGGTCGGAGCCGACCATGGAGGGCATCACGCTGGAGCTGACGTTCCAGGGCGCGTCATTGCGCCAGATCCGGATGCGGCCCCACATCATCCTCGACAAGGCCCAGCCGAACTTCCTCGACCCGGCCGGTGACGGCAAGGCAGTCCTCGGTCCGCTGTACGACGCGTCGAAGGGGCTGCTTCCGTACTGACCGTGCGGCGCGTGCAGCCGCGGCCGGGTCAGGCCAGACCCGCGAAGAGGTCGTCCTCGGGCTTCGCCGTGTCGACGGTCGATTCACGCAGGATGAACGCCTCCTTCGACCACGACTCGCGCCAGCCGTCGAGGCCGAAGGCCATGAAGAACGAGTCCTCCGCGATCTGCGTGACGTGCTCACGGATCGCGTTCCATTTGCGCTCGAGCGGGTCGCCGGAGATGTCGACCCAGGTCGTGATCGACTCGTCGGGCACCAGCATCCGCGCCTGGAACGCCTCGAACTCCGCGAGCTGCTCGGGTGTCGCATCGGGCGGCGGCGCCCACGGGTTCGGCTTGTCGAGCGCCTCCATGGTTTCGCGCATCGCGGCCCGCACTGACGCCGGGATGGCCTGCTCATAGAGTTTCGAGGGCGACCACGGCGCAAGCCCGCCCTGGTCGGCCGACGGGCCAGTCCCGCCATGCTCGGGGGCCAGCTGTTCCGGATACCAGCTCGGGTCGCCGGCCCGCGAGTACGCACGGACCGTCACGTCGTGGACCCGGATGTGGTCCGGGTGGCCGTAGCCGCCGAAATCGTTGTAGGTCGTGACCACATCCGGCTGGTAGCGGCGGATCATCCAGACCAGTCGGCGGGCGGCCTCATCGAGATCGGCCTGCCAGAACGAGCGGGGGTCGTGATTTCCTGAGCGTCCCATCATGTCGGAGTCGCGATAGCCGAGGTTGTCCCACTCGGTCACCGCCAGGGCGCGCATCGCCCGCTCGAGCTCGCCCATCCGGATCTCGCCGAGGCGGGCATGGTTCTCGGGGGTGTCCATGTCGGGGACGACGATCTCGCCGAGCTCACCACGCGTCCCGGTGATGAGGATGACTCGCCGGCCGTCGGCGACCGCCTTGGCCATCGTTCCGCCCGTCCCGATCGTCTCGTCGTCGGGGTGCGCGTGAACCGTCATGAGCGTGGGGATGTGCGAATCGGACATGGCGCGATGCTAGCGCGGTCGACCCGCGGGGGTACGTTTGGCCTACGCCGGACCAGGACGTGCATCGGTGCACCGGTGTTCGCCTGCACCGCGCATCCCCCGTTGGTACTACCGGGTCAGGGGACGGCGCGACCGGGCGGGACGACCATCCGGGCATGATCCAGGGCCTGGGCCGCCGACTGCGGCTCGCCATCGAACGAGGGGATGAGACATCGTCGGACGTCCCGGCATTGCTGCTGCCGATCGACGATGCCGGTCCGTACGTCGACTTCGTCGCGTATGCGGAGGACTGCACGCTGTCGGGTCAGATTCGGCTCGGACCCGGCCGGCTCACCGATTTCCTGAACGGCAGCGACGAGTGGCAGCTCGTCGACGTGATGGCCGAGTCGTTCGACGGGGCCGAGCTGGTTGAGATCAAGACGGTCGCGGTGCCGCGGGACGAGATCGTCGTGGTCCACGCCGCAGGCCCCCGCGGGGACCACGAGCGGCGGCATCGAACCAATCTGCATCCGGTCGTCCTCCAGGCCGGACGGTTGCGGATCCGCGGCTTCCTGCACGCGCGTCCAGGCCTCGATCCGCTGGTCGTGATTGCGCGCAGCCGGCCGATGCTGCCGCTGACCGACGCGTCCATCGAGTACGAACACCACGGAATGCGCGAACGTCGCCGCGTCGGGACGATCGTCGTCAACCGCAACCGGATCGACGTCATCGATCGCGTCGCCGACCACGAGATCGACCTGCCCGACCTGATCTTCTCGACAGCGTCCTAGCCCCGGCCGGCGGCTACCATCGCCGCGATGCCATCCGTCAACGAGACGATCAGCGGGCCGCTGGACGGCTTCCGCGTGGTCGACCTGTCGACGGTGCTCGCTGGTCCCTACGCAACGATGGTCCTCGCCGATCTCGGAGCGGATGTCGTCAAGGTCGAGCCACCTGGCGGCGACGCGACCCGAGGCTGGGGCCCACCGTGGGTCGGCGACGGGAGCGCGGGCACGAGGACTGCGGCGTACTACCTCGCCGTGAACCGGAACAAGCGATCGCTCCGGCTGGACCTCAAGTCCGCCGAGGGCGCCGAGGTCCTCCGCCGGCTCCTCGCGGGCGGCGACGTCCTCGTCGAGAACTTCCGACCCGGTTCGCTCGATCGACTCGGGTTCGACGACACGACCATCGCGTCGATCAACCCGCAGATCATCCACCTCGCGATCAGCGGCTACGGCCCGACGGGCCCGGCCGCCGTTCGACCCGGGTACGACTTCGTCATCCAGGCGGTCAGCGGGCTCATGTCGATCACCGGCGAGGCCGATGCTGACGGCGGCGGGCCGATGAAGGTGGGCGTCGCCATCAGCGACGTCGTGACGGGCCTGTACGCGGCGATCGGCATCGTCGCTGCGCTCATCGCCAGGGACCGCATGGGGCAGCGGGTCGACGTCTCGTTGCTCGGCTCGACGCTGGCGATCCTCGTCAACCAGGCGCAGAACGCGTTCGTGTCGGGCCAATCGCCGACGAGGCGCGGCAACGCCCACCCGAACATCGTCCCCTATGAGACCTTCGCCACGGCGGACGGCCAGCTCGCCGTCGCCGTGGGCTCGGAGCGGCAATGGCCGCGGTTCTGCGAGGCACTCGGTCTCGGTGACCTAGCCGCCGACCCGCGCTTCGCCACGAATGGCGACCGCGTCGAACGGCGATCCGAGCTGCGGCCGATCCTCGCGGCCCGGTTTGTCGAGCGGCCCACCGCTGCCTGGGGCGCGGTATTG
>Ga0184632_10000437_pt1 | contig 16380 bp, 9 predicted proteins | sample PLM31_50_b1_FD_133153 | JGI IMG/M metagenome (GOLD analysis project Ga0184632, IMG submission 133153) | Groundwater sediment microbial communities from an aquifer in East River, Colorado, USA - PLM3-1_50_b1 | ecosystem: Environmental > Terrestrial > Soil > Riparian zone | place: USA: East River... | reverse complement strand
TCCCGCCCGCTCGCGGCCGTCCTCGTCGAAGGCGACGCCCGCGGCAAAGGCGACGTCGGTGAACGTCCCGTTGCGGTTGTTGTGGTAGAGCAGGTTCGGGTGCGCGTCGTTGGCGACGAATACGTCCGGCCACCCGTCGTCGTCGTAGTCGCCCCAGACGACGCCCAGGCCCCGGTAACGATCCTTGTCGATCTCGCCCGCACGGGCGGTCACGTCGGTGAAAGTCCCGTTCCCGTCGTTATGGAAGAGGACGTCGCGCGCGCCGGCGAGCCCCCGCGGGCCGCACATCACCGGAAATCCGCGGTAGAAGCAGTTCTTGTGCGACCCGGGCCGCGGTGCGGTCGCCAGGTCGAGATCGATGTAACGCGCAACGTACAGGTCGAGGCGCCCGTCGTTGTCGTAGTCGGCGAAGGCCGCGCTCGTGGACCAGCCACCCGCGGCGACACCGGCCGCGGCCGTCGCGTCGGCGAAGGTCCCGTCGCGCTTGTTGCGCAGGAGGACGTTGCGGCCGAAGAAGGTCAGGTAGACGTCCGGCCACCCATCGTTGTCGTAATCCCCGACCGCGACGCCCTGGCCCCAACCGCTGCGCGCGGCGCCGGCGGCGGCGGTGACGTCGCCGAACGTACCGTTGCCGTTGTTCCTGTAGAGCGCGCTGCGAGGGGCCTCGGCGTCCTTGACACCCGCCAGGGTCGTCCCGTTCGCGAAGAACAGGTCGAGCCGGCCGTCGCGGTCGTAGTCGAGGAACGCGACGCCGGTGCCCGTGGTTTCCAGGATGTAGGTGCTCGTGTCCTTGCCGCCATAGGTGGTCCGGAAGGAGAGGCCGGCGCCGGCGGAACGGTCCACGAACAGGATCGGCGTGCCGGCGGCGAGGGCGCCGGCCAGGACCGGCACCGACAGCGCCAAGAAACGAGCCCCGGGGAGAGTCATCGACTCCCCCCGGGGTCTATCACGCCGGGTCTAGAACGTCCAGCGCGCGCCGAGACGGAGCACACGCGGCCCCAGGATGTCCGTGGGGTTGCCGGTGGCAGAGCCGGTGTTGGGGTTCAGGTTGGTGATGATGTTCGCGTTGAACGCGTTGAAGAGATCGGCGACCGCTTCGAGACGGTGCTTTCCGACGTTGAAGAACTTCCCCAGGCGGAAGTCGAGATACCGGATCGTGTCGAAGCGCCGCGTGTCTCGCGGCTCGGCGAAGAACGAGATCGGTCCCTGGTTGAACGGCACGCCGTTGGCGTCGCTGGACAGGCTGACGATCCGGCCCCAGGGCGTTCCGGTCTGGACCTTGAAGACCGCGGCCACGGTCACGTCGATCTTCGGGATGTCGTAGCCGGCGAACATCTTCAGCACGTGACGCCGATTGAAGAAGGTGGGTCCGCTCGTGTTGTTGATCTTCCCGTTGAGGTCCTGGAAGGCGATGGTCCCCGACCCGAACGCGACCCCGCCGGCTCCCTCCTCCTCGCCTCCGAACGGCGTCCCGACGCTGACGGAGGTGCTGCTGAGGTCGTCGTAGGACAGGGCGTACGTCACCAGGGCCTGCCAGCGGTTGGAGTATCGCCGCTGCAGCGTGACCTCCAGACCCTTGAAGCGGCTCTTGAAGTCGGGTGGGTTGGTCTCGACCCGCCTGTTCTTGCCGACGAACGCGGCCTTCTGGTTGAAGACCGTCACCCGCTGGTCGTCGGCCGTCCCGGTGATCCCGTCGTTGCCGGGGTCGATCCCGACCGTCTGGTCGTAGCCGGTCGAGTCCTGCGGGATCCCGACCTCGGCAAGGGCCACCAGGTTGCGGCCCCAGCGGAAGACGCCGCCGACGGTGAGCTTGATGTCCTGCGGCAGCTCGATGTCGAGACCGGCGGTGATCTCGTCCGTCCGCGGCCGCTTCAGGTTCGGATCCACGGTGTTGGTGTTGCCACCGAAGGTGAAGAGCAGGTCGCCTTCCTCTCCTCTCTGGAACCTCCGGTCCCCGTTGCGGTCGACCCAGGTGTAGCCCGAACCGGCGAGGCCGAGCGGGTTTGGCACGCCGATCATGTCCGCGCCGATCTGGTGGTGGTATCGCGCGTAGCCGGCCTTGAGCGCGGCCTTGTGGTTCCCCGTGAGGTCGTAGACGAGCCCGAGCCGCGGCGCCAGGTTGTTCCACTTGATCGAATCGATCCGGGCCGAGGTCTGGGCAGCTGAGAACGGGCCGGCGGCCTTGCTCTGGGCGGGCACGAAGCCGTTCGTGTGCTCGAAGCGGAGGCCGGCATTGATGGCGAGCCGGTCCTTCGTGATGTTGTCCTGGACAAACACCACCGAGCCTTTGAACTCGGCGATCCCGGGAACCGGCGTGTTGTACTCGGTCACGGTCGACGGCTCGCCGTCGAAGGTCTGGAGGTTGATGCCGTCCAGCGCGTCGAGGTTCGCGCTGGAGTAGCCGCGGTAGAACTCGTAGCCCGCCTTGAAGGAGTGGTCCGCGCCCGCGAACCGTCCCTTGAAGTACGAGAGGGTGCCGTTCAGGGCCAGCCGGGTCCGGTGCTGGGGCGGGGCGTACGCGAAGCTGGCCGCGCCGGTCTGGTTGCCGGTGGTCAGCTCGAGGGTGTTGGGCTGGGTGACCCCCGGCTGCAGGAAGAGCGGGAAGCTGACGTCCGAGAAGCTGACGCGCGCGTCGAAGAGCGCGTTGCTCGAGATCTGCGAGTTGTAGTGCGCCTGGTAGATCGAGAACACGTCGTCCTCGATCCAGGTGCTGTCGGGCTGGATCGAAGCGCTCGCGTTGCGGTTCGGCTTCCAGTAGGTCTGGCGCGTCCAGAGGGCGTCGATGCGGTTGTTGGAGTTGAGCTGGTAGCTGAGGTTGACGAGCCCCGAGCGGAGGTCGGTGTTCTCGGTCTTGGGCGTGCACGACGACGTGCCCGTGGTCACGCAGGGCTGGCCCGAAGACGAGAAGAACCCCTCCTCGAAGAAGTTCGGGACGTTCCGGTGGATCCGCCAGTCGCGCCAGGACGTGTAGAAGCGCAGCTTGTCCTTGATCAGCGGGCCGCCGAGCTGCAGTGTGGCGTCGGAGAAGAGGTCGACGCCGCCTCCGGAGCCGATCCCCTTGTCCTTAAGCTCCTGCGTGACGTTGTTGCTGACGAGGCTGCTGTTCTCGAAGTAGTAGGCGGCGCCGCCGTGGAAGGCGTCCGTGCCCCGCTTGGCCACGAGGTTGAAGTACACCCCGGGGGTGCCGACCTCGGCCGAGTGCTGGGCGGTCGAGATGTTGACCTCCTCGAAGCTGTCGTAGTCGTAGTAGAAGCCGGCCGCACCCGTGGCCGCGGGGTCGGTGACGTTCACGCCGTTCATCGCATACGTGTTCTGGTGCCACGTGCTGCCGTGGGCCGAGAAGACCGCTTGCAGGCCCCCCTGGCTTCCCCCCACGTCCTCCCGATCCAGGACCACCTGGGGCGCCAGGTTCTGGAGGATCGCCCACACGTCGCGGGCGGTCGGGATCCCCTGGAGGGCGTTGACGTCCAGGTTGGTGGCGACGGTGGTCTGGGTGACGTCGATGAGCGAAGCGCCGGCCACGTCGACCGTCTCGGTCAGGTCGCCCACCTCGAGAGTGGCATCCACGGTACGCGTGGTCGCCAGGCTCACGGGGATGTTGCTGCGGGTGAGCTTGCGGAAGCCCCTGAGCTCGAAGGCCAGGGCGTACGTCCCGGGGGGAAGCGCCGTAAAGCGATAGGTGCCCTCCTGGTCCGTCGTCGCCGTCCGCGCGCCGATGAGCACCGGGCTGGTCAGGGTCACGGTCACGTCGGGGGCGCGGGCCCCCGTGTTGTCGCTGACCTTGCCGGTGATGTTGCCGGTCTGCAGGGACTGGGCGATGGCGGCCGGCGCGAGCGCCGCCAGGATCGTCAGGGCGACGACCGCCGCGACGCCGAGCTTGTACACCGTGGTGATCCGAACCCGGGGGGAGAGAGTTGGGATCCACGTCATTGAAATAGCCTCCACAAGCGTGAAACGGGCCTCTCGGAAAGGCAGGGTTAGCAAGCTTCTATCGAGCCGCCGGTGGCGGCTCTCGACACGGTGACCGCATACGTCCCTCCATGAATGAGGGCGTCCATCATCCGGCGGCTGCTGCCGTCGAGATGCCGCTCCACGGCCGCGCGCGCTCCTTCCGGATCGCGCCGCTCGATCGCATCCACGACGGCGTCGTGCTCTCCGCTCGCCGGCTTCTGCAGCGGGGCGTAGTCGATGCCGAGGGCGATGATGCGCGTGACCTGATCGAGGCAGTGCCGGACGAGGTCCACGATGATCGCGTTCCGGCTCGCCTGGGCGACCGCGAGATGGAACGCGCCGTTCGCCTCGGCGGCCTTGCGGAAGCTGGCGGCGTCCTCGCCGGCGTACTCGCACGTGGCCAGCGCCCGCAGCCGGGCGATGGCCGCGGGGTCCGCGAACTCGGCCGCCCGCGCCGCCGCCGCGCCCTCGAGCAGCCGGCGGACCTCGAAGACGTTCTGGATGAGGGTCACCGTGATCGGCGTGACGAAGTAGCCGCGGGCGGGGACCCGCTCCACGTACCCCTCCTCGAGCAGCCGCGAGAGGGCCTCGCGAACAGGCGTGCGGCTCGTGCGGATCTGGCGCGCCAGCTCCACTTCCGAAAGGGGCATGCCCGGCGCCAGCTCGCCGTGCACGATCCGGCGCTTGATCTCGAGGTAGGCGTGATCTCGGCGGCTTGAAGGCATGGTTCGAATACCGGCTGAATGCGCCCAGTATACACGGCTCTGTCAAGGGGCGCGCCCGTGCAGATTGCTCAAAATATTGAACTTAGCGTACGGGTCGACGTGCGGCGGCTGGTGTCTTCAGATGGTCGTCGAAGAAGCGCTCGACACGCGTCCAAGCGTCCCGAAGCACGTGGGCGCGGTGGAAATAGTGGTACTCGCCGGGGTAGGTCATGAAGTCCACGTCCTTGCCGGCCTTGAGGGCCACGTCGACCACCCTGAGCGACTCGAGGTACGGCACGTTGACGTCGGCCGTGCCGTGCAGCACGAGGAGCGGACGCACGATCCGGTCGATGGCATGGATCGGGGACGTGCGACGGTACAGCTCCGCGTTCTCCTCCGGCCGGCCCATGCGCCCGCGGATCCACGGACCGTCCGGGTCGTGGTACCAGTCGATCCAGTCGTCCACTCCCGCGACGTCGATCGCGCAGCGGAACAGCTCTGGCGTGACGGTGAGTGCCTGCAACGCCATGAAGCCGCCGTAGCTCAGCCCCCAGATGCCGACACGCGTGGTGTCCACGTAGCCCAGCGTCTTGAGGTAGTCGACACCGGCGGCGATGTCCCGGTAGTCGGCCCCGCCCAGGTCCCGGTAGTGGGCCTGGCGCCAGGCCTTCCCGTAGCCGATGCTGCCGCGATAGTCGACCGCGAGCACGACGTAGCCCCGCTGCAGGAGGCGCTGGTGCTCGGTGTAGTAGACGGCGTAGTCGCGCCGCACGTGCCAGCCGTCGAAGTTCTGTGTGATGCCGTCGCCGTGCACCCACACGACGGCGGGGTGCTTCCGCGTGCGGTCGAGCCCGGGGGGAACGAAGAGGTACGCCGGCACCGGCTTGCCGTCGGGCGCGTCGTACCGCACGAATCGCGGCTCGACGAAGACCGAGGCATCGACACCCGCGGGCAGCGCCTCGCCCAGGCGGCGCGGGGCCGCCGCCGGCTTCGCATCCACGATCGCGAGCACGGCCGGGGTGCGCGGATCGGTGTGCTGGTACAGAAGACGCGCACCGTCCGAGGACCATGCGGCGCCGACGTTGGTGCCGCGGCCCGAGGTGACGGTGACGAGCCGGGCGTGGCCGGGATCGTCGGCGAGCTCCGCCACCACGAGCTGCCGCGCGCCGGGGTTGTCGCCTTCGTTCGTGTCGAAGGCGATGCGCCGGCTGTCGGGAGACCAGGCGGGCCGGCTGACCTCGAAGGCGCCGCGGGTGACCTGTCGCGGCTCGCCGCCTGCGGCGGGCACCACATACAGATGATCCCAGCCGTCCCGGTCGCTCAGGAAGGCGACCCGGCGGCCGTCAGGCGAAGGCACGGGCTCCGCGCCCAGGAACTCCATGCTCCAGAAGAGCGGATCCTCGTCCCGGTGCAGGACGCTGCCGTCGCCGGTCGTGGCGTCGGCAACGACTATCTCGCGGGCCTTGAGGTCGGCCCTCACCCGCTGCAACGTGAGGCGCGAGCGGTCCAGCCAGCGAGGTGCCGACTCGGTCCCGTCCGTCCGGGCCACGTCGACGACGGCGCCGCCGTCGGCGGCCACGCTCCCGACGTGAACCGTCCAGCCTTCTCGATAGAGGAACGCGATCTTGCCGCCCACGTAGTCGGGCACGTCCTGGCGTGGCGTCCATGACGCAATGGTGAAGGCGATCCGGCGGTCGTCGGGCGACCACGCCGGGCCGCTTTCATCCGCCGGTGTCCGCGTGAGCCGCGTCTCCCGTCCGTCGGCGAGCGCGCGGATCCAGAGATCGCCGTCACGCGCAAAGACCACGCGGGTCCCGTCGTGGCTCGGCGCGACGTCGCCCTCGCCTTCCGGTGTCGTCCACATCCGCGCCGCGGGCGCGGCGCCGGCCGCGGCCACGCGCCACAGGTCGCCGCGGTGCTCGAAGTAGATCGTCTCGGAGTCCGGGCCCCAGAAGAGGCCGTTCACGAGCCCCGACGCGTGGGCGGTGAGAGCGCGAGGCCCTCCCTGACGGCTCCCGACGACATACACGTTCTGGACGCCCGCCCGGTCCCAGACGAACGCGATCCTGCCGCCGTCCGGTGACCAGGCCGCCTGCGACGGGTGCTTGACGTCGAGGAGCGCGTCCATCGTGAGGCGGCTCGCCAGGGCGAGGACGGCCAGATACAACAGTGGCATCGGCTTTCTCCAGTCCGCGGATCATAGCGGAAGGCCCGGAGGTCGCGTTACACTCACGCGCACCGCCGACCCATGACCCGAACGCTCCTGGCCCTCCTCGTCCTCGGCGCGCCCGTGCTCTCCGCCGAGGATCCGTCCCGCGCGGCGCTCGAGAAGACCGTCCGCGGCCGCCTGGACGCCCTCGACGCGCACAGCACGCTCTACGCCAAGCACCTCGCCAGCGGACGGGAGATCGCGCTCCGCGCCGACGAGTCCGTAAACACCGTCAGCGTCATCAAGATCCCGATCATGGTTCTCGCGTATCGGGACGCGGAGGCCGGACGGTTGAACCTCGACGAGCGCCACGTGATCCGGCCCGAGGAGCTGCGGCGCGGGACGGGGATCCTGCAGGCCTTTGCCGTGGGCCTCAACCCGACGTGGCGGGACCTCGTCACCCAGATGATGATCACCAGCGACAACACCGCCACCGACCTCCTCATCGAGAGGCTCGGCCTCGCGCGCGTGAACCAGATGCTGGAGACGATGGGCTACCAGGAGACGCGGCTGCGGATGACCATCGGCCAGCTCTTCCGCGGCGTGTGGGAGCATCTCGACCCGAAGAACGCGGCCCTCAGCGATCGCCAGGTCTTCGAGCGCGGGTTCCCGGAGGACGCCGCCGCCCCCGCCCGCTACATGGCCTACGTCGCCGATCCCACGAAGTGGTTCGGCCGCACCACGGCCCGCGAGATGTCCCTGATGCTCGAGCGGCTCCAGAAGGGCGAGCTGGCCGGGCCGGCATCGACGGAAGAGATGATCCGGACCCTCCAGCGGCAGCTCTATTTCTCCCGCCTCCCCCAGCGCATCCGCTTCCGCGCGAAGGTCGGCCACAAGACGGGGGACTGGCCTCCGATCATCGGCAACGACGTGGGCATCCTGTATTCCGATGCGGGCCCGATCGTCGTCTCCGTCTTCACCAACCAGAATCGCGGCAGCTTCTTCGACCTGGAAGCCGCCATCGGAAAGGTGGCCGAAGACGTCCTGGACGCGTGGCGATGAAGGTCCATCTCGTGGACGGAACGTACGAGCTGTTCCGTGCGCACTACGGCGCCCCCCCCGCGGTCGGCGCGGACGGTGCCGCCGCCGGGGCCACGCGTGGGTTGTTGCACACGCTGCTGGCTCTCCTCGCCTCGCCCGGCGTCACCCACGTCGCCTGCGCCTTCGACCACGTCATCGAATCGTTCCGCAACGACCTCTACGACGGCTACAAGACGAGCGAAGGCGTGCCGCCGGAGCTGCTGGCCCAGTTTCCGGTCGCCGAGCGACTGACGCACGCGCTCGGGATCGTGGTGTGGCCGATGGTGGAGATGGAGGCCGACGACGCCCTCGCCACCGCCGCGGCGCGCTGGGCCGAAGCGGACGGCGTGGAGCAGGTCGTCATCTGCTCGCCCGACAAGGACCTGGCCCAGTGCGTGAGGGGCACGCGTGTCGTGTGCCTCGACCGGCGCCAGCGGAAGCTGATGGACGAGGCCGGCGTGCGCGAGAAGTTCGGCGTATTGCCCGCGTCGCTGCCGGACTGGCTGGCTCTCGTCGGAGACAGCGCGGACGGATATCCCGGCGTGCCCCGCTGGGGCGCAAAATCGGCGAGCACCGTGCTCGCGCGTTACGCGCGGCTCGAGGGTATCCCCGAGTACGAGCGCGAGTGGGACGTCGCGGTGCGCGGCGCGGCCGCCCTCGGGGCGAGCCTGCGCGCGCACCGGACGGAGGCGGCGCTCTTCCGCCGCCTGGCCACGCTGCGCACCGACGCCGAGCTGCCGGAGTCGCTCGAGGACCTGCGATGGCGCGGCGCGCGCCGCGACGAGCTGGGGGAGATCTGCCGGCTGATCGGCGAGACGGGGGTCGCTCCTCGTATGCCCGCCTGGCGTCCCTCGTGACACCCGCGCCTTGCGAGCATTGAGCCCTCGGATGGGCGGGTTCCTGGTGGTGGCCGCCGCGGTGGCCGCGGCGATCGCGGCGGCGATGCCCGTGGCGCAGCCGCCGACTGCTTCTCCCTCGCCGACGCCGGAAGAGGCGGCGGTGCGCCAGGCGTGCACGGGCTGCCACGCCCTGGCGCCGCCGGACATCCTGCCCCGCGAGGACTGGACGGCGAAGATCTACGAGATGGTGGGGCTCATGATCGCCGGCATCGGCGCGCCCGCGAGCGCTCGGGCCTCGATCCCCACGGACTTCGACGTGGACGCGGTGGAGCGCTACTACCGGACACGGGCGCCCGTCACGTTACCGGCGCCGGTGCCCTGGCCTCCGGCCGGAGAGGGCTCGCCGCGGTTCGCCCGCCACTCGTTGAAGCTTCCGGGGGCCGACAGCCGGCCGGCGATCGCCAACGTCCGCTACCTCGACCTCGACGGCAGCGGACAGCTCCAGATCGTGGCCGTGGACATGACGCACGGGCTCGTGATGCGGGGGTCGGCCACCGCGCCCGACCGCGGCTTGTCGATCGTCGAGCGTGTCACGGCTCCCTGCCACACGGCGGTGGTGGACCTCGACCGCGATGGGCGGCGGGACCTGCTGATCGCGGACCTCGGCGCCGTGGCGCCCTCGGACCACCTCCGGGGTAGCGTGGTGTGGCTGCAGGGGCTCGCGAGCGGAGGGTACCGCAAGCACACGCTCGCCAGCGGGCTGCCTCGGGTCGCGGACGTGGAGGCCGCCGACTTCGACGGCGACGGCGACCTCGACGTGGCGGTGGCCGCCTTCGGCTGGCGCAAGGTGGGCTCGCTCCTGCTGCTGGAGAACCGCACGCGGGACTGGTCGGCGCCGTCGTTCGTGCCGCGCGAGGTCGATCCCCGGACCGGCTCGATCAATGTCCCCCCGGTCGACATCGACGGCGATGGGCGCCTCGACATCGTGACGGTCTTCTCACAGCATTTCGAGACCGTCGTCGCGTTCCTCAACCGCCGCGAAGGCTGGCGGCCGGAGGCGATCTACACGGCGCCGCACCCCGGCTGGGGCTCCTCGGGCATCGACGTGGCGGACCTCGACCGGGACGGCGACCTCGACGTGGTGCTCAGCCACGGCGACATGCTCGACGACTTCCTGCTCAAGCCCTATCACGGCGTCCAGTGGCTCGAGAACCGGGGCGCGTTCCCCTTCACCGAGCACACGCTGGCCGCTTTCAGCGGAGCGATGGGTGCCAAGGTGGTCGATCTCGACGGCGACGGGGACCTCGACGTCGTCGCCGTCGCCTTCGTGCCCCCTCCGCGCCGCGGCCAGGCGGTACCGCCTCCGCTTCCGTCTCTCGTGTGGCTGGAGCAGATCGTACCGGGCCGCTTCGAGCGGCGCACGCTGGAGATGGGGGGCCGGCACGTCAGCGTGGACGCCGCCGATCCCGACCGCGACGGCGACGTCGACCTCGTGGTCGGCAGCTTCATGTCGGAGACGGAGAACTGGGTCGAGGTCTGGGAGAACCTGACCGCCCGGAAGTGACCGGCCCGCCGTTCTTGACGGTGTTTGGGCGGGGGCGTAATGTGCGGTCTTACTTACACATGCCGGGGGTCTGATGGTCCAGCCGGCGGGCGCCGACCTCGTTCGCCAACGACGTTTCGGACATTACGAGATTCTCGAGAAGCTCGGCGTCGGCGGCATGGGCGTGGTGTACCGCGCGCGCGATCTCACTCTGCGTCGCGCGGTGGCGATCAAGGTTCTCCATGGATCGGCGGCCAGCGATCCGGAGCGGCTCGCCCGCTTCGAGCAGGAGGCGCGCTCGGCCTCGGCCCTCAACCATCCGAACATCGTCACGATCTACGAAGTCGGCTCGGCGGAGGGCGTCCGCTACATCGCCATGGAGCTGGTGGAGGGAAGGACGCTGCGCCAGATCCTGGCCGAGGGGCCGCTCGTCACGCGCCGGGCGCTGCAGCTCGCCGCCCAGGCCGCGGGGGGGCTGGCCAAGGCCCACGACGCCGGCATCGTCCACCGGGACCTCAAGCCCGAGAACATCATGGTCACTCCCGATGGGCGGGTGAAGGTCCTCGACTTCGGCCTGGCCAAGCTCGTCGCGCCCGTGGACGACGACGCGACCACCGAATCCGGCGACTCGCCGGACACCGGGCCGGGGAGGATCCTGGGAACGGTCGGCTACATGTCCCCCGAGCAGGCCGAGGGCCGACCGCTCGACTTCCGCTCGGACCAGTTCTCGTGCGGCGCCATCCTCTATGAGATGGCCACCGGGCGTCCCGCGTTCCGGCGCCCCTCTCGCCCGCAGACGCTGGCGGCCATCGTCGAGGAAGATCCGGCCCCCATCGCCAGCCTGAACCCCGCCGTCCCTCCACCGCTGCGGTGGATCATCGAGCGCTGCCTCGCCAAGGAGCCGGGCGATCGCTACGCTTCGACGCGCGACATGGCTCGCGACCTCGAAAACGTCCTCGTGCATCTGGCCGAGATGTCCCCGGTGCCGCGTCGCGAAGGCGAGGAGCGCCGCCGTGCCGCCGCACCGTGGATTCGCCGGCGCGGTGTCGTCATTGCTGGATTGATGGCCATGGCCTGCCTCATCGGCGTGGCGGCGTGGATCGCGCGCTCACGCTCGCCCGACAACCTCGCCGGAGGAGCAGTCCCGGCGGCCGGTCCCGGCATCCCGACCCGGCGCTCGGTGGCGGTGTTGGGGTTCAAGAACCTGTCGGGGAGCCCGCAAGCGGCCTGGCTCTCGACCGCGCTCGCCGAGATGCTCACGACGGAGCTGGCCGCGGGCGGACGGTTACGCACGATCCCCGGCGAGAACATCGGCCGGATGAAGATGGAGCTGTCACTCTCGGACGCGGACAGCCTCGCGCGAGACACGCTGGCCGAGGTGGGAAGGAACCTGGGCACCGACATGGTCCTCCTCGGCTCGTACCTCACCCTTCCCGAAGACCAGATCCGCCTCGACATGCGGGTCCAGGACGTGGTCGCGGGCGAGACGATCACGGCGCTGGCCGAGAGCGGGACGGAGACAAAACTCGTCGACCTGGTGATGCGGGCGGGCGCACGCGTGCGGCATGCGATCGGGGTCGAAGACCCCCCCGCGGCCGAGATGGCCGGGCTGGCGGCCGGCGCACCATCGAATCTCGAGGCACAACGGTTGTATGGCGAGGGACTCGCCAAGCTTCGGGTGCTCGACGCGCTCGCCGCCCGCGACCTGCTCCAGAAATCCGTCGCCGCCGACCCCAACTCGCCCATGGCCCACTCGGCCCTCGCGGAGGCGTGGACGATGCTGGGCTACGACTCGAACGCGAAAGAGGAGGCCCGAAAGGCCTTCGACCTGTCCGGTCGTCTGTCGCGTGAGGAGCGCCTGTCCGTCGAGGGGCGGTATCGCGAGCTCGCCGCGGAATTGGACAAGGCCATCGAGATCTACGGAGGGCTCCTTGCGTTCTTCCCCGACAACCTGGATTACGGGTTGCGGCTCGCGACGGCCCAGAGCACCCGGGGAAAGGGTCTGGAAGCCCTGGCGACGCTCGCGAGGCTGCGCAAGCTGCCCGACCCCGGAGCCCAGGACCCGCGCATCGATCTCACCGAAGCCGAGGTCGCCCTCGCCGTCGGCGACTTCAAACGTGAGCTGGCGGCCGCGGGCCGGGCGGCGGCCAAGGGAGAGGCTCAGGGGGCACGTCTCCTCGTCGCCCGCGCGCGTCTGCTCGAATGGTATGCCCTCGACCGCCTGGGGGATGTCGAGAAGGCAGCGATCGCGGCGGAAGAGACACGCCGGCTCTATGAGCAGTCGCAGGACCGCCGCGGGCTCGCCGCCGCGTTGACCGCCATCGGCGGCCAGCATCACCTTCGGGGTGAGCTCGATAAGAGCCGTACGGCGTGGGAACAGGCCCTCCGCATTCGCCAGCAGATCGGATTCAGATCGGGGGTCGCCGCTTCCCTGCACAACATCGGGCTCGTGCTCTGGGATCAGGGCCAGCTCGAGGCCGCCCGGCAGAGCCTCGAGGAAGGGTATGCGATCGATCGGGAGCTCGGCGAGCAAGCTGCTCTCGCGGGTGATCTCGAGGAAATCTCCGGATTGCGCGAAGCGCTTGGAGACCTGAAGGGCGCACGGAAGGCGGGCGAGCAGGCGATTGCTCTCTCTCGCGAGATCGGCGACAAGACCGAATCAGCACGGGCCACGATGCGACTGGCCAACGTCCTGAAGGCGGAGGGGGATCTCGCCGGTGCCGAATCCGCGTATCGGGAGGCCTTGCCCCTCCTGCGTCAAGGGGGCACCCGCGACTCCGTGGCGGAGACGCTTTTCCACCTCGGTGACCTCCTGGAGGCGAAGGGCGACTCCGCCACCGCGCGCAAGAATCATGAAGAGGCGTTGGCGATCCGGACGAGCCTGAGGGCATCGCTCGCGATCGCCAAGAGCCACGTGGCGCTGGCCAGGCTCGCCGTCGAAGAGAGTCGCCCGGACGCCGCTGAACCCATGGCCCGCTCGGCGGCCGAGGTGTTCGCCACCCGAAAGGCGCTTGATTGGGAAGCGTTGGCCCACGCCATCGTCGCTCGCTGCCTTCTCGCGCTTCGGAAGCCCGACGATGCGCTGAGAACCGTCGAGCGAGCGACGGCCCTCGCGGGAAGAAGCGACAGCCCACAGGTGCGACTGGCGGTCGCGACGGCCGCCGCGCGCGTTCATGCCATGACAGGCAGAACCGACGACGCTCGGCGCGGCCTCGCGACCGCGCTGGCCGAAGCCTCGCGGCTGGGTCTGGTCGGCCTCCAGCTCGAGATCCGCCTGGCCCAGGTCGAGGTTGGGCTCGGGTCCGGCCGGCCCCCCGCGACCCGTGACGTCGCCGCGCTCGAGAAGGATGCCCGGAGCAAGGGCTACGGCCTCGTGGCCGGAAAGGCGGCGACGCTGATGCGGGCGTCGCCGGCACAACGCCGGGGCAGCTCTTGACGACCGAGCGCGAGATCGTTCTGGTCTGCATGCCCTTCGGACAAGTGTTCTCGCCGTCGATCGGATTGAGCCTCCTCAAGGCAGAGCTCGCCATGCAGGGCATGCCGGCCCGCGTCCGGTATTTCTCGATAAGGTTCGCGGAGATGATCGGCCAGGCGTTCTACTACGGCCTCTCCGCCCATAGCAGGCCGTCCGTGGAAGACCTCGCCGGCGAATGGATCTTCTCGCGGGCTCTCTTCGGGTCTGGGGCCGGGGGTGGGGACTACGCGGAGGAGATCCTGCGTCGGCGCGTCTGCGGGACGACCAACGAGTCGACGAAGCCCGCGTCGCCTGCCTTCATTGGCAACCTCCGGCGCGCTCGAGGACTGGCGGACGGGTTCCTGCAGTGGTGCCTGGAGGATATCGTGCGCAGCCGGCCGAAGCTGGTGGGATTCACCAGCGTCTTCCAACAGCACGTCGCGTCGCTGGCCCTGGCCCGGCTGGTCAAGCAGGCGCTTCCGGAGGCGTTCGTCGTCTTCGGAGGGGCCAATTGCGAGGGGGTGATGGGAGGCGAGACGGTCCGTCAGTTCCCGTTCGTGGACGCCGCCGTCTCCGGGGAGGCCGATCTCGTGTTCCCCGAGCTGGCGCGCCGCGTCCTGGAACGGCGGCCGGTCTCGGGTCTTTCCGGTGTCCGGACGCGCGACGGCATCGAGGAAGAGTTCGCCGGTCGCCATTTCAGCCCGAGCCCCATGGTGCCGAATCTGGATACGCTCCCGTACCCGGACTACGGGGACTACTTTGAGCAGTTCCAGGCGAGCCGTTTCGACCGGGAATGGCAACCGAGCATCAGTTTCGAGACCTCGAGAGGGTGCTGGTGGGGCGAGCGGATGCACTGCACTTTCTGCGGGCTCAATGGTCAGGCGATGGCCTTTCGCAGCAAGTCCGCCCGGCGCTCGATCGACGAGCTCGCTTGGCTGACCAAGCGCCATCCCGGCTGCGACGTGGACGTGACCGACAACATCCTGGACATGCGCTACTTCAACGACTTCTTACCCGGCCTGGCCGCCCGGCGGCCCCTCGCGACGCTCTTCTACGAGGTCAAGTCGAACCTCAAGAAGAGCCAGTTGAGGGCACTGAAGAACGCGGGGGTCCGGAGCATCCAGCCCGGAATCGAAAGCTTGAGTGACCCTGTCCTCAAGCTGATGCGCAAGGGTGTGAGCGGCCTGCAGAACATACAGCTCCTCAAGTGGTGCAAGGAGCTTGGAATCGAACCCAGTTGGAACATGATCTGGGGCTTCCCGGGGGAGCCGCCCGAAGAATACGAGCGCATGGCAAGGCTCGTTCCGCTGCTCGTCCATCTTCCTCCGCCTTGCAGCCACGGAATGATCCGGCTGGATCGCTTCAGCCCGAACTACGACGACGCGGAACGGCTCGGGTTCGCGGACGTCACACCGGTGCCGGCGTACCAATACGTCTATCCGCTCTCGCGGGATGCCGTTGCGAACCTTGCATATTTCTTCACCTTCCGCTATCGAGAGCCCAGAGACATCAAAGCCTACGTGGCGCGGCTCGCGAGGGAATTGCAACGCTGGCGCAGCCGCTGGCCCCAGTACGATCTCTTTTCGGTGGACACCGGTGAATGCCTGCTCGTCTGGGACCTCAGACCCGTGAGCCGCGCGCTGCTCACGGTGATGCGCGGCGCCGACCGGATCCTCTATCAGGCTTGTGACGCGGCGTGCGACCTCGTACGGCTGGGCCAGTGTCTCGAGGATCGCGCCGGGGGCCCGCTTGCCCCCGAGGCAATCCAGCAGCGACTGGAGCCTCTGGTCGAGGCTGGCTTGCTCGTTCGGGAGGGATCGCGGTACCTCGCGTTGGCGGTGGCCCTGGGCGAGTACTCTCCCGGCCCGCCGGCCGTCGAGCGCTTCCACGCGCTGGTCCGGGCCGTCGGAAGGCGAGTTGACGGCGGTTGGGTGATCCCGAGCGATCCCGCTGCCCATGCCGACCACCGACGCCTTCGCGTCGCGTTCGCGGCGTCGCGTTCCCCAAGTCCGACACCTCGCCGGCGCCGAGGCCGGCTCGTGGCATCCCAGTTTTCGATCGACGACCGAGGTGACGTGATGATCCGACCCATCAACCGCCACACCCACGAAAGGAGGGCGCATGGCCGCCAAGAAGAAGGTAGCCGGTACTAAGAAGAAGAAGGGGAAGAAGAAGAAGGGACCCGTCAGGCCGCGCTAAGCGCCGGGGACCACATTTTCGGTGTCTCGCGGCGTCGGGTGGAACCGGGGTGTTTGCGCATCCCGGTTCCCCTGGTATGTCATTCTGTCCTCTTCAGGAGGGACGATGCGGACAGCGTTCGTGATCATCCTCCTCGCCGGAGGTCCGACGGGGGGCCCCGACGGGCTGGCCCTCACGCCGCCCATCGGGTGGAACAGCTGGAACAAGTTCGGCTGCGACGTGAGCGGCCTGGCTCCCGGAGGCAAGGCGCTCGTGCGCGACCTGTGGAAGAAGACGGAGGCGGGGGCGTTCACGGGTCGCTTCGAGGCGAAGGTCGCGCCCCACGACGTCGTGATGCTCCGGATCACGCCCGAGCCGTGACGACGGAGGTCCGCGCCGAGCGGCTGACCTCCATCGACGCCTACCGCGGCTTCGTCATGCTGCTCATGCTGGGCGAGGTCCTTCGCTTCTGCGAGGTGGCC
>Ga0184632_10000436_pt1 | contig 16419 bp, 10 predicted proteins | sample PLM31_50_b1_FD_133153 | JGI IMG/M metagenome (GOLD analysis project Ga0184632, IMG submission 133153) | Groundwater sediment microbial communities from an aquifer in East River, Colorado, USA - PLM3-1_50_b1 | ecosystem: Environmental > Terrestrial > Soil > Riparian zone | place: USA: East... | reverse complement strand
GCTCCGCCTTTCTACCCCAGCTTTGGACGGACCAGGAAACTGTGGCCCGATTCAAGGTGGACAAGATGCCCACCACCAACCGGGTGAACGCCTATCTCCTGGGGCGCTACGACCCGGCCACCAACGGCGCCTACTACAGCATGCGAGCGGGGCTCACCGCGACCGGCACCGTCTATCTCGCGGCCACCAAGCGCCCCGCCGGGGGCGTGGAAGCTCAGGTGGGCACCGAAATCAACCTGGGATCGATCGGGTCGGCCAACAACTGGTACTGGGTCCGGGCCCGCTTCGTCAACGAAGGACAGGGCGTGAGGCTTCAGGGGAAGCTCTGGAAGGACGGCACACCAGAGCCCACCATCTGGCAGTACTCCTACCTGGATCTCACCTCCCCGATCCTTGCCGCCGGGCGGGCGGGGCTCCGCGGCTCCCCCAGCGCCTCCAACACTCCGTTCGTGCTCTCCTGGGACGACTTCATCGCCCAAGCCGGCGCGACCTACTCCGGTCTCGCCGAGGGCACCCACACCATGACCATCACCTCCACGGACTTGGCCGGGAACGTGGCCACCGTCACCTATAACTGGACGGTAGATACGGTTGTCCCGGTGGCCACCATCAACAGTGGGCCTTCCTCGCTCACCAACCTGACTACGGCCAATTTCGTCTTCGTCTCGAGCGAGACTGGGAGCACGTTCAGTTGCAAGCTGGACGCCGGGGCCTGGATCGCGTGTACATCACCGATGGCCTACTCGGGGCTCGCGAACGGCTCTCACACCTTCCAGGTCACGGCCACTGACAAGGCGGGGAACGTCTCGGTCCCCGCATCCTACACATGGACGGTGGATACGCAGCCGCCCACGACCACGATCGACAGTGGGCCGGCCAGCCTCACCAACTCGAAGACGGCCACGTTCACTTTCCACTCCAATGAGGGCGGATCCGGGTTCAAGTGCTCGCTCGACGGCTCCGCCTTCGTTACCTGCAACTCCCCCAAGACCTACTGGCCAGCCGACGGCTCCCACACCTTCAAGGTCCAGGCCACGGACCCGGCGGGGAACACCGGCACGCCCGCCACTTGGACCTGGACCATCGACTCGGTCAAGCCAACGGTCACGATCACCTCCGGACCTGCGGACCCCACCTCGTCGAAGACCGCCACCTTCCAGTTCACTTCGGGCGAGTCGGGCGTGACTTACACGTGCACACTGGATACAAATTCGCCGACCACCTGCGTCAGCGGCATCACCTACACCAACCTTTCCATCGGCACCCACGCTTTCCAGGTGTATGCGACGGATCCCGCCGGGAACGTGGGGCCAGCCGCCAAATGGAACTGGCGGATCCAATAGCCCTTCGCGAAGTCAGGTGACTGTGATGGTGACCGGAGGCGAGTATCCGGAGGCCTTGCCGCTGGTCGAGTTGCGGATTCGCGCTCGGAACGAGTACTGACCAGTTCCCGAGTCCGGAACGAACTTCGACGACAGAGTAGTCACGCCAACCTTCCAGTCCGCCCACTGTGATCCGGGGCGCTTCACCTGGACGTCGAAGACGTAGCCTGCGATGGTCGCCGTTGCCCAGGTGATGGTGAACTGAGTGGTGATGCCGCCAGTCGGAGGAGCGGCGGTTGGCGGGACCCGCACCGTCATCCGGTCCGTTGTGCCGCTGGCGAGGACCGTGTACGTGCCAGCCCCCACGAAGGTGAAGGTATAAGACGTCCCGGGTTGCCTCTTTCCAGAGTCGAACACGCGCAGGCGGTCGTTTATCCGGTGGGCGCTCAGATTCGTCGCGGGGAAATTCCAGGCAGCGGTAGCGCCCAGCGCGACGGTGCCCTGGTCGATCGAGAACCCAGTATCGGTCACCTGCGCCTCACAGATGCTGCCGGCCAAGGTCAATTCGCTCAATCCCACGTTGGTGTACCCCGTGGCGTAGACCTGTCCAGTGGGAAGCGCGGTCACGCCGAACATAAAGCTCCCATCGAGCGTGCCGGGCGTAAAGGCAGTCTGCCAGCCTGTTCCATCCCAGTGCTCGAACAGCCCAGTTGCTCCGACGGCCCAAACGTCGTTCGCCGAGACAGCGTCCACTGCGAAGAACCGGCCCCCCGGCCCCCCGGACGGGACGGTCGACCAGGTCACGCCGTCCCATTTGAGGATGACCGGATCGAACCCCTCCGTTCCGTTGGAGAACCCTACCGCCCACCCTCGAGAGGCCGATGTGGCCTCCACGTCCATGAGCAGGTTGGCGGTGTTCTGCCCAAGGTTGGGACTGGATACTGTGGTCCACGCTAGGCCGTCGTAGTGGAGGACAAGGGTCTGCAGGTTCCCCCACGAAGGCTGATGGGTCGCGCCCACGGCCCAGACGTCGTTGGAGGCAGTGGCCGAGAGGCCATAGAGGTAGTTGCCACTGGCGTTGGGGTTGGGGCTGGGCACGGCCATCCAGTTCGCACCGTCGTAATGCAGGATGAGAGTGCGCACCGACTCGACGGCGTCGTGGTAGTAACCAACCGCCCACACGTTCGTAGCGCTGACTACTTCCACAGCCTGCAGGTAGTTGTTTCCCGTCCCTACGTTGGGGCTCGCGACCGCGGTCCACGTAGCGCCGTCGTAGTGAAGGATCAGCGTCCGATGACGATTGTTGACCTCACTCAGGTAGGCCCCGACGGCCCAGATGTTGGAGGATGACACGGAATCGATCCCGTAAAGGTAGTTGGCTTCCGCGCCAACGTTCGGGCTCGACACGAGAGCCCAGCTCGATCCGTCCCAGTGCTCGATCACAGTGATCGGTCGCGATTGGTTCGTAGAGCCGACGGCCCACACGTCGTTCGGAGCGACTGCCGCGGCCGCGTGGAGGAAGTTGTCCACGGTCCCCTGGGATTGCGTAGGCACAACGTTCCACGCTGGCTCGCAGCTGCCGGCAAGTGCCGGCCCCTCACCCGTGGATGCGGCAAGGAGGTCGCCTGAAGTCCCGGCGGCGGTCGCCTCAGAGCCATTCAGAACGGATGTCGACCCGGCCGGCAAGGAATTGTTGCCGCGAGGGTGGGGATCGGCACCCACGACGGCCGCGGAAAGGACGAACCCTCCTATGGCCAGCACCAGGATGCCTTTGCGTCCCATTTGGGCTTCAGTCCATGTTTTCCAGCGTCATGCTCTCGTGAAGACGGATGAACTCCCGGGTCAGCGGTGGACATCCGTGCTGCGAGAGGATCAATGGGGCCTTCGGAGTCTGCCCGAAATTGAAGAAGTCCAGCATGTCGTTGGCGGAGCCGTCTCGCGAGTTCAGGCTTGGCAGGTTCCAGTTGGTCTCGATCAGCTTGAGCGGCGAGCCGTGGCTGTAGAACACGCTGCTGATGTAGCCACCGTCGCTCCCGCCGCCGTACTTCACCCAAGGCGAGATGACGAGCGCCGGCACCCGGAACCCGAAGGAGAGATTGTCCACGATCGGCGGGGCCACGTGGTCGTAGAATCCGCCCCACTCGTCCCAGGTGATGATGATGGCGGTTGAGCTCCAGTCAGGGCCATTCATCACTGCATTGATCAGCTGAACACTCTCATTCTCGCCCGCGCAGGCCTCGCTGTTGCCTGGGTGCTCAGTGTTGACGGGCTGTACCCACGAGACCGAAGGGAGATTGCCGTTCGCGGCGTCGATCTCGAACTGGTCGAGCGCAACCACGTTCGACCAGAGAGCCGGGTCGTATCTAACCTTGGCTATGGCGTTCAGAGTTATGAAAGGGAAGGAGTTCTCGTCTTCTTTGTCGGCGTAGGCCCGCCAGGAAACGCCGAACTCGTTCAGGATGTTTGGCAAAGCCTCAAAGCTGAAGCACGGCCAGGCGGAACTCTTTGCGCCGCTGGGTGCCGTCATGTCCACGATGAAGTCGGGAGGCTCATCGCATCCCAACCGAGCGCGCCCCTCCCTGCTGATCCCCGAGGGAAGGCCAGTGGCCGCGCGGAAACCGGCGCTCGGGTCCTCTCTCCCGGTCTGTGCCGCAAACCGGAACAGGTTGTTGGCGAACGAGGCCCCCTGGTAGTCATGGAAGAAGTTATCGCCCAACCCATAGCGACGAGCGTAAGCCCAGTAGTTGGGGATCTGGGATTCCGACATCTGGCTGTACACCAGAGGGTAGTCCTCTTCGCTGAATGCGTTCCTCTCGAGGTCGAACCCGTTCATCTGCCCATCTGCGTAGGCTCGCGTCCAGTCGTTGGGGAAATGGCCGGGATCCAAGGGCATGGGGTCGAGGGCAGGTACCAGGTCGACCACGGTGCCGTCGTGCATCTCGCCCGTGGTGGCTCCGTTGGCGCCGGGGAACTTGCCGAAGTAATGATCGAAGCTGCGATTCTCCTTGTGGATGATCACGATGTGTTCCAGGGGGGTCTGCCGCTGGCCCGCAATCCCAGAGCTCGATGGGCTGCTACTCGCAGGGAATGGCCCGGAGAAGGCAAACAGGAGGACCAAGGCTCCAGCTAAGCTAACTACCGGCATTGCGCGTCTTAGCGTTGCGGGCCTCCCGTATCGCCTCACTGATGGCAGGAGGCGGAGTCTAGGCCCGCGTCAGCAACTATGTCAATCGATTGAGTTGGCCGGTAGTGGGTCAGTTTGGAATTGAGGGGCTAAGCGAGCGCGCAAACCTCATCTTCCCTCGGCACCCCGTCAACACGGACGCTGATCGTTACGACCTCATCCTCGCTCGTCGAAATCGAAAGCTCGACGCCGCGAACGGGACCATCCGCAACGGCTCCGGCGACGCCGTCTCGTGGCGGAACCGCTGCCCCCACGCCTTCACGACTGACAATGTCTCCCACTTCGAAGGCGCATGGCGGCACTACCGACGGTGACATGGTCGGAGAGCCACTAGATAAGCTCGTGCCGCCTACAGGCAAGGGGTCCACACGAGCGGCGGAATTCTGCCCACACGCGGCAGCGATCACCATCACAAGCGCTGCCCTGTGGTATTGTCGCCTCATGCCTGACCGCTCACGCAAGCGCCCTCGCGATCTCAACGCACTCGCTGCTCAAATAGTAGGCGAAGCAACGGGAGAGGCGCTACCCGAGCCAGAATCCACCAAGGACCCTGCTGCTGTCTCGCTGGGGCGCAGGGGTGGGTTGAAGGGCGGCCCAGCTCGCGCTGCGAAGCTCACTCCCAAGAGGCGGTCGCAGATCGCCAAGAAGGCCGCGCAGGCGCGTTGGGGGGAAAATCGGGGTTGACTGTCAAGGTTTCCTGACCGATACTCCCTAGTGAAACACCTAGACATCCGCCGGGGGCATTAGCTCTCGGAAGTGAGGCCGGGCGACCGCCGGACGACGGGACCCCGGCCTTCGCGTTTCTAGGAGACTTCTCGTCTTACTTCGAGCATCCGCCTGAGAGAGCTAGCGTAGGCAGAGCGCGCCCCCATCAAGAGATGGTCAGCTGTCGCTCCTGCGGCGGCATCGGGCGTCCAAAGGAGCGGCTCATTGAGCGGTCGCTCGTGTCGATAGTGAAGGGTCTTGGAGGCCCACCGAGCCCGTTGGGCTGCTGCAATCCTCTTTCGGTCGATTTCATCGTTGTAAGGCCGTCGGCTCTCAAGCACTAGCTCCTCGATCTCGCTTGCCTTCAGATCCCATAAGAGCCGATTCAGGCAGAGAGCCCGAGCCCGCTCCAACGGGAAGCCAACGTGCTTGGTACAAGCGTATGTGAGACTGGGGACGCGAAACTCGATGATCCGTTCGAGCATCGCCAGTCGTCCCGACTGGTCCTGATCCCTCCAATGGATGCGAGTCTGACCCCGCCGGAGAAGGCCGAGCAAACTCCACCGACAAGTCTCGGCCTCGGACTCTGGGAATACGACGGCAGCCAGCAGGTAGAGCCCCTGTCTCGACCGGATGGACTCGTCTACGAATGCGATCATCGCGGCCCATTGTATAGAGAGCCGCAGTTAGTTACATCCGTGTGAGTCCTGGTGGTGTCCTATCCAACGCATCACGCGGAAGCCCGGGGAACAGCCGCAGCAAGACATTGACTCAAAGCCCAGTCCTAGATGGGGTTGACAGAAAGGCAGGGCGAGTAGCAAAATGGCACGCATGAACGATTCGGTGTTCGAAGCGGCTCTAGAGGAAGCCCTCGCGGAGCGAGCAAAGCTAGATCTCCTAATCACCTCGCTCAGTGAAAAACTCGGGCGTGAGGTGCCAACCGGCACCGACCAGTCCCTTCCATCGAGCGGTGGGGCTTCTACATCGCGATCCAGGAGCGCGGACCCAGTGTCCTCCGTAGCTGAAGGGGAGTTTTTGGGACAGACCGGCACCAAGGCCGCCGCGGAAGTGCTCCGGCGCTATGGATCTCGGTCGAATCCCCTATCGACTGAGGTGCTCTATCGGGCAATCACCCGAGGCGGGGTCAAGATGGGTGGACCCGGAATCCTGTATCGCTCGCTTACCCGGAATAAGGACTTCCTCCGGGCCGGCAGGGGCAAGTGGGGCCTGTCCATCTGGTATCCGGCCGGAGCTGGCGCCAAGCGAACGGCCGAGAGCCGGGAGGCGACCGAGCCTGACCCAGAAAGCGAGGAACGGTCCGAGGCTTGAACCCCAGACCGTTCCGGCAATCGTCGGCCCCCACACGTCCGCCCTTGTAAGGCGGGGAGCGTACTGGGGGTCGGCCCCTTTTCGGCTCCAAGTCTAGCGACGAAATCAACCGAAGCCACTCTCTATTGTCGTCTGCCTGAGCGGTCAAGTATAATGGTCAGTATGAACAGGTTAAGCACCGAGCAGCGTGCGCAGGTAGTCGGGTGTCTCGTGGAAGGCACGAGCATCCGGGCTACCGTGCGGCTGACCGGGGCGGCCAAGAACACTGTGACGAAGCTCCTGGTGGATCTCGGGCAAGCCTGTTCGGATTACCAGGACCGCGTACTGCGCGACCTACCATCCAAGCGGATCGAGTGCGACGAGATTTGGAGTTTCGTCTACGCCAAGGACCGGAACCTGCCCGAGCACATGCAGGATGAGTCGGGAGTGGGATCTGTCTGGACATGGACGGCCATCGACTCTGACTCCAAGCTTGTCCCTTCCTGGCTCGTCGGAGAGCGTTCTCCGGCCGATGCCTATGCCTTTGTGAGCGATCTTGCCTCTCGGCTGGCTAAGCGGGTCCAGCTCTCGACCGATGGAAACAGGCTCTACCTCACGGCCGTCGAAGATGCCTTCGGGGCTGACGTGGACTACGCCATGATCGTGAAGCTCTATGGATCGGATCTGGAGGAAGCGAAACGGTACTCGCCCGCCAAGTGCATTGGCGTCGAGGTCCACCCGATCTACGGCGATCCAGACCCGCGCCACATCTCTACTAGCTACGTCGAAAGGCAAAATCTCACGATGCGGATGGGGATGCGCCGCATGACCAGGCTGACCAACGCCTTCTCCAAGAAGGCCGAAAACCTAGCTGCAGCGGTCAGCCTTCACTTCATGCACTACAACTTCGCTCGGCCGCACAAGAGCCTCTCAAGACCCTACCCGACCACCCCGGCAATGGCCGCAGGCGTGGCCGATCATGTCTGGGCGTACGGCAGTTTCGCCAGCGGCATCGTAACTAGTGGCTCGCTACCGTCAGGAAGACATCCGGCGCATTCTGCGGACCGAGGATTAGGCCAACAGCCCCGCGATCTCTTGAAGCCATAGAAGTCCACGAACGGCGCGTAGTCCTGGTAATAGCGGGCTTGAACGATCTCATCGTCGCGATAGCCGGGCGCGCCTTTGATCCCCATGAATTCGATGGTGAACTTCGCCATCGGCCCTCCTTCCCTCGCCAGTCCGAGAGTCGCATCATACGCACGCTCGGGGCTGGCATGGAAACGGCGGGAAACATGATCAGTAATTGGCACGGTGATCCAGGCCGGAGTTTCTACCTGAAAGACGCTCACTCTTGGGCTCCTCTCAAACTGACCCACTACCAGTTGGCCGGACGCCTTCCCTTCCCGGAGATCACCCGCTAGCATGTCACCCCTACTTCACCATGCGAACAGAGACGATTGATTCGAAGGGAGGCTCGATGCTGCGCCATGCCCGATGGCTGATACCGGTGGTCGCTTTGCTGGTGCTGATCCCCCAGTCCGCTCATGCCGCTACAGCCAACGTATCGGAGGAGGACAACTTCTTTTCGCCACAGCAGACGAAGGTGGCCACTGGCGACACAATCCATTGGACGAACGACGGGGTCAACTTCCACACGAGCACCGGGGATGACCCACTCGGCTTCTGGGACTCTGGGTTCATGTCCTCCGGGTCGACCTTTGACTTCCTGTTCTGGGGGGCCGGGACCTTCCCCTACCACTGCGACATCCACACCGACATGAAGGGGACCGTCTCGGTCCGGCCAAACGCGGTCCCCAGAAACGGACCCGTGGGCACGAAGTTCAACATCAGGGCGGGATCCCAGAACTCTCCGGCCCCGTACGTCTTCGACATCCAGCGCCGTGACCCCGGGGGGAACTGGCAGACTTGGCTGAGCAACGTGACCAACAGGAACAGCATGTTCGACAGCACCGGATTCCCAATCGGAACCTACATGTTCCGCGTTCGGGTAAGGAACACCTCGTCTGGAGCTGCGAGCCGGTGGTCACCGTCCGTATCCATCCAGGTCACAGCCTAGGAATGACGGAAGCCGTGAAGGCTCGTTGAAGGAGGGACCATGAAACGGGTTGTGCTGCTGCTGACCATACTGGGGAGCGTTCTAGTTGGCGTCCCCCAGGCACACGGGAAGCCCGTGGCTATCGTGGCTGTCCCTGTGGTCGACAACCCCGACGCTGGGGTCGTCGCCTTCACGTTCCTCCCCGATGGCAGGATCGTGTTCGGCGAGCGGTTCACCGGAAACGTCTACTTCTTCAATCCCGTCAACGGGGAAAAAGTGCTGTTCTTCACGGTGCCGAACATCGTGGGCGGCACGGAGAGGGGTCTTCTCGGGCTGGCGGTGCATCCCCGGTACCCGCTGAGCCCCTACATCTATGTCTATGCCACCCGGAACCAGGGAGGCTCGGCGAAGAACCAGATCCTCCGGATCACCAACTCGGGGGGGCAAGGGACGCAGCCCAAGGTGATCTGGCAGTCCGACGTCCCCTCCAATATCGCCCACAACGGTGGTCGGATGCTGTTCGGCCCCGACCGCAAGCTCTATTTCGTGATCGGCGATGCCGTGAACTCGGCCAATTCACAGGATCTAACCAACGACCCCGGCAAGGTCCACCGCATGACTGATCGAGGAGGAGTTCCCGCGGACAACCCATTCCCCGGAAGCACGATCTGGTCCTACGGGCATCGGAATCACTACGGCCTCGACTTCGACCCCCTTACCGGGAACCTCTGGCAGGCCGAGAACGGGCCGCATTGCAACGACGAGATCAACCTGATCCAGAAGGGAGCGAACTACGGTTGGGGTCCACTCTCGGACGTCGGCGACTGCGCCGAGCCGCCGCCGCCGCCTGAGAACACGAACCAGGACGGGCCGAACCCAGTACTCCCCGCGGCGTGGTTCACCCCGACCGTCGCTCCGGTAGGAATAGTGTTCTGCGATGGGTGCGGCCTTGCGGACAGCGAGGGCACCGCTTTCGTGGGCTTCTTCAACATAGCCGTCATCGAACGGGTGGTCTTCACCCCGGATAGGTTGGGCATCGCGTCCGTCACGCCCGTCTACTCGCACACGGAGTTCTCGGTCATCTCGTTCGAAGCGGCGCCCGACGGGACGATCTACTTCAACGATTTCAACACGATCTACAAGCTGGCCGACGCGTGAAGGGGCGAATTCTCGGTTTCGATTGACATCTCTGAAACCCCTCACAACAATGTCGGCCCTGCTGTTCAGAAGTAGATCGTAGGGTCTTGAGTCGTACGAGGGGAGGCGTCGACGGTGAGACGCTCGATGCTCGTCGCTATCGTGGCGCTGGTACCCGCGATTGCGCCAGTAGGGCCGATCTCCAGCCCGAGCATCTTCGCGTCCCCTTCGACCGATCCGGCAGTTGGAGTCGATTTCAACGGTGACGGATACGGAGACCTGGTCGTAACCGCGGGGCAAGAGGATGTAGGCACGGTCAAGGACGCCGGTGCCGTGAACGTCATCTATGGCTCTGCCGTGGGGTTGACCGACGGGGGCAACCAGTTGTGGACCCAGGATAGCCCCGGCATCCTGGACCAGGCCGAGACGGGCGATCTGTTCGGGCGGACGATCGTCGTCGGCGACTTCAACGGGGATGCGTTCTCGGACCTGGCCGTGGGCGCCGTACAGGAGGATTCTCCGACTACGCATGACATCGGAGCCGTGAACGTGATCTACGGCTCCTTGTTGGGCCTGACGGACGCGGGCAACCAGTTCTGGACACAGGGGACCCCCGGCATCCTCGACGACCCAGAGGTCGGCGACCGTTGGGGTGTCCCGCTCAGCAGCGGGGACCTCAACGCCGACGGCTACTCCGACCTGGCGGTGGGGGCGCAGTTCGAGCGCATCGGGGGCTTCGCGAAAGCCGGCGCGGTCAACGTGATCTATGGCTCGGCGACTGGCCTGATCGCTCAAGGCAACCAGTTGTGGACCCAGGATAGTCCGGGGATCCTGGATCAGGCCGAGGCATACGACAACTTCGGCTACGGCCAGAATGTTGGGGACTTCAATGGCGACGGGTTCGACGACCTCGCCGCGGGGGCTTATGGAGAGGACCTCGACTCGCTCGTCGACGCGGGCTCGGTGAACGTGATCTACGGCTCAGCCACTGGCCTCACGGACGCGGGCAACCAGTTCTGGACCCAGGACAGCCCGGGGATCCTTGACGAAGCAGAGGGTGGCGATGACTTCGGGGTACACGAAGGTGCTGGAGACTTGAACGGCGACGGCTATGACGACCTCGCAGTGGGTGCAGACCATGAAGACATCGGCTCGGTCGTCGACGCTGGCGCGGTCAACGTGATCTACGGCTCGGCCACTGGACTGACTGACGTCGGCAACCAGTTCTGGAACCAGGACAGCCCAAACATCCCCGACGAGCCCGAATCAGGCGATAAGTTTGGCCGATTCCCGCTTGGGGTCGGAGACATGAACGCGGATGGCTACGAGGACATCGCGATCGGGGCGATCAGCGAGACTCTCAACTCGAAACGGGAAGGCGGGGTAGTGCAGGTGCTACTCGGCTCCTCCGGCGGTCTGACCGACGTGGGTAATCAGTTCTGGAACCAGGACAGTCCGGGCATCCTCGACCAGGTGGAGTGGGGTGACCGATTCGGCCGGGTATCGCGCGCCGTGGACTTCAACGCCGACGGTTTCATGGATGTGACGATAGGAGTCGGACGCGAGGAAGTCGACGGCGCCGCAACGGCGGGGGCGGTCGCGGTCCTGTACGGCTCGGCGAACGGGCCGACCGATGTCGGCAATCAGCTGTGGAGCCAGAACAGCCCCGGCATCCTGGATGATGCCGAGCCAGGCGACCAGTTCGGCAGGTGGCTGTTGGGTTGAAAAGCTGGCGTCACCCGAGCGCTTAGCCTAACCCGGCCGGCGAGCCGTCGAAGGTCCAGGCCGCACCCTCATCGTCTTGGCCGTGGTCGAATTGGGGAGCCCCGATGATCACGTCGTCGTACCCGTCCCCATTTACATCCCCGGCCTTCGCGACCGACCGGCCGAACCAAGCACGGGCCTGAGTGAGGCCGACCGTCCAGTAGGCGGCGGTGGAGAGGCCTGTCGCCGAGCCATAGTAGGCAAAGGTCCTCCCGGAGTCCGACTGGCCGCTGTTGTCGTAGTTGGGCGACCCGACGATCACGTCGTCGTACCCGTCCCCGTTTACGTCTCCAGTGGTCCAGACGGCGCGGCCGAACATGGCACCCTTCTGGCCTGATTCGACCATCCAGTCTGCAGTGGTCGAGAGGCCGGCCGCTGAGCCGTAGTAGGCGAAAGCCACTCCTTCATTCAGCTGCCCGTCGTCGTACATCGGCGATCCGATGATGATGTCGGCGTAGCCGTCCCCGTTGACATCTCCTGCCGGCCCAACCGCGCGAGCGAACCAAGCCCTGGTCTGGTTGCCTTCGGCCGACCAAGCGGGCGTGGTCGAGAGGCCGGCCGCCGAGCCGTAATAGACGAAGGCCTTTCCCTCGTCCTTCTGGCCATCGTCGTACTGGTGCGCGTCCACGATGACGTCGTCGTAACCGTCACCGTTGACATCTCCGGCCAAAGCCACCCACCGCCCGAACCAGGAGTTGGCCTGGTCGGACTCCACTGTCCAGTTGGCGGTAGTGGAGAGACCTGTCGCCGACCCGTAATAGGCCCAAGCCTTCCCCTCGTTCACCTCGGGGTTGTCGTATTGAGGAGCTCCTACGATGACGTCGTCATAGCCGTCGCCATTGACGTCCCCGGCCGTCCTTACCGTTCGGCCGAACCAGGCGACCTCCTGGTCGCCCTCAACCATCCAATCGGCGGTGGTGGAGAGACCTGTGGCCGAGCCGTAGAAGGCGTAGACCTTCCCTTTCTTAGTCCCGTTGGTCGGATTTGGGGCCCCCACTATGACGTCGTCGTACCCATCGTGGTTGACGTCCCCGGCCGTGTGGACCGAGTGCCCGAAGAAAGCCCCGGCCGACTCACCCTCCCCAGTCCAATCGGCGGATCTGTGCAGGCCGGTCGGGGAACCGTAATAGGCCCACGCGATCCCCGCGTCCGGTTGGCCGGGAAGGTCGTAGCGATACGCGCCAGCGATCACGTCGGCGTAGCCGTCGTCGTTGACGTCCCCAGCCGTCGCGACCGAGTAACCGAGCCACCCGTTGGGCTGGTCGCTTTCCGCCCTCCACTCGGCGCCCAGGTCAAGGGGAGCGACTGGCTGCCCAACTCCACGTCCACCCGAACCGGCAGCGATGGAGAAGGCGCTCGAGGCGATGGCGAGAAGCGACAGGGTCCACCGTCCAGAGCGCATGATCATCTCCCTAACGGGCTCCCAACCCAGCGGCCGAGCCGTAGAAGGCGAAGGCGCGCCCCTCGTCATGCTCGCCGTTGTCGTACAAGGGCGCCCCGATGATCACATCGTCGTAGCCATCGCCGTTTACGTCCCCAGCAGGAGCGACCGATCTGCCGAACCAGGCGTGGTCCTGGTTGGACCAGGCGGTCCACGCAGGCCTAGCCCTCAGGCCGTGCCCCGTTCCGTAGTAGACGTAGACCTTTCCCCCGTCCGGGTTGCCGGTATCGAAGTTCGGAGCTCCCACGATGACGTCGTCGTAGCCGTCCCCGTTGACGTCGCCCGCCGTCGCGAGCCTCCGACCGAACCAAGCCTCGGCTTGGTCGGCCTCGGCTATCCAATCTGCGGTTGTGGAGAGGCCCGTGGCCGAGCCGTAGAAGGCGAAGGCACGCCCCTCATCCGTCTGGTCGTTGTCGTACTTCGGCGCCCCGACGATTACGTCGGAGTAGCCGTCCGAGTTGACGTCGCCCGCGGACCCGACCGCACGGGCGAACCACGCTTCGACCTGGTTGCCGTCGGCCGTCCAGTCGGCGGTGGTATGCAAACCGGCGGGCGAGCCGTAGAAGGCAAAGGCCCGCCCCTCGTTCTGTTGGTCATCGTCCCAGAAGTGGGCCCCCGCGATCAGGTCGTCGTAGCCGTCCCCATTGACATCGCCCGCCGTGCCGACCCATCGACCGAACAGCGCCCAGGCCTGGTTCTCTTCGGCCGACCAGTCGGCGGTGGTGTGCAGGCCATTCGCCGAGCCGTAGTAGGCCCATGCCTTCCCCTCGTCCATCTGGCCGTTGTCATAATGCGGGGCGCCCACGACCACGTCGTCGTAGCCATCTCCATTGACGTCGCCCGCCGACCGCACCGTTCGGCCGAACCACGCCTGGTCCTGCACGACCTCAACCGTCCAGTCGGGGGTGGTGTGCAGGCCGGCCGGCGAGCCGTAATAGGCGTAGGCCCACCCATCCGCGGTCCCGCCGTTCGGGCTCGGCACGCCCACGATTACGTCGTCGTATCCGTCCTGGTTCACGTCGCCGGCCCTCGCCACAGAGTGGCCGAGCAAAGCCCCGGGCCACGGGCCGTCAACCGTCCAGTCGGCCGTTGCATCCAGGCCCGTCGCGGAGCCGTAGAAGGCCCAGGCTCTGCCCTCGTCCACCTGGCCGGTGTCATAGCGGTAGGCGCCAACGATCACGTCGTCGTATCCGTCCCCGTTGACATCTCCAGCCGGTCCGACCGCATAACCGAGCCAGGCCGCAACCTGATCCGACTCGGTGATCCAGTTGGGCGATCGGGAGAGGTGAGGGGAATCGACCAAGGGGTCGATCGTCACAGGGTAGACGGCCCCCGCAGTCTCCACGGTGATTCGTATGAGGTTGCTTACCTCGGAGGCAGAGCCCACGATCATCGCCACGGGCAGATTGCGGCCGGTCGCATCCGTGGCGGAAAGCGAGGCGTAACGAAGGATCGACTCGCCGTTTGAGGTCGTGAAGTCGATGGCTCCGTCACCGACGCCGCCGGCCGGGAGGAGGGATCCCCACACTCCAAGCTCGATGACCAGCGTGCCCCCAACCCCAATGGGCGCATCCTGGAACGTGAACCCCTGCTCCAGCCCCCGTTCGTCGTTCACGTACCACTCGACGAGACTCCCCCGCTGGTACTCCACACGGTTGCCGACGGCAACTGGCTGCTCCGCATCTCCGTCTATCAATGCCTCCTCCAGCCCGTAGCGGGTCAGGGTCAGCCCCCATGTCCATGAGGAGGCGAGCTCGGTCCTGGGGACCACCCGGATGCCGGAGGAAGTGAAGTACGTACGGAGCCCATTCGCTCGGTTGGGGCTCTGGAGCGCGGCCTCCAGACCGGGAAGGGCCGTCCCGTCCTGCCAGATCGCGTCGTACTCAGATTGGCGGAGGGAGGCCCCTAATGCGGCCGACCAGTCAGCGGTGGCCGCGACATTCGAGGTCGCCGGGCTGGCAGCGCTTGGTTGGATGGAGCTCGAGGGAAGCCGCCCGGAGGCGAGCCCGGCGGGCCCTAGCCCCGCCGCGAGAGTGATGGAAAAAGCAAGGATTGCGCGACGCACTTGCGATACCTCCCTCCGGGGCGCCGTAGACGGCGGAGCCTGCCATGGGCTGCGCGACTGATCACGGCGGCCACCCGTGCCGTTTTCGTGTGGGGAGAGACATTAGACGACATCGGAGCGAAAGGACAAGCGGTAATCCCGGCTTTCCCTTGTGAATCACATGGGAGGTCAATTAACCTATTTTGCTCACCCCCCCGGAGGAGGTCTTCATGCGGCGAGTCATCATTATGTCGGTGCTCCTGATCGCCATTGCGCAAGTCAGCGGGAGCGCGGCCGCCCGAACCGTGGGCGACGGGCCCCGGGGCGGGGGGACGGACATTGCGGGCCACTCCTCGGACTTCAACGGTGATGGATTCGCAGATCTGGCCATCGGCGTTTCCAATGAAGACGTGGGCACCATCGTGGACGCGGGCGCGGTCAGCGTTCTGTACGGCTCGGCGCCCGGCCTGGGAGCGGCGGGCAACCAGTTCTGGAATATGAACAGCAGAGGGATCCTGGGGCGCGCCGGAGCGGGTGACGAGTTCGGGCACGCGGTGGCCGTCGCCGACTTCAACGGTGACGGATACAGCGATCTGGCGGTTGGTGCTCCCTTCCACAACGTCGACACGGTTGATAACGCGGGCTCGTTGAATGTCATCTATGGATCCGCAGCGGGGCTCACCTCAGCAGCCAACCAGTACTGGAACCAGGACAGTGCGAACGTACTGGACCAAGCGGAGCAAGGGGACCTGTTCGGCGCCTCGTTGGCGGCCGGTGACTTTAACGGCGACGGGTTCGCCGATCTCGCTGTGGGCGATCGCACCGAGGACATCGGTGCAGCGGTCGATGGCGGCGCCGTGAACGTGATGTACGGCTCCGTCACCGGGCTTGTCACGGCCGGCAATCAGTTCTGGAGCCAGGACACACCGGGCATTCTGGGAGAGGGTGCGGAGAGCGGCGATGTCTTCTCGCGTGGCCTGGGGGCCGGTGACTTTAACGCCGACGGTCGCGACGACCTCGGGGTCGGAGCTTGGACGGAGGACGTCGGAACCATCCAAGATGCTGGAGCCGCCAACGTGATCTACGGATCCGCGACCGGGCTTACCACAGCCGGAAACCAGTACTGGACGGGGGACAGCCCGGGCATCGGGGGCGACGGAGCCGAGAAGGGCGACTGGTTCGGTCGCCCCATTACGCCGGGCGATTTCAATGGGGACGGCTATTCGGACCTGGCCATCGGAGCTCACAAGGAGGACGTGGGAACGATCGTGGATGCCGGCGCCATGAACGTGCTCTACGGATCGGCAGCCGGGCTCACGACCGGTGGAAACCAGTTCTTGACCGAGGCCGACTTGGGTGCGGCGGGGGATGGGGTGGAGACAGGTGACCATTTCTGCCGAGCCGCATCCTCGGGGGACATCAACGGCGACGGGTATCAGGATCTGGCGATCGCGATCT
>Ga0184632_10000435_pt1 | contig 16421 bp, 12 predicted proteins | sample PLM31_50_b1_FD_133153 | JGI IMG/M metagenome (GOLD analysis project Ga0184632, IMG submission 133153) | Groundwater sediment microbial communities from an aquifer in East River, Colorado, USA - PLM3-1_50_b1 | ecosystem: Environmental > Terrestrial > Soil > Riparian zone | place: USA: East... | reverse complement strand
TCGTTCATCACCGTGAGGTAGTAGAAGACGTCTTCGTGCCGCTCCGTCATTTGCCGCATGCCGTAGTCCAGGATCACTGCCAATTCATACGCGAACGCCGGATCGTACGCGCGGCACGTCGGCACCGTCGCGGCCACCACGTGGCTGCTTCCATCCTGATGCTGCAGACCTTCGCCACCAAGCGTTGTGCGTCCCGCGGTCGCGCCGAGCAGGAAACCACGCGAGCGCTGGTCGGCCGCCGCCCAGATCAGGTCGCCAACCCGCTGGAAACCGAACATCGAGTAGTAGATGTAGAAAGGCAGCATCGCCCGGCCGTGCACGCTGTAGGACGTGGCGGCGGCGATCCACGAGCACATCGCACCGGCCTCGGTGATGCCTTCCTCGAGGAGCTGGCCGTCGCGCGCTTCGCGGTAGGACAGCATCGAATGCGCATCCTCGGGCTCGTAGAGCTGGCCTTGCGGCGAGTAGATGCCGACTTGCCGGAACAGGCTCGCCATCCCGAACGTGCGCGCTTCGTCGGCGACGATCGGCACGATGCTCGGCCCGAGCGACTTGTCCTTGAGGAGGTTGCTGATCAGGCGCACGACGGCCATCGTCGTCGACATCTCCTTGCCGGCGGCGTCGAGCGCGAACTTCGCATAGCCGCCGATCGCCGGGATCGGCAACGTGGGCGCTTCGCCGCGCCGGCGCGGCATGCAGCCACCCAGCGCCGCGCGGCGCTCCAGCAGATACGCCATCTCGCGGCTGTCCTCGGGCGGTTTGTAGAAGCGGAGCTGCGCGACATCGTCATCGGACAGCGGCAGCACGAACCGGTCACGAAAATGCTTGACGGCATCGACGTCGAGCTTCTTCTGCTGGTGCGAGGTCATCCGCGATTCACCGGCGGCGCCCATGCCGTAGCCTTTCTTGGTTTTCGCCAGGATCACCGTGGGCTGACCCTTGTGTTCCCGCGCGTTCCTGAAGGCGGCGTAGAGCTTGCGGAAGTCGTGGCCGCCGCGGGTGAGGCCGTCGATCTCGGCCGGCGTCATGTGTGCGACCAGCGCAACCAGCTCCGGGTCCAGCCCGAAGAAGTGGTCGCGATTGTAGTTGCCGTCATTCGCGCCAAGCGTCTGGTACTGGCCGTCCACCGTCGCGGCGAACTGGCGCAGCAGCGCATGGCTCGTGTCGTGCGCAAACAGCGTGTCCCAGTCCGATCCCCACAGCACCTTGATGACGTTCCAGCCAGCGCCGGTGAACAGCGCTTCCAGCTCCTGGATGATCTGGCCGTTGCCGCGCACCGGGCCGTCGAGCCGTTGCAGGTTGCAGTTGATCACGAACGTCAGGTTGTCGAGCTGCTCGCGGGCGGCGAGCGTCAGCGCACCGATCGATTCCGGCTCATCCATCTCGCCGTCGCCGAAGACCCCCCACACGTGCCGGTCCGTCGGCGGCACCAGGCCGCGATGTTCCAGGTAGCGGATGAAGTGCGCCTGGTAGATGGCGCTGATCGGGCCGAGCCCCATCGAGCCCGTCGGGAATTGCCAGAAGCCGGGCATCAACCAGGGATGCGGATACGAGGACAGCCCGCCGCCGCCTACCTCCTGGCGATAGCGCGCAAGCTGATCCTCGGTCAGGTCGCCTTCGAGGAACGCGCGCGCATAGACTCCCGGCGCCGAATGCGCCTGGAAGAACACCAGGTCGCCGCCGTGGCGCTCGTTCGCCGCGCGAAAGAAGTGGTTGAAGCCGGCTTCGAAGATCTCCGCGGCCGATGCATAGCTCGCGATATGGCCGCCGAGCTCGCCCGCCGCCTGGTTCGCGCGCACCACCATCGCCAACGCATTCCAGCGGATGATCGACGTGATCCGTTGCTCGAGCGCGAGGTCACCCGGATACGGTCCCTGCTTGCTCAAGGGAATCGTATTCTGGTACGCCGAGTGCGGCGCCTCGAGCGCGACCAGGCCGAGTTCCTGCGCCTGCTCTTGCAGATGCTTCAACAGGAACAGGCCGCGTTCAGGTCCGCACTGACGGACCACGGCGGCGAGCGCGTCCGCCCACTCGCGCGTCTCCTGCGGATCGACGTCGTCGGTGAGCCTCGGATCGGAGAGCCGCTTGATTTCGTCAGGATTGATGATCGACATCACGACCTTCCTGTGCCCGCCACCGGTCAGTGGATCGAGAAGATCCGGCCGACACCCTGCTCCTCGAATTCTTCGCGAGCTTGCAGTAGACACCGATGCGCCTCGAAAATGCAACACCGGCCTGCGGCGATTGCCGAAATTCAATACCATGGTGATCGTGCAGCCTGAACGAGTGAGACATCGCCTGCACCCACGCTTGCGAAGGAACTGATGCGCGACCGTCGCGCCCTCGCCGTCGACTCCGGCGGATGGGTGGCCACCGCAATCAAGATCGACTCGCCGAACCGCGACGCGCGTCCAGGCGGTGCCGTGCCGTCGCTGGCAATCGTCCATGGCATTTCGCTGCCTCCCGGCACGTTCGGCGGCGATGGCGTCGCTCGCTTGTTCACCAACACGCTCGACGCGGCCGCGCATCCGTACTACGCCACGCTCGTGCCGCTTCGCGTCTCGGCGCATTTCTTCATTCGTCGCGACGGCACGCTGCTCCAGTTCGTGCCGTGTACGGCGCGCGCGTGGCACGCGGGGGTGTCCTCCTGGCGCGGGCGCGAACGCTGCAATGATTTCTCGATCGGCATTGAGCTCGAGGGCACCGACGAGATCCCCTACACGTCGGGGCAATACACGACGCTTGCGGCGTTGCTGCGGGCGCTCAAGCGCCGCTACCCGATCGAAGCGGCGGTCGGACACAGCGATGTCGCGCCGGGGCGCAAGACCGATCCGGGTCCCGCCTTCGACTGGGATCGACTCGCGCGAATGGTTGGCGCGCGGCGACTATGAAGCGGAGACGCTGGCTATCGCCGCGACCTCGTGCGCAGGCGCAGCGAGAACGGACGGGCAGATGCGCTCAAGTGCATTTCGAGGCCAGTCTCCGACCGGGAAGAAATGACGCAGCGCCAGCGGCAGACCCGTCATTCGACCGGCAACCCTCCTGTTAGGGCCCTGGAGCCAAACGCGGTATAATTGATGGTTGCCCGGCGACGGGCGCGCTTTCGACATTCTGCGACGAACCACGATCGGCGGGTCCCGCGTGGCCCAAACGGCTTCTGTCAGCGCCTGTCACCCGCCAAGGGCGAATAAGGCGCTCTTAAGGAAGACCGGCGATCCTTCCGAACCCATGCAACTTATTGCGGACTTTTTTCCGCTCATCCTATTTTTCCTTGCGTACAAGTTGCAAGGAATCATGGTCGCGACCGCCGTCGCGATCGCGGCGTCGGTCGCGCAGATCGCGTGGTTCAAGTGGAAGGGCAAGGTTTCGCCGGTGCATTGGTTGTCGCTCGCCATCATCGTCGTGTTCGGCGGCGCCACGCTGATCCTGAACGACGAGCTGTTCATCAAGTGGAAGCCGACGGTTCTCTATGGCGCCTTTGGGCTGATCCTCGCGTCGGGCAAGTTGATCTTCGGGCGCGACCTCATCGGCTATGTACTGAAAGACGTCACGCTGCCGCCGGCGATCTGGTCGCGCGTGACGTGGTCGTGGATTGCGTTTTTTGCTGCGATGGGCGCGCTCAATTGGTACGTCGCGTTCCATTACTCCACCGATATCTGGGTCAATTTCAAGGTATTTGGCGGAATCGGCCTGTTCGTCCTGTTCGCCGTGGCGCAGGTGCTGATGCTGGCGCGCTACTTCACCGAGCCGCAGAAGCCATGAGCGGTGTGGCGGCCACGTTGCAAAACCGGCTGGCGCCGCTCGCTCCGGTCGTCTTCGAGCTGGCCGACGATAGTTCTGAACACGCGGGCCATGCCGGCGCGGCCGCCGGCGGCGGGCACTTTTCGCTGTTGATCGTGTCCGAGCAATTCGCTGGTTTGTCGCGCCTGGCCCGGCACCGGGCCGTGCTCGACCGCGTCGCCGATTTGATTCCCCATCCCGTGCATGCGCTTGCGATTCGCGCCTACACGCCGGACGAGTTTCCTTCCCGATGAAAGGGTGTATGCAATGACCAGAACCAGAATGATCATCGCGGCGTTGGCAGCGGTCGCCGCCGTCGGCGCCACGCAGGCGCAACCCGTGGCCCCGAAGGCCGCGGCTCCGGCCGCAGCCGCGACCGGCAAGACGCTTTATCCCCAGTCGCAGTTCGACCTCATGCTGAAGGAGCGCATGGCGCAGGGACAGCCGGACAGCCCGGAAATGCGCAACGCGATCCGCGAGGAGCTCAACACGCGTGAGCTGCTGGTGCGCGAGGCGAAGAAGGTCAATCTCGACAAGAACGCCGATATCAAGGGCCAGATGGAGCTCGCGGGGCAGACCGTGCTGGTTCGCGCCTACGTGACCGACTGGATCAAGAAGAACCCCATTCCCGAAGCCGATCTCAGGAAGGAATACGACCAGATCAAGGCGCAGATGGGCGACAAGGAATACAAGGTCAAGCACATCCTGGTCGAAAAGGATGACGAGGCCAAGGACGTCGTCGCGCAACTGCAAAAGGGAGGCAAGTTCGACGAGCTCGCGAAGGCGCGTTCGAAGGATCCGGGCTCCAAGGACCGCGGCGGCGATCTTGACTGGAACGCGCCTGGCGGCTTCGTCAAGCCGTTCGCCGACGCGATGGTCGCCACGCCGAAGGGCAAGTTCACGGCGACGCCGGTACAAACGCAATTCGGCTACCACGTCATCTTCGTCGAGGACATCCGCGAAGCGAAGGTGCCTCCGTTCGACGAGGTGAAGCCGCAACTGCAGCAACGCCTGCAGGCCGCGTACCTCGACAAGTACTTCAAGGAGCTGCGCGCCAAGGGCGGCGTATAACGACGGCCGCATTGCGGCGCATCAGGGCAGGCCATGCGGCCTGCCCTTTTTCTTGCGCGCCGGCGAGGTCACTGCAAAGACCCCGCGCTTGCTAGACAGAACCGCAGCGAGCCCCTACGCTTCGGGCTCGCACGCACCGGCCACAGCGGCGCACCACGCGGACACTTCAATCCTCGCCCAGCATGGACTTCGACTGGCATTTACCCTACCCCTCGCGCCGGCAACCGATATTCGCGCGCAATGCGGTCGCGACGTCGCAGCCGCTCGCCACGCAGGCGGGCATCGCGATGCTCGTCAAGGGCGGCAATGCGGTCGACGCGGCGCTCGCCACGGCCATCACGCTTACGCTGGTCGAACCGTGCAGCAACGGCCTGGGATCCGATCTCTTCGCGATCCTGTGGACCGGCAGCGAGCTGGTTGGATTGAACGCGTCGGGCCGCGCACCGCAAGCGTGGACGCCCGCGCGTTTCGCCGGCAGAACCGCGATGCACGAACGCGGCTGGGAGACGGTCACGATCCCGGGCGCAGTGTCCGGCTGGCGCGCGTTGTCGCAGCGGTTCGGCGCGCTGCCGTTCGCCGATCTGTTCGAGCCCGCGATCCGCTACGCACGGGACGGCTTCCTCGTGTCGCCGATCGTCGCGGAAAAATGGGCGCTCGCCGTTCCGCACATGCCGCGCGATCTCGGCTGGTTCGAGCACTTCATGCCGCGCGGACGCGCACCGCATCCCGGCGAACGTTTCGCGAGTCCCGCGATGGCGGCCACGCTGGAAAAAATCGCGCGCACCGATGGCGACGCGTTTTATCGCGGTGAATTGGCGGAGGCCATGGTGCGCCATGCGCAGTCCGCGAGAGGGGCCCACACGCTCGCCGATTTTGCCGCGCACACCGCCGACTGGGTCATGCCACTCGGGCTTGATTACCGCGGCAACACGGTCCACGAGATTCCTCCCAACGGCCAGGGCATTGCCGCGCTGATGGCGCTCGGCATCCTCGGGAACTTCGATCTGGCGGCAAAGCCGCCCGACAGCGCGGCCACGCAGCACCTCGAAATCGAAGCGATGAAACTCGCTTTCGCCGACGCGCATCGTTACGTGAGCGATCCGCGCACGATGCCGGTGCCGGCATCCGCGTTGCTCGATCGCGGGTACCTTGCGTCGCGCGCGCGAAAAATCGACCCGGCGCGCGCGCAGGATTTCGGACCTGGCGAACCGCCCAAAGGCGGCACCGTCTATCTGTGCGCCGCCGACCAGAACGGCATGATGGTGTCGCTGATCCAATCGAACTACATGGGCTTCGGCGCGGGCGTCGTGGTCCCGGGGACCGGCATCAGCCTGCAGAATCGCGGGACCGGGTTTTCGCTGCAGCCGGGTCACCCGAACGAGGTCGCCGGAGGCAAGCGGCCGTATCACACCATCATCCCGGGTTTCGTCACGCGCAACGGCGCGCCGCTGGCGGCGTTCGGCGTGATGGGCGGTCCGATCCAGCCGCCTGGCCACGTGCAGACGCTGGTGCGGCTCATCGATTACAAGATGAATCCGCAAGCGGTGCTCGATGCGCCACGCTGGAAAGTCAACGCGGGCCGGTCGATCGATCTCGAGGCGTCGGCTCCCTCGGAATTGCGCGCCGGGTTACTGGCGATGGGTCACACGATGGCCAGTGTCCCGGATTCGTACATGGATTTCGGCGCCGGTCAATTTATCGTCCGGACCGACGATGGTTACATCGCGGCGTCCGATCCGCGGCGCGACGGGCAGGCGGCCGGGTTCTGACGCCCGATCAGCGCGCGACGAGCCTGCGCGGGTCGGGCGGCCTCGGCCTGCTGTCGATGTACGCGGCCACGTCCCATGACTGCTGGTCGCTCAGCGTGCCGCCCTGCCCCAGCGGCATGTTCGCCTTGATGAAGGCAGCCGCCGTGTTCATCCGATGCGATTGGGCGCCCACCGCGAACGTCGCCGTCATCAGCAAGCCGGTCAGCAACCATCGCGCAATCGGCCGCCATGCGCTCATCGCTTGCCCGCCTTGAGCACCGACAGCGGCAGTAGCTCGACGGCTTCGATGCGTTTGCGATTCGCCTCGGGCGCGGCAAGCGGCGACGTCGCCTTCATGGTGGCGGCGCTGCGCCGCGCGAGCTCCTGGTAGCTTTGCGTCCCTTCGACCTTCCAGGCAAGCTCCTGATCGGTCAGCGTCCGCACCAGCTTGCCGGGAACGCCGGCGACCAGCGTGCGCGGCGGCACGACGAAGCCGGCCTTGATGAAGGCCATCGCAGCGACCATCGCCGACTCGCCGATTACCGCATTGTCGTTGACGACCGCGTTCATGCCGACTAACGCATTGCGCTGCACGATACAGCCGTGCAGCACGGCGCCGTGCCCGATATGCCCGTCTTCCTCGACGATAGTGTCGGTCCCCGGAAACCCGTGCATCACGCAGCAGTCCTGGAGATTGGCGCCCGCACGCACCTCGAGGCGGCCGAAGTCGCCACGCAACGCGGCGCACGGTCCGATGTAAACGCCGGGGCCGACGATGACATCGCCGATCAGCACCGCCGACGGATGCACGAATGCCGTCGGATCGACCACGGGCGTGATGCCGTCGATCGTGTATACCGTCAGTTTCATCGCACGCCTCCTTCGCTACGGCATCAGCCCAGCCAGACGCGCGCGTTGCGGAACATGCGCATCCACGGCGATGCATCGCCCCAGTCCGCCGGATGCCACGACATCTGCGCGCTGCGGTGGACGCGCTCGGGATGCGGCATCAGGATCGTGAACCGGCCGTCGGCTGTCGTGAGTCCGGTGATTCCCTGCGGCGAGCCGTTGGCATTGTACGGATAGGCCTCCGTCGCGGCGCCACGATTGTCGATGAAGCGCAGCGCGACCAGCGGTTGTGCCGCTGCGAGCGCCGCAGCATCGTGGAACTCGGCAAAGCCTTCGCCATGCGCGGTGGCAACGGGAAGCCGGCTGCCTTCCATGCCGGCGAAGAACAGCGAGGGCGAGCGCGCGACCTCGACCGTCACCAAGCGCGCTTCGAATTGCTCCGACTTGTTGCGGACGAAGTGCGGCCAGTGGGCGGCCCCTGGAATCATCGCGTGCAGGTTGCTCATCATCTGGCATCCGTTGCACACGCCGAGCGCGAAAATGTCGGGGCGCGCGAAGAACGCGGCGAAGTCGTCGCGCAGCTTCGCATTGAAGAGGATCGACTTCGCCCAGCCTTCCCCCGCGCCGAGGACGTCGCCGTAGGAAAATCCACCGCCGGCCGCGAAGCCCCTGAATTCGGCGAGCGATCGTCGGCCCGCGGCCAGGTCGGTCATGTGCACGTCGTAGGCATCGAAGCCGGCGCGATCGAAGGCCGCCGCCATCTCGACCTGGCCGTTGACGCCCGGCTCGCGCATGATGTCAATGCGAGGACGAGCGCCCGTTGCGATGTACGGCGCGGCGATATCGTCGTTGGAATCGAACGTCAATCGCGGTGAGATCCCGGGATCGGACGTGTCGAGGATGCGCGCATATTCCTGTTCCGCCGACTCCGGATGATCGCGCAGCACCTGCATCGCATGCGTCGTGGACGACCAGGCGCGATGCAGATCGATGCGCGCCTCGTCGACGAGCAACGCACCGTGCCGCATGATCCGGACGCGATCGCCCACCACCGGCGCGCCGATGATCGCGGCGGCAAGCCCGTCGTCGTGTGCCGCATGGACCAGCGCGCCGGCGTCGCTGGCCCGCACCTGGAGCACGGCGCCCAACTCCTCGGCGAACAGTGCGGGCAGCGGCTCCGCTGCGATTTCATCGAGCGTGATGTCCAGCCCGCAGCGCGACGCGAACGCCATTTCCACGAGGGTCGTGAACAATCCGCCATCGGCGACATCGTGATAGGCGAGGATCTGCAATTCGCGGTGCTGTTTCTGGACGAACGCGAAGAAGGCGGCCAACCGATCCGGATCGTCGAGATCCGGCGCCTCGTTGCCGAGCTGCCCGTAGACCTGGGCCAGCGCGGAACCACCTAGGCGTCGGCGACCGCCCGCGATGTCGATCAGCAGCAGCGTTGTGTCGCCCTGTTCGAGTTGCAAGAGCGGCGTCAGCGTCCCGCGCACATCCGTTACCGGTGCGAAGGCGGAGACGACGAGCGAGATCGGCGCCGTTACCGCCTTGTCGACACCTTGGTCCGACCACGTCGTGCGCATCGACATCGAATCCTTGCCGACGGGGATCGAAACACCCAGGCGAACACAGGTCTCGATCGCGACCGCGCGCACCGCGTCGTAAAGCGCCGCGTCTTCGCCCGGATGGCCCGCAGGCGCCATCCAGTTGGCCGAGAGCTTGACGTCACTCAGGGAATGGATACCGGCCGCGGCCAGATTGGTAATCGCTTCGCCGACCGCCATTCGTCCGGAAGCAGGCGCATCGATCAATGCGAGTGGCGTACGTTCACCCATCGCCATCGCCTCGCCCGCGTAGCCCGCGTAATCCATGAGGGTGACCGCGACGTCGGCCACCGGCACCTGCCACGGTCCGACCATCGGATCGCGCGAGCACAGTCCTCCTACGGTGCGATCGCCGATCGTCACGAGGAAGGTCTTGTCGGCCACCGCCGGAAGTTGCAACACACGGTAGGCGGCCTCCTTGATCGTGACGGCGCCAAGGTCGAGCGGCGGCAACGCGCGCGACGCGTGGCGCACGTCGCGCGTCATCTTCGGCGGCTTGCCGAGAATCACATCGAGCGGAACGTCGACCGGCGGGGTGCGGAAATGCGGATCGCGCACGACCAGGCGGCCTTCGGCATTCGCGACGCCGACCACAGCGAACGGGCAGCGCTCACGCGCGCAGATGGCCTCGAACGCCGGCAACGACACGGGCGCGATGGCGAGAACGTAGCGTTCCTGCGCTTCGTTGCACCAGATCTCGCGCGGCGCCATCCCCGATTCCTCGGATGGGATCGCGCGCAGATCGAACGTCCCACCGGCGCCGCCGCCATGAACCAGTTCCGGCAACGCGTTGGACAAGCCTCCCGCGCCGACGTCATGCACCGACAGAATCGGATTGTCGTTGCCAAGCTGCCAGCAGCGATCGATCACTTCCTGCGCGCGCCGTTCGATTTCCGCGTTGCCGCGCTGCACCGAATCGAAGTCGAGGTCCGCGGTGTTGCTGCCCGTCGCCATCGACGACGCGGCGCCGCCGCCCATGCCGATCAGCATGCCCGGTCCGCCCAACTGGATGAGCAATGTGCCGGCCGGCAGCGGATGCTTGTGCGTGTGCTCGGCGCGAATGTTGCCGACACCACCGGCAATCATGATCGGCTTGTGATAGCCGCGCACTTCGCCCGCCACCTGCTGCTCGAACGTCCGGAAATAGCCGGCAAGATTCGGGCGCCCGAATTCATTGTTGAACGACGCGGCGCCGATCGGACCTTCGACCATGATCGCCAGCGCCGACGCAATGCGGTCGGGCTTGCCAATCCAATGTCCCGGCGCGCCAGTGCCGCCGTCCATTTCCCCTCGCCCGCTTGCGGGAGAGGGGGAAGGGGTGAGGGCTGGGGCGGTGGGTTCTTCCCACGGCTGCATCAAACCCGGAATCCTCAAGTTCGATACGGAGAAACCGGTGAGACCGGCTTTCGGCTTGCCGCCCATTCCCGTCGCGCCTTCGTCGCGAATTTCGCCGCTGGAGCCGGTCGCCGCACCCGGGAACGGCGCGATCGCCGTCGGATGGTTGTGTGTCTCGACCTTCATCAGCGTGTGCGTCAGCTCGCTGGCTGCGCCGTATTTGCCACCGCTGCGCGGATAGAAGCGCGCGACCGTTGCGCCCTCCATCACCGCCGCATTGTCGGAATACGCGGCGACCGTGCCGCGCGGATGCGCGCGATGCGTCGCGCGGATCATCGCGAACAGGCTCAGCTCCTGCGCCACGCCGTCGACGATCCAGTCGGCATTGAAGATCTTGTGCCGGCAATGCTCGGAATTCGCCTGCGCGAACATCGTGAGCTCGACGTCGGTCGGGTCGCGTCCCAGCGCGCGAAAGCTCGCGTCGAGGTACTCGATCTCGTCGGGCGCGAGCGCAAGACCGAAGGCGACGTTGGCCGCTTCGAGCGCGCGCGGTCCCTCGGCAAGCAATGGGATGGTGGTCAGCGGCCGCGGAGGGACATGCACGAACAGGCGCGCAGCTTCGTCGACATGGTCGAACAACGCCTCGATCATCCGGTCGTGCACCAGCGGCAGCAATGCCGCGCGATCGCGGTCTGCAAGGGGCGCGCCGTCACGACTCGTCACGCGATACACGATGCCGCGCTCGATCCGCGCGACGTCGGCGAGACCGCAGTTGCGCGCGATGTCGGTCGCCTTCGACGACCACGGCGAGATGGTGCCGGGACGCGGAATTACCAGCAGTTCGCTTCCGGGCGCGGGCGACTCGTTCGCCACCTCGGCGCCGTAGGTCAGCAAGCGATCGAGCGTGGACCGTTGCGCCGCGCCCAACGGTCGGCGAAGCTCGACGAAATGCCAGTACGTCGCGGCGATGCCGGTGATGCGATGGGCGGAATGCGCTTGGGAGAAACTTTGCAGCAGCTTGGCGAGGCGGAACGGCGAGAGTGCCGGCCGGCCCGCCAACGAGAGGATTTCGGGCATCGCGTTTTTGGAAGCGCGTAAAGCCGGATTCTACTCCGATTGCGCGCCGAGATTCTGGGAATCGTCGTCCCCGCGAAGGCGGGGACCCAGTGGCTTCTGTCGAAAGACGCTAGGTTCCCGCCTGCGCGGGAACGACGGGAGTCATGCATTCACCGTCGCACATTTCTGCGATCCTCCTGTAGGATTGCGCGCCAAGATTCCGGGAAACGTCGTCCCCGCGAAGGCGGGGACAAGGTGGCTTCTGTCGAAAGACGCTAGGTTCCCGCCTGCGCGGGAACGACGGGAGTCATGCATTCACCGTCGCACATTTCTGCGATCCTCCTGTAGGCGAGCGAGGTCTAGCGCGATTCGCGCGACGCGCCGACCAGAAAATCGAAATCGCATCCCGCGGGCGCTTGCAGGACGCTATTCCGATAGAGCGCCGCGTAGCCGCGCTCGGGCTTCGCGGGCGGCGTCCACGCCAGCAAGCGACGTTGGACCTCCCGCTCATCGACCAGCAGATCGAGGCGCTTGCGCGATACCGAAAGCGCGATCCGGTCGCCGCTGCGCACCACCGCCAGCGGTCCACCGATGGCCGCTTCCGGCGCCGTATGCAACACGATCGTACCGTAGGCCGTGCCGCTCATGCGCGCGTCGGAGATCCGCACCATGTCCTTGACGCCGGCGCGCGCGAGCTTCGCCGGTATCGGCAGATAGCCGGCCTCCGGCATCGCCGCGCCGTGCGGCCCGGCATTCTTGAGCACCAGAAAGTCGTTGGGCGCGACGTCGAGATCGGGAGCGTCGATGCGCGCGCTCAAGTCTTCCAGATTCTCGAACACCACGGCGCGGCCTTCGACCTCGAACAGCGCGGGTGTGGCGGCCGCCCGTTTGAAGATCGCGCCGTCAGGCGCGAGACTGCCTTGCAGGACGATCAGCCCGCCCACCGGCGAAATCGGATGATCGAAGCGACGAATCACGTTGTGGTCGACCCACTCTGCGGGCCCATCGAGCCGCTCGCGCAACGTAATACCTTCGACGGTCATGCAATCGAGGTGCAGCAAATGACGCAACTCGCGCAGTACGGCACCCACACCCCCGGCGGCGTGAAGGTCCTCCATATAGCCTTCGCCGACGGGCTTCAAGTCGACCAGCACCGGCGTCTCGTCGGAAATCTCGTTCAGCCGTAGCGCCGAAATGCGAATGCCGAGACGGCCCGCGATCGCCGTCAGGTGCACGACCGCATTCGTCGAGCCGCCGAGCGCCATCAGCATGCGAAACGCGTTCTCGACCGATTGCGTCGTGATGATCGTGGAAGGGACGATCGGGTGTTGCGTCAGGCGAACCGCGGCTCGCCCCGACGCTTCGGCCGCCACCAGCCGTTGCGAATCGACAGCGGGAATCGCCGCCGTGCCCGGCAACGCCATTCCCAGTGCTTCGGTGATGCAGGCCATCGTGCTCGCCGTCCCCATGACCGCGCAAGTGCCTGCAGTCACCGCGAGCCGGCCTTCGACCTCATCGAGCTCGGCCTTGGAAACGCCTCCGGCACGGAACTTCGCCCAGAACCGCCGGCAATCGGTGCACGCGCCGAGGCGCTCGCCGTGATACCGGCCGGTCGACATCGGACCCGTCACCAGCTGCACGGCGGGCCGGTTGGCCGACGCCGCGCCCATCAATTGCGCCGGCACCGTCTTGTCGCAGCCGCCGATGAGCACGACGGCGTCCATCGGCTGCGCGCGGATCATCTCCTCGACGTCCATCGACATCAGGTTGCGGAACATCATGCTGGTCGGGTTGAGAAAGACCTCGCCCAGCGAAATGGTCGGAAATGCGCGCGGCAATCCACCGGCCGCGAACACGCCGCGCGCGACCGCCTCCGTCAGCTGCGGCATGTACCGGTGGCAATTATTGAAGTCGCTGGGAGACGTCGCAATGCCGACAATCGGCTTTGCCAGCAGCTCGTTGGAGATGCCCATCGACCGCGCCATCGATCGGCGCAGGAACCGCGCGAAGTCGCGATCGCCGTAGTTGGTCAGCCCACGATCGAGGCCGACGGGTTCAGACATCGGGACGTGCGCCAATCGTGATTGGGTCGTCCACTAATTATTCGACCTTGCCGATGCGCTTGACGACGTCTGCCATCTTCGCGGCATCGGCATCGACGTAGCGCTGGAATTCCGGCGCGTCGAGGTACAGCACCGGGCTGCCCGCGGTCAGCAGCACCTCCTTGACGCGAGCGTCGTTCGCGGCGGCACGGGCGGCCTCGCGCAATCGCTGCACGACGGGCGCGGGCGTGTCGGCGGGGACGAACAACCCGGACCACTGCGCGTATTCGACGTTGGTGCCGGATTCCTTCAGGCTCGGCACATCCGGCAGCGCGACCAGCCGTTCATTGCCCCATTGGGCGAGCGCGCGCACCTTGCCGCCCTTGATATGCTGGACGATCGATGCAGGGCCCGTCGCCAGCGCATCCACCTGCCCGCTCAGCAAGCCGACAATCGCGGGGCCCGCGCCGGTATACGGCACGTGGACCATCCTGAGGCCGGCCGCACCGGCGAACATTTCCATCGGCACGTGCATCGTTCCGTAGTTGCCGGACGAGCCATACGTGAATTTGCCCGGATTGGCGCGCGCATCGTTGATGAAGTCCTGCAGCGTCTTCCACGGCGCTTCCGCGCGCACCACGAATACCGTCGGATCCGCGGTGAAGCGTGCGATCGGTTTCAGCTGATCGATTTGATACATCGGCGCGCGGCCGAGAATCTTGTCGGCCTCCGGAAGCACGGTAAGCGACGCCAGCGACATGAGGATCGTGTAGCCGTCAGGCCTAGCCTTCGCCGCCTGTGCCATGCCGATGCCGCCGCCCGCACCTGCCTTGTTCTCGACGACGACCGATTGCTTCAAGTCGCGGCTCATCGCCTCTGCCACCGGCCGTGCGACCGTGTCCGCCACGCCCCCGGGTGGAAACGGCACGATCATCGTGATCGCGTGATCTGGATATTGCGCTGCCGCCAGCGATGAAACCGCCAGCAATGCAACCGTCAGTATTCGGGGAAACTTCACGTGAGGACTCCGTATATGCGCGCTACCGAGCGAGTCGCGAAGCGCGCGGAGGTACGCCCGTCCGAGCAGTGGCGAAGCCAAGGCGCGCAGCGCGCGTCTGCGAGGACAGGTGGCTGCCGACACGCAACCGCCACAATTCTACGCGCCGGTGCAAGGAGGCAGCGCGCGCTTCTTGCCCTTTCTACGGGGAAAGCGCGCGGCCGCCCGAAGCTTCCCCCGCTAGTTTCCTCGAAATTCGCGCACCTTGTGTCAGTGTTGGATTATTTTCGCCAAAAACTGCTGCGCGCGCTCCGAACGCGGCTGGCCGAAGAACTCTTCCTTGGTCGCGTCTTCGACGATCTCACCGCGGTCCATGAAGATGACACGATGGCTGACCTTACGGGCGAAGCCCATTTCGTGCGTAACGACCATCATCGTCATGCCCTCCTTCGCGAGCAGCACCATCACGTCGAGCACTTCGCCCACCATTTCCGGATCGAGCGCGGATGTGGCCTCGTCGAACAGCATGACGATGGGGTCCATCGACAGCGCGCGCGCGATGGCAACGCGCTGCTGCTGGCCGCCGGACAGCTGCCCGGGAAACTTGTCCTTCTGCGCGATGAGGCCCACACGGTCGAGCATCTTGAGACCGCGCTTCTCTGCGTCATCCTTGGAGCGGTTGAGCACCTTGACCTGCGCGATCGTCAGGTTCTCCGTCACGCTCAAGTGCGGAAACAGCTCGAAATGCTGGAAGACCATCCCGACGCGCGCGCGGAGCTTAGGCAGGTTCGTCTTCGGATCGGCGATCGAAATACCATCGACGACAACGTCGCCCTTCTGGAACGGCTCCAGCGCATTGACGCATTTGATCAGCGTCGACTTGCCCGACCCCGAGGGACCGCAGACGACGACGACCTCACCCTTCTTGATGCTCGTCGTGCAATTGGTGAGCACCTGGAAGCTGCCGTACCACTTGGAAATGTCTTTGATGTCGATCATGGCACGCTCTTTCGTTTTCCCGGAATCAGCGAATGATGGCGATCTTCTTCTGCAGCTGGCGCACGAGCATCGACAGGCTGAAGCAGATGACGAAGTAGGTGACCGCCGCGAGCAGGTACATCTCGACCGGCCGGTTGAAGTTCTTGCCCGCCACCTCGAAGCCCTTCAACAGGTCGTACGCGCCGACCGCGTACACGAGCGACGTGTCCTGGAACAGGATGATCGTTTGCGTGAGCAGCACCGGCAGCATGTTGCGGAACGCCTGCGGCAGCACGATGAGCTTCATGCACTGCGCGTAGTTCATCCCGACGGCGTAGCCCGCGGAGACCTGTCCGCTCGGCACCGACTGGATTCCCGCGCGCATGATCTCGGAGTAGTACGCCGCCTCGAACACGGTGAAGGTGATGATCGCCGACAGCTCCGCGCCTAGCGGCCGCCCGATCAGCAGCGGGATGAGCAAAAAGAACCACAGGATCACCATCACCAGCGGGATCGAGCGCAGCGTGTTCACGTAGAATGCGGCTGGCAGCACCAGCCACTTCTTGCCCGACAGCCGCATCAGCGCGATCGCCGTTCCCAACGCAATACCGCCCACCATCGCGAACAGCGTGAGCTGGACGGAGAAGTAGAACCCCTTGAGAATGAAGCTCGAGACGAGGTTCCAGTCGAAGAACAGGAAGCTCAGGTTCATTTGGTGCTCCCGATCATGCCGGGCACCTGCACGCGCTTCTCGATGAAATGCGCCACCCTGTTGACAGCGAACGCGGAAACGAAATACAAGCCGGTGACCGCGAGGTAGATTTCGACGCCGCGCGCGGTCTCCTCCTGCGCCTGCATCGCGAAGAACGTCAACTCCGAGATGCTCACGGCGAACGCCACCGACGAATTCTTGATGATGTTCATCGATTCGCTGGTCAGCGGCGGGATCACGATGCGA
>Ga0184632_10000433_pt1 | contig 16478 bp, 14 predicted proteins | sample PLM31_50_b1_FD_133153 | JGI IMG/M metagenome (GOLD analysis project Ga0184632, IMG submission 133153) | Groundwater sediment microbial communities from an aquifer in East River, Colorado, USA - PLM3-1_50_b1 | ecosystem: Environmental > Terrestrial > Soil > Riparian zone | place: USA: East... | reverse complement strand
TGAAGACCGAATAGACGTCCATGGCAGCGACCAAAGCGCCCGTCAAGGAGCCGGCGCCGCTCGAGGCGCCTGCCGATCAGCCGATCCCGGCCCAGCCCGCGCCACGACCCAAGGACGCGCCGCGCACGATGCGCGACCTGCGGCTATTCCGCCACGCCAAGCGAGCCCCGCGCGCGAAGCCCGCCGAGAACGTGCTCCGTGAGGGCCTCAGGCTCGAGCGCGTTCCTGACCCATGCGTCATGGTGCTGTTCGGGGCGACCGGGGACCTTGCCCATCGCAAGGTGATCCCCGCGATGTATCACCTCTGGCGGACCAACCTGCTGCCACACGAGTTCGTGCTGCTCGCGATCGGCCGGCGCGATTACGAGGACGACAGGTTCCGCGACGACGTCCACGCGTCCCTCGAGCAGTACAGCCGGATCCTGCCGCTCGACGAGGCGGCCTGGCGCTCGTTCAGCAAGCGGATCCGCTACCAGCGATGCGACTTCAGCGATCCGCAGGGCTTCGATGCTCTCGCCGCGAGACTCGACGTGATGGACGAGGAGGAGGGCACGCGCGGAAACCGGCTGCTTTATCTGGCAACCCAGCCGTCGCAGTTCGCCGAGATCGTCGGCCAGGTCGGCCGGGTCGGGCTCGACCACGAGCGCCACGACGGTGGCTGGCGGCGAGTCATCATCGAAAAGCCGTTCGGGCACGACCTCGACTCGGCGAAGCGGCTCAACCGCGAGGTCGGCAAGGTCTTCCGCGAGTCGCAGGTCTACCGCATCGACCATTACCTCGGCAAGGAGACCGTTCGCAACCTGCTGGTCTTCCGGTTCGGGAACGGGATCTTCGAGCCGCTCTGGAATCGACGGTATGTCGACCACATCCAGATCACCGTCGCCGAATCGCTCGGTATCGAGAACCGGGGCGCATTCTACGAGGAGACCGGCGCGGTTCGCGACGTCCTCCAGAACCACCTGCTCCAGCTCGTCAGCCTCGTTGCAATGGAGCCGCCGGCGACCTTCGAGGCGAATGCGCTGCGCGACGAGAAGGTCAAGGTGCTTCGGGCGATCGGCACGCACCCGGAGGGTCGCGCCCACGAGGTGGTTCGCGGCCAGTACGGGCCTGGCTGGGTCGCGGGGACGCCGGTAGCGGGCTACCGCCAGGAGTCCGATGTCGACCCGGAATCCGAGACCGAGACCTACGTCGCTGCGCGACTCACGATCGATGACTGGCGCTGGTCGGGCGTGCCCTTCTACGTCCGCACGGGAAAGCGGCTGCCGAAGCGATCGACCGAGATCGCGATCCAGTTCCGCGAGGTCCCGCACCACCTCTTCCGCGACACGTCCGCCGAACCCGACGCGAACCTCCTCGCGATGCGGATCCAGCCGGACGAGGGGATCATGCTGCGCTTCGGCGCCAAGGTCCCCGGGCTCGGGCTCGACGTGCGTTCGGTGACGATGGACTTCACCTACGGCTCGGCCTTCAACGTCGACTCGCCTGACGCCTACGAGACCCTGATCCTTGACGCGCTCCAGGGCGACGCGTCGCTGTTCACGCGGGCCGACGAGGTCGAGGAGGCGTGGGGCATCGTCGATCCGTTCATAGGCGCCTGGGCCGCGGCCGGGCCGCCGGACTTCCCGAACTACGAAGCCGGCACGTGGGGCCCCGAAGCAGCAGACGAGATGCTTGCTCGTGAGGGACGGAAGTGGCGTCGGATCTAGGCATGATCGCGCTCAACGAACCGGTCTTGCGTTGGTCGGCGCGTGCCAAGAACATCCCCGACATCGAGCGGGAGCTCGGCAAGATCTGGGCGCGCCAGGACTTGACGACCGAGATGGACGGACAGCCGGCCCGTCACGTCGCGGCCCGGACGAGCGTGATGAACCTCGTGGTCATCGCGCGGCGACCGGAGATCGCCGAGCGGGGAGCCGCCACGATCCAGGCCCTGACCGGTCGACACCCCTCGCGCACGATCGTCGTCCAGTCGGCCGACCCGGACGGCCCCTCGTGGATCGACGCCAGGATCGAAGCGCACTGCGTGCTGCCGCGCGCCGACGCCCCGGAGACCTGCGCCGAGACCATCCACCTCATCGCCGGCGGCGAGGCCGGCCGCCACCTCTCGGCGATCGTGACGCCGCTGATCGTCCACGACCTGCCGGTCACGGTCTGGTGGCCGGGCGAGCCCCCGTTCACGTCGCGCGCTGCCCTCGACCTGTTCGAGGACGCCGACCGCCTCGTGGTCGATGGCTCGACCTGGAACGGCGACGGGCTGGCACGACTCAAGGAGCTCTCGTCGATGGCCGACACTACGGGGATCGCCGTGAGCGACTTCGCCCAGGTCCGCCAGTCGCGTTGGCGGGAGGCGATCGCGTCGATCTTCGACGACCCCGATTACCTGCCCTATCTCCGTTCGCTGCGGCGGATCGCGGTGACCTACGGGACGCGCGACGAGACCGGCGCGCCTGGCTCGACGAACGTGGTCAAGGCCGTCTACCACGTGGCCTGGCTCGCGTCGCGGCTCGGACTCCACGTCAAGAAGCCGCTCGCGGTCGCGCCCACCCCGCCATCGAAGGCGAAGAGCTCGACTGGCCGTGCGAAGGCGCCCATGTCGAAGGGCCTGGTCGCGACGCTGTCCGACGGTCGGAGCGAGGTCGCGGTGGTACTCCGACCGCAGGCCTCCGAATACTCCCCGGGGACCACGCTGCGGGTCGAGCTGTTGTGCGAGCGCCGCGGCTCCGAGCTGCGTGCCGACGTGACCGCCGAGGCCGAGAGTGTCAACGTACGGCTGTTCCAGGACGGCGTCGATTGCCTCGGCCGTCACTTCCAGGCGGCCCGACGAGGCGACATCGACCTGCTCGCCGAGGTGATCGAGTCGGGCAGGCGTGATCCGGTGGCGAGCGGGATGCTTCAGGCGGCAGCGAAGCTGGCTGGATGAGCGACGTCGACGGGTGAGCGAGCCGGAGATCGTCGTCGTACGCGACGCGAAGGCGGGGGCGATGCAAGCCGCGGACATCATTGCGACGACCCTGTCTGACGCGGTCCGCGATCGAGACGGCCGGGCGGACTGGGCCACGACCGGCGGATCCACGGTGCCGGGGATCTACCGCGCCCTGCTGGCGCCGGCCCTGCGAGATCGAATCCCCTGGGAAGGGGTCCACACCTGGTGGGGCGACGACCGCTTCGTCCCGTCGGACCACCCGTTGTCCAACGTCCGCCCGTTCGATGACATCATGCTCGAGGCTGGTGGCTGGGAGTCGGTGCATTCAGATGACCGCCGCGGGCGCCCCCGGATTCAAGTCGTCAACGTCCACCCGTTCCGGACCGGCGAGGCGATCGGCGTGGGCGAGGATGCCGAGGACTGTGCCCGCGAGCTCGCGGCCGAGCTTCGTGCCGCGGAGCTCGCCGAATCGGACGGCTGGCCGGTCTTCGACCTGATCCTGCTCGGAATCGGCCCGGACGGCCACATCCTGTCCGTATTCCCGGGATCGCCCGCGTTCGACGCACCGGCGTGGGCCCTCGGGATCTCGGCCCCGACGCACGTCGAGCCTCACGTCCCACGGGTGACGCTCAATCCAGAATTCGTCCGCGTGGCTCGCCGCGTCCTCGTCGCGGCATATGGCGCCGGCAAGGCGGACGTCCTCGTCGGGATATTCGGAAGGCAGGTCGATCCGCGCACACTGCCGGCCCAGCTCGCAAGACGCGAGGGCGCCACATGGCTCATCGACGAGGACGCGGCCGCGAACCTGCCGCGGTGACGGCGGGTACGAGCGAGCGGATCCTCCTACGCCGTGCGGGACCGGAGGACGCCGGCGGCGTCGGCGACGTCTGGCTGACGTCGTGGCGGGCGACGTTCGAGTTCCCGCCGGCCCATCCGGACGCGGACGTCCGGCGCTGGCTCGCCGAGGAGCTCATGCCGGCGAGCGAGGCCTGGGTCGCGGTCGTCCCCGAGGAGGGCGACCGGGTCGTCGGCTTCATGGCGCTGTCGGCGTCGATGGTCGAACAGCTGTATGTCGCCCCGGACTGGATCGGCAAGGGGATCGGCGATCGGATGATCACCCTCGCCAAGGTCCGGCGTCCGGAGGGCCTCGATCTCTACTGCTTCCAGGTCAATGCGTTCGCGCGGCGGTTCTACGAGGGCCGCGGGTTCGTGCCGATCGCGTTCGGTGACGGGTCGAACAACGAGGAGCACCAGCCCGACGTGCGCTATGCATGGCGGCCGACCCCGGAGCCGTCGCGGACGGTCACGTCGGCCGATGGGACGCCCATCGGCGTCTTCACGAGCGGCACGGGGCCGCCGCTGATAGTCGTCCACGGCGCGTCCGCCGACCATACGACCTTCCGAGTGGTTGGCCCGATCCTCGCGGAACGCTTCACGGTCCACGCGATCGACCGCCGCGGACGAGGGGCGTCGGGCGACACGGTGCCCTATTCGGTCGAGCGCGAGTTCGAGGACGTCGCGGCGGTGGCATCGGCGCTGGCGGCCGAGGTGGGGACGCCGGTCGATGTGGTTGGTCACTCATACGGCGGTCGCTGTGCGCTCGGTGCGGCGTCGCTGACGGACCGTATCCGGCGCGTCGTCTCCTACGAGGGCGCCCCGACCCCACCCGATGCGCGGTACGGCGACGCCGAGGTGCTCGAGGCGCTGCGTGCGCTCGATGTGGCCGGCGATCCAGCCGGCGTGTTGTCCACGTTCATGACGCGAGTCGTCGGGATGGACGCAGAGGCGCTGGCCCGGTACCGCCTGGATCCCGTCTGGCCGGTCCGCGTCGCGGCAGCGCACACGATCGTGCGTGAGCTGGAGTCGGAGGCGGCGTCGTCGGCCGCCGGTCTCGAGGCGCTCGGCCGCGTCCAGCAACCGGTGCTCCAGATCCTCGGCGGGGACAGTCGGCCGGAGTTCGGGGCCGCGACGCGAGCCCTGGATGCCCGTCTCGCCGACGGTCGCGTCGCGGTGATCGAGAGCGCCAGGCATGCCGCACATCACACGCATCCGGAGGCGTTCGTACGGGCGGTCACCACGTTCCTCGCCGAGTCGTGACCCGAGCCGCCATGGGATACTCCGCCCATGCTTGATCAGGGGATCCTCGGCTGGATCATCGTCGGCCTTATCGCCGGTGCGATCTCGGGTGCACTCGTCGGCGGCCGGACGGCTCGGGGCTGCCTGCCCAACATCGTGGTCGGCATCGTCGGCGGCGTCGTCGGTGGATGGCTTGCCCAACAGATGGGCTTCTCGTCAGTCAACGGACTCATCGCCTCGATCGTGGTCGCGACGCTCGGCTCGATCGTCGTCCGGCTCATCCTCAATGCCCTTGAGGGCGATCGCTGAACGTGGCAAGGGCCCGCTCGTGACGGATTCGCCGCCGGCCGACACCCCGACCGAGCCGTCACTCCAGGCAACCCGACCGTATTCGCCGGGGCTCGAAGGCGTCATCGCCGGCGAGACGAGCCTCTCCTTCATCGATGGGGCGCGGGGTCGCCTGCTGTATCGCGGCTATCGGATCGGCGACCTCGTCGCGCACGGCACGTATTCGGCCGTCGCAAACCTGCTGTGGACGGGGGACTGGGATCCGTCCGCGCGGCTCCCGACCGCGCCGATCCCGTCGCCGGTGCTGGATGTGCTGCGCGCGCTACCGCGGGATGCGAAGCCCATGGATGCGTTGCGCACGGCGGTCTCGGCCTGGGGGGCAACCCAGGAGCTGCCTTGGCCGCCGACCGTGGACCACGCCCGGGCCCTCACGGCCTTCTCGCCCTCAGCGCTGGCCGCATTTGCTCGAATGCGTGCGGGCAAGGACCCGGTCGACCCCGACCCCTCGCTCGATCTGACTGCCGGGTTCCTGTACCAGCTCTCCGGGGAGCGGCCGGATCCCGGCACGGCGCGCGCGCTCGACGCGTACTTCATCGTCGGCGCCGAGCACAGCTTCAACGCGTCGACGTTCACGGCGCGGGTCATCACGTCGAGCCGGTCCGACATCGCCTCGGCGGTCGTCGGGGCGATCGGGACCATGAAAGGGCCGCTCCACGGGGGCGCGCCGTCGGAAGTGGTCGACCAGCTCGCCCAGGTCGGCTCGGCCGACAAGGCCGAGGCATGGATCCGCGAAACTCTCGCAAAGGGTGAACGCCTGATGGGCTTCGGCCACCGCGTTTACCGCGCCTATGACCCCCGAGCCGCCGCGCTCCGCACGGTCGCGGAGGGGATGGAGCACAAGCCCGACTGGCTCAAGCTCGCAACCGAGGTCGAGGACGTCGCCCTGCGGGTGCTCGCCGAGAAACACCCGGACCGGGCGCTCAAGACGAACGTTGAGTTCTACGCCGCACCGGTCCTCATGGGCGTGGGCCTCTCACCCGACCTGTTCCCCGCCACGTTCTCGCTCGCCCGCCACGCCGGCTGGACCGCCCACGTGCTGGAGCAGGCTGCGACCAATCGGCTGATCCGCCCGGACGTGAACTATGTCGGCCCCGAGGAGCGCGATCTCCCGGGCTGAGTCACGCCGCGGCCGGTTGGACGGCCCGTTCAGCCGACGTCGCCGCGACGCGCTCTGCGATCCGATCGACGACATAGGCGGCATCGCGGCCGGCTCCCGCCACGAGCATCGACGTGAAGGCGTACTGGAACGGGACGCCCAGGAAGTACAGGCCGGGCACCGTCGGACTGACGCCGCGCACCTCGACCGGCCAGCCGTCGTCGCCGACGATCGGCGCCGCTACGAGGCTGTAGTCGGGGCGGTAGCCAGTTGCCCAGATCACGTTGGCCACGTCGAGGACGGTGCCGTCGGCGAGCATCGGCCGGCCGGCCTTGACGCCGACGGTCTTTTGGTCGTGCCGCTCAACGCCGGCCTTGTCGAGGTCCTGGAGCCGGATCCGAAGGAGCGGGCCGCCGTGGCGCCGGACCTCGGGCCGCATCCGTCGCCCGATCGGCGTCCGAATGGTGGCGACGTGCCGGAAGAAGAACTGGACGAAGGGCCAGCCGACCATGGCCCGCTTCGAGTCGGTGACCCGGATCGGCATCTGGCCATTGGATCTGCCGGAGAGGATCGTCCGGTGGCCGGCGTTGGCGGCCTCGAACGCGATGTCGGCGCCGGAATGCGACAGGCCGACGACCAGGACCGGGCCGTCCCGGAGCTGGGCCGGGTTGCGGTACTCGTGCGAGTGCAGCTGCCGGATCGACGGGTCGAGCTCGCCGGCGAACGCCGGGATGTTGGGCCGATGGAACGGGCCGGTGGCGACGACCACTTGGCGGGCCGCGAGGCGCCCACCGTCGGTCGTCAGCACGACGAAGCCGTCGTCGACCGACTCGACGCGATCGACGCGCGTCTCGCTCCGGACTGGCAGGTCGAACCTTTGGGCATAGGCCTCGAGGTAGTCGCCCATCTCGCGACCGGTCGGCCAGTGCGACGACGGCGCGGGGAACCGCATGCCCGGGAGCGCGTCGTAGAGGGCCGGGCTGTAGAGCTTCAGCGAATCCCAGCGGTCGCGCCAGTGGTCGCCGACGCGGGTCCCGGCGTCGAGGATCACGAACGGCAGGCCTCGCTTCGCGAGGTGATAGCCCGCCGAGAGACCTGTCTGTCCTGCCCCGATGACCACGGTGTCGATCCGCTCGGTCGTCGTCGTTCCGTTCATGTCGCACTCCCTGGAGTCGCTTGTCGGAGGTCGGAGGCGACCCGCCGAGGCCAGTCGCCGACGCGACGGTAGGGCGGTCAGGGAGTCGGGCGCATCGGCGGACATACCCAATCGAGTGGATCGGGCGAGTGGGTACCGCGCGGTCAGATCAGGTCGTGCTCGTAGGCGAATGCGGTCGCGGCGGCACGCGATGACACATCGAGCTTCGTGTAGATGTTGCTGACATGGCGGTCGACCGTTCGCTCGCTGATGCCGAGCACGGCGGCGATCCCGCGGTTGGAACCGCCCCGCGCCAGGTGTCCGAGGACCTCGACCTCGCGGGGGCTCAGACCGCCCGGCGTCGGCGGCGACGTCCCGACCAGCGCATCGACCGCCGCCACGTCCGGTGTCGCGCCCAGCCCGACGAAGACCTCGCGGGCCGCCTCGAACTCGAGCGTCGCGGCGTCCGCGTCACCAAGCGCGCGGCAGGCCTGCCCGATCGCAAGCCGCACTCGAGCCACCTCGTACGGAGCGTCGAGCGCCCGCCACTGGTCCGACGCGCGACGCAGGACCTGGAGCGCGCCCTTGATGTCCCCCTCGGCCAGCCGGACGATTCCGTCCGTCCGCGTCGCGGTCGCCTCGAGGAGCGGCATTGACGGCCCGGCGACGACGAGGTCGGAGAGGCCGGTCGCCGCCGCTCGAGCGGCATCGATGTGGTCGTTCGCGAGCTCGATGAGCGCGACGGCCTCGAACAGCCGCGGCCGCTGCGTCCGGTCGGCCTCGTCCAGCGCTCGCCTGATCGTCGCCGCGGCGGCGGCACGGTCGCCTTGCGCGAGGCGGAGAAGGGCCAGCCCGGGGTCAGGTTTGCGTCCCGAGCGGCTGCCCTCCCGGTAGTCCGCCTCAGCCGCGGCATACTCGCCCCGGAGCCGGTGCAGTTCAGCGCGGTGGTAGAACGCCTCGCCGACGGCAGGCTCGGGCGGGGGTCGCGAGAGCCAGTCGTAGGCGCGACCCACCTCGACGACGGCATCGGCCCAGCGCCCGTGGAACTGGAGGATCTCGGCACGGAACACGAGGCAGCGACCCCTGTACGGCACGGCGTCCGGCTGTGCCTCGAACCAGCGGTCCAGCGCCGCCGTCCACTCCTGCGCCCGTCGCAGGTCGAAGGCCTGCTGGAACGACTCGATCGAGCCGCAGTAGACCACTCCGGCGTTCATCGGCGAGACCTCGCCCGCGGTCACGGCGACCAGCGCCTCGTCGAGCAGCCCCAGGCCACGTTCGATCTCGCCGACATCGACAAGGGCCTGTCCAAGGCCAAGCCACGACATCGCGGTGAGCTCCGGGTCGCCGCGTTGCTGCGCGAGCCCTGCCAACGTCTCGAAGGTCCGCAGCGCGGTCTCGTAGTCACCCTCGCTGCGCGCGCGAAGCGCGGTCGCTACCAGGGGAAGGGCTCGCTCGACGGCGTCCTCGGGGGTCTGGTCGAGGAGGCGTGTCGTCCGCCCAAGCCAGCCGCCCGCCTGGGCCCATTCACCGCGCTGAGCGAACAGCTGAACGAGCTGGAAGGCGTTCCGAACCGCCCTGGTGATCTCGCCGGCATGGAGCGCGGCAACGTGAGCGCGTTCCCAGGCCCTGGCGGCTTCGTCAGGCTGGCCAAGCATGTGGCGGGCCGTCGCCAGTCGCTCGAGATCGTCGGTTCCCAACGGCTCTGCCGCGTCGGCAGCATGGAGGCGTTCGGCCGCCTCCGACCATGCTCGGCGATCGAACGCGGCGCGGGCGAGGTCGAGGTCGGTGGCAGTCGTCATGGCGGTTTCGAGCTCCAGGCGCACTCTACCGCGAGGGAGTGCCGCCCCCGCTTCAGGTCAGAGCCAGCCCCGGCGGCGGAACAGGATAACGAGGGCAGCGAGCAGTACCGCCATCAGGGCGAGGATCAGCAAGAACGTGAGCGGCTGTCCCTCTCCCGGGAACGCCACGTTCATCCCGAAGATGCTCGCGATCAGGGTCAGCGGCAACAGCAGGACGCTCGCCGCGGTCAGGATCCGGAACGACTCGTTCAGCCGGTGCGACAGGACCGACTCGTTGGTCGACTCGAGGCCTTCGATGACTTCCTTGTAGTTCTCGAGCGTGTCCCAGATGCGCTCGGCCGCGTCCGAGATGTCGTCGAAGTAAATCTCGAGCTCTTCCTGCAGGTAGCGCTGCTTCGTCCGCTCGAGGTCGCGGAGCACCGCGCGCTGCGGCCGGACGATCTTGCGGAAGTTGATGATCTCCTGCTTCGTATCGGAGATATCGCGCACGATCTCCGAGGAGCGACCCTCGAAGATGTCGTCCTCGAGCCGCTCGAGCTTGAGACCGGTCTTGCGCAGCATCGGGAACGAGGCATCGACCCCGGTGTCGACGATCTTGTACAGCAAGTAGCCCGGGCCCTTCGAGAAGACCTCCTCGCGCAGGTCCTCCTTCTCCCGGTAGCGCTCGAACATCGCCGCCAGCGGCGGCAGCGGGATGTTCGGCAACGTGATCAGGAAGTCGGGTCCCATGAACAGATCGAGCTCGGCCGTCAGGATGCGCCCGCTGTCCTTGTCGAAGAGTGGGAAGTGCAGCACGATGAAGACGTAGTCGTCGTACTGGTCGAGCTTCGGGCGCTGGTTGCGCGAGAAGACGTCCTCGTAGTCGAGTTGGTGGAAATCGAAGTGCTCTTCCAGCCAGTCGCGATCGGCCGAGCGCGGAGATTCGATGTGGATCCAGCGGATGCCCGCGGCCTCGATGATCTCCGGATCGGCGACGGTCTCGGGCATCACCACGTCCGCCGGCCCGGTCGGGCGGCGGCGCGGGCGCGGGAGCGGTCGCGGGAGAGCGAGGTTCGGCACGGCGGAATGGTACGGCACGGGCCCTGATGGCCGGACTATCCGTCGAACGTACGGGGCCGGCAGGACCCGCGTCGGTTGGGGGCTCGCTGGCTTCACGCGGGTGGCGTAATCGGCACGAGATCGTCGGCTACGCCCTGGTCGCCGCGATCTGGGCGGCGATCGTCGTCTTCGCGGAGCCGTTCGGTCGGTTGTGGGGTACCGGCCAGGACGCCTATTGCTACTGGTTCCCGACCCTCGCGGACCCTTACGCCCGGTCCGATTGGACCGACCCGATCGCGTATGTCTACTCACCGGCGTTCCTCCAGCTGCTCGAGCCGATCCGACAGCTGCCTTGGCAGGCCTACATCGCGGCCTGGACGCTGATCCTGCTCGGTGCCGTGTTCGTGCTCACGGGGCGGCGCTGGTTCGCAGCTGGCGTCGTGCTCGGGCTTATGGAGCTGGCCGGCGGCAATATCCACCTCCTCCTGGCTGCCGCGATGGTGCTCGGCTTCCGCTGGCCCGGGACGTGGGCGCTTGTGCTGCTCACCAAGATCACGCCCGGGATCGGGCTGCTGTGGTTCGTGGTGCGGCGCGAGTGGCGACAGCTGGCGATCGCCCTCGGCACGACGGCGGCGATCATCGCGGTGTCCTTCGCGGTCCTGCCGAACGCCTGGTTCCAGTGGGCCGAGGTGCTTTCGCGGATCGCCGGGCGCGACGGGACCTGGGCCGCGGTCCCGATCCCGTTCCTGGTCCGGCTACCCTTTGGGATCGGGATCGTGGTCTGGGGCGCATGGACGGGCCGCCGCTGGACCGTGCCCGTCGCCGGGATGCTCGCCCTGCCAGCGTTGTGGTACGGCGGTCTGTCGATGCTGCTCGCGGTGATCGCGTTGCGGGAACCTGTCGCGCCGATGCGGCCGCCCCGGTCACGTCCCGCGCAGCCGAGCGTCGAGCTCGCTGATCGCCTCTCCGAGAACGCCGGACGCTCGTAGCGGGGGCGGGAGGCGTCGAAGCGCGGCTCGAACGTCGGGCGAGGCGTGTCGCAGGGCCCAGCGCACCTCGTCGGCGATGGCGCCGCCCGCATCGGACGATCCGGCGAGGATCCGTGCCTGCGCCGCGTATGCCGGCACGCCCCGCGCGTGCGCCGCCATGTGTGCCGTGCCGGCCGCGTGCCCGGCAGCCCGTGCCGCCGCGGTCGCCACTGGATCGGCGACGTCGCGGGCTGCGGCGTGGGCTGCGACCGACAGGGCCCGGACGGGGCCGATCCGCAGCTCGCCCCGAGCGAAGGCGCGGAGGCCCTCGATCGCAGCTCGCGGCCGAAGGTCGCCCGGCGCCGCCGCGTCGAACAGCGGCAGCGTCCGCTCGGCACAGTCGGCGGCCCAAGTGGCCAGCGTCCGCCGATCGTCCTCGCTCAGGGTCAAGCGTCCCGGCGGCGTCCTGGACGGTCGCGACGTGGCTGACGGCATCGCTGCGATGATGGCACGACGCCCGGCGAGTCAGGCGAGCGACGGTGGCACGTCCAGCCAGCCCTCGCGGACGGCCCGCATCGCGAGCTCGGTGCGCGACGCGACCCCGAGGCGCTCGAACAGCCGGGCGAGGTGCGTCTCGACCGTCTTCGACCCGATGCCGAGGTCCGCCCCGATCTCGTCGTTCGTGCGGCCGGCCGCGACCAGGCGGACGACGTCGTGTTCGCGCGGCGACAGTCGAGCGATGGCGCCGCTGCCGGGGCGGACCGCAAAGGCGAGCCCGCCCGCCGCGACGCGCCGGATGGCATCGACGAGCTCGGAGATCGGCGCGGTCTTGAGCACGAACCCGGCGGCACCGAGCCGGAGTGCCGCGTCCGCGTACTGCGGGTAGTCGTACGCGGTCAGCACGATGATGCCGGGCATGGATTCGCCGGCCGTGTCCTCGCCCTTGCGGCCGCCGAGCGCGGTGAGGCCGCTCTCCGGTCCAAGCCGGATGTCGAGGAGCAGGACATCGACCCGCAGGCCATCGAACAGGTCCGACGCGCGCGCCGCATCGAGCGATGGCGCCACGCCCACGACCTCGAGGCCGTCCGTTCCGCGCAGGACTGCGGCCGTGCCTTCGGCCACGACCGGATGGTCGTCCACGATCGCGACGCGGATCGGCGCCCGGCCGACTCCGATCAGCTCGCCCGCCAGTCGAGCGCCACGTGCGTGCCGCCGCTCGGCCACCGGCGGACGTCGAGGATTGCGCCGATCGCCTCGGCCCGATGCTGCATGTTGAGGAGGCCGAAGTGGCCAGTCGGGTCCGTGGTCTGCGTGGCGTCGGGATCGATGCCTGGCCCGGCATCGTCGATCGACAGGCTCGCGCCGCCCGGCGTGGTCGCATAGCGCACGAGGATCGGCGGCTTGCCGTGCTTGACGGCATTCGATAGCGCTTCCTGTGCGACGCGGAAGAAAGCGAGCTCGACATTCGCGGGCGGACGCTTCCCGTCGGCGCGCTCGAGGCGGACCTCGCCGCCGGCGAGTCGCTCGATCCGCAGGACGAGCCAGTCGAGCGCAGGACCGACGCCGAGGTCGTCGAGGATCGGCAGCCGAAGGTCGCCGCAGATCGCCCTGAGCCGATCGGAGACGGTCCGCGCCATATCGGCACCCTCCGTGTCGCCGGCTGCATCGAGTCGATGGACGAGCAGCGTCAGTTCCTGCAGCGCGTCGTCATGGATGTCGGCCGCGACCCGAGCCCGTTCCGCCTCCGTGGCCGCAACCACCAGGTCGCGCTGGAGCGTGGCGCGCGTCGCGATCCGAGCGAGCGGGCGGATCGTGAAGCGGCCGGCCAGCAGGACGAGGGCGAACCAGAGCAACAGCGGGAACGCATACGGCGAGCCGTCGGAGGCAAGGGCGACGGCCGGCGTGGCACCGATGACGGCATACTCGGCCGACTCGAGCAGGCGGCGACTCGCGGGAGCCGGTGCCGAGCCATCCGCCGTTCGCCTGTCGAGCGGGCCCGCGGCGGCCAACCCGGGGAGCAGCGGGATCGCGGCCACGATCGCCCATCGGGCGAGGCCTTCGTCGTACCCAGGGCCATTGAAGGCAGTGAGGATGAAGAGCGCGCTTGCGGCCACGGCGCATCCGGCGGTGCCGAAACCGACCAGCGTTCGGTCGTGCGCGTCCGAGATACGTTCGAGCAGCGCGATGGCAAGCGGGATCATCGCCGCGACGAGCAGCAGGCCGCTGACCATCACGACCGGGAGCGAGTAGGTCGCGAGCATCGGCCGCACGAGGAAGGGAGCCGCAGTCGCCAGCGCGAGGGGCCCGGCGAGGCCGCGGACGCCATCCCCGGCTCGACCGCTGGCGAGCCACCAGCCGACGAGCACGAGCAGGATCACGCCGACCGCGAATGCCGGCATCGTCATCCGGATGCCGTCCATCCCATCGTCGTACAGCGAGATCTGGTTGACGGGCGATTCATAGAACTTGAGGTCCAGGTCCCACGGCTGGACGGCCGTGATCTGCGTGGGGGTCTGCGAGAGGAGGCTCTCGAAGGTGCTGTCGTCGATCGCTGCGCGGATCGGCGTGGCCGGCTGGATCGTCGGGGTGTAGGGCGGCATCTCGCCCGTTTCCGGGTCGGGCGATGGCATCGCCGGATCGGGCTCGACGTAGTGCGGCATCTCGATGAGCGTCACGTACTGGAGCTGCGTGACCACCATGCCCGGCTGGAGGCCGTACGTCGCGGCGATGCTCCCCGGCATCACGTCGTCGACGACGACGCGGTCGCCGTTCCACATCAGGCGGACGCCGCTATCGAACTTGCCGAGCAAAAGGGTCGACCAGCCAGCAACGATGATCGCCGCGGCCAGGAGGAGGGTCAGGCGCCCGCGGGCGCGGTCGTCGAGGCGGAGATCCATCGGTCCGACACTAGCAGAGGGTCGACCGCGGGCGGCGTCCGGGATTTCCCCGAACCCCGGGCCGGGAAGCGACGGCTTGGTCGCCGGTCATCCGCACGCGACCCTGCTGCGTATGGATGCTTGAAGCTTGCTCGCATCCTGCGCCGACGTGTCGTCTGGGGGACGGTCGTCGGCGCATCCTAATTTCAGGACGGGGTGATGTCGTCCGCACGCGTCGCCGGCGTGCGCGTCGACCGGGCGGCGATCACGATCGACGCGACGACGAAGACCGCGCCACCGAGCACGAATGGGGCGGGGATCCCGCCCCCCAGAACGACGACCGCGCCGAGGGCTGGCCCGACGATTCCGGCGGTGTACAGCGGCAGGTAGACGAGGTTGAGGGTCGCCGATCGGCGGTCGGCGGGCACCTCGGTCGCGACCGTGCCGAACACCATCGCGCTGACGGTCGAGGTCGCGGCGGCGAAGATCACGGCCAGCACCGCGAGCGCGCCGACCGCCGGGACAAACGGCATCAGGGCGAGCACGATGCCGCCGCCGGCGAGTGCCGCCACCAGGACGCTCCGGAAGCCGAACCTGTCACCCAGCCATCCGCCGAATGGCGCGATCAGTCCGCCGACGAGCGCGGCCGTGCCCATGACGAGACCGATGGCCGACGCAAGGCCCTGCCCCGTACCGGCGAGACCCTCGACGACCACCGGCAAGTACGGCCGGCTCATCTGGTTGGCGAGGAACGAGACGCCGAAGATCAGGAAGATCCGGCGAACCGTGGCGTCGCCGAGCACGCCCCGAATCGCGCCGAACGCGAGGGTCAGGACCCTGCCCTCCGGCACGATTTGCGGTCGGATCTCGCGCGACCCGAACGTGACGAGCAGCGCGGTGGCAATGGACAGCGCGGCCGAGAGCCAGAACACGCCTGACAGCGACCAGCCAAGACCGTCGATCAGGACGCCTGCCAGGGCCGGGCCGAGCGCGAAGCCGACCGCACTCGACGCGCCGAAGACGGCCATCACGGTGCCGAGCCGATGGCGCGGACTGACGTCGCGGATACCGGCCAGCATCACGCCGGTGTTCCCGAGCTGGAACCCGATGAGCAGCATGCTCAGCGCGAGCTGCCAGGGCTCCCTCGACAGGGCCACACCCGCAAATACGACGGCCTCCACGATCGCGCTTCGGACGATCACGGCTTTGCGGCTGTATTTGTCGGCCCACACGCCCCACAGCGGAACGAGCGGCATGCCGACCACGAAGATCAGCGCAGTGAAGAGGCCGACGAACGCGAGTCGATCCGCCTGCGGCACGCCCATCTCCCGCAAGTAGGTCGGGACGAGGGCGAAGATCTGGCTGACGCCGAGGCTTTCGATCATGGAGGTCAGCCAGAAGACCGCGAGGAGCACGCGCCAGTCCTGGGCGGGACGTTCGTCCTTCTGGCCGCTCACCGCCGGAGCCTAGCGGAGGCGAGCGGCACCGGCTCGCGGCGAGGTAGCCGTGCCTATTCGGACGGATCGCGTGTCTCAGGCCGACAGGCCGCGGGCCCCGGTCGGCGATGTCAGCCTGAGTCCGTGCGCACCCCGGGCGCCCGCCCGCGCGCACAACGAAGCGCCCGAAGGAACTGGTGGGAGGACCGGCCAATCGGCTCGCAGCGGCTCCGAACAAGTCCGGAGTCACTACGTTCCGCCCCGAGATCCTCATTCGGTGGCCTTGCGACCATCGAACCCGGTTCCCGGGACCGTCCCGGAGATCGCTCCCCGTTTCGGTCTGGCGGTTCGCACCTGCCCCTTCGGGCAGGACGAAATGTACCGGCCGGGCCCATGACCCGACAACCGTCTTATCCACGAACTTCGCGGGAAACACCGCTGGCTTATCCCCGACTTTCTACCGGATGTGGATGGGATGTGGATGACCCGTGCTGCAACATCCGTGTTACCGGATCGCGACGTAGATTCCGCTGACGGAGGTGGACGATGGCGCACCTGTTTGCCCGACTCGTGGCCATGCACGACGGCTGGGCCCGGCCGTTCGGTGAGTTCAATCGTCGATGGACCTCGGCCATGTTCAGGCCCATCTACCCGATCAGGGACCTGCTCAACGGCCGGTGGCTCGGCCATCCGCTCCACGCCGCGTCGACCGACATCCCGATCGGCCTGCTCCTGGGCGTCGTCATCCTGGACGTCCTCGGCCAGCCCGCGGCCGCGGACATC
>Ga0184632_10000432_pt1 | contig 16484 bp, 17 predicted proteins | sample PLM31_50_b1_FD_133153 | JGI IMG/M metagenome (GOLD analysis project Ga0184632, IMG submission 133153) | Groundwater sediment microbial communities from an aquifer in East River, Colorado, USA - PLM3-1_50_b1 | ecosystem: Environmental > Terrestrial > Soil > Riparian zone | place: USA: East... | reverse complement strand
GACGCTGCTCTACCTGGGGAGCTGGGGAATCTTCTCGGGTGACTGGCTGGCTCCCCTTCACGCTCAGGCCGCCTGGCAGCGCCACCTCGGCAATCCGTTGGTTACCCTGGGCAATGGCACGCAGATCGCCTTTCGGTTCATCGGCGTCTACGCAGGTGGCTATCACCTGTTGGACTGGGTCATCACGGTGGCCGTCCTTGCCGCCGGCGTGACGGCCGCGATAAGGTTCCGCCCCGCCTATGGGGTGTTCGTGTGGGCGACCATCTTGATCGCGTTGTCATCGATCTTCCCATCCAGGCCCCTCATAGCCTTCTCCCGGTACGCATTGCCGATCTTCCCGATCTACTGGGCGATGGCCCGGTGGACCGCTGGCAGCAGGGTCCGCCACGAGATCCTGGTCGCGGCCAGCGCGGCCCTCCTCGGGTTGATGACGCTGCTCTTCGTCAACTGGTATTACGTGATCTAGGAACGGGCCCCGGCTAGGCCCTTCGATGCACCAGTCCCCTGCCGTGCAAGTGAATGTCCGTCCCCCGATTGGCGCGATTCGCGAGATGATGCCTACACTGTTCGGGACTTCAGTCCGCCCGCTCACGAGCCGATGGAAGAAAGTATGGCGATCAAGGTAGTCATCGCCGACGACCACTCGCTGGTCCGGCAAGGGCTGCGCCGTTATCTGGAGATGGCAGGCGACATCCAGGTCGTTGGAGAGGCTTCCAACGGCCGGGAAGCGCTTGCGCTGCTGGAGAACGGATCGGGCGAGCCCGACATCGTGCTCCTTGACATCCGCATGCCCGAGATGGACGGCCTCGAGGCGGCGCGGAAGATCAAGCAGCTCCACCCAGCCATCGGGGTCGTGATGCTCACGGCCTACGACGATCGGCAGTTCGTTGTTGAGGCCGTGCGATCCGGCGCGCGCGGCTACGTGCTGAAGGCGCGGGACGCCGAACACCTGATCCAGACAGTCCGCCTTGTGGCTGGTGGAAACATGGTCATAGATCCTCAGCTTGTGGTGGCCCTTGCCGACGAGCTCTCGCAGGCCAAGGAGCGGGACCGCAAGGCAGAGACCCTCACCGCCCGGGAGGTGGAGGTCCTCCAGCTGCTCGCCTTCGGCCACACGAACAAGGACATCGCGGACCAGCTCTTCATCTCGCCGGATACGGTCAAAACGCACCTCGAGCACATATTCGAGAAGCTCGGGGCTTCAGACCGGACTGCCGCCGTCGCCGAAGCGCTGCGGCGTCATCTGATCGAGTAGGTACTCCGGGCCGGCCAGGGCCCTCTCTCTACCACCGGCATCTAAGAGGCGGCTGTGAGCGCGCCGATATTCAGCACGATGCAATCCTCGACCGTCCGGGGCGGCGCCCGAGTCACCGAGGCAGTCGCAGAGTCTCCGCGTCGCTTGCGGCCCAGCGAGCGTGTCCTGCTTGGGCTCGTCGTTGCGGGCGCCGCTTTCACGGTGCTGATCGTGGCCCTACCTTCAACCGTCCCTGTTCGGCTTTCGGCCCGCGCCCGAGGCGAGGCGGCCGTGCTGGGAGCCGCGATTGTGTCGGGGCTGGCGCTGTCATGCCTGGCCGTGCGCCCTCGTGCCTGGCGGGGAACCCGCTTGTTGGCGGTGGGCATCGTGGCCGCAGCGCTCTTCCAGGCGGCCGGGTGGTTCTTCCCGAGCTTCAAGTTCCAGGCGCCCAGCGAGCAGTTCGTCGCGGAGGGTGTCGGCCTCCTCCTGTTCGTCTACCTGGGGGCCTTCGGACTGGATTTCTTCGAACACATCCGGCACGAACGGGCTCAGCTGCTCTCCGATGTCGGCCTGCTGGCGGTCCTCACGGGAGCCGGCGTCTACGTCATGCTGCAGGGAAGCGGGGGCGAGGCAGCGCCAACGTGGCGCACTGTGATCACCGTCCTCACCGCCACCGCATCGGTCCTCGTCGTGGCTGGGTGGGGAGTGCTTTCCCTCTGGTGCCCGACCATGATCCACCTGGGCCTCTTCGCGTGCGCGGCCGCCCTCGGGGGTTCGGCGATCACGCTGGATCGAGCCTACTCCGCCGACTGGAGCCCGCTGGCGCTGGCCGTCCCCGAGGTGACGACGGGCCTGTCGCTACTGGCCTCTGTCGCCATCCTGGTGATTGAAGGCCGCTTGTACCACGGCAGGCCGAGGCCACCCCATGCCGTTTGGTGGATCCGCCCGGCGCTTCTCGCCACCGCCATTGTCGGGACCGGGGTCCTGCTGGTCGTGACCCTCGCCAGCCCCGATCTCACCCTGGCCACCGGGGAAGCCCTGTCTCTGGGCCTTGTCGTCCTGGCTGCACTCGGGGGCAGGATGATCGTCAGCCAGGTAGCCATGGCGCGGGCGGCGGGGGAGCTGGAGGATGCCCTGGGAAGGAGGGAGTCCGCCATCGCCTCCCTTAAGGCCGCGGCCGATGTCGTCGCCAGCTCGGAGGCCCGGCTTCGGCTGCTGCTGGATGCGGCGGTCGATGGTCTTGTCGAGCTTGGACCCAGCGGCGCGATCGTCCGGGCAAACGCAGCCTTCTGCTCGATGATCCACCTCCCGCAGGAGGAGGTACTGGGCAGGAGTTGGGATGAGTTGGCCGCACGGTCGGGGGCCGGCCGGTCTCTGGCCTCGCTACTAGACACGGGTCAGGCGGTCCTGGTTGCCGAAGGCGGGACTTCCTATCTGGAGGCAAGGTCCTCCGCGGTTCCCACGTCTCCCCCGGGAAGGCTGCTCATGATCCGAGACGTCACCGCGAGCAAGGTGGCGGAACAGACTATCCGTACCCTGAACCAGTTCCTGCAGGATCGTGACGAGGACCGGACCCGGCTCCTGCGCAGGACCAACGCCGCCATCGAGGGCGAAAGGAACCGGATCGCGCGGGATCTCCATGACGGCCCAATCCAAGGGGTGTCGGCTGCCGCACTGTCTCTGGAGGCCGTCAAGCTGATGCTCGAATCGGGCGATGTGACGGGGGGGCGCGAGCTACTTCGCAAGGTCGTGGCCGAGCTGAGCGAGGAGGCGGTGAACCTCCGGCGAGTGATGAGCGACCTTCGTCCCCCTCTGCTCGAGCAACGAGGGCTCATCCCCGCCGTGATCGAGCTGTGCGCCAGGGCGCAGCGCGAACTTCAGATACCCGTCAAGGTGGTCACGTCCCCCAACTCCGAGGTGCCAAACGATGTGGAAACGCTCGCCTACCGGGTTGTCCAGGAGGCGCTGTCCAACATCTCCAAGCACTCGTTCGCGTCGAACGTCGCCGTTCGAATCGAGACGGCGGCCGGAAACCTCCAAGTGGAGATCTCCGACGACGGCCAGGGCTTCGATCCGACGAACGCCAGGGATTTCCTGGCGTCGGGCAAGGTTGGCCTCGCATCGATGCGGGAGCGGGCCGAGCTTGCGGGCGGAACTTTCACCATCAGAAGCGCCCCTGGATCGGGAACCATAGTGATGGCGATCCTACCGTTCGAGTTATTGACCCCGATGAGCCGTCAGGCTTGAAGAGTCAGACCGCGGTCCTGGCGCGGAACGCCTCGGCGAGGTGGTTCCAGCTGCAATCCGTACACACCTCGACCACATAACAGGCGCTCCCCCGTTCCGCGGCGGCCAGCGCGATCGCCTCCCGCACGTCGAAGGCCCTTCCATTGTCACGTTTCATGCCGTCGGCGTACACGTAGGCCAGCAATCGAAGCTCGGAGCCCTTGCAGACCGGGCATGGCCGGGTGGCATCGCAGCCCAAATACCTCGCCGCGCGGATCAGCTCGGGATGTGCGTCACAGATGTCGAGCCTGGACAGCAAGCCCTGGCGGAACTCGCGAAGGAGCGCCCGCTTGGCCAGCGTGTAATCCACCACCCCGAGGTGCCGGGGGCGCACGACCGGGACCCGTTGAGCCATCGCCGGCCATTGTACTCATGGGGCCGAGTTGCGCCCCCTCGATCACGGCTCTTGCCTTTGCTCTGACCGCCCTTCCACCGCCAAGGAATACGAGCACCACCGGTACCTCCACCTCGACCACCGCCTCCGGGCTGCCGGGCTCGCAGGTGCATGAGAGGAGCGCGGCCCCGTTGCGACCGGCATAGTCGGCAGCCGCTTGCTGGGGAGTGATCCCGGAAGGCAGGGCGATCTCCTGGGCAGCCGCCAGGGCAGCCGCGTCGGCAGCAGTCTGAGCACGACCCTTGGCCTGGAGGGCGCGCATGACGTCGACGGCAATGAGGCTGAGCGAGCCCGCCAGGAAGAGCACGGCCGCGGCCAGCACTGTTACCGACCCCCGTATGTTGGAAGAGCGGCCGCAAGTTACGACGATCGAGGACGGGCGGCTCACCTTCACCCAGTCTCCTGTCGCATGGTCGCCGTGGCTCCGAGCTCGATATCGGCCGGGAACAGCCACGCCACCAAGGGAACCACAATGGGCGCCTGATAGGTCACCGAGACGGTGACGGGAGCACCAACCCCGCCCTCCCGCTGTACTGCCACTTCGATTCGCGAGGAGTCGAGCGTTGCGGCCGCCTCGATGGCCGCCTGCTCGACGTCGGCATCGTTGATGCTGACGGAGCCCTCACGAGCCCCCGCACGAGCCGACTCCATCAGCACGAGCTGATCCTTGGCCAAGAGACCGACCTGTAGCAGGGCGAGTGCCATTGTGAGCACGAGGGGCAGGACCAGGACGAACTCCACAACTGCCGAGCCCCGCTCCCTCGTGCTCACCTTCGAGCTGCGTCGAGCGATCACTAGAGGTTGCCCGTGAGTTTGTCGATCACAAGGTCGAAGAAGGCTGGGAGTTTGCCGCTGGACTGCGCCCAGCCGATCAACACGAGTGCCACCGCCGCTGCGGCCAGGATCACCAGCGCGTACTCGGCCGTAGTTTGACCCTCCTCCCGCGAGCTGATCCGATTGATCAGCCCCGCTCGGGCGCTCACTCTAGAGAGGGTCCTCACCCCAGCCTCCCACAAGCAGACCATTCGAACGTACAAACGAGCCATGGATTCACCTCCTTTCAATGGAGCGACCGGATGGTGGCCAGCAGCACTGGCCCCACCGTGAGGAGGAGGAAGGCGGGAAGGATCAGGAACACCAACGGAAATAGCATCTTCACCGGAGCTCTGCGCGCAAGCTCCTCCGCACGGCTCCGGCGTTCCCTCTTCAACTCTTCTTCGATGGCGCGTAAAGCGGAGCCAACCGGGACGCCGAGTCTCTGCGAGCGTCCGAGGGCTGCAACAAGCCGGCGGATCCAGCTCACATCGACCCGCGCGGCCAGGCTCTCCAGGACGGACCTCCAAGGAAGACCCAGGTCGAGCTGCCTCGCTCCGGCCCGAAGTTCCTGACCGAGCGGGCCTCGCATAACGTCCGCAACGCGGCGAAAGGCGAGCGAAGGATTGAGCCCCGCATCCGTCGTCGCAAGTAGTAGCTCGACGAACTCCGGCACCTGCGAGTCGATCCGGGCACGTCGGCGACGAGTCATGCGCGCCAACACGAAGTTAGGAGCCTGGAGCCCAGCAAGGGTCAGGAGAGGAGCGACAACGACCAAGAACGGCGCGATCAAGCCGATCGTCAGCGCCAGGGTCAACACCCCCATCGCAAGCGAAAGCTTCAGTCCAAGCAGGGTCTCTGGCTCGACGGTGCCGTTTCCGATGCTCACCAGCGCCAATTCGTCGGCGAATGCGTTGGCGCCCGGAAGCCGGCGGGCCAGTCTGCTTCGGCCCAGACGGCGGAGGATGCCGATGCTGCCGGTGGTTGAGGGCGACGGAGGACAAAGGGTGAGCATTCGTTCGAAGACGACGCGGTCCGCGCGGCCACTCATTGCCAGAATGAGGCAGAAGACACTCCCCGCGAGCAGAAACGGTGCCACAACCACATCAATCACCTGATCAGATGGCTATGTCCAGCAGCCGGCGGATCCACACGAAAGCAAGAAGCTCCATGGCGAGTCCGACGCTCACCATGGCAATACCGGCAGTCGAGCCGTACACGGGCGCGAGTTGACGGTGCGAGGTAGTGGCGACAAGGAGGAAAAATCCGATTGGGAGCGAACCCAGGACCGCACCCGAGATCCTGCCTTGGGCTGAGAGTGCTTGAAGCTCCCGTCTGACTCCGATGCGGTGTCGGATTGTTGAAGCCACCCCGTCGAGCGCTCCCGCCAGGTTGCCGCCGCTGCGCGCATGGATCGATACCACGAGCGAGAACAACTCGGCGTCCTCAGTGCCGAGCCCATCCGTGAAACGCCGGAGTGCGACTTCGAAGGACGTGCCCAGCCGATGTTCGTCGGTTAACCGGCGCAGTCTCTCGGCCATCGGCTGGTCAATCTCGGTGGCGACGAAAGAGATCGCTTGGGAGACTGAGAGACCGCCCCGCAGCGCCACGGCCGTCCCCTCAGCGACTTCGGCAAGCTGTCTTTCCACCGCCTCCGTAATGCGGCGCCGCCGTCGGCGCTCAAGATAGAGTGGGAAGGCTCCCGCCAGGCATCCCACAAGCAAACCGGGGAGCGCAGCCAGCTTGAGACAGATGCCGCCCCCCAACCCGGCAAGAGCCACGGTCTGGGCCGGAACGCGCCATGCGAAGGGCCGAGATCCGGTTCGCTGACTCCCGAATATGGCCTGGGCAAAGGGACGGTCAAGCAACCCGAGCGCCGACAACCTTTTTCGCATTGGTAGCATCGCGGTCGCTTTCCAGACACAGGCAAGGCCAGACACAAACAGGAGCATCGATGTTCCAATGGTCATGACTTCTGGGCTCATTCGAGGAGAGTCCCCAGACGGCGGAGGGGCCCCGCCCAGCCAAGGAGCTGCAACCGCCTGGTTCGCCTCCCACGAGGCACACGGAGGCCTGTCCGGTTCCGACCACCTGGATTCTCCCGATCGTCCAGCGCGTCTCGGGCTCGCCCCTGCGCCTTGCCCAGTTCGGCGAACACCCTGGGATCCACGCGCTCGTCTCGCTCTTCAAGCAAGCGCAGCACGGACGGCATAGTTCCGGTCGCCTCGAATCCGGGGGTTGGGCCCCGACGCCAGGCGAAGATGTCTTGCAAGATTACGGCGCCCGCCCGAAGGCCCTCGACGGCGGAGATGCGAGCGACAGCCCGACGGCCATCCGCAAAGCGGGTCATGTGCACGATCAGGTCGAGCGCACCGGCGATCTGCTCTCTGATATGCGACACGGGCAGATCGATGTCCGACATCAGAGCCATAGTCTCGAGGCGAGACAGCAGATCTCGAGGCGAGTTCGCATGCGCTGTAGACAGGGAGCCCTCGTGACCAGTGTTCATGGCTTGAAGCATGTCCAGAGCCTCGCCGCCCCGGACCTCGCCCACGAGGATTCGGTCGGGACGCATGCGGAGAGCGTTTCGTACGAGCGCCCGCACCGTGACTTGCCCGGCACCTTCCACATTCGCCGGTCTGGCTTCCAGAGAGACTACGTGGGGCTGGTTCAGGCGCAGCTCGGCCGCGTCCTCGATTGTGATCAGGCGCTCCACGGGCGGAATGAACGACGACAGGACGCCCAGGAGCGAGGTCTTGCCCGACCCGGTCCCACCCGAGACAATGATGTTGGCTTTCGCCCGGACACATGCCCCAAGAAACTCCATCATCGGAGCCGTTAGCGTTCCGATTTGAACCAGCTCGTCCGGTGTGAATGGCCTCAGTGCAAACTTCCGGATTGTAATGACGGGGCCGCAGAGCGAAAGGGGCGGAATGATCGCGTTGACCCGCGACCCGTCCGCGAGCCGGGCGTCCACAAAGGGCATCGACTCATCGACCCTCAGACCCAGCGGGGCTACGATCCTCTCGATTAGGTGAAAGACCTGCTCCTCCCCCTCTACAAACAGGCCTTCCATCCGTTCGATCCGCCCCTTCCGCTCCACGTACACGTCGTCGGCCCCGTTGACCATGACCTCGCTGACCTCCGGGTCCTTGAGCAGTCGCTCGATCGGCCCGAGGCCGACGACTTCGTCCGAAACCTGATTTACGACTTCCGTCACAGCGCTGGCAGGGAGGATGGCACGCTCCTCGTGCAGGACCGCGATCACCTCACTTCGCACCTTCAGTCGACGCTCGGGGGGGCTGAGTCGTTCGAGCTCCGTTGACTCTCCATCGCTCCCCAGTAGCCGAGAGCGCACCCTGACCTTGAGGTCATTCGCGTCGAACGTTCCCACAGCCAAGTCAGACGCCTCCGTCCACGGTGGCCAGTTGCCTGCGGACGACAAGTCGGGCAAGAGACCGGAGGTCCCTCCCCGCCCGGCGGGCCTTGGGTGAAAGGAGGGCGCCGCGAGCCTGAACGCGGGGGATCTTCGGATCAAAGCGCACGATCACCGCGGCCGGCACCCCGAGCACTCGGCGAACGTCACCCGGCGCGACGTCGGCCCGGCCCAGCCGGTTGACTAACACGCGGCATCGTCCGATGGGCTCGTTCATTTGAAGAGCAGTCATGGAACGCCGAGCTCCGTAGAGCGAGAACAAGTCGAGGGTCACCACCAGCACGACCTCGTCCGCCATTCCGACGCCGATTCGCGCCAGATCATCGATCCGTCGTGGGATGTGAAGGACAACCTCGTCGAACCCACCGGCGAGGAGCGCAACCGACGCGGAGTACAGGCCTGGGGGGACCCTCTCCCCCGCGTTCTCCTCTGCGGGGGCGAACAGAACCGAGAACCCGCGGGGATGCTTGAAGAGCGCATCGTCGAGATGCCCGGGTTCGAGCTCGTCGACGACGGGGAGAAGGTCGGCGACGGTGCGAACCCGCTCGTTCGCTCCCACGCCAAGCGCTACAGTGACGTCGGCGAAGCTGGCGTCGAGATCCACGAGTACGCTTCGCCGGCCGCAATCTGCCAACGCCGCCGCTAGATGGGTCGCAACGAACGTGGTCCCCGCCCCACCCCGCGCTCCAAACACCGCGATGACACGCCCTCTTCCAGAGGAGCCCTCGACTCGCGAAGCCTTGGTCCCGCTCAGGAAAATGGCGAGCTCTTTTCGTTCCTCCGGCCAGGCGAAGACCGCCAGCGCCCCTGCGTCGATGGCCTCTCTAAGGATTGGCACGGTCATTTCCTGGGCTACCAGAACCGTTCTCCCTGAACGACCGATTAACGTGGGGTGACGCATCCCTCGAGCGACGGTCGGGCACACGACAGTCACGTCGGGTTCCGACTCGACGACAGCGCCGACGAGTCGCTCCGGACCAGACAAGGCAGCCAGCACATCTACCTGGGAATCGCGCTCCAATTGATCAAGGACCTCTTGATGAAATCCCATATCGTGAATGGCCAGGATCACCCTGGTACGACGACCGCGCGGCCTTTCGTCCAGGGCCGTCGTCCAACCATCTGATCGTGGCCGGGCCACCACAGAAAGACCTCGATCGGATGACGACTGACCGTTCCCAGACCTGACCTCTTCCAATTCATCCTCCCCTTGCCACTCTTCTTAAGGCACGTTCGTCTTAGCCCCGCAGCCATCCATCAACGGCGCGGCGCTTGCCCCGCTCTAAGGGAAGGTTGCTCGGTGCATGAACCGAGCCCGAGGAAGGGGGGAGGATCGAGGGAGGCTCGCCTGGGTAGCAGTCCGCGAGCAGAGGGCAGGCTAGCCCTTTCGCGCATCGCGGACAATCGCCCGAGCGGGGGATTTTCGGCGCTCGATCGGGGGAGCAACCCAGTTACGTGGGTTCCTCGCTACTCCCCGTCGGACGATTCGACCGGATCGATCCCGAGCCGGTCAAGCCTCTGTCGGTGACTATCCAGGAGCGACAGGATGAAGCGCTTCCCCGCCTCGTTGCCGCCGAGCAGAGTTCGCAGCCCCTCGGTCGCCTCGAGGGCTCGGGCTGTCTGCGTAAATGCCTCACCGACAATGCGCTGGGCGTACCGGCGAATGCGCTCGCTGGTAGTGGGGTCCGCCCGGAGAGCCCTGGTGAGCTCGTCCAGCGCGAACACCTCCTGGGACTCGCGATCGCCGAGCGCTCGCCGGACGACCTCGGCGGAGACACGGTCCAGGAGCGGCACCAGGCCATCGGCGAAGTCAGAAACGAGCGCGTCGCCCACGTAATGGAAGGTCTGGGCCTCGATCCAATCACCGGGCTTCGTGTGCTCGAAGAAGGCGTCGAAGTATGGCTTGAAGAGTTCGATCATGTCCTCATCACCGAGCTCGCGAAGCCTAGCCTCGATGAGCTCCCAGTTCTGGCGTTCCCGATCGGCCACGTGTCGCTGCTCGGCGCGAGATCGAGCATCGGGCGCCAGGCGGACGTTCTCCAGAGCCCGAGCCGCACCGCAGCGTTCGCCGTAAGCGATGGCCGCCAGCACCTCTGCCACCAGGGGCGACCCGGTACGGCCGGGCGGGGCCTCAACCCCCACCGGCTTTCGGCCACCCCCCTGTTTGCCCACGGCGCGATTCTAGACCTCGGCGACAGCGCATCGCCCCAGGTCAGGGCATGTCAGAGGCCGGCCCTACCATGTGACGCATGGGAAGAATCGTCGACCTCTCCCAGTGGTTGCAGTCGCGGGGAAGGGCCCCTGAGTCCGAGGAGCTCGAGACGAGCATGCCGCCCGAGGGCGCCGACTCCCCTGCCCCGCGAGAGGTTGCCAGGCTCGAAAGGGCGGTCAGTCGCCTTCACGACCTGGTGAATCGAACGATGGAAACTTCCGGCCGCGTCCAACCCAGGGTGGAGACGGAGCTTCTGGCCATCATGGGCGAACTGACGGTCGGGCTGGTAGACGAGGCCACGCGACGCGCCGAGCGCCTCGCCGACCGCCTGGCTTCCTCGGGTGGACTGTGACCGTCTGAGGTCCCTCTTCAGATGTTGCCCGACTTGCCCGTCGCCACCTAGGGTGAGGCGGTATGGCGGAGGGACCAACAGACAGGAGACGGGACGGCTCCCGTCGAACGAGGCGAGACATCCTGGCCGGCATCGCCGGCGGGGCGGCGGTGCTCGCCGCTGATGCGGTCATCGATGCCGTCGACCATGAGACGTCGGCGCCCACGGGAGGGTCGCTGGCCGGCCTGCCAATCGAGGTCGGAAAGGAAACGTCCGAGATTCCCCAAGGCCTCGTCCGAGCCGACCTTCGGGCCTTCCTGAGTCCATCGGAGTCGGACACTTACCAGGCCTTCGCCGACGCCCTGGAAGCTGCCGATGTCGTCTACGTCCCCCCGGGCATCTGGCCGACGAGCAGGACGATTGAGGTCGGCGCAGGAAAGCTCCTCTGGTCTGACGGAGGCTTCGACCGGGAGGTCGTCCCGTCCAAGGGCGCAATCATCCGGGCGAACGCTCCGATGCCGGCTACGGTCAGACTGGCCGGGCTGGAGGCCACGCTGCGCGGGATCAACGTGGATGGAGCCAATCTCGCCGACGCCGCCCTGGAGTTCGCTTCCGACTCCGTACATCTGGATCAGGCAACGGCCAAGCGGGGCATTTCCTATGCGCTGAAGGCGACCGGGAACTTCTGCACGATCTGGGGGGGACTTTTCCAACAGGACACGAACACCGGGTACGCCATGTACCAGGAGGGATCGGACCTCCTCATGTGGGGCGCCCGTGTGAAGCGCGGAGAGATCCCTCTGTGGCTCGCGGGATCGGGCTGCATCCTGGGGGTTCTGCACGTAACAGGCATGGGTGGTCCCGAAGGATCCTCGAGCGCCAGCGCCAGGGTGACGGGGCAACGGAACCAGTTCGTAGACGTCTATTACGACACGGCGGCAGGTCCTTCCCTGCTCCTGGATGGGACCGCAAACGCGAACAGGTTCGTGGGAATGCTGGTCCGCAGCGCCTACTCAGGCGGCACGGCACCCGTAATACGGTGCGACGCACGGCAAGGCTCCGTCATGAACAACCTGTTCGATGCCTTCAACACGGACTCGGGCAAGGGGAAGGGTTGGACGTACCTCTTGGAACTGCTCGGAGACCCCGACGCGGTGGCTGGAAACATCCTGGGCAATGGACATGCCAACGACGTGGCGGCGCTCTGGAACGTTCGGCCAGCGGCCGTCGGGGATATCGTCAGCGGCGGCAAGCTCACCCGAAACGCCGGCTCGGCCACACTGGGCTCGGGTGCGAGCACCCTTCGGATCCCGCACGGCCTCAGGGCCACACCGCGATCGGCCGGCGTCGATCTCTCCTCGGGTTCGGCCGCCCGCCCGGGCATCGATCTGGACGGCTCTCAGATCACGCTGTCGTGGGCCGGCCCCCCTGGCCCACTCACCGTGTACTGGCGTGCCGAGATGTGAGGCCGCGTATACGCCGCACGTAGAGCCATCCCAGGATCGCAGCCGTCGCGGCTACGGCGACCAACCCGGCGGCCCCAAGGGACGGAGCCGTCACCTGGGGCAGTCGCTCCCGGAGCCGAACCGGCCGACGGAAATCGCGGATCTGCCAGCCGCGCTTCTCGGCCTCCTTGCGTAGTTCGCGATCGGGGTTCACGGCGACAGGGTGTCCCACGGCCTGCAGCATCGGGAGGTCCGTGGCCGAATCCGAGTACGCATAAGAACGCGACAGATCGATCCCCTGGGCCTCCGCGACCTCCCGAATGAGATCGGCCTTCTTGTCGCCGTAGCAGTAGACCTCGAGCTCACCCGTGTATCGGCCGTCCTCGATTCGCGCCCTGGTGGCGATCACCTCGACAGGGCCCAGATGCTCCGCGAGAGGCCTAACGACCTCCTCGGGAGAAGAGGAGACGATGAACACCGTTCGCCCGAGCGCGCGGTGCAGCTCCATCAGATCGCGCGCCTCCAGGTAGACATAGGGGTCGATCAGATCGGCGAAAGCCTCCCTGATCACCTGTTCGACCTGCTCCTTTTCCCACCCCTTCGTGAGAGCGAGCATGCCTTCTTTGACCCGGTCCATCTTCTTCTCGTCCGCACCCACCAGCAGGTAGACGAGCTGCGCGTACGCGCCCTTCAGAAGCGCCGAGCGCGAGACCAATCCTGCCCTGTACATGGGGCGGGTCAGCGCGAGCGAGCTCGACTTCGAGATGACCGTCTTGTCCAAGTCGAAAAACGCAGCCTCCACGTCATCCATCGTACGCTCCCAACCGACACCGACTTCGGGAGGCTTGCGACATGGACGTTTGCTTGATGATCGAAGGGCAGGAGGGTGTGAACTGGGGCCAGTGGATAGCTCTCGCAAAAGCCTGCGAGGCGAACGGCTTCGCCGGGCTCTTCCGCTCCGACCACTACGTCTCCTTCGGCCACCCGGCGGAGTGGGGTTCGTTGGACGCATGGGCGACCCTGGCGGCCCTGGGGCCGGTCACCGAGCGGATCCGTCTGGGCACCCTCGTCTCGCCGGCGTCCTTTCGCCATCCCTCGATACTGGCCAAGTCCGTCGTCACGGCCGACTTCGCATCGGGAGGCCGCGTCGAACTCGGCATGGGCGCCGGCTGGTTCGAAGGCGAGCATCGAGCCTACGGGTTCCCGTTCCTCACGGATCGAGAACGTTTCGATGTGCTCGAGGAGCAGGTCGAGATAGTGCACCGGCTCTGGGACCGTGACGAGGACGAGGTGAGCTTCGAAGGGCACCACTACCGACTCGAGAGCTGTTATGGGCTGCCCAAGCCGCTCCAGGATCCGCACCCGCCGCTGATCCTCGGAGGCGGGGCCGGTCCACGGGCCGCCCGACTGGCCGCCCAATGGGCGGACGAGTACAACACCTTCTCGGCAGATCCCTCGGAATGCAAGAAGCGCCGCGACAGCCTTTCGAGGGCGTGCGAGGCGGCGGGGCGCGATCCGACCTCTATGCGATTCTCGATCATGACGGGGACGCTGGTGGGGGCCGACCAGGCGGAGCTGCTCTCTCGAGCCTCCCTTCTGATGGCGAGGCGCGGCCAGGACGGCGATCCCAAAGCGTTCGTCGACGATTGGAAGCAGAACCGGACCGCAGGCACACCCAGCGAGGTGCTGGACCGCCTGGCAGGCTACGCGGGCGCCGGCGCTTCGAGGATGATGCTCCAGCACCTGCTCCACGATGATCTGGATGCGGTGGAGCTCATCGGCCGCGAGATCATTCCTGAGGCGTCGAAGCTCTAGAGCGGCGCGCGTATCCTGTCCCAGGAGGCGTCAGGGCGCCTGGTGGGCCCCCCGGTCTTCAAAACCGGTGTGGGGGCGAGAGCTCCCAGGCGGGTTCGATTCCCGTCCGCCTCCGCTAGCTGGGAAACGAGGAGGAAAAGGCGGCCCCATGGCGAGGGCAGGAAATCAGGCCCGAGAACCAGCCAGGTCAGAATCAGGTCAGAATCCTCGCCCTCACTACCTGGACGTGAATACCGCATGAGGCGACTGTTCGGCCTCGCCTTTGTCCTTCTCGTTTGGTCGCCGCTGTCGTGCACGTCCGCTTCCCTGGCACCTCCGAGTCGCCAAGCGAGCAAATGGACTTTGGCTGTTCCCTCCTGCCGCCTGGACGGTAGCGCGGCCTCCGTCGAGGTGGCTCTCCGCCCACCGCCAGGGGCCGAGCAGGCCTCCCTCGTGCCAACTGACTTGCTCAGACTTCAGCCAGAATTCCTCAGCGGGGAGATGGGGTTGCCATCGGGTACCGAGCAACAGGAGTTTGGTGGACTGTCCCAGAAGTTCCGGGTTGAAACCTTGGGGAGCAGCCGCACCGACTTGGTGGAGGTGCGAGTCGAGTACGCCACTGTCGTCGCAGCGGACTCGATTCACTTCTCGGCCTCTTCCGTCGCGGGCCTTGAGGGTCAGTCGGTCAAAGCGTCGTTCGGCCCCATCACCGTTATCAGCGTTGCCCGGGAGGATGGGGACCTGACCATTGAGCTGGCCTTCCCTGCTGCCACGATCGAGGCGGCGGATGCGACCGTAATCAACACCAATGAAACGGAACTGAAAGTCGGCGGTCAAATCTTCCCCGAATCGGTGGTCACAGCGGGCGGCGGTCCGACTCGCGTCTCTACACACACATTCAGCCTCGGCTCGATTGACGGCTCCGTAGAACTGGACATCCACAAGTGGGAACTGCTGCCAACCGTCCCCATCTCCGGTTCCTTCGCTCCGGCCAATTGCATCTCGGGAACGTGAAGCGGGCAAGTTCTATGACACCCCTTGAGCTGCGCCGCTGACGCCGACCAAGGAGGCCACCATGCGCGGGCATATTCGGAAACGGGGTAGCACCTGGAGCATTGTTTTCGATGAGGCGCATCACCCTGTCGTCGATGCAGCGACTGCGGTGCGCCGTACTGGGTGAACGAGACGAGCCCTTGACGCCCCACCGTTTGCACACAAAGGCCCGGAGGTGTTGCATCTATGGCACGAAGCCTTCAGGAGAAGCTGGAGAAAGGGGGTCCCATGAGGCCGATCAAGGTCCTGCCGCTCCTCCTGGTGTTGATGGGTGCTTGGGCTCCAGCTATAGCGCAGAGTGAGGGGGCTCCCGATCCGACTGAACGCACCAGCCCGGTTCCCACCCGCTTCCCCTGGCGGGCTGAGGGCGGCCAGCCTTATGCCTCGCTTGGTTACTCCGTGGCATCCGCTGGAGACGTGAACGGGGACGGCTACGCAGACGTGATCGTCGGAGCCCCCTATTTCGACAACGGCGAATCCGACGAGGGGCGAGCCTACTTGTACCACGGCTCCGCCTCGGGCCTCAGCACGATCCCGGACTGGACCGCGGAGTCGGACGTCGAATGGGCTCGGTTCGGCTGGTCGGTGGCCACGGCCGGAGACGTGAACGGTGACGGCTACGCCGACGTGATCATCGGATCGCCCAACCATGCCGAGAACAGCGAAGGTGCTGCCTTTCTCTACCTCGGTTCGGCTTCTGGACTCGGCACCACTCCGAGCTGGGTCACCGAGGGAAACGAGGCCGGGATCTGGTGGGGCTACTCGGTGGGCACCGCCGGGGATGTGAATGGCGATGGCTACTCGGACGTGATCGTCGGAGTCCCCTACTTCTCATGCTGCTATGGCGCGGCGTTCGTCTTCCATGGCTCGGCGTCGGGACCGAGCACCGCTCCGGACTGGATCGCCGAGGCCGAGCAGAACGAGCTCTTCGGCTGGTCGGTAGGCACGGCTGGAGATGTCAACGGCGATGGCTACTCGGACGTAGTCGTCGGGGCCCCCTACCACGACCACGGCGAATCCGACGAGGGCCGAGCCTCCGTGTACCACGGCTCGGCAGCCGGTCTTTCCACCACCCCGGACTGGACCGCGGAGTCGGACCAGCCGTTCTCGCTCTTCGGCACCTCCGTGGGGTCCGGTGGCGATGTGAACGGAGACGGCTACGCTGACCTGGTGGTCGGGGCCAACAGCTACTCGGGTGACCAATTCGATGAGGGCAGCGCGTACGCCTACCTGGGCTCGAGGGTCGGTCTGGAATCCACCTCGAGCTGGATGGTCGAGGGCAACCTGGACTATGCCAACCTGGGCACCTCGGTCGGGAGCGCCGGGGACCTGAACGGCGACGGCTTCTCTGATCTAATCGTTGGGGCGCCTGGGTTCCATCGCGGAGAGAGAAGCGAGGGCGTGGCGTTCGTCTATCTGGGCTCGGCCGGTGGGCCGAGCGTCGACCCTGACAAGAGGACCAAGGGAGATCAGGAGGCAGCCAACT
>Ga0184632_10000429_pt1 | contig 16502 bp, 16 predicted proteins | sample PLM31_50_b1_FD_133153 | JGI IMG/M metagenome (GOLD analysis project Ga0184632, IMG submission 133153) | Groundwater sediment microbial communities from an aquifer in East River, Colorado, USA - PLM3-1_50_b1 | ecosystem: Environmental > Terrestrial > Soil > Riparian zone | place: USA: East... | reverse complement strand
GGTGGCGCGCACTCCCTCGCGGCGACCTGCACCACCTCGCCCGGGATCAAACCGAGCCCGCCGCACGTCGAGTATCCTGCGTAAACTCGGCGCCGGCACGGCCGGTCGGGCCCGGCCCGCCACTAGGTACATCCGCCGCGTCGAATCGGTAGGTGGCGCTCTCGTAGATACGGATAACTCCCGATGGCCTCACGCTCGGCCGCTGTCACCCTTTCCCTTGTCAAGCCCATAGAGGCAATGGACAAAGGACAAGGAGAGTCCGATGAGCAACATTCCATGGCAGATTCAGAGCGAGATCGCGAAGATGCGCCAGCAGGAGTTCCGCGCCGAGTCTGAGACCCGACGAAGGTGGCGCGACGCCCGGCGTGCCGCCCGCGACGTGCGGCGGGCCCGGCGTGACGGGGGGCGGGCCGAGCGGGCCGCCGCGAAAGCGCAGGCAACCATCAACGCGAGCACCGCCACATCGCGACCCACAACCGCCCCCGAGACCACCTGAGATGCACCCAGCACGGCCACCTCGTTGGTCTCCTCAGCCCTAACCCAGAACCGCCCGAGGGCGGGTACCCCAGCAACCCGCCCTCGGGCATTGAACACCGGCCAACAGATCCCGCATTGATACCGACTGTGGCCCGCATGCGTGGCCCGCAAGAACCCGCCTCAACTCTTGCTTTCACATCCAGCCGGAAGCCGGGCGACCCGAAAGCGCGGCCACGCCGGCCAGACGTGGCCGACCCGTCACCGTACCGAGCGGCTGCCTCGACGGCCGGGTCCGACCGCTCAATCAGCGGTTGCCTTGTTCAGCGTCGACAGCTTCGACGTCCGCCGGAGCCCGGCCTGCTCCCTGCCGGGAAGGCGAGCACCTCGACCGGTTCCACCCCGATCGGAAGCAAGCCGGCGACGTGGGCGCCGCGGCCGGAGCGTGCGGCGGCCGCTAGCTGACTGGGTTGTGGACACTCAAAGTCTTCAATACTTCCGCGAGCACCCCGCCTGTTCCATCGGCGTTGGCAGCGAGGTCACAACCCGCGCTCCACGCTGCGTCGTACTCCGCGCCGAGTCGACTCGGCAGATCGGCCAAGTAACGTCCCCGAAGCTGCCGGACGACCGGCTGCTCGGCCAGCCACGCCGCCGACGCCGCGACCGTCCCTGCCTCGAAGGCGCCGACCAAAACGGCGGCCAACTTTGGCCGGTCTTTTGCGTGACACGCAGCGAGGCGTTGCACAGCTTCAAGGCCAGCCATCCAGTCACCTTCCTGCGCGCACAATTCCAGCGACATCAGGAGGTCGGCGTTGGCGCCGTTGAGGTCGCCGGTTTGCAAGCGTGCCACGCCGCGCTGACCGACGAGACCGGCGAACTTGCTCACGTCTTCGGCGGCCTTGGCATGCCTCATGCCTTCCTCGGCCCATCCGACCGCCTTGGCATAGTCTCCCATCTCAAGGGCCAACTCACAGGCGTTGTGTAGGTAGGTTGATCTCATGGCCAAGTTGTCGGCTCGGCTCTGTTGGAGCAAGAGATCCATAGATTGGAGGGCTGACGCGTAATCGCGGTTCTTTTGGGCCAGTATCGCGGCGGCGCTAAGCCAGTTGCACCGCAGATCTATCGGGTTTCCGGCTGCCTCGATCGCGTACTTCGCGCGCTCCAGCTGCTCGACAACGTTATCCGGTACAACGTCCGTGATCACTGCACGCACGACCTTGAACGTTAGTATCGAAACCTGTCGGCGTGTGTCGTTGTCGTCAATGGTTGCCTCAGCCTCGGCCAGCAGTTTCGAACCTTCCGCATCATTGTCGAAGAACTCACTCACGACTGCTGACAGCCGCTGCAGCGCGTCGACGCGGCGCCCGGTGGGGGTCTCGTGGTCAGCGATTACCTGCCGAAGCCAGTTCTGCAGTTCATCACGCGGCCCGATCCAGTGCCACATGTGGCTGGCCGCGAAGACGAGGTCGGCAAGGAGCTCTGAATCGCCAGCCTGACGAGCCCATCTGATTGCGGCTCGGATGTTGGGGCGCTCGGGCAGTTGGGCAGCCCAGCCCTCATCCGTGTACGACAGAACCGGGGATTCCGTTCCCATCATGTGCCGGAAGTATTCAGCGTGTCGGCGGTGTGCCCGCGTGAAAACATCGGGCTCGATGCGTTCGGCAAGGTACTCGCGAACCGTTTCTAGCAGGTCGAACCGAAACCGTCCGCCAGACCTGGACCGGCGGTGCACGAGTGATCGAGCGAGCAGTGATTCGATGCTGACGACGGCATGGTCGACGGCCGTGTCGGTGATCGCCGCGGCTGCGGCCACGGTGAAGCCGCCGTTGAAGACCGAGAGCAGTTTGAGGAACCGTTGGTTACCTTCGTCGAGGGCTTCCACGCTCCACGCGATGCTTGCGCGTAAGGTGCGGTGACGCGCTGGCGCGTCGCGTGAACCGGAGTCAAGGACGGGTAGAGAGTGGCTCATTCGGTCCCGGAGCTCGGCGATTGTCAGTACCCGGGTTCGCGCCGCAGCAAGCTCGACGGCGAGCGGCAGGCCGTCACATCTGGCGCAGATCAGCGCGATGTCGGTCAACTCATCCGGCGTCGGGGCGAAGTCGGGATCTGCGGCGTGAGCACGCGCGAGGAAAAGCGCGACCGCCGGCGAGCGTTGCCCATTCGAGTCGTCATGCGAAAGAGGGTCGAGTCGGAATTGGTGTTCGCCGCGTACGCCCAACTGCTGACGGCTAGTCACGATGACACTCATTTCGCGTGCCACCGCCAACAATTCGGTGAGGACCGGCGCGGCTTCCACCACGTGTTCAAAGTTGTCGCACACGAGTAGCATGTGCCGCTCGCGTAGGCGGTTCTCCAATGTGGCCAAGGCTCCGCCCTCACCGATCGGTAGGCCGAGGGCGGCGCAGATAATCGGTGCAACATCGGTGGGTCGTTGCGCGTCGGCGAGTGGGACGAATGCCACGACGTCGTTGAAATGGTTGACCAGGCGGTGGCCCAGTTCCGTGACCAGCCGGGTCTTCCCCACGCCGCCAGGCCCGAGGATCGTAATCAGCCGCGACTCGCCTGACATGACCAGCTGTTGCAGCGAGGCCAGCTCCGTCTCCCGGCCGATCGTCCGATCCAGCAGGGCTGGAGGAGTCGTGAGCGTGCGCTGCGGTGGGATGATCGGGGCTTGGCGAGCCGGCGCGTCCCGGCCGGGCTGCTGCGCGATCGTGGCGCCTAACTTGCTTACCAGATGATCGAGGTCTCGAACCCATTGGGTGTCGTGCAGCACGACGGCATTGCAGCGGCACAGCGTTTGGAGCGGCTCGGGCAGGTCGTCGGCTGTTGGCATCGATGCGCCATGCACCAGTACGGGTACGATCCTAATTTCGCCCTGCAACGCCGACTCGATCTCGAGGCGAACGAAGTCCTGCGGATCATCGAGGCGCCGAACGCCCTTCTCGGTCGAGGCTGTGAGCCACGAACGCCCAATCACGACCAGAAGCGCATCGCTTCGATTCACTGCGTCGCTAATCGCCGCTACGAAATCCTGGCCTGGGTCGATGCTGTCCACATCGACGAATACCTGTTCCCGACCGAGTAGCGAGATTAGACCATCAGCCAACCTGCCGGCGTGTCCAGAGGCGTCCTGCCGACGGTAGCTGATGAACACGGTGAGTTGATGCGCCCGGGGATCCATGCGCCTCCTCAGATTCAGCGAGCCCGGCTACCATCTTGCGGCCCCGCAACAGCATCGGCAATTCAGGTCGGCGCAGCCAGCCATGCTCGCGCCGCCTCGATCCTGACCTCGCCTTCGTGCGTCAGGAGCGGGGATACTAGACATTCGGGTGTTACGGAGCGTTGACGCGACATGCGAATATGCGTGGTGCGGAGCCTTGCAATTGTGTTGGTGGCGATGAAATGTCACGCGTCAACGCGCTGGACCCAGGGTCGGATATGAGCTAGACGGTCTCCGCTGGGTGGGGAGGGAGAACAACCAGTGCGACGCAGGCTGGTAGCCGTGCTCTTCAGCACGCTCGCTGCGGCGATTGCCGCGAGTGGATGTCAGACGACGACCGGCGGCGACGTCAGGCCGCAGCGCACCACGGGTACTCCCGGTGGCGCTTTCATCTTGGACAACAACGCCAAGGGCCCGGCGCCCGAGATTCCGGGGGCAAAGAAGGGTGGCACGCTCACCGTTCTTGGCTCGACCGACCTCGAGCGCCACGACCCGCAGGCGGACTACGCCGGCGACGGCATCGTGCTCTACAACCAGCTCATCACCCGGACGCTTACGACCTATTACGAGGACGTGGCGGCGGACGGAACCATCAAGACCCGCCTTGTGGGTGACCTCGCCATGAACACGGGTGAGACCACCGACTGCAAGACGTGGAAGTACACGCTCCGCGACGGCGTGAAGTTCGAGGACGGCTCCGCGATCACGTCGAAGGACATCGCGTACGGCATCTCGCGTTCGTTCGACGACAGCACCGCGGATGGCCCGCACTACCTGCAGATCTGGCTGGCCGGCAAAGAGGACTACCAGTCGGTCTACAAGGGCCCCTACGCGGCGCCTGGCACCATCGCCCCCGGTATCACCACCCCGGACGACAAGACCATCCAGTTCCAGTTCGCCTCGGCCCACTGCGACTTCCCGGCGGCGGCGGCTTTCCTGACCACCGTTCCGGTCCCGCAGTCCAAGGACCCGGGCCCGAACAGATACGACTCGGACGCGATCGTCGCCTCCGGCCCGTACATGATCGAGACCCTGATTCCGGGAGAGAAGTTCTCGCTCGTGCGCAACCCGAACTGGGATCCGGCCACCGACCCGGCCCGTCACGCCTACCCGGACAAGATCGTCGTTGACTGGACCGCGACCGACACGGTGGTGGCGGCGAAGCGTTTCGTCGCCGACGTCGGCGAGGATAAGAACGCGCTCGCGTGGGACAGGGTGCCGACCGAGGCCCTCGCCGAGGTGCTCAACGGCCCGGCCGCGTCCCGCTCGGTCGAGGGTGACACCGTCTTCAGCTTCTACGTCAACATCAACACCCAGCGGGTGACGGACGTGGACGTTCGTCGGGCCCTCATCTACTCGTACAACCAGGACGCCATCCTGAAGATCATCGGTGGCGACAAGGCCGGCAAGCCGTCGACGACGATCATGGCCCCGACCGTTCCTGGCTACGAGAAGTACGACGCATACCCAAAGCCGATCACCGGTGACGTTGACAAGGCCAAGGCCCTCCTGCAGGGCAAGACCGTGACGCCGCTGAAGTTCTGCTACCGACCCGGCACGCCGATCCGTGAGCTGACCGCTGTCGCGGCGAAGCAGGCCTGGCAGCGCGCCGGCTTCCAGATCGTCATGGCGCCGACCGATGCCACCAACCACTTCATCATCGTGGGTACGAAGGGCACCGACTGCGACCTGATCACGGGTGGCTGGGGTCAGGACTACCCGTCCGGTTCGACCGTTCTTGGGGTCATCATGAAGGGTGGCGCCGCGATCACCCCGACCGGTAATGGCAACCTGTCGTACTTCGACAACGCCGAGGTCAACGCTGAGCTTGACCGCATCGCCGCTCTCAATGACGCCGGTGAGGCGGGCAGGGCGTACGCCGCGCTCGACAAGAAGATCATGACGGACTATGCGCCGCTGATCCCGTCCTTCTATTCCCGCTGGTTCTCCATGGTCGGGTCGCGCGTTGGCGGCGCCTACATCAGCGGCCTATGGGGAATCCCGTCGCTCCAGAATATCTGGATCAAGTGAGTTCGATCGGGATGCGCGACAGCCGCGAGCTGGTTGGACGGCGATCTGGTAGATCGCGCACTTGAGCTGGCCGGTGTTCACTATCCGGCCCGGTCGGCGGTTTGGGTGTTGTCGTCGGCGGCCGCGACCACGACCGTGCACTGGGTCGCGCCGGTCCGGTGGCTGTTGCCCCGCACAAACGCACTGCCGTCCGCAGGGTGTCGGCCCTACTCGGATGGCGTGAACGGATGGCCTGGCTGGGTCATCGTGCCGGAAGGGCAGATCCACTGCATCACGTCCACCACGAGACGACCGGCCTTGACCGAGGGATCCTGTTCGGCGATGCGCCGCGCCTCGTCGACCGAGCCGACCCGGTAAAAGGTCAGCCCGCGCAGCGACTCGTCCGGCTGGCCCCGTAGCGGACCGTTCGTCACCACCGCGCCCTCCGCTCGCAGCGCGGCATGGAACGCAAGGTGTTTGGCCTGGATGCGTTCCAGCGTCGACTCGTCATACTCGGTGGGGGACGATGGACGGCGCAGCATGACCAGCTCGTAGCTCTCGAGACTCATCAGAAGAGTCTGCCCCGGCACACATCCAGCTCGGCGTGCTGGTTCCGCCATCGCATCCAAACCGGCTGGAGCGGCCTCCAGTCCGGCGAGCGTGATCCGCCCGGTATCGACGTACGCAGTGATCCTGGTAAGTGGTGACAAGTCAGGCAACTGGCAAGGTTGGTATCGGACCTCCATCCCGTTGGCGGAGACTGCCTATGCCGATCGCCTCAAGCGGATAGCTGAGGAAGGACGAAAACCATGAGTGGCCCCCAGGCCGACCTCGACGCCCGCTCCTGGGACGACCTCAAGCGGGACTTTGAATTCACCCCGGCTGAGCGCGAGGAGATTGATGCAGGCGCCCAACGGCTCATTGCCGAGGCCTGCGCGTTTCGTCTGTCCGAGGTTCGTCGACGTCAGCACACCACCCAGGTCGAGGTGGCCAAAGCGATGGGTGTTACCCAGGCACGGGTTTCGCGGATCGAAAAAGGACAGCTCAAGCGGAGCGAGGTCGACACGCTCGCTGCGTACGTGCAGGCGCTCGGCGGCAAGCTGAAGATCGTCGCCGACTTCGGCGACGAATCCTATGTTCTGGGGTAGTTGTGCCTCGGCCATCACCACCCATTGACCGACTCGCGCTCATTGCCGCGATGTGCGCGTAGCGGTTTCAAGGCCGACAACCGCGACAACGTCACCTGTCAGAGCCCGCTTCGTTCCGGCTGTTCCGCAACCATGGGCTACTGGTCAACATCGCCGGTACGCTGGGTGCGAGCTGACCGCCCGGGACCTGGTGCCGACCCTGCTTGCATAGTGACGGCGATCTTTCAATGGCAGTCGGCAAGCCCCCGTGGAGCATGCGAGTATTGCGGCATGACCCCCTCCGGTGCGCCGCATCTCGTCATCGGAGACGAGGAGCTGTTGGTCGCCCGCGGTGTGGCGGCGGCTGTCGCGCAGGCACGCACCGCTGAACCCGACGCGGCGGTCGAGGAGTTCGCGGCGGCCGAGATGACGGTCGGAGACCTCATGGCGGCGGTGAGCCCGTCGTTGTTCGGTGGGCGGCAGGTGGTCGTGATCCGGGACGGGCAGGACGCGAAGAAGGAGCTCGCCGCGGCACTGCTCTCCTACGCGGCCTCGCCCGATGAGGACGTCGTCCTGGTGGTAACCCACGCGGGTGGGGCCAAGGGCAGGACCCTGGCGGACGGGTTGCGGGACGCTGGATCGACGGTCACTAACGCCAGTAAGATCACAAAGGTTCGAGAGCGCATGGACTTTGTCCGTGACGAGATCCGCAGACTGGGCGGCAAGTGTGGCGAGGACGCCGCGGGAGCGCTACTCGCCGCCGTGGGTAACGACCTGCGGGAGCTGGCCGCGGCCTGCTCGCAGCTGGTCGCGGACAGTGATGGCCGCATCGATGTGGCGACCGTGGCGCGGTACTACCGTGGTCGCGCGGAGGTCAGCGGCTTCACCGTCGCCGACGCGGCGATGGTGGGCGACCTGCCTGGGGCACTGGAGGCGCTGCGATGGGCCCTGCACGTGGGCGTCGACCCGGTGCCGATCGCGGACGCGCTCGCCGATGGCGTTCGAACGGTATCGCGGGTAGCCAGCGCTGGCCGCGGCAGCGCCTATCAGGTCGCCAGCACGCTGGGCCTGGCTCCGTGGAAGGTCGAGCGGGCACAGAAGCATACCCGGGGCTGGTCGCCCGACGGCCTGGCACAGGCGATGAGGGTGGCCGCCGACTGTAATGCCGCCGTGAAGGGTGGAGAAGAGGACCGGGGTTATGCGCTGGAACGCGCCGTCTTCGCATTGGTGGCAGCGCGTGGATCGGGAGCGCAGTGAGCCCCCCGCGGCCTCTCTACGTCCGGTTGCTCCGGCTGCGGCATCTCAACCTTCGCGCGTCCACCACCTTCGTGCTCTTCGAGGGATCATTCGGGTTGGGCTTGCTCCTCGCGTTCGCCGATGTTGTGAGCCCTTGGGGCGTCGTGGCCGTGCCGATGGCCGTGGGGGCGATGGTCAAGCTCAATGACGTTGTTGCCGGGATACTCATCCGTCCACTCGCACTCGCCCAGCTTCGCACCCCGAGGTTGACGGATGGCGGCGCTGTCGGACGTAGCCCGGTGCCGAGGCCCAGCTACCCCACCACCGATATCGGTCCCGACGACGCCGTGGCTGACCCGGCGGCGACGCCGGACGGCGTCGAGGGTGGGGGCAGCACGGATGGCGTTGCCCGGGGCATTGCGGCTGTGCCGACTCTGGATCCGGTGAACGGGCGGCGGCCACTGCCAGGCATTCCGGCTCCAGAGCCGTCACGCCCCGCGACGGCGGACGCTGAAACTGCCCGACCGGACGGCGCCGACCGGCGAAGTCGCGGCAATCAGGGCCGCTTCACGTCTTGACGGCGCCCGCCGGCCCCAGCCCGAGGACGGCGACGCCGCGACGACAGCGACGCCGCCCGGCACGAGCCCGGCGGCGTCGAAGAAGTTTGAAGGCGGGCCGGACAGGCCCGCCGGGCGTCAGGAGGCCAGCGACGCTAGGCGCTTGGCGATCGCGGACTTGCGGTTTGCGGCCTGGTTCTTGTGGATGACGCCCTTACTGACGGCCTTGTCGAGCTTACGTGAAGCATCCCGAAGGAGCGCCGTAGCAGCCTCGGAGTCGCCGGTGGCCGCCGTCTCGTTGAACTTGCGAACGGCGGTCTTCAGCGACGACTTGACTGACTTGTTACGCAGCCGGCGCTTCTCGTTTTGCCGGTTACGCTTGATCTGGGACCTGATGTTCGCCACGCGACAGCCTCGTCCTGTGTCTCTTAGGTTTGTGGTTCGGGCGCCGGCGACACAGCGTCACCAGGCGCGACGAGTCAGACTACCAGCCTCGGCCGGACCCGCCCAAATCGGCGGGGCGACGCGCCGGTCGGCCGTTGGCACCCGGAAGCGACCCCGAGGTGCCACACTTCCGTGCCATGGATATCGACCGGTTCTGGGTATTGATCGAGCAGGCGCGCGCGACGGCCGGCCCCGCAGCCGATCAGGCGGTACGCGACTTCGACGAGCCCGACGACGACCCTGACCGTGACTATTGGGACTTCGACGATGTGGACCTCCAAAGCGCTGTTACGGAGGTCAACAACGATGACGACGACGACGACGACGAAGACGACGACGACGACGACGACGACGAAGACGACGTCGACGAGGGCGAAGACGACGAGGACGACGTGACCGACCCGGTCGCAGCAGCGCTCCTCGAGATCCTCGCCAAACTGCCCGCCGCGGAGATAGCCGCGTTCGACAACATCTTCGAGGATCAACGCGCGCGGGCCGAGCGCGACGACATCGCCAATGCTGCCATGCTGATCGAGCACGGATTCCTGGGCGACGACAGCTTCGACGACTTCCGGGCCGGCCTGGTCGCGCTCGGCCGTACGACATTCGAGGCAGCGCTCAACAACCCAGACTCCCTAGCCGACCACGTTCTCGTGCGGGAGATCGCCGCGGCACACGACCCGCGGTGGCTCGGGCGCGAGGACATGCTCTTCGTGGCGAGTCACGCGTACTCGACGGTCACCGGGGAGGATGAGGTGACGTTCTATGACTTCGCCGAAGGGCTGCGGGACGCCGACGCACAGGACGAGACCGAACACGTGGCCGAGGCCATGAAGCCGCGGGCGTGGGAGCTGACCGACGAGGCGGAGACGCGCCGGGTCCTGCCCCGGCTGGCCGGGCTGTTTTATGAGCGGTCCATGCGCAACCGGCAACGGGCCATGGACAGACTGGGTCTGCGGGACTGACGAAGATATGCACGCGGCACCGTTGGTGGGCCGCGTGGGACGATAGAGCCGGCCGGCCGCAGCTCATGAGGTCGGCCGGCTGACCTGTTCGCGTTTGTTCGCGACTGCGGGGCTCGCTACGCTCGCTCCTCGCGCTCACGGACCCCCGATAAGCAAGGATCACCGTGCCCACGACGCTCGAGCCCGGCGCGACCGACCCTGGACGCATCCGCAACTTCTGCATCATCGCTCACATCGACCACGGAAAGTCAACCCTGGCCGACCGGATGCTGCAGATCACTGGCGTGGTGGACCCCCGTCAGATGCGCGCCCAGTACCTCGACCGCATGGACATAGAGCGCGAGCGCGGTATCACGATCAAGAGTCAGGCGGTTCGCCTGCCGTGGCGGGTGCGCGAGGGCGAGCAGGCAGGCTACGACGCCGTACTCAACATGATCGACACCCCTGGACATGTCGACTTCACCTACGAGGTGTCCCGCAGCCTGGCCGCCTGCGAGGGCGCAGTTCTCCTCGTCGATGCCGCGCAGGGGATCGAGGCGCAGACCCTGGCCAACCTCTACCTGGCGATGGAGAACGACCTCACCGTCATCCCGATTCTGAATAAGATCGACCTGCCCGCGGCCCAGCCGGAGAAGTACGCCGAAGAGCTCGCTCACCTCATCGGCTGCCAACCAGAGGACTGTCTGCGTGTCTCCGGCAAGACCGGTGAGGGTGTCTCCCACCTGCTCGATGAGATCGTTCGCCAGCTCCCGGCGCCGATCGGCGAGGCCGACCAGCCGGTCCGGGCGATGATCTTCGATTCTATCTACGACGTATACCGCGGCGTCATCACGTACATCCGTGTCATTGACGGTCGGATCGAGGCCCGAGACCGCATCAAGATGATGTCCACCGGGGCAGTCCATGAGCTGCTGGAGCTCGGCGTTATCTCACCAGAGCCGAAGAAGGCCGGCGCCATCGGCGTGGGCGAGGTGGGCTACCTCATGACTGGCGTGAAGGACGTCCGACAGTCCCGCGTCGGCGACACGGTCACCATCAACGCCAAGCCCGCGAAGGCAGCGCTCGGTGGCTACAAGGACCCCAAGCCGATGGTCTACTCCGGGCTATACCCCATCGACGGTTCCGACTACCCGAATCTACGCGATGCCCTGGACAAGCTCAAGCTCAACGATGCCGCGCTCCACTATGAACCGGAGACATCCGCCGCGCTCGGCTTCGGATTCCGCTGTGGCTTCCTCGGCCTGCTCCACCTCGAGATCATCCGAGAACGGTTGGAGCGCGAGTCCGGCCTCGACCTCATCTCCACCGCGCCCAACGTGGTGTACCGCGTCGTGCTCGACGATGGCAGCGAGATAACCGTGACCAATCCGAGCGAGTACCCGACCGGCAAGGTGGCGCAGGTCTTCGAGCCGGTCGTGCGGGCAACGGTGCTCACCCCCAACGACTACGTCGGCGCGGTGATGGAGCTGTGTCAGGGCCGCCGGGGAACGCTGCTCGGTATGGACTACCTCTCCGCCGACCGCGTTGAGCTGCGTTACACGCTGCCCATGGCCGAGATCATCTATGACTTCTTCGACCAGCTGAAGAGCCGGACCAAGGGGTACGCGTCGTTGGATTACGAGCCCAGCGGTGAGCAGCAGGCGGAACTGGTCAAGGTGGACATCCTCCTGCACGGCGAGGCGGTGGACGCCTTCTCCGCGATCGTCCACAAGGAGAAGGCGTATAACTACGGTGTGTCGATCGCGGCCAAGCTGCGTGCTCTCATCCCACGCCAGCAGTTCGAGGTGCCGATCCAGGCGGCGATCGGCTCCCGCATCATCGCCCGCGAAACCATAAGGGCGATCCGCAAAGACGTCCTCGCCAAATGTTACGGGGGTGACATCACCCGGAAGCGCAAGCTGCTCGAGAAGCAAAAGGAGGGCAAGAAGCGCATGAAGATGGTCGGCCGGGTCGAAGTCCCCCAGGAAGCCTTCATCGCGGCGCTATCCACATCGGATTCGCCCGGAGAGAAAGGATCCGGTGGGAGACAATCTCGCCCGGACAAGTGACCATCGACACCTTCGTCGTGATGGACCGCGCGGTCATTGATGCACCAGAGTGTTTAGAACCCAGGTCCGTCGGGAACTAGGCGGTCGTAGGTCACCCGAACCCCGGAGGGAAGACATGACCGCGGATGGCATCATTACCGCAATCATCATTGGCGCGATCATCGGCGCACTCGGCCGCCTTGTCCTGCCGGGCCGGCAGAGCATCCCCATTTGGCTTACGGTCCTGGTCGGCATCGGTGCCGCGCTGCTGGGCAGCGTGATCGCCAACGCCTTGGGTGTCAAGACCACCCCCGGCATCGACTGGATCGAGCTCTTTATCCAGATCGTGCTCGCCGCCGTGGGCGTCGCGATCGTCTCGGGCGTGAGTGGCCGCCGCCGCGTCACGTAGCCCTCTGCGAGGAGGCCCCCTGCATCGGCAGGGGGCCTCCTGTCAGGCCTGCCGGGCTGCGGGCTCGAGGGCGCCCGCGACGCGTTGGGCGAGCACAGCCGTCTCGTACCCGACCTGACCCAGGTCCGCACCAGGCTGTGCGAGGACGGCGAGGAAGGCTCGGTCGGCCACAGACATGATGAGCAGCACGCCACCGTCCATGTCGACGACGGTCTGGCGGATCCGCCCTGTCGACATGACCTTGGCAGCGCCGATGGTGAGGCTGGCCAACCCACTCGTGATGGCGGCCAACTGGTCGGCTTTGTCCCTGTCCACCTGGTCTGACGCGGCGATGGCGAGTCCATCGACAGAGACGGCTAAGGCACAGACGATCGTCGGAACCCGCCGCGCGAATGAGGTAAGCAGCCAGCCGAGGTCGCCGTAGTCGACGGAACTGGGGGCATCGGTCGCGTTGGTCATGAAGTGTTCCTCGGGGTCGCTTCGGCGGGTCGGCTGGTTGGGGATCGCTGGGTGGGGGAACGTTGGGGGGCGGGGCGGAATCGCCGCGGTTAGCGGCCGCGATGCCACTGGCGAGACTGGACAGTCGGACTCGGACCAACTCTGGGTCCGGGGTTGCCGGCGATGGTGCGTGGATGGCCGCCTGCGGGGTCGAAACGTCCTCGGCAGGGCGGCGCGGAAGGCCGGCGCCGGTGGTTCCTGATCTGAGATGCTCCTCCGGCAGCGGCGGCCGCGGTGAGGGCAGGGTAGCCGGTGCCGCTACTGGCAGAGTAGTCACGGCGGCCGGCGGGGGGGAGTTGTCTGCGGCGACGTCCGCGGAGCGCAGCCACCGTCCAGGTTGGAGTCGGTCGACCGAGGTGATCGGCGCGACGAGCCGATCTGGCACCAGCACCGTGGCTGTACAACCACCGGCCGGTGTGCTGTTGAGACGCACGACGATGCCATGGCGCTGCGCGAGGCGCGCCACGACCAGCAGGCCCATCGTGCCAACCAAGGTGCTGGTGAGCGCCGATGGTCGGGCCAGTCGCTCGTTCGCCTCCGCCAGCCTCGGCCCCGGCATGCCGATGCCTGTGTCGGTCACGGTGATGGCCAGGCCATCGTGGCCCCGACGTGCCGCCACGTTCACCTTGGTGCTGGGCTTGGAGAAGCTGGTGGCATTCTCCAGCAGCTCGGCCAGCAGATGGATGGCGTCTCCGCCGACATGGGCGGCCACCGCGACGGCGGGTGCCTCACGAATGGCTACTCGTCGATACTCTTCGATCTCCTGGGCGGCCGCTCGGATGAGGTCGATTACCGATACCGGCTGGGTGATCCAGCGGCCGGGCTCGCCCCCCGCCAGCACCAGGAGATTCTCCTCGTTGCGGCGCATACGCGCGGCGAGGTGATCCAGTGCGAAGAGCCGGGAAAGAGCCTCCGGGTCGGCCTCGTTGCGGCCAAACTCGTCGATGAGGTGGATCTGCCGTTGGATCAGGGTCTGACCGCGCCGCGATAAGGCGACGAACATCGCCTGCACTTCCATCCGAAGCAGCGCCTGATCGGCCGCGAGGCGCAACGCCTGGCGGTGGACGGCGCCGAACGCCGAGGCGAGTTCTCCGATCTCGTCCGGCCCGGCGTTGAGCATCGATTCGATTCGGGTCGACGAATCGGTGAGCGCGGCGCGGACCATGTCGGCGTCCCGCGCGGCGATGACGTTGGAGATCGCCGTCGGCAACTCGATGCGTGCCGCGGTCAACGCCGCATATCGGGTACGCCGCAGCCGCCGGCTGATCTGCGCGGCCATGACGGTGGCTCCGATGAGTATGGCGGCCACGACGCCGGCCGAGAGCCCGCCAACGAGGTAGGTGCGCTGGCGCCACGCGATGCCGAGCGCCATGGCCTCGTGATCGAGCGTGGCGGCGAGCTCCTGTTCGAGCGTTATCGCGTCGGCGACCTGGATGATGCCGAGGACGACCACGCCTACGGTGGCTAGCACTACCGGGAACAAGATGCGGACGCGGACCGAACGCCACGCCCTCGGCCGGTTACGCGGTGCAACAGCCGGCCCGGGCATGGAGCGGTTCTGGGCAGGCCGCGGCGTATCCGGGCTGTCCGGGTCCCTGGCGCCCATGCCGCCACCTCTCCGCCGCTATTCGGCCGTGCGTCAGACACTGGCTTCCTCGCGGGCTCGACGCAAGACCCGACATTGGCGTGTTCGGCCATCGCTAGGAAGGGGCCGAACGTCTCAGGACGGGTAGACCTCTGCCACCACCCGCTCACCGACCCAGCTCACTGAATCGATCTGCCGCCAGGTACCGCGATCAGCGCTCCACTCCTGGTCGCCGAAGCGGACCCGCTCGACGCTCTTCTCGGACGAGTGCGCCACCAGCCAATGCGCGTACTGCCAGCCGACTCGCAGGTCCGCGGCGGGCACGATCAGGCCGATCACGTCGGCGCTCGGCACCGTGCTGACCTCACCCCAGTCCAGGCGCAGACCGGTCCCGAGCGCCAGCGCGGCGGCAGGGCCACGCTGCGTGGGCTCCCCGATGCGGGTGCACGTCACCGCACTGGTCGCCTCCCCGGCGAGCGCTTCGGCGAGCACCGTCGATTCGTCGCTCCACTTCTCGTACGCGTTGGGATACGCACTGCGTTGTACCCGCTGTGCTGCCTCGGTGACCCGCAGCTTCTCCCAGTCCTTGACCCGCACGAGCGCGGAGTAGAACTTGCCCGCCGAGTACCTCGGGTCCTGGATCTGCTCCGGCGTACCCCAGCCCTGACTGGGGCGCTGCTGGAACAGTCCGACGGAGTCGCGGTCTCCGCCGGTCAGGCTCTCCAGTTCCGACTCCTGCAAGGCGGCGGCCAAAGCCACCACAATGGCACGGTCGGGCAGGTCGCGCCGGATCCCGACCGCGGCGATGGTAGCGGCGTTGGCCATCTGGACGGCGTTGAGTTTGACCGTGCCTGACGACGTACGCACCTCACATCCACGCCCGAGTGGCGTCGGTAGGTGTTCGCCGAACTGGGTCACCGCGACGTAGATGCCGCCGCCGATGACGACGAGGACAACGATGGCGAGAAGCAGCGCGGTACGCAGACGCACGATCCCTCCTCCCGGACCCTTCACCCTACGTGCCGAGCGCTACCGCAGCACCTGAGCGACGGCTCAGCGCGACGACTCAGGACCGGGGTACCCAGGCCGGATCGCGTCTCTCGACGAAGGAGTTGACGCCCTCGCGCCCCTCGGCGGAGGTGAAGAACCCGACCGACACTTCAGTCAGTTCGGTTAATTCATCCCGAATAGATCGCGCGGCCGTACGGCGGAGCAGCTTCTTCGTCGCGGCCAGCGCGGCCGGCGCCCCGCGCACTAGTGACGTCGTGTAGCGGGCGACCGCCGCATCCAGCTCGTCCGCCGGTACGGCCGCCGTCACCAGACCCACCTCCGCGGCCCGAACGCCATCGAAGGTCTCCCCGGTGAGCAAAAGCTCGGCGGCGGCGCGGGGCACCAGGCGGGGCAGCACCGTTGCCGAGATGACCGCGGGGATCACGCCGAGCCGTACCTCGGTGAAGGCGAACGTCGCCTCCCTGGCACAGACCGCGATGTCCGCCGCGGCGATCAGCCCGAGTCCACCGGCTCGCGCCGGTCCGCCGACGCGCGCGACCACCGGTTTCGGGCTTTCCCACACGGTGGCGAGCAGCTCGCCCATTTTCGCCGCCGGCACCGCTCCGCTGGAGAACGCTGCCGCCGTCTCCTTCAGATCAGCCCCGGAACAGAAGACCGCTCCGGTGTGGGTGAGCACGATCACCCGTACGGTGTCATCCGCGACTGCCGCCGCCAGCCCGACCACCAACTCGCCGATCAGGGTCGAGGAGAGCGCGTTGCGGTTGTGCGGGCTGTCCAGCGTCAGCGTCGCGACACCAGCGGCGACGCCGGTCTGGACCAAGGGACCGTCGGTCATGCCGGAACGCTACGTCATGGCTCGTCGGGGCATGTCGTCTCGGTGGGCACTGTCGGCAACGGTGGTCACTGTCGGCAACGGTGGACACTGGTGGCATGCCCAGC
>Ga0184632_10000428_pt1 | contig 16509 bp, 17 predicted proteins | sample PLM31_50_b1_FD_133153 | JGI IMG/M metagenome (GOLD analysis project Ga0184632, IMG submission 133153) | Groundwater sediment microbial communities from an aquifer in East River, Colorado, USA - PLM3-1_50_b1 | ecosystem: Environmental > Terrestrial > Soil > Riparian zone | place: USA: East... | reverse complement strand
TGGCCTCGGCTTCAACCGATCCTCCGGTGTCGAGAGCCACCGGTCGAGTGAACTCGGCCTCTTCGCGCAGCCGTTTGTTCTCGGCGTATAGGCGCGCCACTTCCTCCGTGACTTCGTCGAGGAACTTGTCGACGTCCGCCTCTCTGTAGCCACGCATCGAGAGGCGGAACTCCTTCTGCTGGATTTCCACGGGCGTGATGCGCTTCATCTCGGGCGCCGCGGCTGCCGGGCGCTCACCCTCGACCTTCTTCTTCTTCTTCTTGGGCATAGGGCACGGCCTCCGTCAGTCAGCCACAGGTGTAGTTCGTCAGGACCCCGATCACCACGAACACGATTATCGGCGACAGATCGAGCCCGACGCCACCCATTCGGATGGGCGGGAGGAGGCCGCGCAAGGGCCGGAGGACGGGCTCGGTGAGGGCGAAGACCACGTCCATGGCCTGGCGGACCGGCCCCGACGGCGGGATCGGGAAATACGAGGACAGCACCCGGGCGATAAGGATGACCAGGTAGATGGTGAGCAGGATGCAGAGGATGTCCACGATGGGTCCCTCGCGTGCCGGCCGGGGCCTGCCCGGTGCGGATCAGAACTGGTTGAAGAAACCTCCCTCGACCAAGCGCTCGCGCTCCTCCGCCGAGACCTCCATGTTGGCCGGGGTCAGGAGATAGACGCGGGATGCCACCATCTCGATCTTCCCGTCCAGACCGAACACCAACCCCGAGGCGAAGTCCACGAGCCGCCGGGCGATGATGTCGTCGGTTCCCTGCAGGTTCATGATCACGGGTACTCCCTGTCGGAAGCGCTCACCGATGTCTCGGGCCTCGTTGAACCGCTTCGGCTCGGCCCGGTGGATCGAAGCGGTGCCGGGCATCCGAGAGGAGGGCATGGTCCTGACTATTGCCTCGGGCCTCTCCATGGCCTCGCCGCGGGGCAGCCTGCGGACGGACGTGGGCTCCCCGTGCGAGGCGGGCGTGTCCATCCCCTCGTCGATGTCCTCGAGTTCCTCGTCCTCGACGAGTCCCAGGTATTGCAAGGTCTTCTTCCAAACCCCAGCCATGGCCTCTCCTTCGACCGAGCGAGCGCCGGATTCGACCTCAGTTACCTCGCCCTCGCGCCAGAGGGCGTGGACCGAATAGGGCGGTTCCGACGCGCACCATCGTAGCGCCTTCCTCAACGGCAACCTCGTAATCGGCAGACATTCCCATGGACAATTCCCGGATCTGGGGCCACCTCTCGCTGAGGCGATCTCGAAGCGCGCGGAGCCTCGCGAAGAAAGGCCGCGCCGCCTCCGCCGATCCCCCCAACGGGGGAAGGGTCATAAGCCCGACGACCTCTAGACCCAGCATGGATGTCATGTTCTCTACGACGCTCTCGGCCTGGTCCGGCGCAGCGCCCTGGCGAGCTCCAGCGAAGTCGATCTGGACCAGGCAGCGGATGGTCTTGCCGGCCTCTGCCGCGCGGCGTGCTACTCGAGGCAGCGCGTCGCCGGGCGCAACAGAATGGATCACGTCGGCATGCGCGGAGACTCGTCCGGCGGTTCCTCGCTGGAGCGCCCCCAGAAAATGCCACGTGGCGGCGATCTGAGGCGCCTTCACGGAAAGCTCCATCGCATAGTTCTCTCCGAAGTCACTGACGCCACCGCGGAGAGCAGACGCCACGACCTCTGGGGGAACCCTCTTCGTCACCGCTACCAGCACCACGTCCTTGGGCTGTCTGCCAGCCCTGTCGCAAGCCTCGGCGATGTGAGAGCGGACCTCATCGATCGCCTGTCGCAGCGCGGACTCCTCGAGCACATCCATCCGCCTCACCCGAGGCGAAGCGCGATCATGCCCTGCCGGCCTGTTTCGCCATCGCGGCGATGCGAGAAGAACCTGCCCGGTTCGCATGCCGTGCAGTCCTCCGAACGCTCGATGCTCCTTACGCCGAGTCCCTCTAGGATCGCGGCGACAGTGCCGGGAAGGTCCAGTCGCAGGCCTCCGCTTCGCCGCTCGGTCATCGCCCGACCCGCTGTCGCGGAAGACACCGCAAGGGCTACCTCCTCCCCCACCTCGTAGTGGTCGGGGCCGACCGCCGGGCCGACCGCGGCTTTGAGCCTTGCCGGGTCCTGGAAAGCCCCCAACGCCGATGGCAGGATCCCCCGAGCGATCCCCCGCCATCCCGCATGCACCAGTGCGAGCGTTCCAGCCACAGGGTCGGCCAGCGCGACCGGAACGCAATCGGCGGTGAGTATGGCTAGGGCCAACCCAGTGGTCGAGGTCTCGAGGCAGTCGGTGTCGCGCAACGCCCCGGCCCGATCGAGGAAGCCGGTTCCGGATCGCGCCGAACCGACACGGGTCCTGCGTGTCCCGTGGGTCTGCTGGGCGCAGGCGAAGGATTCGACACCGAGCCCTCGAGCGACTCTCCGCCGGTTCTCCACGACCCCGCCCCGGTCGTCACCATCCCGCAGCCCTAGGTTCAGACTTTGATAGGCCCCCTTGCTGGTGCCTCCGGTCCTCTCGGTGAAGGCCACCAGGAACCCCGCCTCCTCCATCATGCGAGGCACGAGTGCCACCACACCTGTACCCAGGGTTCGCCGTTCCAGCATCAGCCGGGAGCCTATCGGAGGTGTGGATCGTGGTGGGGGCGGGAGGGCCCGCAAGGCTGGGGAAGGGCGCCTCGGTGCCCTCCCGCCCCCACAAGACGGGGCCGCGGGGCCCCTAGCTCTTGAGGAAGTCGGGGATATCCAGGTCCTCGTCGGCGTCGAACACGACGGTCGCCGGCGCGGGCTTGAACATCTCGTCCTCGTCCTCCAGCAGGGATGGCATGGGCTCGCGTTCTCTCTCGCGCGAGCGCTCGGCGCGGGGCTCTGTTTCCAGGACCCTCGCCAGCTTGCCGTTCCTACCGTTCCTGCCATTGCCCCCAAGCTTGTCGAACCCGGCAGCGATGACCGTCACCCGGACCTCATCGCCGAGGGCATCGTCGATGACCGCTCCGAAGATGATGTTCGCGTCGGGATGAGCCACCTTGGTGATGGTCTCGGCCGCCCGGTTGACCTCGTGCAGCGCAAGGTCGGAGGGCCCCGCGATCGAGAGCAGAACGCCCTTGGCGCCTTCGATCGAAGCCTCCAGTAGGGGCGAGGAGATGGCCGCCTTTGCGGCCTGCTCGGCCCTACCTTCGCCGCGGCCGTGTCCGATGCCCATCAGGGCGGACCCCGCACCTACCATCACTGCCTTCACATCCGCGAAGTCCAGGTTGATGAGACCCGGCGTCATGATCAGCGAGGTGATGCCGTCCACGCCCTGGTACAGGACCTGATCGGCCATCCTGAATGCATCCAGAACAGGAGTGGCAGCATCGGACACCTGCAGCAGCCGGTCGTTGGGCACGACGATCAGCGTGTCTACGGCCGCCTTGAGCTCCGCGATCCCCATGTCTGCCTGCATGGCTCGCTTCCGTCCCTCGAAGGAGAACGGACGGGTAACAACTCCTATGGTTAGAGCTCCCACGCTCTTGGCGATCTCCGCCACGATGGGGGCCCCTCCGGTACCCGTCCCACCGCCCTCCCCGGCGGTGATGAAAACCATGTCCGAGCCCTTGAGGATCTCTTCGATCTCCGTACGGTGCTCGTCTGCAGCCCGTAGCCCTACCTCAGGGTTTGACCCCGCGCCGAGTCCCCGGGTGGTCTCCCGGCCTATATCAAGCTTGACGTCAGCTTCAGACATCAGAAGCGCCTGAGCGTCTGTGTTCATCGCGATGAACTCCACGCCCTTCAGGCCTGCCTCCACCATCCGGTTCACAGCGTTGACGCCGCCGCCACCGATCCCGATGACTTTGATCACTGCGAGGTAGTTCTGCGGGGTCTGCATCTCCCTGTCCTCCGTCCTGAGCCTTCGGCCCCGGCTACCTGGGGAAGTACCGTTCTTCGCCATTCCCATAACCCTTCAGTTGAGACTTAGTGTTATGTAAACCTCAGTCACAAGGCGAGGAATCTACAACAGCGGTACGCTTCGGTCAACCCCTTTTTTTGGGTAACGCCGTAAGGCTCAGTGCGCGTTCACGCAGGGATCGCAGCGCTCGCCGGCAGCAGCGCTGGAGTGGTAGGCGCGCGCACGTCGACGTAGGAAGGGCGCACTCCGTTCCTGGAAGTCCACGCCAAGACCGACTGCAGCGCTCGGGCCTTTTCCATCGCCCGCGATGCGTCCCCGTAAAGGACGGTGACCCCCGATCGCAGTGTGAGGGTCAGATTCCCCGGGACTCCCGCTGCCGATTCAACGTTTCTTAGGAGACCCGATGGAAGACTCCCCAGGATGGTCAGCTCGGGGGGAGGTGCCAGCAACCGAAGCCCCACATGCAGACCGGTCTCCGCCAGCTTCACCTCGGGAAGGCCCGTCGTCTCATCCGCAGGCGCCAGCACCGTCCCGTCGGCCGCCACCAGCCACCGGCCGGGAGTCAAGATCGCAACCGGGACGCGCTCCTCGATCTCCACAGCGATGACCGACGGCAGGACCCGTGAGATGCGGGCCGACAGGATCCATGGGTCACGCTCGATCGATCGTTCCACTACACGCGAGGAGAACCACAACACGTTCGTATGATTCGACAGACCCCCCAGCCGGGCCACGTCTTCCGCCGAGACACGAGAGTTCCCGGACACGCGAAGGGTCCGCAGCTCGAAGAGCGTTGAGTTGGTAAGCAACCATCCCCCCGCGCAGATGACGACCAGGCCCAGCAGGATCACGGCGCCGGACCGGACGGAAGCACGCGGCCGGAGCTTCACCGAAATTCCTCCCTCAGCAGGGCCAGGGTCTCGTCCCCCACCATGGTTATGTCCCCGGCGCCCAGGGTGATCACCAGATCCCCCTGGCGGACCTCTCGGGCGAGGAAAGGCGCGACCTCCCATCTGTGGGGCAGGTAGACCACGCGCTTTCCCCGGGACATCTCTGCCACAGAATCCACGACAAGCTTCCCGGTCACTCCGGGAATCGGTTGCTCCCCTGCTCCATACACGTCTGTCACGACCACGACGTCAGCGGACGCCAGACTCTCCCCCAGACGCCGCCACATCGCCCGGGTCCTCGTGTAGCGATGTGGCTGGAAGACCGCGACGATACGGCGAATCCCACCGATCCTGGCGGCCTCGAGCGTGGTGGCAACCTCACTGGGGTGATGCGCGTAATCGTCGATGAAGGTGGCTTCTCTGGCCACACCTCGGCAATCGAAACGACGCCGTACTCCGCTGAAGGACCGGAGGGCGGTCGCGGCCTCGTCCAGAGGCAATCCGAGCAGCTGCGCCACGCCCAGTGCGGCGCCGGCGTTCAGAGCGTTGTGCTTGCCGGCCACAGAGAGCTCGAGGTCCAACGTCCTGCCCCCGATCTCCACCGACGCCAGCGTGCCGTTCCACCGCAACTCGATCGGTCGAATGCAAAGGTCGGCCTCATCTCCAATTCCATAGCGCAGCACCGGCCCGTCGACGTTCGCCAGGGCGCGGCGGGTCCCCGGGTCGTCCCAGCAGGCGACTACCTTCTCAGCCCTCGAACCGAAAGCCGCGAACGCGTCCTCGATCTCCTTCTGTCCGACGTAGAAATCCAGATGGTCATCCTCCACGTTGGTCACCACCGCGATCTCCGGCTGCATCAGAAGGAAGGACCCGTCGCTCTCGTCTGCCTCCGCGACGAAGACCGAGCCCGCGCCGTGCTCGGCTCCCGACCCGCTCTCGTTGAGGTCCCCGCCGATCACGTAGGTCGGCTCGTGGCCCATCCGGGCGAGCATCACCGCGATCATCGACGTCGTCGTCGTCTTGCCGTGCGTACCGGCCACCGCCACCCCGCGACGGCCTCGCATGAGAGCCGCAAGGACCTGGGCGCGGGTGAGCACAGGGATACCCGCCTGGCGGGCGGCGCGCAGCTCAACGTTCTCAGGCGGGATTGCGTTCGACACCACGACCGCCTCAGGACTACTGACCTGCTCGGCGCGGTGGCCCACGTAAACGATCGCCCCGCTCTCTCGCAACATGGTGAGTCCGTGCGACTCCTTTAGGTCCGAACCCGACACCTCGATGCCTCGAGCGACCAGGAGCTTGGCCAAGCCGTTCATGCCCGCACCTCCGATCCCGATCAGATGGAGGCTGCGCCACGCCGTTGGGTCGGGGGTGCCCATTATCGCCCTCGTTCGCCCACATCTACGACCAGGTCCGCCAAACGGTCGGCAGCGTCCGGGCGGCCGAATGCCGCCGACCTGTCCGACATCGCCTTGAGTCGCTCCGCATGATCGACCAGGTTCTCGATACGCCCCGCGAGGGATTCCGCTGACAGCTGGTCATCCAGCATCAGGCTGGCTCCACCAGCCCGCTCGAACGCCCTGGCATTGGCCTCCTGATGCTGCCGCGTGGCGTATGGATAAGGTATAAGCAAGGCCGGAAGTCCGCATACGGAGATCTCAGCGATGGTGGTGGCCCCAGCCCTGCCGACGATCAAGTCCGCACTCGCATAGGCCAGGTCCATCCGCTCTATGTATCCGAACAGCCGAACCAGGATCCCAGCCCCATCGGTCGGCAGGCCTCTGCGGATCGCGTCCTGGTGCGCCGGACCAGTTATCAAAACGACCTGCAGATCTGAGCGTCCCGCCAGGATGCGGCAGGCGCCGGCCGCGGCCTGATCGATGTGCAACGCTCCCTGGCTTCCCCCGAAGATGACGATCGTTCGCCGGCCGTCCTCCAGCCCGAGGGTCCGGTTCCCAGCAACCCGCAGGGCTCCGCGCTCTTCGGGAACGCGGAGGATCTCCTGTCGAACCGGGTTCCCCGTAACAACCAGCCGGTGCCGACGCGGGAACATGCGTGCGGCGTCTGCGAACGAAAGACCCACGGCCGCCGAGATCCGAGACAGCCAACCGTTGGCGAGCCCGGGGACCGCGTTCTGCTCGGCCAATACCACCGGGACCCGTTCCCGCCGTGCGGCCAAGATGCTGGAAACGCTCACGTAGCCACCCATGCCTACGAGCACGTCGGCGTGCTGCACAAGGCGACGACACTCGTTTACCGCGGCCAGCGCAACGAACGGCGCCCGGACGGCGGCCAGCGACGGGCGGCGCACGAGGGGTCTCGCCTCGACGGGGTGGAACTCGAAGCCGGCCGCTGGGACGAGCGTGCCCTCGAGCCCCCGGCTTGTTCCGACGAAGGCGACGTCGTGCCCCCGCCCTGCGAGAGTGCCGGCCAGAGCCAGGCCTGGGATGACATGCCCGGCGGTCCCGCCGCCCGCGATCACGACTCTTCGCGGCATGGCTACCTTCGACGCTTGCTCCGGGCCGCGGAAGGCACGCCCGCTCGCCCGATCGAGATCAGCACACCTACCGCCCCAAGAGAAACGACCAGCGACGAACCCCCAAAGGACACGAAGGGCAGCGGGACTCCGGTGATGGGCAGGATCCCGGTGACGGCGCCCAGGTTCACCAGCGCCTGGAGTCCGAGCCAGATAGTGATCCCCGACGCGAGGAGCCGCCCGAACATATCGGGAGCCCGCATGGCGATGCGGATGCCGCAGGCGATCAACCCACCGAACAGGGCCAGGACGACCACTTCGCCGATCAACCCCAGCTCCTCGCCGAGTATCGCGAAGATGAAGTCGGTGTGTGCGTTCGGTACGTACATCCACTTCTGCCTGCTCGCGCCCAGCCCGACGCCGAACAACCTCCCGGACCCGAGCGCGATGAGCGACTGGACTATCTGATAGCCGCTGTTGCGAGGATCGGCCCACGGATGCAGGAAAGAGAAGACTCGAGCCCGTCTGTACCCCTCCGCCAGGACTAGGGCCGTGCCAGCCATGCACGAGAGCGCGGCCCATAGGGCCAGCAGCCGAAGCCTCACCCCTGCGACGAACAGAAGGACGAACGACGTGAGCGCGATGATCATCATGGTGCCCAGGTCGGGCTGGAGCATGATCAGGGCGGAGATGCCTCCGACGATGAGCAATACCGGCAACAGCCACTGCATCGGGTTGTTCAGGCGTTTTTGATTGCGGGCGAGTATCGCCGCGAGCGACGCGACCACCGCGAACTTCGCAAACTCGGACGGCTGAAGCGATACAGGACCCACCTCCAGCCAGCGCGCGGCCCCTCCCGCCGAGGTGCCCGACGCGGGGTGCAGCACAAGGAGGAGAAGGATAAACGTCACGGCGAGGAGCGGGGCCCATGCCCTCTGCCAGACCTGGTAGCGGAGCCGTGAGGCACCCAGAGCCGCCACGCTACCGAGCGCCGCGTAGAGCAGCTGGCGCTTGAAGAAAAGAAAGCTGGAACCGTACGCGGCGAAAGCCGATACGGAGCTGGCTGACAGCACCATGACCAGGCCAGCAAGCGTCAGCACCGACACAGAAAGGGTGAGGATCGCGAGGACGCGGCGCATGCTTCGCTCCCCTAGGGCCTTGGCCGTCGTCCGGGGAACCTCGGCCGCTCTGACCAGACGTAGTCTGGGGGCCGCGGCGGCGGTGGCGCTACGCATGGGCCCTGCCCGATCGCCCGATCGAGGCGCCGTCGGTCAGGGCGCGTGCCGCCGCGGCGAAGCGCTCACCGCGCTCGCGATAGTCCCTGAACATGTCCTGGCTGGCGCAGGCCGGGGCTAGCAGCACGGTCCCATCCGGCGGTGAGAGCCGAACGGCGGCGGCGACCGCCTCCTCGATTGAAGAAGCTGTACTGACGGGCACGAGGCCTTTGAATACGGCCGCCAACTGCGGCGCCGCTTCCCCTATCACGACAACTGCTACCAGACCTGGGGCCGCCGCCGCCAGCGGGGAGAGATCCACGCCCTTGGACAGTCCCCCGGCAATGAGCACCGTCCCGGTTCGGCCATCCAGCGAAGCAAGGGCCGCGTGCGGGTTCGTCGCCTTCGAGTCGTCGACGAACTGAACAGAGCCGGCGACGGCGACGACGGCCCCGCGGTGCGGAAGAGACTCGAAGCTCTCGACTGCCGATCCGACCGCCGCTGGTTCGAGTCCGAATGCAAGCGCGGCCGCGGCGGCGGCTGCCGCGTCCAGGCGGAAAGCCCGGCTCTGAAGTGCGTTCGATCCAAGGCTGATCTCCAGGTCGCCGGCCGCGGTTCGGGCTACCAGCCGCCCTTCGATCAGCCCGACGCCTATGGAGGTAGGACGCCCCATCCCGAACCAGTGCACTGAGCAAGGCGCCTGGCGCGAGACGGCCGCCGCGGCCGCGTCGTCCCGATTGCCCACATGGACCTCGGCAGGCAGCTGCCCGGCATATATCCGTGACTTGGCCGCGCCATAGGCGGCCAAGGACCCGTGCCAGTCCAGGTGGTCGGGAGCCAGGTTCAGCAACACAGACACCCTTGGGCGCAGGCTTTCCTGAAGGGCGAGCTGGAAGGAGGAGACCTCCACGGCGAGGGCCTCGAATGGTCCTCGAGTGGCGAGGGAGAAGGGAAAGCCGACGTTTCCACATGCGCGGGAGCTGAGCCCAGCCGCCTGCATCATCTTCGCCACGAGCTCCACTGTGGTGGTCTTGCCGTTGGTGCCCGTTACGGCCACGTAAGGGACGCGGCACAACCTGGCGCCCAGCTCGACCTCCCCCCAGATTGGCAAGCCTCGCTCCCGGGCCCACGTCAATATCGGCGCGCCGTAGGGGACTCCGGGGCTGACGAGTACCAGAGTCACCCCGTCCAGATGCTCGGGTCGATGGCCTCCCCCGATCAACTCGATCCGGGGATCACCGGATATTTCGAGGTCCTCCGATCTTCGCGCCTCGCTCACCCGAACCTGAGCCCCCTCCGCGAGCAGGACCTCGGCGGCGGCACGACCGCTGATGCCGTAACCGACGACCAGCGCTCGTTGGCCTGCGAACGCGTCTCCCCCCTTCACGTGGTGCCTCCCCGCGCCAAGAAGTCGGCGTAGAACAAACCAAGGCCCACCGCCACGGCGAGACCCGCCAGGATCCAGAAGCGAACGATCACCGTGAACTCGGGCCATCCCGAGAGCTCGAAATGGTGATGGATCGGCGCCATCCGAAATACGCGCCTGCCTGTGAGCCGGAACGCCGCCACCTGGACGATCACCGAGGTCGTAACCAGCGCATAGAGGCCCCCCAAGACCAGGAGGAGGAGCTGGGTCTCGGTCATGATGGCGAGGGCGGCCATCAGCCCGCCGATGGCGAGCGACCCTGTGTCGCCCATGAAGATCTTGGCGGGGGCAGCGTTCCACCATAGGAATCCGGATATGGCTCCTAGCGCACCCGCGGCGACTATGGCGACGTCCAGCGCGGGAAGGACCCTTATCTCGTAGCAGGCCACCGCGGGCGCCGCGACGAAGCAAGAATGCCTCGCCTCCCAGAAAGAGATGATCACGTAAGCGGCCAAAACGAGGGCGGCGGAGCCGGAGGCCAGCCCGTCCAGCCCATCGGTCAGGTTCACCGCGTTTGAAGAGGCTGCGATCATCACGAACACCCATAAGTAGAAGGCGATGCCCAGTCGGAGTCCGGTGTCGCGGATGAACGAGAATTCGGTTGTCACGTGCGAAAGCTGTACGGCGACCAAGCCGAAACCGACCGCGACCAGCGCCTGCCCAACGAACTTGGTCGTCTTACTGAGCCCAAGCGAGCGGCGGCTCCGGATCTTGATCAGATCGTCGATCGCACCTACCGCCCCCAGACCGACAGCCACGCCGAGCACAGCCAATCCCGCTGTGGTGAACGGCGTTCGGACCCGTGCCACCGCGTAGGCGACCACCATCCCGCCGATGATGACCAGGCCGCCCATCGTCGGCGTCCCCATCTTCTCCATGTGTCCGCGGGGCCCGTCCTCGCGGATGTGCTGCCCCCATCCCCAGAGCCGGAACAGCCGGATGGCGATGGGCGTCCCGAGCAGGGTGGCGAACAGTCCGACGGCGGCCGCGACCAGGATCGCGGTCATCGGACGGGGGGGCCCTCACCCAGGAGCTCGGCGATCTCTTCCGCGGCCACTGTTCGGTCGTCGAAGGGCACCGTCCTGTCACGGAACTGCTGCCCGGTCTCATGCCCCTTGCCGGCGATCAGCACTACATCACCCGGCGCCGCGCGGTCCAAGGCGAGGCGGATCGCGAGGCGCCGATCCGCTTCGACAGCGAATTCCCCGCCGCCCCGTACAGCGCCAGGCTCGATCTCGGCGATTATGTCCGCCGGCTCCTCGGACCTGGGGTTGTCGCTGGTGATGACGGTGAGGTCCGCTAGCCGTGTAGCCGCCTCCCCCATGAGAGGCCGTTTCCCTCGATCTCGATCCCCACCGCAGCCGAACACCACGAGCACCCGACCGCGCGCCAACCCTCGAGCCGCACGCAGGACGTTGTCCAAGCTATCCGGCGTGTGCGCATAGTCGACCAGGACATCGAACGGCTGCCCGGCCGCAACGGGCTCGAGCCTGCCGGGCACGCCGCGGATCCCCGCGATACCCTCCACGATGGCCTCATCCTCGACCCCGACCTCACGTGCAGCCGCGAGAGCGGCGAGACAGTTGTAGACATTGAACATCCCGCGCAGTCGCGAGCGGACGTTGAGTCTTCCCACGGTGAACGACACACCGGAGCTTGACACTTCCACCTTCCTGGCGACGACGTTAGACTCGCCGTCGACCCCGAACGTGACCGTCGGGATGAGCGCACCCCGCGCTAGAGACTGACCTTCCCGTGTGTCGCCGTTGACCACGGCCCGATCGGAGAGCGCGGGCGTGAACAGCCGAGTTTTTGCCTCGAGATACGCCTCCAACGTCCCGTGATAGTCGAGGTGGTCCCGGGAGAGGTTGGTGAACACCGCGCAACCGAACCTGGTCCCGTCTACGCGACGTTGGTGCAGGCCGTGAGATGAGACCTCCATCCCTACGGCCTCGACGCCCTCGCTGACCATTCGAGCCAGGAGTCGCTGGAGATCGGGTGCCTCGGGGGTCGTGAGGTCGAAGGGCACGGCACGGCCATTGATTAGCACTCCCGTTGTGCCTATCAGGCCCGGATGAAGGTCCGCCGCCCGGAAGATCGACTCGAGCAGATAGGTCGTCGTGGTCTTCCCGTTGGTCCCCGTGACCCCTACCATCCTCATCAAGGTGGAGGGGCGGCTGAAGAAGGCCGCAGCCATAGGCCCCATCGCCCCCCGGACCGACTCCACCAGCACCTGAGTGCAATCGGCTTCGACCCAACGCTCGACGACCACGGCCCCCGCACCGGCTGCGGCGGCTGCAGGGGCGAACTCGTGTCCATCCACGTGATGGCCGGGCACGCAGAAGAAGAGCGACCCCGGACGGACATCACGAGAACGGTAGGTGACGTCCCGGATAAGGACGTTCAAGTCACCCCGCGTTTGGACCGCCTCCGGGAGAACGAGAAGATCGGCCAATGTTGCAGCCATAGGCTCGTTGAACGAGGCGATTGGAGTAGACAAGGGGGAAGGAGCGACCGATTCTAGCATGGGCCCGTCTCCCATCAGTCCGGCTCAACCGCGTGTGGAGGTCTGGGCAGCGGCGGCGCTGGAGGGGTGTGGAGCCTAGTCAACGCGAAGCTCGCCACTCGTTGAAACAGAGGCGCTGCGGCAACGCCCCCGTACTCCGTGACGGGCTCATCCAGGATCGCCGCGATGACCAGCGCGGGCCGGGACGCAGGCGTGAACCCGATGAACGAGGCGACGAACTTGTCCCCGTACCCCTGACCGTCGGCGCGAACCTTCTCCGCGGTCCCTGTCTTCCCCGCGACCCAGAACCCGGCGATCTGGGCCGCCTGGCCGGTCCCGACGCTGACGGCGTAGGCGAGCATCTGGGCGACCGCACCGGCGGTCTCCGCTGACACCACCCTCCGGGTGGCGGCGGCTGGAACCGGGTGGACCTCCCCGTCCGGTCTGATGGTCTCCCGCACCAGGTGAGGCTGGATCCACATGCCACCGTTGGCGATGGTGGCGTAAACCTCGGCCATCTGCAGCGGGGTTACAGCGATCCCTTGGCCGATCGGGATGGTGGCCATCGAGAGCCCGTTCCACTGGTCCACCGGGTCGATGACCCCATCTACCTCTCCAGGGAAATCGATCCCGGTCCGGCTGGTCAGTCCGAACCGCTGCAGGTAGGAATAAAAGGTCTCGTCCCCCAGGCCACGGGCCACCTGTATCGCTCCCACATTGCTGGAGAACGCGACGATGTCACCGAGGGTCATCTTCTCGGTAGGGTGAGTATGAACGTCACGAAAAACATGACCATAGCTTTCGTAGGCCTGCTCTACTCTCAACCTCTGATTGAGCGTTAGCGTCCCTTCCTCCAGAGCCGCGGCCACGGCGATGACCTTGTTGACGGATCCAGGCTCGTACACATCCGTCACAGCTCGGTTGCGCTCCTGCTCGGCCGTGGCATGCGCGAGGTCGTTCGCATCGAATGAGGGGTAGCTTGTCATCGCCAGGATCTCGCCCGTAGTGGGGTCGATCACGATGACGGTGCCGCCCTTGGCTTTGTTCTGGCGCACGGCCTGAGCGAGGGCGGCCTGCGCCTGGAACTGTATCGCGGTGTCGATGGTGAGCACTAGGTCCTCGCCCGCGGTAGGGGGCGTGTCCACGTATGTGCCCTGCGGAATCAGCATGCCGTTCGGATCGGACTCCACCACGGCGCGTCCGGCCTGGCCAGCCAGCTCTGCCGAGTAGCGCAGCTCCAGTCCTCCGAGCCCTTCGCCATCGACGCCCACCACCCCCAGAACCTGAGAGGCGAGGTCACCGGAAGGGTATTCACGCCGAGACTCGGAGAGAAAACCGATCCCAGGCAGGTGCCGGGCCTGTAGCGCCGAGGCGGTCTCGAGGCCGACGCCACGAGCCAGATAAGTGAAGGTGCCTGGCGAGGTCAGCTTGGCAAAGACGTCGTTCGAGCGCAGTCGCAAATCGGCCGCGATAGTTCGAGCCTCGGCCAGCGCATCGACTACCCGCGAAGGGTTGGCGTAGACGGCCAGTGCCGGCACCGAAAGCGCAAGGGCGCGTCCGTTCCTGTCCAGGATCTTGCCTCGTGTGGCGGGAACGGTGACCTCTCTGACTCGCTGGTCACGAGCGAGCGCCGTATAGGCCGACGCGTCTCGAACCTGTAGCAGGATCAGCCGGGCAAAGATGCCGGTGAGCCCCAGAGCGAGCGCAGCCAAAAGCGATACCAGCCGTCTCGTCGGGGAGCCGCCCGCCCGCCTCCGACCGCGCAAGGGCGAGCTCCGCCTACTAGTGCCCGCGCGCCGCGCGGTCATCTGCGTGGCTCCGCCAGCAACCTCTCGATCGAGAAGGAGCGCACCTCTTGCGAAAGGTCGTCCTGCTTCCCCTCCCGCTCGGGCCTTACGGAAATCGTTCGGACATTCCCCGGCTTCTGGGCGACCATGCCCAGGGCACGGGCGGCCTTCTGCACGCGTTCAGGCGCGGACAACCTTGCGATATCGAGCTCTAGGCGGTCGTGCTCCGCCTGGAGCTCTTTCGCGTCCTGGGAGAGTTCTTGCATGCGAAACGACGTCTGTGAAACCAGAGCCTGGAAGCTGACGATCCCCACGATGAGTGACCCGACTGTCAGGAAGGCCGCCGCATAGAAAGGGAACTTCCTCCGCTTGGGGGCGGGCCTCGCCATGCGAAGACGCCGAGGCTTCGCCACATGCCCGCGTGCCGGGGAGCTCCCAGGGGCGGAACGCGCCGCGGCCTGGGAGCTCAAGCGGCCTCGCGGACGCGTTCGGCCGCGCGGAGCTTCGCGCTCCTGGCCCGGGGGTTCGTCGCCCGCTCCCCCGGCGACGGCTCTACGGGCTTGCGGTTGAGCAGGCGCATCAGTTCGTTCCCTGCCAGGAACCGCTTCACCACACGATCCTCGAGGGAGTGGTAGGAGATCACTACCAGCCTGCCGCCTGGCTCGAGGAGGCTCACCGCCTGAGGAAGGGAGGCGGCGAGCTCCTCGAGCTCTCGGTTCACTTCGATGCGTACGGCCTGGAAGGTGCGACGAGCCGGATGGGGCCCACCCCGTCGCTTCGGGACTGCGGCGGCCACAATGGCCGCGAGCTCTTCGGTCGTGACGATCGGCGCCCGCGAGCGAGCCCGTGCGATTGCGGCGGCGATGCGTCTGGAGAACCGCTCGCCCCCAAACTCGAAGATGACCCTGGCGAGGTCATTCTCGGGATAGGTGTTGACTACCTGGGCTGCCGTGACGCCCTCGTCACCCGGTCCCATCCGCATGTCTAGCTGGCCTGCCGATCGATAGCTGAAGCCACGATCGGGCTCTTCCAATTGCATTGACGAGACGCCCAAGTCGAACAGCACGCCGCCGACGGCGCGGAGCCCTTCGCTGTTGACTACCTCGCTCAGCAACGAGAAGGGCGAGCAGAACAATCGGATGCGCTGCCCGAATCTGGCGAGGCGGCTGGCGGCCTCGCCGATCGCGGCGCGGTCACGGTCGATGCCGATTACCTCCTGCACGCCGCCCTCCAACAGGGCCTCCGTATGGCCCCCTGCTCCAACGGTCGTGTCGATCACGACCGCCTTCCCCGAGAGCAGCTCAACCACCTCGGCCACCAGGACAGGTCGGTGACGGCTAACCAAGCACCCTGACGGCCAGCAGCCCTAGCCCGACGTAGATCGCGACGAGCGTCGCCATCAAGCCCATCAGGAAGAAGCTCTGACCGATCTCCGATAGCAGTGAATCCTTCATGACCCTCCTCCTCTAGAAGAAGCCGGCCCTGGGTCCAGCGCCCCCGCGACGTAGGCCCCGAGATGAGCCTGTTCGTATCGATCCCATGCTGGAGCGGCCCATATCTCCAGGTGGTCGGATACCCCGACTACGACCGCTTCGCGTTCGAGTCCAATCTGGGCTCTCAGGCGCTGCGGGATGACAAGGCGGCCCTGGCCATCGAGCTCCGCCTGCAGAGCATTCGCGAAGAACATCCGCGCGAAATCCCTCGACTCGCGTCCCGCCAGGGGTCGGGCGCGGGCCTCTTCCACCCGGGTGCTCCATTCATCCGGCGGGAAGGCGTAGAGACCGCCGTCCTGGCCCAGGGTTATGTAGACACCACCAGCGAAAGCCTCGCGGAACCGTGTCGGAAGCGCGACGCGTCCCTTCGCGTCGATCTGATACCGGTGCAAACCGAGCAATTCCGACACCTGTTGAGCCCTTCTCCTCCACTGAGCCCCACGTTTATGCCACTGCTAGTCCACCACGTCAAGATACTTCGGCAAATTACCGAGTCTTATTTAGGCGATTGTTAACGAGTGAGGCGTGCGGAAAGCGCCCGAGGACCGGGATCTGAGACGTCGGATGAGCGATGCCGGCGGTGGCTCTGGGTCAGCCGGCCCGGATCAGAGGTAAGCCTCCCACTCGGGCTCCAGCTTCCCGAGCGAGAGCCGCAGACCGTCGCTCGGGACGAAGGGCTCCCGGTGGAGCCTCAACCCGACCTCATGGGGGAGACGGTTCTCCTTCTTCGAATTGCATCGCCGGCAAGCGGCCACCACGTTCTCCCAAGAATGCTCGCCCCCACGCGATTTCGGGACGACGTGATCGACGTTCTCGGCCTGCACCCCGCAGTACTGACACACCCAACCAT
>Ga0184632_10000427_pt1 | contig 16514 bp, 10 predicted proteins | sample PLM31_50_b1_FD_133153 | JGI IMG/M metagenome (GOLD analysis project Ga0184632, IMG submission 133153) | Groundwater sediment microbial communities from an aquifer in East River, Colorado, USA - PLM3-1_50_b1 | ecosystem: Environmental > Terrestrial > Soil > Riparian zone | place: USA: East... | reverse complement strand
GCGACGGTCTCGTCAGGGAATCATGGGCAAGGACTTGCGCCGCTTGTCGTCTTCAGGGAGCCACCGCACATGTCGTGATGCCCAAACCGTTCTCCGCCATGAAGCATCGTGCGGTTCTGGGCTATGGGGCTCAGGTGCACATGGTCGAAAATCGGAGCTGTACTGATGCAAGGTTACGCGAACTCGTGGATGGCTGTCAGGCGGTCGTGGTTCAACCGTATAGCCATCCGTTCGTGATAGCCGGTCAAGGGACGGTGATGGCCGTGTCGATCATGTTGCCGATCTCGACATCGTGTTGGCGCAAGTCGGCGGTGGAGGCTTACTTTCCGGTCTCTGTCGCGCGGCACAGGCACTCCTACCGCGCATGGTCATCTTTACCTGTGAGCCGGCCGGCGCCTTGGATGCGACGGATTCGGTCAAGCAGAACCGTATCGTTCCCATGCCCAACCCGAATACGCTTGCCGATGGCTTCTGACGAGTCTTGCGGAGCTGACCCGCCCGATTCTCCGTCGGCACGTGACGGGGTTCTTTGCGGTTGGAGAAGAGGAAATTCTACAGGCAATGCAATTCGCCTATGAACGACTCAAGCTTATGATCTGATCGAACCCTCAAGTGTGGTGGCGTTGGTTCCCCTGCTCAGACAAGAGCCTCAGCTCGTCAGCAAGCGAGTTGGCGTGGTGCTTACTGGGGGCAATGTGGAGTGGTTGCGGCCTTGGCCACGTCTGGACGGGACCGAGACTATGCAGCGATAGGCGATAGGGTGGTTATCGAGCTACGCGTGTGAGGGATTGTAGCCACCCCACCTGTTCAGCTGCACGAGAGAGTTCGCCCGGGGTGAGCGGGGTTCGACTAAATCGTCCCTGATAGTAGAGGGCGGTTACGTTCGCCACCATGGGGCCCGCTGCCTTCCATTCCTGTTCGACCAGTCTGACAAATTCACTGGCTGTGGCAGCTGGAGGTTTGCTCACGCCGTGTCTTTCCACTGTGCGAAGCATGCGAGTATAGAGTTGGACGATCGCAAGCTGCGGGTGCGATGTCGGAATATGTGCGGTGGCCCAGAGGCCTATCCTATCCCGAAGCATGAGGAGGAGCAGGGCCAAGCCGATCACGATTACTCCCGTGGCGAGTCCCAGCATGCCAGGCTGAAACGTTCGGATCACGTGCGTCAGGCGGCTCAGGGCCTGGCTTATCGGGGCACTCAGCGACGAAGACCAGCGACTCACTCTTTCACGCAACGCATCACTGCCTTCTCGTACTCCATGAACGACTGCCAGTTGATCCTTCGCGCTATAGCGGATGAACAGGCGATCCCACTGTAGCCGAACGAATTCCCCGAGTCGGCTGAGGCGCTCCCAGCGAGAGGTGGCAATTGTTGCGTTGACGGAGGGGGTGGGATCCATAGTGATCCAGCCTGAGTGAGGAAAGTAGACCTCGACCCAGGCATGGGCATCCCGTTGGCGCACGGTGAAATAGCCCCCGTATTCGTTCCATTCCGTGGCCAGGAATCCAGTCACGAGTCGAGCGGGAATGCCTACAGTTCGCAACATCACAACCATGGCAGTCGCGTAATGTTCACAGTATCCTGTTTTTCGCGTGAAAAGAAATTCCTCGAGCGGATGATTGAGCGTGGCCGTGTCGGCTTCAAGGCTGTAGCGATAATTTTCCAAGAGATATTGCTGGATCGCCAGCGTTTGTCCGAATGGGGTCGTGCCCTGTTGGCTGACGCGATGCGCCAAGTCTGCGACCCGCTGTAATCCCACGGGAACCTGAAGATAGTGGGAACGGAATGAGTCGGGGTAGGTCAGGATCGACGCGGTTTGTTCGTCTGGGACAAGCCGTGGAACTTGAGAGGTGACGGAGTATCGGATACGGGAAGAAGGAGGAAATGACAAGTGGAGCCCGCCCATGGCATCGGCCTGTAAGGTGAGGAACTCGCCGCTCACGAGTTCAGCGAATGGCGCCGCAAACAGGACTGCAGTATCGAGCATTTCCAGCAGGATGTCTTGGCGGATCGTTCCTGACAGGCTGTCTGAAGGACGGCTGCCGGCTGGACGAACGAGGAATGTTCCATCAGCCACGAGACTCAGCGAACGCCGACGGGTTCCGCTGTGGCTCCATGATCGTCCATTGTACTGATCATAGGCAAGGCCCCTCAGGTAGAGGCGATCTTTCTCAACAGCGGGTTGGTCTGGTAACTCAACCCGCATGACGATCTGAGGATCTTGCTTGACTGACCCGATCGTCCCCAGGTCAACTCGATCGGAAAAGCCCGTCGTCCGCAGTGCCTCCCCGCTCGACTTCTGCAGTACGCCCGCACCGATGCGAGGGATGAGAAAAAAAATCGTGAGCGTCAGGGCAACCGTCATGATGGCGGTTCCGTTCGTTAACCAAAAGAAGCGGTGAGTGATGCGTCTCGAGTATGTTGTGTGACACGCTACAGTGCTTGAGGGTGTGACGACGGCAGGGATTTCGCCCGTTTCTTGGGTCAAGTGATGCAGCAAGAGTGTCCAGACAGCCGCGAGGAGATACAACAGAAAGATCGGGACATACCATGCCTCAGTCGTAAGTGCCGCGGAAGCCAGGATGGCCATGAGACTAATCGCGTAGAGATGCCGATAATCACGCCGCTGTTGAAGGGTGAGTAACTTGATACCCAGCAGCACGACCAAAAAGTGGATACCCGCCGGGAGAAGGTCTCGTGATACCACTGTGAGATCGATCAGCAATATGACAAAGGCGCCGATCAACAGGACATTCCACAGGGTTGGCGAGATGGTGACCTGTGCCATCGCCCGTCGAACAAAAAGGACCCCTCCTGCTTGAAGCAGCGAAATGATGAGGATGATCGCTGTTGGGAGGGCGAGCCAAAGCGGGACACTCTGCGCAAGCACGAGTCCGCTAAACGCTGCGGTGGCGAGGAGGACGGAGCTGAGGGCAAAGGCCTGATCAAAAGGCATGTGTCAATTCTTCGAGTTGCATGGAATGGAGCACCCGATCGGCTTGCACCATTCTTGTGGGTGCCGCCTGGTCCGACCAAGGTACGACCGCCACCGTGTAGCCCCCCTCGCCTTCGTGGGTGAGCGGGGCGTGCTCGCCGTGATGGCCGACTCCACCGGTTTCAGGTGGCTGCCGTTCGCACAACGCCAATAGACGCAGCATCGCCAAGAGATGAGCGGATCCCGACCCGAGTCCTGAGTCTTCTGTCCCTACGATGAGTCGCACAGGGTAGGCCCGTTCTGTCAGTTGCCAGAGAAGTGATGCCACGAACGTCACGCTTCGTTCGAATAGAGGTTCGCGTTCTTCGGGGGCCACGATTGAGAGGACGACCGTGATGCGTCGTTGATCCTCCGCTTCGGTTTCCCGCACGATCAGCTGAGAAGTGCGAGCGGTTGTCATCCAATGGATGGCTCGCGAGTCATCACCTGGTTGATACAGGCGGAGGTTGTACAGTTGGTTCCCATCTCCTCGTCGTGGAAGGGGCTCTCCTTGCCCTTCACTGACCAATTCATCTACGAATCGCAAGGTGAGCGGCTTGATGGGAGGACTGACGAGCAGATGCGCTTCCGTGGAGTAGAGCCCTTTCTTGAGGAACAGTCCAAAGGGAAATAGTGTCTGCGCCCGAATGCCTTCGAACCGTATCCAGCCACGTTTTGTGGCAAGCAGTGGATAGGACAGGAGTACAGAGCTCTGCGGGGGCAGGAAGTGAATAGCGAGACCTCGGTCGACATCTTGGCCTTCGACGACATCGAGTAGACGCAGGGAAAAGCTGGGGAGGTGCCGGTTCCGGTTGGTGACCGAGAGTGTGAGGGTGGTCGGCTCGTTGGCCATAATGAGGTCGGGCACATGACGACGAAATTCCAATCGCCGAAGGCAGTGCTCCGAGAGCAATCCGGAGATCACGATGAGGCTGAGCATCATCGCGAGGAGTAAGTAGAACAGATTGTTGCCGGTGTTGATGGCGGCGAGCCCAATCCCGAATGTGAAGAGAAGAAACCTGGTCCCTTCAGACGTGAGACGAATCGATCGCCATCGGGACATGCCCCGGACGAAGAAGAAGGCTGGGGAGGCACGGAGGTTGAGGAGTGAGTGCTTCACGCGCGTAGCTCCTCCGGTTGTCCGAGGTGCCCATCCGTGTCTGGCTAGACAGGGACGGAAACGGTTTCGACGATGTCGAGCACCATACGCTCCGCCTGTTCGAAACTCTGCGTCCGCATGCCATGGGTCCGGTTCAGCATGACGCGGTGGGACAGCACGATCGGCGCCAGCTCTTTGATGTCGTCGGGGAGGCAATAGTCGCGTCCGCGGACGACCGCCAATGCCTTGGCCGCTTTGCTCAGCCCCATCGCTCCGCGAGTGCTGACTCCCAGGGATAAGAGCTCGCTCTGACGGGTCGCTTGTACAATCGCTAGCAGATAGTCCGTCAAGCTCTCTTCCATGTGGACCTGATCCACGCGGGTCTGCAATGCCAATACTTCGTGGGCTGACAGCACCGCTTCCAGTGTTTCAGCGGGATGCAACGAATGCGGACGTTCGAGCACCTTCCTCTCTTCCTCAAGTGCGGGATATCCAATACAGAGGCGCATCAGAAACCGGTCGAGTTGGGATTCCGGAAGGGGGAACGTCCCGTGATATTCGGCAGGGTTCTGCGTGGCGATGACCATAAAGGGCTGCTCAAGCGGATGTGTCTGATTATCGACGGAAATCTGTGCTTCGCTCATCGCTTCCAGGAGACTGCTCTGGGTCTTCGGCGTAGTGCGATTGATTTCGTCGGCCAGCACGACGTTGGCGAAAATCGGACCCGGTATGAATTCAAATCCCTGCTTTTGCCGGTTAAACATGGAGACGCCGACGATATCGGAAGGCAAGAGATCGCTGGTGAATTGAATGCGCTTGAACGAACAGTCAATCGATCGGGCCAAGCTGTGTGCCAGCGTGGTTTTGCCGACACCAGGAACATCTTCGAGCAGGAGATGGCCACGGGCCAGAAGGCAGACCACCGCCATCTCGATAACGTGGGTCTTCCCCTTGATGATCAGCGCAATATTGTCCTGGATCGACCGGATGGTGTGAGCTGAACTCATGTTGGGATTAGTGGTCCTGGTAGTTCAGGAATGCATGGTGATCTGACACGATCGAAGTCTAACAAAGGGTCTGTAGATGGTCAATTTTCACATGAGTTCTTGCATCGATCGGTCTGGAGAGGGCGACTCGTAGGGTTTTGCGCCGGCCGGGCTGTTCCGGTTCGGGTCTATTCTGGCACGAGGATCAACATCCAAGGAGGGCTTTGTTCGACCATGTCAGAGAACCGTCGGGCGGTACTGCTGGCGGGAATTCCTGGAAAGACGGCTCCGCGTCGAATCTGAACGGACCGGAAACGATAGGAGGGGTCCTGCGTCGGGTGAAGGGGGAGGATTCGTGGAATTTGTCTGCGTAACGGGCCGCTGTCTGACAAGTTCAGGGTCTCGCCGAGTGCAAGGCGCGAGAGCCGCTCGAAGATCTCGCCGAAAATCGTCGGGAGATTGTCTGATGTGAACGGCTGATTGTCTGACCGATAGCGGGCGTCGTCGAAGAGCTGTGCCAGGATTTCCCAGAAGACCTGGGTATCGACGGCTCCGAGGACACAGAGGAGGCCTCGACGCGCCAGTAGGTCGAGCAGGGCGAGGGGGCCTCGAATTTCGAACTTCCATGGCGGAAAGAGGAGTGCACGGTCTCCATGCAGGACCTCCAAGGCATCTTCGCCGGAAAAGTGGGTCTGTCGAAACGTGCCTTGGGTTCGATGAAGCTCTTGAGTAATGATCTGATCGGTCAATCGGGTCGGTTCGTAGGCAAACGTGGGTGTCGCGGGAGCCCAGCAGGTCGCGATTGTATAGCGGGGTGCGAGCTTCCCAGCCCGGTCGAGTTTGCCCAGGTCGAACATGTCCTGGTTCCCGTAGAATTGATACGAGAGCCCAGTCCGAGATCGCAGGCCGTTGAGTCGCTCCCGTTCCGGATGGAGTAGACCACCCAGCTTTGAGCCTGGCTGAAGCCGATCGAGGCTATGAAGAATCAACTCCCGCTGTTGCTGTTGAAGGGGGGCCACGTATTGCTCGACCAGTTCCGTGGCCAATGAGAGGTCGCCGGCTCCCAGATCGAGCAGGGAGGCCACGTCCACATCGAGCAGCAGGTCAAAGGGATTAAAGTGGGAGTGGGCGAACGCCTCTATCTCTTCGCTTCGCAGGGAGGTCACTGGCCACTGGGACGTCGGGCCCTCTACGATGCCGAACCATACACAGAGGGCCCGCACGGCTTTTGTCGGAGGGAGCCCTGTGAGTTCTTTGAGTCGGGGGCCGGGGAGATCCTGAATTCGTGCGGCTTCTGAGTTTCCCAACGCCAGGGTGATCGCATCTCGGATGATGACCGGAAGGTCGACGCGGTGGGCTTCTTCGATCAACCGTTTCAACGTCGCAGTGAGCTGCCTTGCCTCAACAAGTTTGCGTGAGGCCTCCCACTCCTTGTCGCGTTCCTGCAAGAGCTGGGTGACCTGTGAACGAAAGTCTGCAAGAACCTGTGGGGTAGAATTCATGAGTCGGTCGGTACGGGGCGCGTGATAGTAGATCTGTCGATGTCAGCCGGTGAATGTGTGGAAGCATAACGACCTGGTCCATGAGCGTCAAGGTTGCCATCTTGCCCATCCCGAGAGACCTGTGTTAGGTAGAGGCTATGTGCAAGACACCGGTGCTGCTCGCTACACGAGCAATCTTCGTCACATTCAAGGTGCTGTTGGTCGTCGAGGCATTGTGGTTCACCGTGGCCTGTACGAGTGGAGGGGACGCCAGATCTTCTGCCGCCTCACAGGACGGACGTCATGCGCCATTCAAGGAATGGCAGGTCATTGATACGGCGACGGGGCAGCCGGTCTCTCTCGACCAATGGACGGCGTTATTGCTCCAGCAGGACATCATTTATCTAGGCGAGGAACATCACAATCGGTTTCATATCGATGCGGCGATGACGGTGCTGCGGAGGCTGAAGGCGGAGGGGCGTACGCCGACCTTGGCCATGGAAATGTTCGGCTGGGACGGCCAGGAGGCACTGGATCAGTATCTTTTCGGTTCAGAAGTGAACCGCCTGGAATTCCTTGAGGCCGTCCGGTGGTATCAGAACTGGGGTGGTTCGTACGAGGATTATGAACCGTTGGTTCAGTTTGCAAAAGAACAACATTGGGCTGTGGATGCCATGAATCCTCCGAAGCCGTTGGTGAGGATCGTCGCCAAGAACGGCTTGGCTCAGGCGGAGTCTGACCCAATGATGGCACAGTGGGGCATGAAGGACGAATCCATTGTCGATGATCCGATCTATCGGAAGCGTATTCTTCAGCAGCTCCAGGCCTGTCATGGTGGGGGGGCTGACAGCTTCTATCAGACGATGTTCGAAGCCTCCATGGTTCGTGATGAAGGGATGGCCAAGACGTTGGTCCATCGCCTCAACCAGATTCGCTCGGGGAGCGATACGATGGCTGGGCCGCTGGTGAGCTATACAGGGGGCGGACACATTCAGTACAACCTTCCGGTTCCGAAGCGAGTGGCCCGCCGCCTGACTGATCAAGTCCGCCAGGTCAGCGTCTATATGACGTCTTTCGAGGTGGGGCGCATCGAGGAATTACAAGACATGATCCGTGAAAAGATTGCGGACTATCTGTGGCTGACACCGGTCAGTGCGCAGGGGCCGCCTCGCCGATGTTGAGAAAGCCGTGAGGCGTCAGGCCTGAGGGGTACAGAAAACTTCTCTGGTGATCGCTGGACGCCTCACCCCTGATTACGCCGGTGCTGGCAGCGAATCCGCACAGTGAGTGCGAGCGAATCGGGGGCTCTTCTGGGTACGTCTCCACTATCCATTGGAACTGGCGTCATGCAATTAAAGGGTATGCGCTGCTTGGTGTCGATGGAAGGGGCCAGCGGTGATGCAACTGCATGATGAAAACCGGTGAACCCTTGACAGTTTTCCCGGTCTGTTTCAGACTACGCCGCAAGAGCAGTTGGAGTTGTTAGCGATTGGGAGCGCAGCGCATGCGAAACAAGATCCCCTGTTCCGCTGAGCGGTTAAGTCTCCTGGATCCTCCGATGATCCAGGCGGTGGTTGATCGCAATGCCTTTCACATCGGCAATCAGTACCTCTCTGAAAATCGCGTTCGGATCGTCGAGGCCGATGATGCCCAGATTTCGTCCGCCGTCATCGGCAATTCCGGCCTCTACGAACAGACGATCCGTCTAAAGGAGGGGCATCTCATCTCAAAGTGCAGCTGCGCACTGCCGGAAGAGCCGATGTGTCGTCATTGTATTGCGGTCCTGTTGGAATATCATCGCTGGGCACAGCCGAGGCATGGCCAGCAGAAGAAGGCGAAACCATCCGCATCCCAACAGCCGGCACAGACCTCTCCGAATCGCGACAGCGCGCCTGCGCCAAGTCCCGCTTCGACGACCGACCTGAAGCTGGGCGAGGTGATGGCATTCGTCGAATGGCTGCAACCTGTGATAAAGGCGTTGGAGCGTGGGCAACCGTTGCCTGATTCGCCAAAGCTCGGTGGGGATCTCGCTTCCTGGATTCAGGCCATTCGAAATCTGGAGGAGCGCCGCCGCGAGAGCGAAGAAATACGGATCAACCTGGAATCCGACATGCGGGACCGAGAAGCCTATGTCGGCCGATTGACGCAACAGGTGCAAGCTTCCATGGAGGAGATCAAGGTCGCCCAAGCCAGTTCTCAACAACTGCAGCAGGAACTGACTGCCTGTAAAGAGATACTCGCGAAGGTTTCCGAGGTTGCCTTCGAGGTCGGGAGCTATGACAGTCAACTCAAGTCCATCGCAGGTGAGGTGATGTCAAGGGGATCACAACTCGATAAGCTCGCTCATTCTTTCAAGGAAGTCTCGACGGCATTGAACGCGCTTGCCAAGTCCTCTGCCATCTCCTAGCCTATCCACTCAGCTTCTCCTCCCAGGCTCCATTCTTGTTTCAAAAGTCATTGCGTCTGGTCTGGCAACTTCAGTTTGATGCCGCCCTCGTTTTGCCCAATTGATCCAAGGAGCCTGTTCGACATTGCCGTTCGTGGCGAGGCGAAGGAGGTGCGGCCAGATGCGAGGCCGCAGGCCCGGAAAAACCGGAGGTGTATTCGCTGGAATACATTGAGGATTTTTTTGGACCGAGAACGACGCAGATGGTCGTGGGTCGTTTGCCGCAGTAGAACGGTCAATGTCGGACAGGCTCCTAGGAAAGATTGACCCATGAAAAGGATTTGTGCAGGGGTTGCCACGGCGGCGGGCACTGTCCTGCTGGCTGGTGTGTCTTACGATCTAGCGAATGAGCCAAAGGGTGAGGGTCCGGCTGATTATAGTGGGGCCTCCTCAGGTCTTCACCTGCGTCAGTGCATTGCGACAGGCCGAGATTCCGGTCACACCAAAGCATCATGTTCAAACAGATCGTGTAGGACAGTCAGGAAGTCGGGGTCGTTGTCGACGATTCAAGACGTCCGGATGAGCAGTTTGGAGACTCATCGACGGCTCTTCAGGAGATAAGAAGCCAGGGCGACTTTGAGCCGGAAACTCAAGAGATTTTGAGTAGCATAGCTGGGTCAACGGAAAAACTATCCGCTCGTGTGCCATCACTCGATGGACGGTCGTGAGACGAGGATGGCCTGAGTGATCCCCTCAGTCGGACGGGCTGTCCCATTGCCGGTGAGCCTGGCATGAGGGGACACATTCATTGTCTGACCGACCAATCGAGGTCGCCCCGCGCGGAGCGCTTTCGTTCGTTTTGGGAAGGGGCCTTGACGTAAGGATTCCATCTCTGTCAGGGAAGCCCGTAGGGACTGAGCGATCAGCCAAGCTAACGTCAAACTAGGACTCCAATACACCGCATCGCGCAGACCATCGACAAGATCACTGGGGAGACTGACCGTTAGCCGGACCCTTCGAGGCTGTTGTCGTCCGGTCTCGCTTGGTCTGGAATACGGACTAGCGGCCTCGCGGCCCTCATTCTTGGTTGAGTGACTCGAACTGGCTTGATCGGTCAGCGACATTGTATACCTCTCCAAGTTGCTCTGAATTGAAGCGGTCCTCCGGACTATGGTCTGATCTCATGCCTTAGCTGGCCTCTGTCAGATCGGAGGGCCGCGCCGCTGCTGGGGCAGGACGCGGCCCCGATGGCGGAAGCGCATGGCGGTGGGAGGGCTCCGGATGGGCACAATCCAGAGGTAGTCCCACCTACGTGAGAGGATTAACCTCTTGGGTGGGGACCCACCGGCGTTTCGCTTCGCCAAGAATCTTCCAGCCTGTAATCATCGCCCTTGTAACCCTTATGTCATGTCGGGTGATGAGAGGACTACTGCAGTACAGCAACCCCTGTACCAGAGTTTTCTCAGTGGAAATATTCCGAGGCCTACGCTGTAAGTCTTTGAGTAAATTTGGTTTGGTGAGTGAGCAGGAGATTATGAGGCTATAGGATAGAGGCGTATCTGATTCGGTACACTCTTTCTCCCTGGAGATACAGGCACAGGAGGAATGCGATAGGTGAAAGCTTTGGAGAGCCAGAGATGGGGGACGATCTATTGGTGGAGATGTTTCATCGCGGCGGCACAGAGGAGGATGAAGAAGCCGATCCAGAGGGCGGCTCGTTGGAAGGGGATCGCTTCGTAGGATTCTTCTTCGCCTTCTTCTGCGTCATCGGACTTGAAGAGCACCGTGTAGAGGAAGAGCGTGAGAAGACAAAGGACGAGAAACAGCTTGATAAAGAAGACGGTCAGGTATTTAGCATGGTGTTGTATCCCGCTTCCGGTTTGCGCGGTGATGACCTGATTGACATAGTGGAAATTGATGCCACCGGTAAACAGCAGGACGACGAGCAGAATGCCCGCGACTTTCTTGTAATGCTGATAGAACGCATCGGTGATCGGCTTGACCTGCTCCTTCGCGACCGCCTTCTTTAGCCCTGGGGTCACAGCCATGACGAGGAAGGCAAGTCCGCCGATCCAGATGACTGCCGACACCAAGTGGATCCAATGATTGATGATTGGGATCAGCGTGTTAAGGTCGGTGGCGAGGCTTTGAAACGCGTCCATTCCGATAACCGTTAGGCGTGAAACGTGAGGTATGATGCGTCCCGATCTCGCTCCGAGAAAGTACTTCTTACCACGCCTTACCCCTCACGCCTTACCCCTCACGTCAAAACTTAAAGACCGGCGTTTCGTTGCCGAATCGTTTCTTGCGGAGTTCTTCCATCAACTCAATGGTAATCAGGGGGATGCTATTCTCGCGCGCGTGCTTTTCGACGCCTTTTTTCACCATGGCGCGCAAGAAATAGGGAATCCGGTTGAGTCGTGTTTCTGAGTCCTCATCCCACGCCACGGGGCTTTCTTCCGGCGTATTAAAGGCTACTTTGATCTTCTCGCCACCCTTCGGAGTGTAGAGACACCATTGATCTTCGTCCAGCCAGTCGCCGTGATCGACGTAGGGGCGTGCGCGGCAGCCGCCGCAGATGTCCGTGTACTCACAATCACCGCATTTGCCTTTAAGTTGCGGATAGCGGAAGGAGTTGAAGACGTCGGACTTTTCCCACAGATCGACGAAGCTTGTCTCGCGGATATTCCCGGCTGACAGCGGCATGTAGGGGCAAGGGGTCAACTCGCCATTAGGGGTCACACGCGCGTAGTTGGTACCGGCGAGGCAACCGCCCCCCATATAACCCGTCGCTTTGGTAATAGGGGAATTCGGATCTTTCTCGTACGCGAGCCGTTTGAAATGCGGCGCACAGCGGGCCCGGACGAGCATGCCCTTGTAATTATCCTGACAGTTGACCAGGTAGCCAAGCACCTCTTCGTACTGGGTCGGGGTGATGTCGGTGAGCTCTTCGCCGCGGCCGGTGCAGACCATGAAGAAGACATTGAGTACCTTGGCGCCAAGCTGGTGCGCCCAATCGATCACCGAGGGCAGTTCCTGATAATTCATGGGCTGCGCGCTGAAGTGCACTTGGAATGCCAACCCGTTTCGCTTGCAGGACTCGATACCGGCGAGTGCGGCTTCCCATGCACCGGGTACACCACGGAAGCGATTGTGTTTCTGGGAGTCGAGCGAATCGATACTGATGCCCATGCCCATCACGCCGATCTCGACCAGGTCCTTCGCCATCCGGTCGTTGATCAACATGCCGTTGGTCCCGAACACCACCATGAAGCCGAGCTTCACGGCGTGGCGCGCGATGTCGAGGATGTCAGGACGGACGAGAGGTTCGCCGCCCGTGATCACGAGGAGACAGCCCTTGTTGACCTGGGCAATCTGATCGATAAGTTTGTAGCATTCTTCGGTCGAGAGTTCGTCGTCCCCGCCGGCGGACTTCGTCGTCGCGTCGAGATAGCAATGGTCGCATTTGAGATTGCAGCGCTTCGTGAGGTTCAGCGCGATGAGATAGGGTTTGAAGTCGTCGACAGTCCGGCCATCGTGCGGCACAGGAGCCATGGATGACGGAGTAAAGAACTGCGATACCTGTTGCTGGATGCTTCCGAATGCGCCCGCAAGAGACGGGGCATTAAAGATTGGAAGAGATTTACCCATGAGTTATAGGTGCTAAGTGTTGAATGTTAAATTATGAATTTTGAATGGGAAGTGTGCGCGTCGGGACAGGCCTGTCATTCAACATTGAGAATTCAACATTTAACATTGGCAAAGCTAGGAACTAGCTTTGCCAGTCAGGTTCGAGATCATGTCCTTCAGGTTGCCGGTCTTCATGGCTTCCGCCATGTAGTCCTTGGCTTGTTCGATGCCTTCGTGAGCCACTTCGGCCGTGATGACTATGACGCCGATCTTATCAGCATGTTTTTCGATGAGAGCACGCGTACACTCGCGCATGAACCCCTCAGGAGCCCGTTCGAGCCGTGATTGAGCTTCCTGCGTCCAGGTATAGGGAGAGGCAGGGGCAGGTTCCGCTGCGTGGCCGTTCTCGTGGGAGGCGGTCGCGTCATTGGTGCCGTTCGTTGCAGCAGCCACGGTAGCCTGTGCTTCAGTCGAGGCGCCGGTTCCCTTATTCGCGAAGATGGGGGTGTAGTCTTCTAAGGCCGCTTCCTGAATCATGGGTGCGGCATACTCCAGCGTGATCGTGGTCATGCCGAGTTTGCGAGCGGTCTTTTCGATTTTGGCCTTGGCGCGTCGACGTTGGAATCCGGCTGGGACTGCACGGATTCCTTCTTTGGCGTCCTTTGTCCATTGCATGGGAACGTCATCGTAGGCCAGGTCGGTTTCGAGGGCTCCTTCAGCGTGCGCCGCCGCTTCGAAAATCTTCTTGTCGACCAGTTTGAAGCGGTCGCCTCCGGCAGCGCAGACGGGGCACTTCACGGGCGTCTCGCCCTTGCCGATATAGCCGCAACCGTCGCAGACGAAGTAATCCTGGGTCATCCGGTCCAGGTAGGCTTGAGTGCCTGCACTGACTTTCGGCTTTTCTTCCACGATCTCGGTCATTATGCCGCTGAGCGTCGAGCCCATGAGATCCTTCACCACGGACTCGTCAGCCTGCATCTTGTCGCGGTCGATGCCAGCGGCATCCAAGCTGCCACCCAGTGCGCGCATGGCATCCATCGCGCCCTTGGGAAGGATGTGCCCTATGGCCGTATCGACCACTGTGTTGCTGATGATGGTGTGGCCCTTCTCGATGGCATAGCGGTGGATGGCCGTCTTGGCCACGCCTCTGGCGAATATCGGGATCTTTTCCATCCGGCGGAGGGCTTCTTCAGTCCATGCGATGGTGTATTCCGCCAGCGTATCGATCGGCGGCACGTACTTCCTGTTCGACACCAGGATATTGCAGGGCGCGGACCGCAAGAGATTTTCGGTGTTACTGCCGATATCCATATCCTCATCGCTATGCACGCCGATCCGTCCGACGATCAGTAATGCCGGAATATCCTTGCGCACGTATTGAATGATCTTCTCGAAGGCCTTGCCGTCCAGCAGGGTCGTCTTGACGTCGGTTTGCTCGGCCTGAGCGATCTCGCGGCAGATGTCCAGGTGCGACTGGTAGATCTTCGCAAGGCCGCTGTCGATGATTTCCTCGTGTAGCTTTTCCTGCTCTTTGAAGCGGAACACCTTGCCGGCTTCCTCGTTGAGGACACCTGAGATGCTGTGAAAGGCGGCATAGTGGAAATAGGGATCGAAGGCCGAGATGGCTTCGACCGGCATATTGAAGGCCTTGCCCAGGGCTAGGCCGGTCATGAGTCCGCCGAAGGAATAGGGGCTGCCGTCTACGGCGACCACGATCCTCCCGCCAGTCATGGGCTGGGTTTGCTTGATGATCAGCATGTCCGAATTCCGCACGCGACGAAGCACGCGCTCGGTGTTGCTGCCGATCACGCTGTCTTTCACCGCACCGACACCCAAGGCACCCATGATCACCAGGTCGTAGGCATTGGTATTAATGTCTTCGGCCAGCACCTTCCAATTCCGGCCTTCGAGCGAGCGACGCTCGATCGGCAGGTTGTTTTCCGCGCATTTCTTATCGACGTAGTCGAGGTACGAGTCGGTGATGATCTGGAGCCCGCGGGTAATCAGAGAATCGTGGATTTGGCGCTGTCGGTCGAGTTCTTTTTCATCGTGGTACTCTTCGGGCAAGCCCGCTTCCATCTGCTTGAAGCGTTTGTCATGCATTTTGGCTGCATAGACATGGCTGCCCACGATCTTCGAGCCGAAGGCTTTGGCGAAGTGAACACCGACGTCGACGGCTGTGTTGGAATGGTCGGAGTTATCGACCGGGACATAGATCGTCTTATACATCAAGATGTCTCCTCAAGATGCCCTCCAGGCCAGGGCGAACGAGAGTAATTGTCAAAATTTCCAAACGGTTGACGTACTTCCCCAGCCTCAAAGACCGTGTATGCTAGCACCGGTCTGAATTCGAATGCAAGGCGTCGACGTGGGTTAGTGGGGCGACGCTAGGATGCCGGGGTTACGACGGATCTTTCGCCCGAATCCTTTGCGGAGCGAATCGATTGTCGGGAGCGGAGGATCTCTTCCAGGGACAGAAGGGCATCGCGTCCAGAGTTCCCTTCGATCCCTCGGATCAAATTCTTGTCGGCATATTGGCCTGATTCTATTGGGGCCTGGGATAGGGATCCCGTCCATTTCCGTGGGTCCCGGCTTCCCTTTTTCCGTTCCCAGGCTCGGAGGCAGGCCTTGGCGATGAACGAGTTCAACGGCGCCGGGTTATAGAGGAGCTTTCTGATGCTCGTCGGAGTCAGCATCAGAGGGTTATAGCCGGCCGAGAGGTACCCCTCTTCTAACAGCCGTTGTTCCAGATCGGTGTTCGGCTGAATTCCCAAAAAGAACATGAGGGGGAAGACGCGCTCCTCACCCAAGATCGAGGCGACCACCTTGTAGGACTCCACGCTTTGGAGCAGCGACTCCTCCGTTTCCTTCGGGGAATTCAAAGAATAGTTGAGGATGACCTTCCCCTTGAATCCCGCTTCTGCCAGATAGCGACAGCCATCGTACAGCCGCTCAAGCTTGAATCCCATGTGGAGGTTGTTCAGTACCACTTGGGAACCTGACGTAATAGCGACCTCGAGATCGCCGACGCCGGACCGGACCATGAGTTTTGCCAACTCCGGGGTGATGAGCGATGTCCGAATATAGCCGGACCACTCGATCTCCAACTTCTCGGCTAGAATCCGTTCAAGGATTTCGGTGCATTGAGGGTAGGCTTCTTTCCCGGTAATGAATTGGGCATCCGTGAACCAGAAACGCCTGGCGCCCCATTGATGGTAGTGCTGAGAGATATCCTTGACGACCATGGAGGGTGGCCGATAGCGGACCCGCTTCCCTTCAATGTACGGGTAGAGACAGAAGGCGCAGTCGTAGGGACAGCCTCGCTTCGACTGGACCCCGATGGATTCACCAAGATATTCCCGATACTGCGGGAAGATCGAGGTCAGGTAGGGCAAGTCGACGGTGAGTGCATCGAGCAGGGCGGGCACGCCCTGCTGGCCCTTTCGAATGGTCTTTCCCTCCCGGAGGATGTAGCGCTCGTTCTCCAGCGACTGGCCTTCAATGACCTTGAGGATGGCGTCTTCACCTTCCCCGAGAATCCCGATGGCGCCTTCCGGGAGTTTCTGGATGAGCTGGTCGGCAAAGGCGGTAAAGGCTCCCCCTCCGATCATGATTTGCGCCTTCGGGAACTCCTTCGCGATCAACCAGGGATAGGAGAGTGCCGCCCGGATATGACTGTAGTAGCGGTAGAGCTGTTGCAGACCCGCAAACGAAGCGACGACCCGTTTGAGTGGATTGCTTGCAAAGTAGAAATTAAACGCATGTTCCAGTGAGGAGTCTCCCTCATGCGGGGAAAAGATCTGAATGTCGCGCCAGGAGAAACAGACGAGATCCGGCTTGAATTCGGCTGCGGCATCGCGGACCGCGCGGCTCCGTTGGGTTTCGGGAAAGAGGGAGAGATCGAGGATGCGCTGCCGCACATCCGGCTTGCGCCGATGAATAAAATCAGCGAGATAG